>WNFC01017345.1_pt1 | contig 13318 bp, 9 predicted proteins | sample 5400541 | NCBI WGS metagenome assembly WNFC01 (sample SAMN13153342, study PRJNA577476) | soil metagenome | isolation source: 120 cm saprolite under Douglas fir tree site 2 hole 2 replicate 1 | place: USA:California | collected 2015-04-18
GCAGGACTCTAGTGATCAGGGCGACGATCGGCACATGTTCGGCGGCGAACGCGTGTTTTATCTGTCGGACTTTTCCGCCAAGAAAAGAGCTCTCGCCATGGGGGTTGGTTTTGGCTGGATGCCCACATACCTCGTGGAAAGCGAACTGCGCGCCGGAGAATTGCGCGAGGTGCAGTACTCCGGTGGTTCGCGCTATCGATTCAATCCAATGCTCGTTCATCGCGCCGACCGCCCCCTCGGACGCACCGGCCAGCATCTGGTGAGCTTGTTGCGCCGGTATTCGCTCGCGAACGCCAAACCCGCGCGCCGGGCAGTCGCGTCCCAACGCATCCGCTGAAGCGGGACGATCAGAGCGAAATGCGAGTTCCCAGCACCGTGAGGAACTGCGCCAGCCACGCCGCGGCCGTTGGTTGATCTTTGCGGCGCCTGCCGAAGTAGACCGCAAGAACAGCCCAAGTTGAGCAAGCGCGGTCAAGACGGATTGGGCGGCTTCGCCTAATTTCTTCACATTCCAAAAGACCGACCGACGGGAGAGATAGAGTGACCGGCCACTTCACGAACGCACCAAGGCTTTGACGTGATGGGGAATGATGTCTTCGAGCAGACAGTGGCAGGGTGGCTTATGCACGTTCTCATTTCGATCCTGTTGATTCTAGGCTTTATGTTCGTATTGCTCTTGGGCCTGATGAGCGTACTGCAGGACTTGGTGGCGAGGAACATCTATCAGCCGCCGTTGGATTTCGACGCGGATGGTGAATCACGTCAAGAGCTCGCGCGTGTGAGGGAATCAGACGCCGCAATGCCGATCTCGCAGGTGTCTGAACGCTGATTGGTGCCCACTGGGATGGAGCGCTCTCTACGGCGCTATAATCTGGCCTTGCTGCAGGAGCCGGTACCGGTGACTGCCAAGACCACTGTGCGGAGCCCGCGAATTGAGCGCGGCATACGCCTCCATCAGGAGAGAAACGCCGTGAACGACACACGCATCGAAACCGACAGCCTAGGTGATGTAGCGGTACCGTCCGACAAGCTCTGGGGAGCGCAGACTCAGCGCTCGCTCGAGCATTTCAGCATCGGCCGAGACTTGATGCCCCGCGAAATGATCACCGCCTATGCCATCCTCAAAAAAGCCGCGGCCAACGCCAATCACAGCGGCGGTCGGCTCGAGACCCTGGCGCACCGCCTGATCGTCGAAGTCTGCGATGAGATCCTGGCGGGTCAGCATCACGACATGTTTCCTCTGCATGTCTGGATGACCGGCAGCGGCACCCAGTTCAACATGAACGTGAACGAGGTCATTTCCAACCGCTGTTGCCAGCTCGCCGCCACGCCGCTCGGCAGCAAGACGCCGGTTCATCCCAACGATCACGTCAACATGTCGCAGTCGTCGAACGACTCGTTTCCGTCGGCCATGTACATCGCGGCCGCCGTCAATGCCGTGCAGCGACTGATTCCGACGGTGCAGGCACTGCATGACGCCATCGCAGCGAAAGCAACCGCATGGGACAACATCGTCAAGATCGGCCGCACCCACATGCAGGACGCCACACCAATCACTCTCGGCCAGGAATGGTCCGGCTACGCCGGCATGCTGGCGGACAACCTCGAACGCATCGACGCTGCACTGCCGGGCGTCTATCGGCTGTCGCTCGGCGGCACGGCGGTGGGTACCGGGATCAATGCAGCGCCCGGCTTCGCCGAAGCGGTGGCGGCCGAGATCGCCAGTCTGACCGGCTTACCCTTCGTCACCGCGCCCAACAAGTTCACGGTCCAGGGTGCGCACGACGCTTTGGTGCAGCTCTCCGGCACCTTCCGCACCTTGGCGGTTTCGCTGTACAAGATCGGTAACGATATCCGCCTGATGTCCTGCGGCCCGCGCGCCGGTTTTGCCGAGCTTGTGATTCCGGAGAACGAACCGGGCTCATCGATCATGCCCGGCAAGGTCAATCCGACCCAGGCCGAAGCACTGACGATGATCGCCGTGCAGGTCATGGGAAACGACGTGGCGGTCGGTGTCGGCGGGGCCGGCGGCTACCTCGAGATGAATGTCTACAAGCCGCTGATGATATTCAACCTCATGCATTCGATCACCATCCTGAGCGACGGCTGCACGAATTTCCGTCGGTTCCTGGTCGAAGGCACGCAGCCGAACCTGAAGAAGATCAAGGAATATGTCGATCGCTCGCTGATGCTGGTGACCGCACTCGCTCCCGTGATCGGCTACGATAAGGCGTCGAAGATCGCCCACCACGCCATGGATCACGACCTGACGCTGAAGGCTGCTGCACTGCAGCTCGGCTACGTCACGGAAGCGGAGTTCGATCGGATAGTCGATCCGGCCAAGATGGTCAGACCCTACGTAGCGAGCAATTGATAACGCAGTGGCCATGTCGAGTGGAACGGGAGTCGTTGGCAGCACCGGCGCTGATCAGGTGCCCGCAGACGTCCTGCACCTGCTTTCAGCAAGCGTCACGCTTCTATTCGAGAATGGCCAGACCACTGAAAGGGTAATCTCAGCCGTGACGAGGCTCGGCGCCGCACTGGGGTACGGCGTCATTGTCCTGCCGCGCTGGGGTGAGGTACACATCCACATCGACGGGTTCGCCGATCGCGGGTGGGAAATCATCGCCGCAACGCCGGCGGGCGTCGACATGCACAAGGTCATCGCCACCATGGGCGTCATCGATGACGTTTGCGCCGGGCGCATCGATGCCGTAGCGGCACGATCGTCGCTCGATGCAATCACCCGATTCCCTCCGGTCGGCGTCGCTCGCTTCGCCTTGTTTGCAGCCGCTGGGGCATCGGCGCTGGCTGTGATATTCGGCGCCGCCCATTGGTTCAGTTTGATCCTGATTGCGTTGAGCGCAGGCATCGGAGCGTACCTTCGTCGCCGGCTGGGTGGTCTGAGCCGCAACCTCTTCGTTCAGCCGTTCGGCGCGGCGCTGCTGGCGGGTATCGTCGGAGCGGCCGCTGTCCAACTAGAGCTCAGTACCACGCTGCGCCTCGTTGCGGTATGTCCCTGTATGGTGCTCGTTCCCGGCCCGCATCTCCTCAACGGCGCGCTCGATCTCATCCGCGGGCGCCTCCCGCTGGGAGCTTCGCGCATCGGTTATGCCGGTTTGATCGTTCTCATGATCTGCACGGGCTTACTCGCCGGGCTTGCGCTCGGCGGCGTGAACTTGCCGGCCTCTGCGCCTTCATCCCGGGTGCCGCTCGGCTACGATGTGGTTGCCGCGGGCGTTGCTGTCGCGGCTTACTGCACTTTCTTTTCGATGCCGTGGCGCCTGTTGCCGATTCCCATTGTGATTGGAATGCTGGCACACACTTGCCGCTGGCTGGTCATCGCGATAGGGGGCGGCAGCGTGGAAACCGGTGCGCTCGTTGCCTGTCTCGTGGCCGGCATCATCGTTACACCCGTGGCCCATCGATTGCGCCTGCCATTTGCGGCGTTCGGCTTCGCGTCGGTGGTGTCGCTGATCCCCGGACTGTACCTGTTCCGAATGGCCGGTGGCCTCGTCGCTCTGATGGCGCCGGGCGAAAAGGCATCACCGGAGCTGCTGTCGGGTACCCTCACGGATGGCGTAACGGCGTTCTTGATCCTTCTGGCAATGGCCTTCGGCTTGATCGCTCCGAAAATGTTGATCGAGCACTTCGAGGTGGCTCACTGATTCGGCTGACCCGGGGAAGCCGCGCGGTCAAAGATTCGGCGCTGGCTGATCCTTGGATCGCGCGGCGCCGGCCTTACCTACCGCATCCCCGGACGATTGGAGCAGCTCCGCCGCCGTCGTCGCGCCCTCGAATCCGATCGACGGGCTGTAGGCAGTTACCGTGAATCGCGTGACGATTCGGTCCTCACGCGGTGCGCCACGGTTCACCGTGGAATGATCTTCGGTCACGATCGCGATTCCGCAGCGGTCGATCTGGAATCGGAACTCGTCGGGCGTCGTCTTCAGGGCAAGATTCTGCTGCGTCGCATTGCCCGCGTTCATACCGCTCAGTCCGCCGAATATTCCACGACGATTGCAAGGATCACCGACCTGCACGTTGCCGCCGCGCTGAAAACGCCAAGTGGGGGAGCCCGGCAGGTCATCCAGTGTGGCAAAGCCGCCATATTTCTTGAGCAACCCCTGCTCGAGAGCCATCTCGCGAACGGCATTCGCGGATGAGTACCCCACCGAGTGGACAATTGCCATCGCCCGCTCCCTGCCCGGGACGGGTGTGAACATGACCTCGTACGATTCGCCGTCCTCCGCGGGGGCGCCGACAGAAGAAGTCGGCGGCGGAGCCCAGGCTGCAATGATGTTCACAAAGCGCCCGTTGGCCGTCGGCTGCATGGCGCCCTTGGTCGAGTCGAAATGACCCAATGCCTCCGTCGACTCATAGTAGTCCGGCAGCTTCTTGGATTTGAGTATCGCGCGCACTTCATCGGGCGACATGCCCAATCTCACGCCGGCGACATCAATCTTGTCCGGTGATGCGTCGGGCAAAGCGGGAGCTGTGACTTGTGCCTGCGCCAGTGCCGGTGCCTGCGCCGGTGCCAGTGCCGGTACCGGTACCGGTACCGGCGCCTGAGTTTGTGTCTCTGCCTGAGTTTGTGTCTGTGCCTGTGTTTGTGTTTGTGGCTGCGGCGCCGGGGCAACCACGCTTCCGGCGCCCTTGCTCACTATGTAGCCCGCGGTAACCAGTATTCGCTGCTTCTCTGCGTCGTCACAGCGGTAGAGAGAGACAGAACCCGCCGTGACGCCGGTCATCCCATCCGCCAGCGCGACCGGCTGACCCAGAACTCCATTGGGCTCCTTCTTGCCGGTCTTAGGGTCGACCAAACAATAGTATCGATGTGCGTTCGGCGGTGAACCGAGGTCGAAATGGCCGCGCACCACCTCACGATCGAAGTCCTTATTGAAAGCCTGCTTCAATGAGGAAAGAAAGCTCTGCTGGGGAAGCGACGCCGGCGCGTCGCTCGGAGAGGGGGTCGCCGAGGCGGCCGTTTCTGTGCCGGCCGGCGGATCGGCCAGGACATCGCTCCCGCCGCCGAAACAAAGTACGAGGCCCACTGCAAAGGCCTCGAGAAAGTACCGGATTCGCCGCATGGCGCCCAAATTTCCCCCAGGAAAACTGTTCGGTTCTTTGTTCGGGACGATTCTAGCCGCTCTCGAGCGGCTCTGTATAGGAGCGAGGGCACCAATCGCAGAGCGCCTGCTGCGGCCAGCTGCACGATCGGTCGCGCGCCCAAGGTCTTAAGCTCNNNGGAAGGTGAAACCGATTTCGTAAAAAGCTGGTATAAATGCTCGGCGGATTCCGGCGGACGACCGATCGTAGTGCAAGGCTAACTGGAAAACGTGCATGGTTGAGACTTCGCATCGCAACGATGACTGGCGGCGAGACCTCAAGGTCAAGATTGCCTGGACTCTTGCCGCCAAACTGCTGGGATTGATCCTGCTCTGGTTCCTGTTTTTTCGAGGAAATCATTCGTGATCGACTTCGACGTCGTCACCCTCTCCCGGCTGCAGTTCGCGATCACCGCGCTGTATCACTTTCTGTTCGTGCCGCTGACCCTCGGTTTGTCCATGATCCTCGTCATCATGGAGTCCGTTTACGTCATGACGGGCCGCGAGATATGGAAGCGCATGACGCAATTTTGGGGATTGCTGTTCGGCATCAATTTCGCCATGGGCGTGGCCACCGGAATTACGATGGAATTCCAGTTCGGCACCAATTGGGCCTACTACTCGCACTACGTCGGCGACATTTTCGGCATGCCGCTGGCGCTTGAGGGCATGGTCGCGTTCTTCTTGGAATCAACCTTCGTCGGCCTGTTCTTCTTCGGATGGGATCGATTGTCGAAGCTCGCCCATCTGATCACGACGGCGCTGGTGGCGCTCGGATCGAGTCTCTCCGCGTTATGGATTCTGATCGCCAACGGCTGGATGCAGCACCCGGTGGGTGCCCGCTTCAACTTTCACACCATGCGAATGGAATTGTCTTCGTTCGGCGAGGTGCTGTTCAATCCGGTGGCGCAGGCGAAGTTCGTCCATACGGTCGCCGCCGGCTATGTGATGGGTTCGGTGTTCGTACTGGGGATCAGCGCGTGGTATCTGCTGCGGGGACGCAATGTCGACATCGCCAGGCGTTCCATGGCGGTGGCGGCGAGCTTCGGATTGGCCTGCTCCATATCCGTCGTCGTTCTCGGCGACGAATCCGGATACCTCGACGGCGAGAACCAGAAGATGAAGGTCGCCTCGATAGAGGCTGAGTGGAAAACCGAATCGCCGCCGGCAAGCTTTACCGCCTTCGGTCTGCCCGACGTCGCTGCGCGCAAGACGCACGCAGCCATCAAGATTCCTTGGGCGCTTGGTTTGATCGCGACGCGGTCCATCGATCGGCCGGTATTGGGCATATTCGATCTGGTTGCGCGAGCCCGGGCACGCATCGTCACGGGCATGGAAGCCTATTCCGAACTCCAATTGCTGCGCGCGAGACCTAACTCGCCGGACCCCGGACTGGTGCGGCGGTTCGAGGCCCATCAGACGGATTTGGGCTATGGATTGCTGCTGCTGCGCTACACGGACAATCCGGCGCTTGCGACGCCGGAACAGATCGACGCGGCGGCATGGTCCACGGTGCCCAACGTACCCGTTTTGTTCTGGAGCTTTCGCGCGATGGTCGGGCTCGGCCTGTTCTTCATCGCCATGTTTGCAACGGCGTTCTATCTCGCGAGCCGGCATCGCTTCGACCGGCATCGGTGGTTTCTCAAGGTGGCGTTTTTCAGCTTACCCCTCCCGTGGGTCGCGGTGGAACTCGGTTGGATCGTCGCCGAATACGGGCGGCAACCCTGGGCCGTCGACGGTGTGCTGCCGACGTTCCTGGGTGTCTCGAGAACTTCCATGGGCAACCTGTGGCTCTCGCTGTCGGGCTTCGTGGTGTTCTACTCTGCATTGGCCGTCGTCGATGCCTATCTGTTGACGCGCACCATCCGGCGCGGACCTGACGGACTGGGATATTGGCCCGCGGCAGCGGGGGCATCTTCACCTCACGGCAAGGAGGGAATCCCATGAGCGCGCCGCTGTTCGATTACGCAACGCTGCGGGTGATTTGGTGGCTGCTGATCGGAATACTTCTGATCGGCTTTGCCATCATGGACGGTTTCGACCTGGGGCTGGGCGCGACCTTTCGGCTGCTGGGCCGCACCGACGCCGAGCGCCGAGCGCTGCTCGCTTCCGTCGAGCCGGTCTGGGAGGGCAACCAAGTGTGGTTCATCTTGGGGGGCGGAGCGGTGTTTGCCGCCTGGCCGCTGCTGTACGCGGCCTCGTTCTCGGGACTGTACTTGGCCATGTTCATCATTCTGTTGGCGCTGATCCTGCGGCCGGCCGGTTTCATGTACCGCGATAAATTGACCGATGCACGGTGGCGATCGGCTTGGGATGGCGTCCTGACTTTCGGCGGTGCGGTGCCTGCGCTGTTGTTCGGCGTCGCGTTCGGCAATTTGTTCCTGGGTTTGCCGTTTCATTTCGATGCCATGCAGCGCCCCTTCGGCGCCGGCGGTCTGTTCAGTTTATTGCATCCCTTCGCGTTGCTCGGCGGAATCATGAGTCTGTCCATGCTGATTTTGCATGGCAACGCCTATGCGGCGCTGAAGGTGGGCGAACCCATGGCGAGCCGCGCCCGCGCCGTCGGACGCGTGGCATCCCTCATTTTCCTATTGGCCTTCGTGGCCGGCGGCTTCTGGCTGCGCTCGATGGGCGGCTACGAGATCGTCGGCGGCATCGATCAATCCGGTCCCTCCGATCCCACGCGAAAAACCGTTATCATCGCGGCGGGTGCGTGGCTCGAGAACTTTCACACATGGCCCTGGATGCGGGCGGCGCCCGTTGTCGCGGCGCTGGCGGCGGTGTGTGCGAATCTATGCCTGCGAGCACGCCGCGCCGGCGCCGCGGTCTTGGCCAGTGCATTGGTGCAGGCCGGAACGATTCTGACGGCAGGGTTTGCCTTGTTTCCGTTCTTGATGCCTTCCTCGACCTTCCCCAACCAAAGTCTGACCGTGTGGGATGCCTCGAGCAGCGCAAAAACGCTGCTGCTGATGCTGGGCTCAGCGGCTATTTTCCTGCCCATTATTCTTGCGTACACTACTTGGGTATTCAGGGTTCTCAAGGGACGCGTTACTCTTGAATCCCTGCATGGACACGAGGGCCCGTACTGATGTGGTATTTCAGCTGGATTCTCGGTACCGGGCTCGCCCTGGCATTCGGCGTGCTCAACGCCATCTGGTACGAAGTCGTCGAAGAACAGCCGCCGAAGTGATGCGTCGATAATCAAGGTTCGCGTCGACGAACTCGACCGCACGGCGGAGTTTGTACCGAGGTAAGCCACCCTGGAACGCCGAGGCTTTGCGCCGCAGCGCATCCGGAATGAGCACCAGGGTGCCGATACACTCACCGTGATCGATGATCGGCTCCAGCCATTCCGACTCGAGCCAATGGGGCAGCTTCACCTGCGCATCCTCGCTCCGATTGACGACATCCAATCCCTCGAATCAACGGGAGGCGGAACATTTCAAATGTAATGATCGAGACGGGTCCTGCAATCATCTCCCGATCCGGCGGCCCCATTCTCACGCGACTGAAGCTCCGCGAGGAGCGCGGCTTGCGAAGCTCCTTTGCGGTACCAAATGAAATTGCATGTTAAGAACCCAAGTCGATTGTCGGTGGCCACATGCTCGGCATAGTTCGTATCGCGCTGAGTCGCCCCTACACGTTCATCGTGGCGGCCCTGCTCATACTGCTCATCGGCACGCTCGCCGCCCTGCGGATGCCGGTCGATATTTTTCCGAGCATCAACATGCCCATCATCGGCGTGGCCTGGCAGTACCAGGGCTTGCCGCCCGACCAGATGGTCGGGCGCATCATCACCCCGTTCGAGCGCGCACTGACGACCACGGTCAACGATATCGAGCACATCGAGTCGAATTCGTACACCACTTTCGGCATCGTCAAGATCTTCTTCCACCCCTCGGTCAATATCGCCACCGCGAACGCGCAGGTCACCGCGATTTCGCAGACCCTGCTCAAGCAGATGCCGCCCGGCGCGACGCCGCCGCTGATCGTCAATTACAGCGCCTCGACGGTGCCGATCATCCAGCTCGCGCTGTCGGGCAAGGGACTGGCCGAACCGACTCTCGCCGATCTGGGCCTCAACTTCGTGCGGCCGCGCCTGGTCACGGTGCAGGGTGCCGGCATCCCCTGGCCATTCGGCGGCAAGACACCGCAGGTGATGTTCGATCTCGACACCGCCGCGCTGCAGTCGCGCGGCCTGACCGGCCTCGACGTCGCCAATACGCTCGCCGCGCAGAACCTCAACACCCCGGCCGGCACGGAAAAGATCGGCGACTACGAATACACCGTCAACCTCAACAGCGCGCCATCCAAAATTGCGGATCTCGGCGACCTGCCTATCAAGAGCGTGGGGGGCGCGATGGTCTACATGCACGACGTCGCCCATGTGCACAACGGCAACGCGGTGCAGGTCAATGTCGTGCACGTCGACGGCAATCGCTCGGTGCTGATCAGCGTGTTCAAGAACGGCATGACCTCGACGCTCGACATCGTCAGCGGCATCAAGAAGATGCTGACACTCATCAAGCCCTCGCTGCCGGATGAACTCGACATCAAACCGATCGGCGATCAGTCCGTATTCGTGCGCGCGTCGATCCAGGGTGTGGTCCGTGAGGGTATAATCGCCGCGGCGCTGACCAGCCTGATGATCCTGCTTTTTCTCGGCAGCTGGCGCTCGACCCTGATCGTGACCACCTCGATTCCGCTGTCCGTCTTGGGCGCGATCGGCGCACTGTCCGCCATCGGCGAAACGCTCAATATCATGACTCTGGGCGGCTTGGCGCTCGCCGTGGGCATACTCGTCGACGAGGCGACGGTGACGATCGAGAGCATCAACTACCACCTCGAGCGCGGCAAACCGGTGGAAGCCGCGATCATCGACGGCGCCTCACAGATCGTCGTACCGGCTTTCGTGTCCCTGTTGTGCATCTGCATCGTGTTCATACCGATGTTCTTCCTGAGCGGCGTGGCGCGCTTCCTGTTCGTGCCGATGGCCGAGAGTGTGATGTTCGCCATGGTCTGCTCGTTCCTGCTGTCGCGCACGCTGGTTCCGACGATGGCGAAATATCTGCTGCGCGCGCACGCGGCCCACGTCGACGAGCACGACAACGTCATCGGTCCGCCGCCCTCCAGGAACCCCCTGGTGCGCTTTCAGCGCGGCTTCGAGGCGCTCTTCGTGCGGCTGCGCGCCGGGTATCACGATCTGCTGGCGCTCGCCATCGAGCATCGCAGGCTGTTCGTCGGGGGCTTTATCGGCGTCATTGCCGTCTCGTTCCTGCTCGCGCCGTTTCTCGGCCGCAATTTCTTCCCGCAGGTCGACGGCGGTCAGATACTGCTGCATGTGCGGACCCCGGTCGGCATGCGTATCGAAGAAACTGCCGCGCGTTTCGCCGACGTGGAGAAGGCGATCCGCGAGGTGATCCCGCCGGCCGAAGTGGCGGCGGTAGTGGACAACATCGGCACCTATCTTTCGTCGATCAATACGATCTACAACAACACCGGCACCATCGGCGAGTCGGACGGAGACATCCAGATCTCGCTCAACGAGGGGCACGCGCCGACCGCCGATTACGTCAGTCGCCTGCGCGACCAGCTGCCGCGCCGTTTCCCCGGGGTGAGCTTCTCGTTTCTGCCGGCGGATATCGTCAGCCAGATCCTCAACTTCGGCGCGCCGGCGCCGATCGATCTGCAGATCCGCGGCAACGATCTCGGCGCGGACTATGCCTACGCCAACAAGCTGCTGGCGCAGATCCGTGGGGTCACCGGCGTGGCCGATGCGCGCATCCAGCAGTCGGCCGGGCAGCCGACGCTCGAGGTCAACATCGACCGCACGCGTGCGCAATACACCGGCGTGACCGCCGCCAACGTGACCGACAGCCTGGTCGTGAACCTGGCCAGCTCCAGCCAGGTTGCGCCTGTCTACTGGCTCAACGAGAAGAACGGCGTGACCTATCCCATCGCGCTGCAGACTCCGCAATACCAGATCGACACGCTGCCGGCGCTGCAGAACCTGCCGATCAACGCCAGCGGCGGGCCGACCACGGTGCTCGGCGGCATCGCCAATATCCGCCGCACCCACAGCAACGCCGTGGTTTCGCAGTACGACATCTCCCCGATGGTGCAGATCTACGCGACGACCCAAGGGCGCGATCTCGGCGCGGTTTCGAGCGACATCCAAAAGATCATCGCCCGGAACGACAAGGACAAGCCGAAGGGTGCGATCGTCGCCCTGGTCGGCCAGACGGCGACCATGAACAGCGCCTACTCCGGTCTGCTGTTCGGGCTGCTCGGCGCCATCGTGCTGGTCTATTTGCTGATCGTGATCAACTTCCAGTCCTGGAGCGATCCCTTCGTCATCATCACCGCGCTGCCGGCGGCCCTCGCCGGCATCGTCTGGATGCTGTTTGCGACGCATACCACGCTGTCGGTGCCGGCGCTCACCGGCGCGATCATGTGCATGGGTGTGGCGACCGCGAATAGCGTACTGGTGATCAGTTTCGCCCGCGAGAAACTCACCGAGCTCGGCGACGCGACGCAAGCCGCGCTCGAGGCCGGATACGTGCGTCTGCGCCCGGTGTTGATGACGGCGCTGGCGATGGTGATCGGCATGCTGCCGATGGCGCTGGGCCTTGGCGAAGGCGGCGAGCAGAATGCGCCACTGGGCCGAGCCGTGATCGGCGGCCTGATCTTCGCCACCGTCTCGACGCTTTTCTTTGTCCCTGTGGTGTTCAGCATCGTTCATCGGCGCGAAGGCCCAAAACCTGAGCCGGAAATCAACCTCCGAGGATCCCATGCCCCAGCCTGATCTCAATCATCGCCGCCCTGTTCCACGCCGGCTGCGCCTGGTCGGCGGCGCATTCGTGCTCCTCGCCGTCGCTGTCGTCGCCCACGGCCTGGTCTCCCGCGCGTCGGAAAATTCACGTCTGCACAATTTGACCGAAGCGCAGGCGGTCCCGACCGTGGCCATCGTGGCCCCGGCCCATGTGGAGAATCAGGTGGGCCTGGACTTGCCCGGGCGCCTGGAAGCCTACATCCGTGCGCCCATCTACGCGCGCGTCCCGGGCTACCTGAAAAGCTGGAAGCACGATATCGGCGGCAAGGTGAAGGCCGGAGACGTGCTCGCCGAAATCGATACGCCCGATCTCGACCAGCAGCTCATGCAGGCGCGCGCCGACTTCAGCGTCGCCCAGGCCAATGCCAAGCTCGCGCAAATCAGCGCAGAGCGCTGGCAGTCGCTCGCCGGCACCGACGCCGTCGCCAAGCAAGACGTCGACACGCGCACTTTCACCTTGAACGCCAATGTCGCTCAGGTCAAGGCGGCGCAGGCGAACGTCGACCGCCTGGTCGCCGAGGAAGGCTTCAAACACCTGATCGCGCCGTTCGACGGCATCGTCACCGCGCGCGAAACCGACATCGGCGCGCTGATCAATGTGGGGGCCGCCGGCGGCGCGGAGCTGTTCGTGGTCTCCGAAACAAGCAAGCTGCGCGTCTATGTCAACGTGCCGCAGAACTATGTACCTAGCGTGCCGCCGGGCACCAAGGCCACGATCAGCGTGCCCGAACATCCCGGCAAGACCTACAGCGGAACGGTCGAGGCTTCGGCCCAGGCCGTCGACCCGAGCACCGGCACGACCCTGATGCAGATCATCGTCGACAACAGCGCGGGTGAGATGATGCCGGGCGACTACGCCGGCATCCATCTGCAGATCGCCGGCGCCGCCAATGTGCTCAGCGTGCCGTCGAGCGCGCTGATTTTCGACGCCAAGGGGCTCTCCATCGCCACCGTGGACGCCGACAACCGCGTACTGCTCAAGCCGGTGTCGATCGAACGCGACCTGGGTCCGGTCGTCGAACTCGCCTCTGGCCTGGCGCCGAGCGATCGCGTTATCCAAAACCCGCCCGATGGAATCGGCAATGGGGCCGAGGTGCGTCCGGCCGGCGCGGCGCCGGGCGGCGCGCTCGCCGGCAGGGCGAAGAATAAAAATGAAAAGGGTTAAGGGCGTACCTTGGTCCGGCATGGCGTTGACGCTGCTGCTCGGCGCCTGTTCGCTTGCGCCGCCGCTGAAAACTCCGGACATTCCAACCGCGGATGCGTACAAGGAACTCGGGCCCTGGACGCAGGCGCAGCCGGCCGACCGCCTGCCGCGCGACAGCTGGTGGACGCTCTACGACAACGCGGAACTCGACGAGCTGCAGAAGAGGCTGATCGC
>WNFC01024610.1_pt1 | contig 13318 bp, 15 predicted proteins | sample 5400541 | NCBI WGS metagenome assembly WNFC01 (sample SAMN13153342, study PRJNA577476) | soil metagenome | isolation source: 120 cm saprolite under Douglas fir tree site 2 hole 2 replicate 1 | place: USA:California | collected 2015-04-18
ACTGGTCCAAGATGAGCCGCCGCAGTTTTTCTGCAGTATCGTGCATGGCTCCTACCGGATGATGGGTTTCGTTTGACCGGGGTTTTCCTGCTTATGCACCGAATTGCCCAATTTGTCCCTGTTTTTCCCTACAGTGGGCCGATTACGGTTCATTTCCGTGTGTGCGAGCGCGTGGCAAAGACACTCCGGCCAAGTCACAAGCCCTTGTCATTTATGATGTTAAGCTCGAAAAGTACTTTGCCAACCGTGTCGCGAAGTTGGCAAAGTGGCAAAGAACTCCAGCCTAGTACGGGCTCACCGGGAATCTGATCATTGCATCGTTGCAATCATAGCATGCAATGATTGCAACGATGCAATGGAATGCAACGATCTGCAAGGATCTGCAAAGATTGCAAGGGGGGTACGTGCAAAGAATGCAACGATGCAACGACCACATTGCGTATTGGCGGACGGGCTTGGCACGAGCTGGACCCCTCTGGGCCACAACGCGGGCCAAAAAGCCAAAAGATGGGGGTTTTCCCGAGAGTTTTGCCACTGTGGGCAATACTGTTCGGCACGGCGTTTTCGAAGCGCCGTAAGTTCAATCGATGTCTGTGATTAAGTCTAAATCCCGATCAATTGAGCTTTTGAACGCTGATCCCTACGCCTAACCATAAGCGCAATCCCACTGCCGAGTTACGTTATCATGAACTCTCGTGCCGAACAGTATTGCACTCTGGGCCAATTGCCCGATATGGCCCGGAGGGGGTAATCGTGTGAAATATGCTTGATGTGAGCGCTCTTTTGGCCTTGGGCCAATTCATTTTCGTGGCCCGCTGCAATAGTTCCTGAGGGGAAGGGTTATTTCGCTTCGGCCAACTCCGGAGGGTGGGGCGTCCGTGCAGTCGCGCTCTCAGTGCCGGCCGTCAGTTTGTCGGTGTGGGCGTCCGGTTGACGGCCGCGGCCGAGGAAGGCTTGCGCCAAGAGCAGAAACGCGCCGCACACCAGGCAGCAGTCGGCGACGTTGAACACCGGCCATTCGATCCAATGGAAGTACAAAAAGTCGCGCACGCCGTCGAAGACCAGCCGGTCGTAAAGATTTCCCAAGGTGCCGGCCAAAATCAGACCGAGAGCGGCGCACAGCGACCAATCGCGCGCGGTACTCAGCCGCGTGCTCCAATAGAGAATGGCGATAGCGGCCAGGATGCTGACTCCGGCGAAAACCGCGTTGGCCAATTGGGCGTACTCGCCTCCCAAACCAAACAAGGCGCCTTGATTGACCTTGGGCGAGGCGTTCAAGTTCAAGGTTCGCAAATTAGCCACCAGACCCGTTCTCGGCTGTCGTTCAGTGTCAAATTGGGCGAGGAGCTTGAAGGCGCCGGGGACGACAATCCGCTCGCCATGCGTGACCGTGCCATCGGCCAATATCTGGCCGTTTCCGCCGGGATTATCGTGCAGCCATTTGAAAACGCCGTATTTCGTGGACAGGTCGAGCGCGGCGCCAAGCAGCGCAAATCCCCACAACAGACCGCGAAAGGATCGTTCCGATTTCAAGTTCCGCATCCCCGCTGGTTAACTGATTTATTGCTTTGCGTTTGCATTATGCTCCGAGCGCTAAACCGCAAGCGATGTCCTTTTACTCACCACTCACTTACTCACCACTCACCAGTTTCATCCTTGTTCCTGCTTTCGGGCGCAGTCGATGCAAAAGCGAGCATAGGGCAAGATCCGCAGGCGCACTTCGGGGATTTCTCCGCCGCATTCCTCGCAGCGCCCATAGGCGCCGTGTTCGAGTCGCTCTAGTGCCGCCGCGATGTCCGCCAAAACATGCTCCTCGTTTTGCAGCAAGTTCAAAGTGTTTTCCTGCTCAAAGGCGTCCGTGCCCAGGTCGGCCATGTGAATGGGCATGCTGGACAGGTTGCCGCCGGTCTCCTGGCCGGATTGATGTAAGGCCTCGTCGGTCAGGTGTGACACGTCGCCGTTCAAACGCTCTCGCAAATCCAGGAGCATCTGCTGGTAGTTCTTCAGATCGGCTTTGGTCATCGTGACTCCAGGTGAAAAATCCACGGTCGGCCGGCGTTAAGCCTGCGGAATTCACGATAGCCAACCGTGGGGAACTCGTCAAGCGAACGGCGGAAGAGAGTTCAGCCGCGACGCGAAAGCGGAGCGCAGTCGTCGCCCTCAGCTCTCGCGTCGCGGCTAAACGACCCAAACCGCAAACTTTGCCTGGCTTACCTTCCCTTTCGTTGACTGGATGAGGCGGAGTTATCGAACTTTGACAAATTATGCAGTCTTTGCTTGCGACTCGTTCCCAGGCGACGGCAAGGCCGTTTCAATCTCTCTACTCTCTCTTGACTTGGGGGGGATCGGAAGGAAGAATCTCGCAGCATTCTCCGGTTCTCTAGAAAGTCTAATGTAGGTTTACGTTTCGCGCCCGCGGCACGCACCGAAACGCAAGCCCACCCAGCGATCTACTGGAACAAAGGCGAGGGTCCGTCCGTGCGCTTTTTGGCGTGGACAATTCTGTCGGCTGCGATGGTGGGATTGTTCGGTTGCAGCAACTTCGGCAAGAAGTCGCCAACGAACAACAACCCACCGAATGGGGGAGCGCCCCTAAACGGCGCGATCGCCCCCACCGGTCGGGCAGACACCGGACCACCCGCGGGCTGGAACGGCGTCTTGGCCGGACAGGTGCTGGACAGCTACAATCGCACGCCGATCGCTGCCACTTACATCCAAGTTTCGGAATCCGGAGACGCCGGCAAATCGGCTGCCCCCATCGAAGTGGCCACCGACAATCGCGGCTACTTCATGATCCAGCGTCTGCAGCCGGGCCATCATTATCAGTTGACGGCCCGGATGAAGCAGGGCGATCGCCTGATGGCCGGCACCGCTTTCGCCACGCCGCCAAATCCCAAGATCCTCATTCAAATCAGCGAAGATACGCCCGAGCCGCCGGGGCCGCCCAAATTCCCATCGACGCCCAAGACTTCGATTCCGGGACCAGACGCGCCGCCCGCGCCAGTCTGGCCTGATCAAATGACCGAGGGCGCCGCGACTGGGCCGAATGGCGTTACCATCAATCCGCCTCCGCCGTCGCCTCCCGATCAAGCTTGGGCGCCGGGCAACGCTCCGCGTAATGATGTCAATCGCTCCGGCGGCCAAAGCCGAGGTGCGGAGCTAGGACCGCCGACCGGGATGTTTGGGGCACCGGCGCCGGCGTCGCCGACTCCAGTCCCGAAAGGACCTCCCAGCCCCGTCATTTACCGGCCGGAAGGCATCGTCCAAGATACGACGCAAGCCCGTGGCGATCCGCTCATCGAAATCCGGCCTCAGGTTCCGCAGACACCTCAAGTTCCGGCCGGCCCCGCGCGCATTCCCAGTTGCGTGCTGACCGGCAATACGCTTTATAACTTCGCCCTGTATGATCTGAACGGCCAGCCGTGGGAGTTTCGCCAGCATCAAAGCCGGCTCGTGCTCCTGGATTTCTGGGGCACTTGGTGCTCGCACTGCCTCGTGTCCGTGAAGGATTTGAACGGGTTACAAGATCGGTACGGCCGATATGGACTGGAAGTAATCGGCATCGACTACGAAGGGGATGCCCCGCCCCAAGATCAAGTCCTGAAGGTGCGTGGCGCTCGCCAGCGCTACGGGATCAACTACCGAGTCCTCTTGGGCGGCAACCAGGACACATGTCCGGTCCGGGCTCAATTCGGCGTCCGCAATTTCCCCACCGCATTTCTCGTCGACGAAAGCAATCACGTCATCTGGAGCAGCGAAGGCCTTGGCCGACAGCAACTTCGCGAGCTGGATGCCATCATCCGCCAACGACTTGGGTTGCGATAGCAAAAAGACACGGAGACCGGGAGACAAGGAGACTGGGAGACCAAGAAACGGGTCTCCTTTTTCAATCTGTCTGTTCGTGTCCCGGTCTCCCTGTCTCCTTGTCTCCCGGTCTCCTTGTCTTGGAGTCTGGCGACTTCACTCATACCATAAAATGAGATAAATCAATTTGCCCCAGCGAGGCATGCCTTGGCGAAACGCACTCCTTTGTATGAATGGCACGTGGCTCACGGCGCCCGCATGGTCGATTTCGCCGGCTGGGACATGCCGATTCAGTACTCGAGCATTATCGAAGAACATCAGGCGGTCCGTACCAGCGTTGGGATTTTCGATATCAGCCACATGGGCCGGTTGTGGTTTGAGGGGCCGGACTCTTTGGATTTGATCCAGAGGATTTACACCAACAACGCGGCTACCATGAAGGAAGGACAGGCTCGCTATGGTTTGATCTGCAACGAGCAGGGTGGAATTCTCGACGACGTACTCGTTTATCGCGGGCCGGACGGATTCGGCATGGTCGTCAACGCCTCGAACCGCGAGAAAATCGTAGCCTGGATCGGGAGACATCAAGAAGTAAAGAAAACTTCCGTGCTCGATGTGACGGGTCAGACTTTCATGGTGGCAGTGCAAGGGCCACAAGCGGTGGATATGTGTCAGGGAATGGTGCCCGAGCCGGTTCACCAGCTTCCTTATTATCATAGCTGCTGGACCACATATGAAGGTAAGCGCTGTTCCGTGAGCCGCACGGGATATACCGGCGAAGACGGGCTGGAATTCATCGTGGGCGCGGAGCAAGGCCAAATCTTGTGGGAAGACTTGCTGAGCCGGGGGGCGATCCCCTGCGGCTTGGGGGCGCGCGATACGCTGCGACTCGAAGCCGCCATGCCGCTTTATGGACACGAGCTGACCGAAGATATCGACCCATTCCAGGCCGGGGTCGGCTGGGCCGTTAAAATGGACAAGGGTGACTTCATCGGGAGGGAGGCGCTGGCTCGGCGGCGACAGGACAAGAGCTTGCGAAAACGGGTCGGCCTGGAGTTGGAAGGCAAGCGCTTGGCGCGGGAAGGCGCCTCGGTCATGAAGGATGGCAAAGTGATCGGCAAAGTGTCCAGCGGCACCTTCGCGCCGACTCTTGCCAAGGCCATTGCGATGGCTTATGTTGACCCGGCTTGCGTTTCCCCGGGTACGATTTGTGAGGTCGATGTCCGAGGGAAACCGGCCGCTGCCCGAGTGGTGCCTTTGCCGTTTTACCGGAGAGCTAAGTAAGGAGTGAGTGGCAGGTAAAGCCAACTTCACGATGCGGCGGGCGCGAAACGTAAACAAGAAAACCACTCACCAGGAGTGATTGATGGATCCCAAGAATCTCCGCTATGCTGCGACACATGAATGGGCCAGCCTCGAGGGCGACCTGTGCACCATCGGCATCACCCAATTCGCCGTCGATCAATTGACCGACATTGTTTTCGTCGATTTACCCGAGGTTGGCGACCACGTGTTCAACGGCGACAGCTTTGGTGAGATCGAATCGGTCAAGGCGGTCAGCGAGATGTATTCCCCAGTCAATGGAGAGGTGGTGACTATTAACGATAAACTCATTGAAGATCCCGCCAAGATCAGCAGCGAGCCGTACGGCAAAGGTTGGCTTATCAAAATCAAGGTCGAACCGGGAACCAAACTCGACCATCTGATGACCTTGGAGAAGTATCAAAAACAAATCGCAACGGAAGAGCATTAAACCCGGAGCAAATAGGGAGAAGCGGAACATGAGCATCGGGCAGCGCATTTGCAACGAGCCGATTTCCAACTCGCCGTCTACGTCGGACCGGCGTTTTATGCTTCACGACGTCAGTTGGAGTTTTTACCAATCCTTCTTGAGAGAATTAGGGAACCGGCCCGTTCGGCTGACTTATGATCGGGGGAACCTGGAAATCATGGCTCCTTCATTTCGACATGAAAGTTTGAGCACCATCCTGGGTCGTTTCATAGAAATTCTCACTATGGAATTAAACATACCCATTCGTAGCGGCAAGTCGACCACTTTCAACCGTGAAGACTTGGACCGTGGCCTGGAACCGGATGAATGTTATTACATTCAGCATGAGTCAATGGTTCGGGGCAAGACCGCGCTGGACCTCGCCCATGATCCACCCCCGGATTTAGCTATTGAGGTCGACATTACGAGCAGCTCGATTAACCGAATGGCTATTTATGCCGCCTTGGGAGTCGGTGAGATTTGGCGATTTGACGGCGAAACACTTCACATCTCCCACCTCGGGCCGGATGGCAAGTACGAGGAATCTGAGGAAAGTTCTTGTTTTCCGTTTCTGCCGTGGAAGGAATTCGTTCGATTTCTCGATGAGATCCCGGAGCAAGATGAAACCAGCCTGGCCCGTTCTTTTCAAAGCTGGGTGCGATCCCGGATTCTTCCCAAAAATGGCCCGGAGACTTAAGCTTCATCCTCAGGGATTTCGCGAACAGAAACGACTGTGGAGGCTGGCTTGTCTTACGTTTTGAACACCCCCGATGACCGGCGGGCGATGCTGGAGAAGATCGGCGCCGGGTCGATATACGAATTGTTCGAGTCAATTCCGGCCAAGCTACGTCTCCAAAGAGAACTGGCCGTCCCGCCGGCGCTGACGGAAATCGAGCTGAGCCAACAAATGCAGGAGTTGGCGGCCCGCAATCGGCCCGCCGGCGATGCCGTCTGTTTCCTGGGCGGCGGCAGTTACGATCATTTCATTCCGGCGGTGGTGGACGCCATTGCCAGCCGGAGCGAATACTACACCGCTTACACTCCCTATCAAGCGGAAGCCAGTCATGGAAGTCGCCAACGCCAGCCTGTATGAAGGCGGCAGCGCGCTGGCCGAGGCGGTCTTGATGGCCCTCTCCATTACCGGTCGCACCGGCCAGGTCCTCGTCGCGGAGAGCGTCCACCCGGAATATCGCCAGACTTTGGCAACCTACATGGCCAATTTGGAGGCTCGGCCCGTGACGTTGCCGACGCCTGATGGCTTTCTCGACCCGGACGATCTCAAGCGCGCTCTGAACGATGAGACATCTTGTGTGGTTGTGCAGCATCCCAATTTCTTTGGAGGCCTGGAAGAAGTGGAGGCCATCACGGAAGCGGCCCATTCCCGTGGCGCCTTGTTCATTGTCAACTTTGATCCCATTAGTCTTGGATTGCTGAAACGGCCAGGACAATACGGCGCCGACATTGCCGTCGCCGAAGGACAATGCTTGGGCAATCCAATGGTCTTCGGTGGTCCGTATCTGGGCATCCTGGCTTGCCGGCAGGAATACGTGCGCAAGATGCCCGGGCGGTTGGTGGGCCAGACAGTCGATCGTCAGGGCAAGGTGTGTTGGGTGCTGACCTTGCAGACGCGCGAACAGCATATTAGGCGAGAAAAGGCGACGAGCAACATTTGCACGAATCAAGGGTTGTTTGCGTTACGAGCCGCCGTTTATCTCGCCGCGCTAGGACCCCTAGGCTTGAAAGAGACGGCCGAGCTTTGTCTGCACAAGGCGCACTACGCGGCCGATCAATTAGCTCGGATTGCCGGACTGGATCTTCGTTTCGATCGGCCTTTCTTTAAGGAATTCACGATTCGAGTTCCAGGCGATCCGACGGCATTGCTCTCTCGGCTGCTTGATGCCGGTTTTCACGCCGGCCTGCACCTGGGCCGGTGGTATCCCGAGTTAAATGATTGCGTCACCCTCGCCGTCACGGAAAAACGAACTAAGGCGGAGATCGACAGTCTGATTGCCGCCTACGCGGCCGAGGTCAAAACGAAAACCAAATAAGCCGCGAATTCCTCCTCTCGCTTGCGGTTTAGCGCTAAACCGCAAGCGAATGAATGGGAAATCGACAATTATATGCAGCGAACGCAATCCACCGAGCTGTTGTTTGAGTTGAGCCACCCCGGGCGGCGGACGCACCGGTTGCCTCCGTGCGATGTGCCGATACGTCAACTGGATGCGCTGCTACCGGGCGGCGTCCGGTCGGTCACTCCGCCTCCTTTGCCGGAAGTCGGAGAGATCGATCTCGTCCGTCATTTCGTCAATCTTTCCGCGAAGAACATGTCGATCGACACGAACTTCTACCCGCTCGGTTCGTGCACGATGAAATACAATCCGAAGCGTCACGAACGAATGGCGGCTCTGCCGGGCCTGGCCGATCTGCATCCGCTGCAAAGCGACGAATCGTGCCAGGGGATGTTGGCGCTGTTGTGGGAATTGCAGAATATTTTGGCGGAGATTGCCGGCCTGGACGCGGTATCGTTGCAGCCCGCCGCCGGCGCCCATGGCGAGTTGACCTCGTTATTGGTCGCCCACGCTTATTTCCGGGATCGCGGAGAAGAAAAGCGAAATCGGGTGCTTATTCCCGACAGCGCCCACGGCACCAATCCCGCCAGCGCCGCGATTGCCGGCTTCGCGGCCGTCAAAGTTTCAAGCAATGCGAAAGGCCTGGTTGACCTGACCGATCTCCGCGCCAAGCTCGACGACCGCGCGGCCGTTTTCATGATCACCAATCCCAACACACTCGGACTATTCGACGACCAGATCGCCGCCATCACGGATATGGTCCATCGGCAAGGTGCCCTGGTCTATCTGGATGGCGCCAACATGAATGCCATCCTTGGCATCACCCGGCCGGGAGACTTCGGCGTCGACATGATGCATTACAATGTGCACAAGACATTCACCGGTCCTCACGGCGCCGGCGGTCCCGGCGCCGGTCCCATCGCCGTTCGCGCTGCTCTCACCCCCTACCTACCAACTCCACTTGTCGTCAAAAAAGAAGGCCGAGTTGATAGCACCACTCACCACTCACCACTCACCACTCACTTCTTCCTTGATTCCGATCGTCCCAAGTCGATCGGCCGCGTGCGGAGCTTCTTCGGCAACGTCGGCATCTTGGTGCGGGGCTATTGCTATATTCGCACGCTGGGCGCGAATGGACTCCGCGAGGTCAGTGAGAATGCCGTGCTCAATGCGAATTACCTGTTGGCCTTGGTCCAGGACGTGTTTGAAGTGCCATATGGCCAGCGCTGTATGCACGAATTCGTGGCCAGCGCCAAGACTCTTCGCCGCGAAAAGAAAATCAGCGCTATGGACGTGGCCAAGCGCCTGCTGGACTTCGGCTACCACGCGCCTACGGTTTACTTCCCCTTGGTCGTGCCCGAGGCGATTATGATCGAGCCGACGGAAACGGAAAGCCGAGAGACCTTGGCCGCCTTTGCCCAGGCCATGCGCCAAATCGCGGGCGAAGATGCTGAGTTTCTTCACCACGCGCCTCACACGCTGGATATCAGCCGGCCGGATGAAGTACAAGCGGCCAAGGAGCCGATCTTGCGGTGGGCGGAGGAAAAGAATAACTGATTTGTAAATCCTGCAGCGCCCTGAGGGCCTAAGAATGACTAGGGAAAGGTTTTCTGAGGAGAATTAACATGGTCGCGATCAAGGCCCATTTCGATGGCAAAAAGATTGTAATTCCCGCACAAATTCAGGGGGGTCCGCCACGAGAAGTACTACTGGTCTTTGAGGATCTGCCGTCTTCAAAGGCCGATGCACAACTCTGGCTGAAGGCACAAGAAGACGCCTTCACAAAAGTCTGGGACAACCCAGAGGATGCGGTCTATGACTCTCTATAATCCCGGTGACGTGGTACTGGTACGATTCCCCTTCACGGATTTGTCATCCACCAAGAAGCGACCGGCTTTGGTAGTGAGTCCTGGCGGCTTTACTGCTAAACACGGTGACTTGGTTGTTCTAGCCATGACCAGCCAATCCCAATCGGACATTTCCCTCCGTCTTCAAAATTGGAAAAGTGCGGGTTTGCTGAGACCCACATGGTTCAAGCCCTTGATTGGAACGCTTGCTGCCGGACTTGTCCGGCGTCCTTTGGGGAAGTTGGGAGTCAAAGATCATGCTCGCGCCAAAATGGTCATCCGCAAGCTGATTGCCGCCGAGTTTTTGTAAACATCCCTTGAAATCTCCAAATCCAGTCCTGCGATTCCTTCCCTTTGTGGCCGCCGATGGTCCGAACAATATGGCGGCCGATGAAGTGTTGTTGGAATCGGCCCAGGCCGGCATTGCCTCGTTGCGCTTGTACGGCTGGTCGACGGCGACCGTGAGCCTCGGCTACTTTCAACCCGAAACAGCGCGCAGAGATGACGAACCGTTGACGAAACTTCCATTTGTTCGCCGGCCGACGGGAGGCGGCGCCCTCGTTCACCATCATGAGCTGACTTACGCTTTAGCTTTACCTTCGGGTTCTCCCTGGCAGGGCAGGGGCCATAGGTCCTGGCTCTGTCGGATGCACACGATCATTGCCGACGCGCTAAATGAGTTGGGTGTCTGTCCCGAAACTGTTTCCAAGGAAGAGCAGGCCCGGAATCTGCTTTGTTTTCACCACCTGACTCCCGGCGATTTGGTGGTGGGTACCGCCAAGATGGTCGGCAGCGCCCAGCGAAAGCAGCGCGGCGCCTTGCTGCAACATGGATCGATCCTTTTGGCCACCAGCCCTCATGCTCCAACACTCCCAGGCATTCGGGAGCTTACGGGCCGGACGATTTCAATTTCAGAAATCGCCGCCGCTCTGGAAAAGGCATTCACCGCGAAGACCGGGTGGACCTTGACGGCCAGGGATTGGGCACCCACCGAGCAAGAGCGCATCGAGGAGTTGGTCCGCATCAGATACAGTGAACCCACCTGGAATCAGAAGCGGTGATCGTTTAGCCGCGATGCGGGAGCGGAGCGTGGGGGATCCGCCTTTCAGAGCCGGAAGCGTTAGCGACCGGTCAGGGTCACCGGGCGCTAACGCTTCCGGCTCTGAAAGAATTCCGCAAAGCGCTGCCATCGCCCTCTGCTTGACACCTTGCCTACCCCTGTTAGAATGGCGCAGGAAGAGACAACCCGAGCTTGGTTCAGCGTGAGGTAGGGCGGCAATGAAATGCCAAAAGTGCACCAAGCAAGCGACCTTGCACATCACTGAAGTCGTCAGTGAAGACCAGTTTGAAGAATTGCACTTGTGCGAAGAGTGCGCCAACAAGTATCTCTACGAGCCGTCGGGCAAGATCCTGGGCAAGGGAAGCGATTCCGGGCCGGTCGAAGAGACTGAGGAGATGACGGCGCTCAATCAGCGGCAATGCCCGGAGTGCGGCATCAAGTTCGTGGAGTTTCGCAACTCGGGCCGGTTGGGGTGTCCGAACGACTATCAAGAATTCAAAGAAGAACTAACCGCCCTCTTGGAAAACATCCACGGAGAAACCAAGCATTGCGGCAAGACGCCGCGACGTTTGCCTCAAAACAAGCAAGCGCAGTCCGAATTGATGCAACTGCGCAAGCAGCTCCAGCAAGCCGTGAACAAGGAAGCATATGAGGAAGCGGCCGAGCTCCGGGACCGGATCAAAAAGCTAGGGGAAAGGGAAGAGTAAGTGCGAATGATCGCGATGCCGGCCAAGGGAACGGAAGAATTGAGGACGCACGCCATGCCAATCGCACTGTCCTCTCTCCTCATCAATAAGAGGATGGGGGCCAACCCTGAAGGCCACCGAGGCGATGACTCGCCCCGCTCCCCGGAATGGGCCGAAGATCTGCAATATTCGTCGCGGAACCGCTCATGGAGGAGCCTGACATGAAATGCCAATCCTGCTCCAGCAAGGCCACCGTGCATTTCACCGACATCATCAAAGGAAACAAAAAAGAAGTGCACCTGTGCCAAAGCTGCGCCGAGCAGAAACAGTTGATCAAGAACCAGGAGTTGAATTTTCCCACCATCCTGCAAAATTTAATTGGGCAACACATCGGCCCGTTGACGGACGAGTTGGCCCGGTTGACCTGTCCTGCGTGTGGGATAAAGTATATGGAGTTTCGAGCCGAGGGCCGGCTCGGGTGCCCGAATGACTACCTGGTGTTTCGGACGGGCCTGGAGCCACTCTTGCTACGGCTTCACCGGTCGGTGCGCCACAAAGGCAAGGCGCCGCGTCATGGTCAATCGCTCGGCCAAGCTACAGCCGAAGTGATCGAGATGCGAAGCCGACTCCACCTGGCCGTGGAGGCGGAAAACTACGAAGAAGCCGCTCTTTTGCGAGACCAGATAAGACAAAAGGAAGCCGCGGATGGACCTGGAGAATCTGACAAAAACTAGTGGCGAATGGTTGCGCGGCACCGGGCCGGAATCCGACATTGTTATTTCCAGCCGAATCCGCCTGGCCCGGAACCTGGCCGCTTTTCCCTTCACCAATCGAGCCACCCATCATCAACGGGGCGAGATCGAGACGCTCCTGCGGGATCGCATCGCCAAGCTGGAGCTCGACCCGAACCTGAGCTATCTGAACGTTCCCTCCTTGTCGCCTTTGGATCGGCAACTGCTGGTGGAACGGCAGCTCATCAGCCGGGAGTTGGCCTCCGCCGAGGGGCCGCGCGGCGTGGCCTTAGGACCACGAGAAACCGTCAGCCTCATGGTCAACGAAGAAGATCATCTGCGCCTTCAAGTCATGCGTAGCGGCTTCTCGCTCGATGAGGCCTGGCAGGACATCGACAGGGTGGACGATCTGCTCGAGCAACGGGTCAGTTATGCCTTCAGCGAGGAGTTCGGTTACTTGACGGCCTGCCCGACCAATGTCGGCACGGGCATGCGCGCCAGCGTCATGCTGCACCTGCCCGCCTTGGTCATGATCAAGCACATCGAGAAAGTTTTTCGGGCATTGCAGAAGATCAATCTGGCCGTTCGAGGTCTGTATGGTGAAGGCAGCCGGGCGTCGGGGGATTTTTATCAAATCTCCAACCAAGTAACTTTGGGCAAGAGTGAGACGCAAATCTTGAACGAAATTCGCGACGTGATCCCCCGCATTATTGAATATGAGCGGCAAGCACGTTCCACTTTGGTCAAGGAAGGTCGGCAGGCGCTTCAGGATCGGATTTCCCGCGCCTTCGGCACTTTGTGCTCCGCCACGATGATGACCTCGGACGAGACCATGGACCTTCTTTCGAGCGTCCGTTTGGGAATCAACCTGGGGTTGTGCGACGATGTCAGCATGCCGACGGTGAATGAGTTGTTCATTCACACCCAGCCGGCTCATCTGCAAAAACTCATGGGCTCGGCTTTGGACGGAGAGGAAGGGAACGCCGCCCGCGCCCGATATCTTCGGACCCGGCTGCGAGAACCTCATCCGAATTAGTGCACGGGGTCCATCTTTGTGGTTGTGTCGTGGGTTTACGTTTCGGGCCCGGTGCGTGATGCGTTTGACCACATCCGGCGGGCGCGAAACGTAAACAATTCAAAAAAACCGGTCTTCCGCCGATACTTTTTGCCATTCCCGTCGTTTAATTGCTAGACTCAAAAACCTCTTTACGTTCGATCCTCACGACCTAGAAAGGGGAGCGCATCATGTTTGGTTGTTGCCTGTTAACGACTTTGGGACTAATTGCCGGCTTGACGGGATTGACTCCCGCCGCCGATGCCGATGGCGCTGGCAAGAACAAGCTCCATGCC
>WNFC01006042.1_pt1 | contig 13314 bp, 15 predicted proteins | sample 5400541 | NCBI WGS metagenome assembly WNFC01 (sample SAMN13153342, study PRJNA577476) | soil metagenome | isolation source: 120 cm saprolite under Douglas fir tree site 2 hole 2 replicate 1 | place: USA:California | collected 2015-04-18
CCTTTAGTCCGAATACAGCACATACGCCAAACCGGGTAACGGAGCCTCCCCTGCCGCTTGCCTTACACCCTGGGTATGCAGCAGATGACGGTTGCTCGGATGCGATCTCCCTTGTAGAGTTCAGTTGGTCAGAGATTAAACTGTACATCAATGATTGTGCATTACAGCATTTGAGCGCATGGATCACGAGCGTCGGTGCCGGTGCCGCATTCGTTGGTTTTGTCTCGCTGTGGTGTGAAGGGTGTGCGCCAATCGCTGCCGTGCTGACATTCATAGCAGGAGGGTTCATGAGCAACATTGATTTCCTTCAGTATGCTTCGCAGGGTTGTGGAGGCGCGTTCCTCGACATCAGTTGGTTCGGCGGGATACAATTCGAGCCGGCCTGCTCTCCCCAGGACAACGGATCGTAATAACTCGTCACCAGTGACAGGCTTCCATGTCGGTAATGGAGTCGTGAAAAGTAAGCTGAGCGGGCGCAGGGTTTTGCGCCCGTTTCACGGAGGCATATGAAGCAATGAACAGTAATGAAGAGCTTCCAAGCGACCACTTTTGGAACTCAGACGAAGCTGAGCAGGAGTATTACGCAGTCGGGCAGGCCATTACGGATACGGAAGAGAAACTGAAGCATGCGCAGGCCCAGTTGCACACTGTCCAGGCTGTCTACGACCATTTCTCAGGCGTACCGGGTGTTGCGGTTGTGCTAAGAGAAAGCAATCCGTCAAGGAGCCGGGAATGGGAAGACGAAGACCTAAACCAGGCGCTCAACCCGTACTGGCTTCCGGCGGGTGGGAGAATTAGCCCTGAGCAACCACCGGATCAGTGGCAAGGCAGCCTGGTCGTTCAGAAAGTGGAGACTGAAACCTGTCAAGGCGAGGCCATCTTTCGCGGGGATTTTTGGGAAGGTACAGAGCGCGGGATGCCATACACCTACGAGAAGCGGGTGGAGTGGTATACGCCAACCAGAGAAGTGGGAATGAGTAGACTGAGGCATTCGCTCTTGCAGGGGTTATCACCTGATATGCCCCCCGGCAAGGGCTACGATAAGCCGCTCTTCAACAAGCTCCTGGAAAAGCTGATAGATGAGGTGTCTGGGGACATCAGACGGCTTGAAGAACAGGTCGTACTAAAGTTTATCCCAGACCTTGCGCCAACGAACCTTGAAGAAGTGCGCTTCCGCTACTTCCTCGCCAGGGGTGCTAAGTGGAACAAGTCGCTTCTTTCGTCTCTTTCCTGGCCTCCCCTGACAAAGTATGCTGCGCCCAAGGCTGAGGAGCGGTACGGTCTTGCCTCGTATAAAGGCATCTGCTGGGTCTGTCATGGCCGGTGGGAGCCGTATCAGTTTGCGAAGGCGACGCTTCAGACCACATGGGAACAGATTGAACGGATAGCAGACCGCCTGCGCGAGCGAGTCACTGCTGCGACCCGGGAGAAGGTGGCCGTTGAGGAAGAAATAGCGGCGCTTCGTCAGAGACGGGATGCGGTGCGCACCCGGCACTACCCTCAGCTCGTGTACAAGGAGTTCTGGTCAGCGTTACAGAACACAGGACGGCAGGATAGTGCGTAACGCGACACAAGCAAGAAAGCGATAAAGAAGGAGGGACTACATGACTTCCTCAGTGCTGGGGATTGAGACAACCCAGGTAAAAGAGACTGATCCGCGAACCGGCAGGGAGAAATTGTTCTACCTGCCAAAGATAAATCCGCAGACAGGAAAAGTGGAACTTGTCAAAATTCCCAAATCCTCCCGGCGGCAAGGAACGTATATCATCGGCGCAACCGGCGCGGGCAAAAGCGGCCTGGTTAAGAACCTCTTTATGCAGGACGTCAACCAGCAGACCGGCGTGTTTGTCTTAGACCCGCACGGCGATTTGACGAATGATATAATTGCAGGGCTTACTGACGATCAACTGGAAAGGGTAATTCTCCTTGACATTGAGGATACTAATTTTCAGGGAACTGACTACTATCCTGGACTGAATATCTACCAGTGCGCTGATCCGGCAGACGATGATTTGGTCACAGAGACGCATGCACGAATAGAACACCTGTTTGATGTGGTAACGCTTGAGAACAGCGAAGAAAAACTTGGGGTTCGTGTCTCGCAAGGGATACGAAATAGCGCGTACACCCTCATTGACAGCTCCCCTTTCTATGGCTGCACTATGCTTGAGCTTCCCATGTTGTTTCAAGAAGACATTGTACGCACAAAGCTGGCTTCTCAACTCACAGAAACAGATGCGTACGTGGAAGGCTATTGGAAAAATTATGAGAGATTTGACCGCTTTGAAAAAGCAAGCAGGGCAGATATGGTGGTCAACAAAATTGAAGGGTATATCATCAACAGAAAGCTGCGCCGGATCATCGGCCAGAGTAGGACAACCATTAATTTCCGTGAGGTGATGGATTGCAAACCGGGGAAGATCGTGCTGGTCAGGCTACCTAGCGACAATGAGGGAATGACGGAACTGTTGGGGAAAATGCTGATTGCCCAACTCCTGGCTGCCGCGTTCTCCCGCAGAACCATACCGCTTTGGCAGCGGAAACAAGTTCATATCTACTGCGACGAGTTTGAGTTATACGCCTCGGATGATATCACCCGTTTGCTAAAAGAGTGCCGTAAGTATGGCATGGCCGTCACAATTGCGCACCAGTCGCGGGATTTCATTGATCTGAAGAATAAGGCAGCTTCCCTGCAAGTTGCCAACCTGATTGTGCTGCGGATTACCCGCAAGGATGCCGATGAAGTGGCAGGAAATTTTGACTGCACGCCGGTCCGAACCAAGAAAATGCTCAAACGGCGCACCAAGCCGATTTTCAGAGAATGGGATGAAACCGTGTGGATCGAAGACGGGGAAGCGCAGTTCAAGGAAGCTCAAACACGGTACGAAACGCAGTACAAAGCACGGTTGAATAAGTTGACACAGCGGCTTGCCGAAGCTGAGAAACAGGAGCGGGACGCGCTGGCCCGGCGGGATGGCGCGATTGAAGCCAAAAGTATCCTCTCGTCTGCGTCTCTAGTTGACTTAGATATGCCGTCCCGCGCCTACTCTGGTAGCCCCCACCCTGAGTACCGCTACCTGCCATTTCACCCTGCGTGGTACTGCTACCGGGATAGCTGGTCTGGCATAGTAACGGTCAGGAGCTATTGGGCGCAACCGGATATGAAATATCCGGAGTGGTCAAAGATAAAAAATTGGACTGATGAGAAGGTTGAGAAGACGATTACCGGCTTGCTTGAGATGAAAAGCACGTCCTTTACTGACTCCTTTGAGTATGAGTATCCTACTGTCCTCTTCGGGTGGGAAACAAAGCGTGTTGAATACACCTATATCGAGCGGGAAGAGCGGTATGCGCTCTCGGAAACAACGCTGACAGGGCTGCAAGCAAACCTGCAAGAGCGGATGGCAACGGCACGTTATGAGGCCAGGCGCATTCTCAGCGATTTGTACGATGAGCTAAACGAGACCGTCAAGCCGCTGCTACAGAAAGGGGTGTGGTTTAAGCCGGAACTGAAGCCTTTTCCGCTTCAGAGGAGGTCTGAGGAGGGCATGCTCCGGTGGCCGCTTCTTGCACAGCAGCCGCACCCGGCAATCGGCGAGAAGCGAACTCTCAAGGGATGGGCGCATCACGGTGAATGGCATGTCCAGGAGTTTCCCCGCGTGGTAGCCTGGTTTGACGAACGGGAGCAAGCCTTGCACGCACTCTGCGAGCAGAGAGAAGATGAACTGCGGGTGTGCCAGGAACGGGTGAGCAGCATCAAACTGCTGCTCAATGAGCTGAAGCTCATCGATCAGAAGATCAGGCCAGAGATCAAGGCGCAGTATCAGAAAATAGAGCACCACAAAGAGTATCTCGGCGAGCAGCCGGAGGTAGACAAGCAAGAGCGCATCTCCCATTCCTATTCACACGGATCGTCGGAAACAGAAAGCTTAAGTTGGCCGGGGAGAAATGTGAGTCATGGTGCCTCTGCCTCTCATTCTACCTCGTACAGCACTGCCGATGTCCAGTGGTACGACCTGGTAGACGAGCTTGACCAGACGCATGCACAGAGACAGGACGAGATCGCCAGCGAGATAGCTCTGTTCCCTGATTATGTCGCGCGGGTGAAAATAAAGGATGAAAACGACGAACTTGTGGAGTATACCATCAGAACGCTTGCGCCGGAAAGAGGACTGCCAGAGAACGCCCTCAAAGAGCGGATAGCACAGATAAAAGCAGCGATGATAAGGCAGAATATCATCCGGCCAAAGCTCGTTATCGATGAAGAGATTACAAAACGGCAGCAGGTGCTTCGGCTGCCGCCACGAAAGCCGTCAGAAACGCAAGCGTCTTCGCTGCCGGAGGATGAACCGCCTATTACCCGAAGGGGGTAATTCAGGCAGTACTGCGATTTCAAAATGCGGTAAGGTCAACGGTCGCCTGACCGCGTATGCGGGGAATTTCTGCTACCTCAGCCATGGCGTCAAACAGCTTCACTGCCTGGGGACGCAAGATGACAGACCTACTGCCTGTCGCCTGGATATACACTTCGATTTCCTTTCCCGCGATGCCGCGCAATGACCTGCCGAATTGCGGATACGCGAATGCCTGCCAGGCAATCTTCAACTCGGTAAAAAAAGTTTGTTCTTCCACTGGTGCATCACTGTTGGCAGACCGCTCAGCCTGGGTATCCAGCTTATCGGCTAACCACTCTGCCGTGGGGAATTGCTGGATTGGCGTTTCATAACGTGCACTCTCCTTCACCATAAAATGCCGAAGCGTTGATACAAGCTGCTCATGGGGGATCTCCTGCTCATACCATGGCTGCTCCTGCGGAACTCCCCTTGAAGTTTGTACTTCCCGGCTTCCCGCCTTTCCGCTTCCGCTTCTCTCCCCAAATTGCTGGTAAAATCTTCTCCTTTCCATCTTCCACGCCTCCCAACAAGCAGCCAGCAGTATAGAACGCTTGCCTATGCCTTGTCAACCTGTTTAGTTTTGTGGCTAACTAGAGAGCAAAATCAAGAACATTTGTTTAAACGGATGATCGAGGTGTCTCTTGCACGCAACCAAACAAACTGAGAATCGCCCAACTGGGAAGAAGCGCACAACCTTTGTCATAACCCCTGTCCATGATCTGCTGTTGCATGAACTCCATACTCTCCAACGCGCCACAGCCGAACAGTTGACCAGGCTCAACTACAAAATGGGCATGATTAACACCGTCAAGCAACGGCTCAAAGACTTGAGCGATAACCGGTACGTGCTCCCCCTCTCCCATCCCTCCATCCGGCTCCCCTACATGTACGCCTTAGACCGCAAAGGCTTGAATTACCTGCAAGCGCAAGGCGTTGACGTGCGCGAGTATTTCCGGCCAAGCCAGGAAGAAGACTCGGCAAGAAACTTTCTCTTCCGGGAGCATATGCTCGCAATCGGCGATATCCTTATTCATGCACTGCTGTTTGAGAAGTCTGATGCGTCCTATCGCATCCATACCATGCTGCATGAACGCTTCTTCAAGAATACTCCCATCAAGGCAACCTACACGAGAAACAACAGAGAAGAGACAAAAACCATTGTCCCTGATGCCTACCTTGCGTTTGTCTTTGCCAGTCCATCGGGCAAAGAAGTGCAAATACCGGTACTTGTGGAACTGGATCGGGGAACAGAAGACCAGAAGTTTTTTCGGCGCAGGATCAGAGCCTACATTGTCTTTCTCAAAAGCCGCGCCTTCAAGACGCTCTTTTCTATCGAAAACATCACCGTTGCCTTTGCCACAACCAGAAACCACAACCGCATTAGACAGATGCGGGAGTGGACACGAAAAGAACTGGCTGTCACGAACGAACCCTCGTGGCTCGGCCAGTTGTTCCTGTTTACCAGCCTGCCTGAAAACATGGGTGATATTGAGCCTCGTCAACTGTTCCTTGATCCGGTCTGGTACCTGCCCTCAGACGATGAGAACCCGGTGAGTTTGCTTGGAGAGTAACTATAGAACAACATAGCTTGCGTTTTTACTTAATAGTCGCTATGCTTAATCAGATAAACTCTATGGCTGAAGCATCACCTCAAGAAACTACACAACCTGCTGAAATAAGTATTGAGTTGCCCTTAAAATATAAAGATTTTGCAAACAGTGCTACTGGCGAAGTCAGACGAAAGCTGGATACTCAAATGCAAGCTGATTATACCCGACTATTAGGCATTAAAACCCATCCGAGGACATTAATCGCCCAAATAAGAGTCTGAGCTTGAGATTATTCGTGGCAGAAAAGTAAGTTCCGAAATTCTACATGATGAGGTATGATTTGCCGACATAATCCAGGTTGATTTCATTGTTGTATGAGAACTCACTAGGCAGAGGGTAATTGAAATGCCAACTCTGGATACTGTTTTTTAATACTGGCAAAAACATCCAAAGCTACCTTCTGCATATCGGTATCCTTGGATGAAGTATCTACCAAATTAGCGTACTTTACATAGTAGCCGCTTCCTGGCCTGTTTACCCTATTATTCCACTCCTCTGCTGCTGAGTGCATCTTGCTTAAAAATTGCTCATTCATTACATCGCCTTGAGAACGGACTTTCTCGCGTTCCACAAGTTTACCTTCGTACTCTCGATCTAAGGCGGTTTCTGGTGAAGTGACGAAGATGAAAACTCCGTCAAGCTTTTCGAGAAATTCTGGTGCTGCAAGAAATTGGTAAACTTTCTCTGCCTGTTCTTGGGAAACTTGATTATCTCGTAAAAGTGCATCTGTAAAGATGCATCTATCGATGATACCTCTATCTAAAAGATAGATATTATGTTCAGAATTTTGCTTTTCCAGAGTAGTGTGCATAAAGCTTTCGATATTCTGTGCCAATCTCTCGTTCAATTGTCCGATAGGCATACGATAAATCGGAAAGCCACTGTATCTTGAGCCGCCGTTAAATTCTACCAAAGGATATTCCATTCTCTTGAGGTAGTGAGCCAGGATTTCTCTTACCACTGTTTTGCCACTTTGCGGCATACCTGCAAACTCGAAAATGTAATTTCGCTGTAACTGTTGCATACTAAGGACCTTTCAACGCATAGAAGCTATAAAATTAGGTAGCCAGTCTGTATGGCCGGTACCTTCTAACAAAAAGCGCAAGTGCATTTGAACCCCTTCGCGAATACGCTTCGTTGTTATATATTCTACTAACGATTCAAAAACACTTAAAGCTTCGACTTTGTCATCAGTGACGATTAAAGCTCCGACATGTATGAGAATTTTCCAAACTTGGCGAATTCGTAAATCATGCTCTTGCAGGAGTGTTCCATTATAAGCCGATAACAGTAGTTCTTTAGCACGTATTTTATCACCTTTTGGCGAATAATATAACAAGATTCCGAGATAAAATTCTGTTTCTGGACGCTTTTTTATGGCAAGTGCTGGTTCGTGAGCGTTTATCGCTTCGTCAATAAGGGTTTGATCTTTGATAAGCTCTTGATTTCTGATTAGTTGATCTCTATAACAGAGTCCCAGGAAATCCCATGCCTCAAAAGCTTGAGGATTTTTATGCACGATGTCTTTGAGATATGCGATAGCCTTTTCCGGCTCCGTAGATCGAAAAAGCAGTGACAAACTTCGCAATACCGTTTCATCTTCAGAATCGATCGCAAGTGCCTGGTTAAAGTATTTGACAGCATTCTCTGTATCATTTAGGTTGCTATATGCTCTTCCAATCCGTTCCAGAATAGAGAGGCTCGTTGGTAGTAATTTTAAGGCACGCAAATAAAACTCAATGGCATGGTGATTATCTCCGCTTCTGTATAATTTACTTCCTTCGCTATAGTAGTATGCAGCTTCTATAAACTTCTGTCCCTCACTCTCAATCCGTTTATCAAGCTGTTTAATTTCTTGCTCCATGTGAGCTGTATGCAGAGTCACTTTCCCGAGTTCTCCTTCAAATCGAGTACGTAATTCATTAATTCGTGCGTTGTTAGCTTCGGATTCGGTGAGCAGTCCATTCACTCGCGTATTACTAGCTTCAAATTCAACACGTAACTCGTTGACCCGCTTAACTTCAACTTCAATCTCGGCTCGAAATCGCTCAGCCTCACCACGGGATTTTTCAATCCCAGCTAGTGATCTTTTAATTCTGGACACTTGAAAAAAACCTAGTACACCTACTACGGTTGCAACAAATGTTAATACACCTAGTATAACTGCTACTACTTCAACGAATACACCTGCGAACGTAACAAAGTTGTTCGCAGTATTAATGGCCTGCTGAGATTGTGTGTTCTGGTCAGAATTTGAGTTGCTGTTTAAGGATGCTGTAGGAGAAGGTAGAGGTATTGATGAAAGGGCTTCCTGAAGATGTATTAGTGGTAATATTTGATTTTGTCGATTTGGTTGAGACGCAAGAGCAGTATCAGGAAGTATGAGCAGCAACGCTACCGCTAATACGAATATAGAGATCAGCATTACTGGAATGAAAGCAAAACGAGCCAAACTTACCCTGGCGTCAACATAACTCTGCTTCATCTACTATCCTGAATACAACCACTCTACATTTATCATTCATACTGACCGCAAACTGCTTTCTCTCAGAGGTGATCTACAACTCATTACTATATGATTATTTCCTATGGTAGTTAAACGTTTCCACACCTCAATATTAAAAAAACCGGCTTCTTCTAACTGCTCAGTTAATCCGACAATGTCTCGTTGGTATACGTTGAAAACGAACAACCCTGAAGGCCGAAGCACGCGGCATAGCTCACGAAGAGTTGGCATATCTATATTAAAATGCATAACAAAAACAGCAAAAACAATATCAAACTCTGCTGTATCAAAAGGCAATCTTCCTCTTAATTCTGTCAACTTAGCTTTTATACCCTGCTCCTGGCAGCAAGAAATGGCTTTCTCACTTATATCAACGCCAATTAAATCCAGATTTGGCATACGGTTTAACAACATCTGGGACGACAAACCTGAACCACAACCAAAGTCTAATGCTTTCAATAATGAAACATGGTGGGAGTTTTGTTCCACTACACAATCGGTTATGGTATCTACCATAACGCTGTTGAGTTGATAATTCACAAGCTCATCAAAGTACTCAAGGCGAATATCGCAAATTTTCTTGACCTGCTCTGTAGTGAGACTCTCTGTTGGTTGAGGCGAATAAATAAAGTTCATGAAGCGAAAATAGAGCTCGTCACCGATATATACCGTTGGAGGACCTATCATATCCTCGGTGAATCTGGTGCAAACGTAGAAATCATCGATTTTTTGAAGTTGCTCAACAATATTAGATGATAACTGTACGATCTCCGAAACCGCGCTCAACATAGTATTCATACTCCTGACGCATTACGCTATATACTTCCGAATTTGTTATGCGAGCGAGGAGAAAAGACATTTTTTCTGCTTCTCTCAGCCAGCGAGGTATCTTATTCCACCCAGGATCGCTTTCTGGAATTGACTTCCAGCAAATCATGTTTTCAAGGTCTTCGCAAACTTTAATCATCCGTACCTCATGACTGGCCGATATTACCTCCAGCCAGTTCTGGTATTTCGCTTCGGTTTTCTCTTGAGGACTCTGTCTCTCATCATGCTTCCTCGTAACAGATCGGACGAGTTTAGCTACGTAGCCACCAAATCGCTTTTCAATCTCAGAGAGACTGATATTCGTTTTTTCCACTGTATCATGAAGCAAGGCTCCAATAAAAACCTTGGAGATGGTATCTTTGTCAAACTTTAAGAGCATTAAGGCTACACGCATCGGATGGATAATATAAGGGTCACCATTGCATCTCAATTGGTCTTCATGGACGCAGTGTGCCATTTTGAGTGCTTTTAAAATTTGCCGTACATGCTCCTCAGCGTATCTCTCCTTCACAATTGTGTATAAATATTCCTCTGTCTCCTTTACCGTATAGCCACAATCCAAGATGTCATATTCATTCTCCCCCATAGAATACCTCAGTTCTAATGTTTGGGCTAGTATAGCTCAGACGTAATTTCTATGCAAGAGTTTTCTGACATAATTTCCTACTGATTGATAATATGAAGTGTAACACGATTGCAAGATTATTTCATATTTGAGCACAAAATTGTACCACAAAGCAAGCTCATATATGTAGACAAGCTCTCAAGAACCTTCATAAGCATCTACGAGGATTCTACAACTATCAGAGCCATTCCTCACAGACTTACTACAATCCTGTTGTCAAACCGTTTCTAACTCCCTATACTCCCCTCTATCTCCTATGCCAGCACCACAAGAGCAAGGAAAGCAATTTCACAAAGTACCGGATAGTCTGCTGTGGAAGCCGTAAAGAGAATACAGGGGATGTATGTAGTCAATGATCGGTCACAGTTTTGAGGGTGATCCTCCTGTTATTTTGTCTGCAACCATTGAAAGAAGAGGTGCGTAAGAAACTCTGTCGCTTCGTTCAAAGACATATAAACGATTTTCACATTTCGTTTTGGATGGTATCCGGGTGAAGAGTGACGTTCCTTGTGTGCCGACTGCTCAAAATCTAGGCTTCTACCTCTTGTCCATGTCTTAAATGTGCCTGGCTTTATTTTCCGTGTTCCTTCCAACCTGAGAGTTTCCACCATGATAACCTCATATGCCTTATACAAGTTGAACCAATTCCATTGGTTTGCGAAGTGCTGCATTGCCTCTTCAACCTCTGGATACTTTTGTACGACATGCCAGAGTGCTGCGATATTTGGATGCTGCGCATTGATAGTTTGAAGTAAACTTTCAGAAGTTGCACGTCTTCCTGTTATGGGTGGAAACAATGCTGTTTCTTTAATGAGTCGATCTTGCTCATCAACACGATAGACATCATCAACGTTTAGGGAACTGATACGCACGCCGTATTTGAGTCTCAGGATACTGTTGAGCAATGGAACCTGTTGCTGAGCATCCCTCAAGACATCTTGTACGTTTGTATACTGCTCAAAATTGGTAGAGAGCCAATAGTATGTGTTTGTCCTTTCTTGCTTCTGGTACATCAGAAGAACGATAGAGATACTGGCCGTCCCGTTCTAAGACAGAGAAGCGTTCGCTATTCTTTTCAATCACGGTACAGAATGGTTCTTGTAAGCAAGTAGTAAGAAAAGCTAATAGGATTGCATCCTTACAGATAAGCTCTACGTGCCATTGCGACATGACTCACCTCACAACGATATTTTGTTAACTTCCTGGTTCTGTCGAGATTACCATTACGCGCTGTTGGATGCAACTCCTCTTTACCGCCTCTCCCGCTTCCAAACCGAGGTGATAATCGTTCGTCCGGTGTGTCCGTCAACAAAGTAGTAAATGCCGATCTCGTAGCCGTTGTACTTCTTTGCCATCATGTTCTGCTTGATTACTGAACCGTGATAGTAGACATCCCTGGCGTCTGCTTCAGTTAAGCCTCTGGCATGAGCAACACTGTGGAAGTTTTTGGTGCAATGCGGTTCCCGTGTATCAACGCTGCCAGGCGGCGAAACATGGCCGCTATTGGTGAGTTGTCCGGCTGCTGCTTTGAGGATCGCTTGGATTTCTGCAAACCAACCCATAGATGAAGCGAGTATACCAAATATGCGTCTTTACTCAAAACGCTTGGCTGGCGCTGCTACATGACCGCAGCGGCCTCTTCCAGGAAGCATTTGACAAAGCGTTCTCCCCTGCTCTATAGCACCCGCACTTTCCTTTGCACCTTTTCATTAAAAACAAAAGTTCTTCCTTGATTAAAAAGTGTTTTTACCAATAGAAGGGAGCATCAGGCCGGGAACGAGTATGAGGAAGCGGTATCCTGCGGGGTGCGGAGATGCCCGCTCATTGCAGCGCCGGAATTGCCGGCGGGGGTCTTCTGGCTGCTTAAATCCCCTGCACATGACGCTGAGAGTGAGCAGGGAGATCCGTTGCAATTCCGGCGCGATGTCAGGGATCGCCTGGGGCTTTGGGATTGACAGTAAAGCGGGTGATTGGTAGGATCAAGTGGTAGCTTTCCTACTCTCCCCTGCGAGCTTAGGACTCACAAGGGATCGGTAGACAAGCTACTAATAATCATCTGGATAGAGCAGGGTGTATGCCTGGCCGTCCTCAATGACCCAAACCTTTTCACTGTTCATTGAGGTGGTAAACATCTGCTCTTCCTCTGGAAGAGTCGGCATGACGTTTTTCTTCCACTCAACGTACTCGTTCCAGATTTCTCTGAGTCCGGCAAGACTAACCTCACTAAACAAGTGAGACGTTGCCACAATGGGCTTGCCTCCTGAAAGCTCGCTCCATAGGTTCTTGAATATTTCAACAAGAACACCATCAGCGATAGCTTGTTGGAGCGTGTAGACTGAGATAACCTCAGCGTCTTTGAAAATATCATCCACATTTCATCACCTCCTCTCTCAGGTCGAGTTGACCTGCTCCCGCCCGTTTTGCTAGAATGGGCGGTGGGCAGACCAACAACTACTTCTTGAAGTTGCTGACCTTTGTCATGGTGCTCAGGACTTGCCAATTCGCATCCTTGACGATCTCCGGTGTAAGCTTGCCTTGCTTCCACAAGTCGTGATAGAGCCTGATCGCCTCGTCGCGGTCTTTTGCCTCTACCTCAACTGTCGGGTAGATATCGGTCACCGAGAATGTGACTTTGTATTTCATACACTTCCATCACCTCCAATCCCAGGGGTAGTTCCCCTGCTGCTGCTCAGACTGTGTGATCTGAGCAGAGAGTAGAAAAACTACTTGAGATACTGCTCCATCTCGCTGATAATTTGATCCAGACAGCTATCGACGGCTGCATAATCACAACCGCCTTCATGGGTGCATTTCTCAGGTTCCAGCATGCACTTGCGAAGACTCTCAAGTCTTTCCGCCCATGAGCTTAAATCTTCCATGCTCACTGGTACTGTTTCCATACGCTCACCTCGCTTTCTCAGGCAGAGGTTTATTCTTGACAATCGAATGATTGTTTTGCTATAACTTGCCTGCTCTCCCCTGCAACCTGGCAGTTGCAAGGGATCGGTAGACACGCTACTTTCGTTTGCCAAAGAGCTGGTTCTTGATGGTTGACTTCCAACCGGGTTTTTGGCCGTCTTTGTCGCCTTCTTTTGCCCACTGGCGCACAAAGTAGTCTTTGGCAACGCCCTTTTCTTCCGCGTCCCGCATGATGTCCTGGGCGTCCCACTCGTTCTTGGCGTGCGGGAAGTAGTACATTCGGAAGAGAAAATACCCCATACCACCACCTCACTTTCTCAGGGGTAGCTCCCCTGCTCCCGCTCCCAAGCTGGAACTTGGGAACGGTCGGCAGAGAAACTAGTACGGAATATCCTCGTCCCGGATCGGGTACTTATCCATGTCGCACTGCTG
>WNFC01014243.1_pt1 | contig 13314 bp, 14 predicted proteins | sample 5400541 | NCBI WGS metagenome assembly WNFC01 (sample SAMN13153342, study PRJNA577476) | soil metagenome | isolation source: 120 cm saprolite under Douglas fir tree site 2 hole 2 replicate 1 | place: USA:California | collected 2015-04-18
TAGTCACTACAGGCGATAGATCCGCTGGGCGTTGTCGTGCAGCAGCATCTTCCGTTCGGCCCGCGTGCGGTCAGCGATCGCCGCCAGAAAACCCTCCAGGATCGTCTCGTACGACGCGACGAGACTGTCGACCGGAAAATTGCTCGCGAACATGCAGCGATCGGCGCCGAAGATTGCGATCGCGTCCCGGATGATCGGAACGTTCGCTTCGTGCGTCCAGGGGCGGCCGCGCTGCCCGAGGCCCGAAATCTTGATCGCAACGTTGGGCCGGAGCGCGACGGCTTCCAGCGCGCGCCGCCAGGCGGCGAGTCCCTCGGAGCTGCGGTCAGCCGGCAGGCCAGTGTGATTGACGATGATCTGCGTCGCAGGAAAGTCGCGCGCCAGATCCGCGGCCTGATCAAGGTTCCACCACGGCGCCTGCAGATCGAACGAAAATTCGTGGCGGTCCAGCAACGCGAAGCCAATGCGCCAGCGCTCATCGTCCATCGACCCCGGCACGCCGCGTCGCGCGTCCGAGCGCGTCGCGCTCGTGACGGGCTTGTGCCGTATTCCGCGAACCAATGCGTAGCTCGCCTGCGCGGCCAGCACCGGCTCGATGTCGGCGCAGTCGAGTGCGGCGTGCGCGACGCAGGCCGTGGGCCAATCCGTCTCCGCCGCCTGCGTCGTCAGCCACTTCGTTTCCTCGACCGGCGACGCACGATCCCACTCGGCCTCGATGTGCACCGTCTTGATCGGCGCGAATCCCTCAGTGTCCCGCGCGAGATCGGCGGGCAGATAGTTGCGCTTCAGCGCCGAATAGTCACCGTAGCGGAACGCGATCGGTTCCGAATCCTGGAGCCAGGGATACGGGTTGTGGCCAAGATCCCAGAAATGCTGGTGCGCGTCGATGAATGGCGTTTCGACCTTCACGCCTTCCTCGCCACAGCGTCGAGCTTGGCGAAGTACTGCTCCACCTTCGCAACGTCGACGCTTTCGTCCGGCTCGAAGCCGAGCTCGAGGAAGTGCCGCGCGCGCTTGCGCATGTCCGCGAGCAGCACCTCTCGCGCGTGCGTAGCGACGATCTGCGCGACTTCGAGCGGCACGACGACGATCCCGTCGTCGTCGCACCCGACAATATCTCCAGGGCGGACCTGCGCGCCGCCCAAGCCGATGCGCGTCTGGGTCTCGATGATCTCGATGCGCCCCGGAATGATCGTGCGCGCTACGCCACGCGAGCAGATAGGCGTCTGCTGCTCGATCAGCTCGGCGCTATCGCGGCACTGGCCGTCGGTGATGATACCGACCGCGCCCTTCTGGATGGCGCGCAGCGAGTTCTCCGAGCCCCAAAGGCCGACCGGCGGCGCACCGCCGGTGTCGACGCAGACGACATGGCCCGGTTCGAGTTTGTCGTAGAAGCGCCAGACGCCGATTCCGACCTCCTTGAACCAGATGTCGTGCGCATCAACGATCTCAGCCGTCGTCCCGAGCTTCCACATCGGCCGGTTCGCGGGTACGCAGCGCACGGTGAAGGCGACGCCCCAAAAGCGCGTTCCCCGCGCCAGCGCGCGGATCTCCGGTGTGACGAGGCCGATGTTCATGTAGCCGATGCCGTCGAGCGCGTCGCAGACGTCGGCGACGCGGAGCGGGTCGTAGTACGGTTTGAGCCTGAACGGCTCCGGGAGCGCGACGCACGGGTTGTCGGAGGTCATGTTTGGTTCCTTTTCGATGAGGTCTTGCGGTGATGCATCAGCTGGTCGCAGGACGCGCCCGCTCGTAGAGCTGGATCAGGGACGCCGGATCGGACAACGCATGGCCGCTGTCGACGTACTGTGCGAAGCGGTCGCGCGCCTGCAGGACCAGCGGCAGTTCGCACCCAACCGCGTGCGCGAATTCCCCGACGGCCTTCATGTCCTTGAGAAGCTGGCGTGCGTAGGCCTGCGGCGGTTCGAAGTCGCGTCGCTGGATGCGCGGATAGAGCTTGCGCAGCAGCTCGCTGTCGGCGAAGCCCCCGGCGAGGCATTCAGGGAGCCGCGCAGCGTCGATGCCGGCGGCTTCGGCAAGCAGCGCCGCCTCCGACATCAGCACGTAGCCGACGCCGACGATCGCCTGATTGATGATCTTCGCCGTCTGCCCGGCGCCCACCGGTCCCATGCGAGTGACGTTTGCCCCGAGCTCGCCAAGTACGTGCCGTCCGCGCTCGAATGCTGCGACCTCGCCGCCGGCCATGATCGTGAGCGCGCCTGCGCGCGCAGCCGTCGGGCCACCGGAGACCGGGCAATCGATCCAGTCAAGACCGGCATTGGCGAAGGCACGCGCGGCCATGCCGCGTGTCGCATCGGGATCGATCGTCGACAGGTCGATCAGCAGCTTCCCCTGCGCCTCGCCCGACGTCGCCAAACCCGCAGGTCCGAACACACAGTTCTGCACGGCACTGCCGTCGAGCACACACATCAGCACGATATCGGACGCCGCGATGACGTCGGCCGGCGCCGCCGCGGCAGCGGCGCCGTGCGGCGTCACCAGGTCCAGGCGGTCGCGCTCCAGATTCCACGCGGTGACCTGCCATCCGCGATCGAGCAGGCGTCGCGTCATCGCCTCGCCCATAATGCCGATACCGATAAAGCCGAGCCGGGGTCGCTGCATGAAGGCTCCTCAGGAGTCCGATCGCGAAGCAAAACGCGTGCGCTCGAGCAACACCGAGCTGCCGTCACCGACGACGTGCTCTCCGGCCCATCGCTCGCGCTCGCTACGCCGCGCCGCGACGACGTCCGCCCGCCGCGCGTACTCCGCGAGTCCCTGCTGGCGCTCGTCGTAGCCCGACCACCCCAGGAGCATCGTGACGCCAGGCGTCGCCGGCCCCCCCGCGATGTTGTCGAACACGCCGATCGGTGATGCACCACACGCCGCGAGCGCCGGGAGATCGACGGCGGCGAGCACGGTGTCTGCCGCGCCGGTTCGCCCGACGGCAACAGGATGCACGCGCAGATCAACGAGGCGGCCGTGCGACGCCGGCCGCTGCCGTTCCTCGGGCTGCTGGAGCCAAGCCTTCGCGCAAGCGAGAAATCGGATGTCGTAGCGCTTCACCATCTCCCCCGGACCGTTAGTGCGTTCGCGCAGCGCCTGCCATTCGGCGTCCCCCCCGAGCCCAGCGAACGCGGCCGTTCGCTGATCCATCGACGGCCATCGCAACAACCAAACGAACGCCGCCATCGTCTCACCTGCCGCGGCCGTCCATTGCCCGATCCGCGGCGCAAAGCCGTGGCGCTCGAAGAACGGCACCATGTCCGCCCCAATGCGCGTGACGAGATCGTCGAGGCGACCCGCCGCCGGCGTATAGATGCGCAGTTCGTAGAACATGGCGGATCGGGAAGGGTCGTTCAAAGTCCGTAAAAGGCGATCGCGGTCTCGCGCATGATCGCCCGCTGCAGCGAAGCGGGAACGAGCCGCAGCGCTGCCTCGCGCCAGCGCGACATGCCGCCCGCCAGATCGACAACGGGCCAGTCGCTGCCCCACATCAGGCGGCCGGCGCCGAAGCACTCGAGCAGGTGGTCGACGTAGGGCCGCAGGTCGTCGTCGTCCCAGTCCACCTTCGCTTCGGTGGCGAGGCCGGAGAGCTTGCAGTACATGCGCGTTTCGCGCGCGACCAATGCAATGTCGCGTGCCCACGGCTCGAACTCGCCGCGTGCGATCGCCGGTTTGGCGCCATGGTCGATGACCATCGCAAGCGTCGGCTGGCGCTGCGCCAGCTCAGGCAGAAGCAGCAGGTGGCGCGGGCGCGCCGGGACGTCCAGCCGCAGGCCGTGCCGCGCGAGCGCGTCGAGTGCCGGCCGCACGTCGTCGCGCAGGATCCAGCGCGTATCCTCGATGAAGCCGAGCATCGGTCGTACGCCCTTGACGATGCCGTGCGCCGCGAGGTCGGCAATTGCAACAACCGCGTCGTGGGCGGCCAGATCGACCCACCCCACGACACCGCGTACCAGGCCGCCGGACACCCCGGCGACGTCGATCAGCGTCCGCGTCTCGGCCACCGTGGGCGACGCCTGCACGAGCACCGTTGCCGCAATGTCGCCCAGCACCGACCGCAGGTCTTCCAAGTCGTAGTCGCGGTGGATGGCGAGCGCTCGGTCGAGCCACGGGTAGTCGTGCCGTCCGATCCACCAGAAGTGCTGGTGCGTGTCCACGAATCCGTGTTCGAGGGGCAACGCGTGCGTCACTTCACCGCTCCGAGCGCCAGTCCGCGCACCAGGTGCTTCTGCAGCGCCATCATAAACAGAACGATAGGAATCATGATCGCGATCGCCGCCGCAGCCGACAGCGACCAGTAGTTGAGATCCTCGCCGCCGTACGCTGCAATCGCCACCGGGAGCGTTTTGGTCTTCGGTCCCGTCAGTACCAGCGCGAACAGGAACTCGTTGTAGGCGAGCAGCAGGCTGAACAACGCCGTCACCCAGAGGCCGGGCCGTACGATCGGCAGCACGACCCTGAAGAACGTCTGCCATTCGCTGGCGCCGTCGATCGCAGCGGCTTCGTCGACCTCCCTCGGCACATCGGATAAAGAGCGGGATCGCGAGCAACATGTGCGGAAACATCCGCAGCGACAGCAACGCCAGCATGATGCCGCCCACGGCCTTGCCGCTCATCCGTGACAGCGCGTAGGCCGCCATCGTGCCGATCGACACCGAGATGACGACGGTCGACACCGCGATAATGGCGCTGTTGAGCAGGAACCAACCGAAGCCCTTCTCCAGCCAGACCTGGCGATGGAACTCGAATGTCGGCTCGAATACGATCTTGGGCGGGATCGCGAACGCGTCGATCGGCTGCTTGATCGATGTCATCAGCGCCCACACCACAGGCGTGAGCATCACCGCCGTGAAGGCGGCAAGCGCGACGAACAGGAGGAGCTGCGATGGGCGGAAACGTCCGGCATTCATCGAGAATGGCCTTTCCTGCGTCCGACGGTGGCGACGATGATTGACGCGAACACCAGCACGATCAGCAGCGTTACGACGCCGAGTGCCGATGCCTTGCCGATTTGGAACAGGCGAAAGGCGAGGGCGTAGGTCTGCATCGTCAGCGTCTCCGTTGCCGTGCCGGGACCACCGCCGGTGAGGACGTAGATCGTGTCGAAGTACCGGAAGGCGTCCATCATCCGCATCGTCAATACGAAGGCGATGATCGGCGAGATCGACGGCAGCATGATGCGGAACAGGATTTGCCGGCCCGAGGCGCCATCGATCTGCGCGGCCTCGATCTGGCTCTGGTCGACAGTGTTCAGCCCCGCGAAGAGCACGAGGATCATGAATGGTGTGAACTGCCACGCGTCGGCGAGCACGACCGTCACCCGCGCCCAGAATGGATTGCCTAGCCAATCGGGTCCAAACACGCCGAGGCTCGCGAGTAGCGAATCGAGCAACCCCCAGCGACCGGCAAAGATCCATTTGAGGAACAGCGCGGCCACGACCGGCGTAATGATGTGCGGAAGGAACATCAGCAGGTTGAGCCCGCGTACGCCGAAGGTCAGCCGATACAGGCCGTAGGCGACAGCGAGGCCGATGCAGAACTCCAGTCCGACGGCGGCGAGAACAATGCCGATCGTTCGCGTCAAAGCCCCCCAGAATCGGGTGTCCGCGAACAGGGCGGTGTAATTGGCAAAGCCGACGAACGTGCTCGCGCCCGTGTCCAGGTAGTAGTTGAACAAGCTGAGGTAGAACGCGTAGGCCAGCGGATAGATCAGGATGAAGAACGCGACGAGCGCGCTCGGCAAAAGGAATGGCCACAGCCGGCGGCTTTGCGGACCCTTGGCGCGGCGTGCCGCTGGCTTGCGTAGCGCCGCCGACAACGCTTCGCGGCCGGTCGTGGTGCCTTCCATGCGTCGCCTCTCCCGTCGACCTTTCAGGCGACCAAGCGTCGCCCGCTGGCGGCGTCGAACAGGTGTGACCGCCGCAAGTCGGGCATGAGCGCGATGCGGTCGCCAGTGCGGTATTCGGCACGCTCGCGGATCGCCGCGACGACCTCATGGCCGGCGAAGCGGCAATACAACTGGGTGTCGGCGCCGGTGGGCTCGACAACGACGACCTCGACCGGTAGCCCGCTCGCGCCCGGCGTGAAGTGTTCGGGTCGCACACCGTAGAGCACCGCCTGCCCATCATCTGCACAAGCGTCGGCGGGTAGTGGCAGTGAGCTGCCATGACCCAGGTCGACCTGCATCGCACCGCCCGAAGCGCGTGCGACGCCAGCCATCAGGTTCATCGCCGGCGAGCCGATGAAGCCGGCGACAAACGTGTTCGCCGGACGGTCGTAGAGCTGTAGTGGTCCACCCGCCTGCTCGACAACGCCTTCCTTTAGCACGACGATCTTGTCGGCCATCGTCATCGCCTCGGTCTGGTCGTGCGTGACGTAGATGGAGGTCGCCTTCAGCCGCTGGTGCAGTTCGCGGATTTCGGCGCGCATCTGCACCCGCAGCTTCGCGTCGAGGTTGGACAGCGGCTCGTCGAACAGGAACACCTGCGGATCGCGCACGATCGCCCGGCCCATCGCCACCCGCTGCCGCTGGCCGCCGGAGAGCTGGCGCGGGTAGCGGTCGAGGTAGGGCACGAGGCCGAGGATGTCGGCGGCGCGTTTGACCTGCTGCTCGATCTCGGCCTTGGGACGCTTGGCGAGGTCGAGCGCGAACGACATGTTCTCGCGCACCGTCATGTGCGGATACAGCGCGTAGTTCTGGAACACCATCGCGATGTCACGCTGCTTGGGCGGCCGGTCGTTGACGACGCTGCCGCCGATCGAGATCTCGCCCTCGTCGATCGCTTCCAGACCGGCGACCATTCGCAGCAGTGTCGACTTGCCGCATCCGGACGGTCCGACGAGCACACAGAACATGCCGTCGTCGATGTCAATGTCGACGCCGCGGATGACGTGCGTCTCGCCGAAGCGCTTGTTGATTCCGCTCAAGTGGACGGCTGCCATGGTCTGCCTTTTCCGATGTTTCGTGTCGAAAGAGAGTCGTGTCCCGCGAGGTTCCGCGGCGCGGAGCGGTAACCGCTGTCGCTACCGCTTACTTGTAGTAGCCGCGGTCCTTGAGGTAGGCCGTCGTCTCGCTGGCCGCGGTGTCGAGCGCCTGCTTGACGGGCATCTCGCCGGTCACGCCTTGCAGGATGCGGCGCGAGATGAACTCGCCGACCGCGTAGAACTCCGGCAGCGGCGGGAACGGCGTGGCGGTTTCGATGGCCTGCCCGGCGGCTGCGTAGAAGCGGTTCTTGGCGCGCAGATCCGGATCCTGCAACAGCGAGCGCCGCGGCGGCACCAGCAGGCCGGCGGCCTCGCGCATGTTCGCCTCCTGCGTGGCTGTCGCGATGATGCGGAACAGCAGGTCGGGGTCCTGCTTGCTGAATGCCGAGATCGCGTAGCCGTCGGCCAGCACGCGCGCATGCCCTTCCGGCATCGCCGCCCATTCGAACTTGCCGACGACGCGCGATTGCTTCGGATCGTCGACGGAGCGGGCACGTGTGGCCCACTGCAGTCCCATCGCCGCGGCGTCCTGCTGCAGCGCGATCGTGCACTCGTCGTTGGCGGCCGACGCGAACCCGCGCTGCGCCGACTGCGTCACCTCCTTGAGCGACTCGATAGCGCGCACGCCGCGTTCGTTGTTGAAGATCGGGTTCCACTTGTCGTCGAACCAGCCCTGCCCAATGGTATTCATGTACCAGTGCGCCTCGTTGAGTGTGGCGTCGGTGGGCTTCAGACAGCTGATCGTGCCGGCGCGCGCCGGGGTGTTGAGCTGCTTGGCCAGCGCCCGGTATTCGGCGGCAGTTTTCGGCGGCGCCTTGCCGGCGGCGTCGAGGACGTCCTTGCGGTAATACAGCATCATCACGTTGATCGTGCCGGGCAGCGCATAGATCTTGCCGTTGTATGTGCACATCTTCATCGCCGTAGGCGACAGGTCGTCGAGCTTGAACTCCTTCTTGTACTTGGCCCACAGGTCGTCCAGCGGACGCAGCCAGCCGTTCTTCGCATACGACACGATGGACGAGTCGATCACGTAGACGATGTCGAACGTCGGCGCCTTGGACGACATGGCGATCGTCACCAGCTCGCCCATTTTGTCGAACGGCATCAGCTGGGTGTTGACTTCCACGCCAGGAAGCGCCGTCTTCATCTTGCCGGCCCAGAATTCGAGGGCCGGGTAACGATGGCTGATGAGCTGCACCGGATCGGCCGCGAACGCGCGGCCGGCCCAGCTCAGGCCGCCGCCGGCGGCCAAGGCCGCGGCCGAAATTTGCTTGATGATCCTGCGACGATCGGGATTCTGAATGCTCATGCTTGTCTCCTCCATTGTTGTGAGGTGCAGTCTAGCGGGCGGCTTGCGGGTCAAACGAAAGTTTCTACGGGCGCCACCAAGAAAATCTTGGGCTCAGGGGTTCACCTCGACTGTCGCGTGGCCGGGCTCGGGCGCCGACTCGGCGAAGGCGCCCTTGGCGCGCAGCGCGACGACACGCGCGTCGCTGAAGCCGAACTCGCGCAGCACCTCGTTAGTATGCTGGCCGAGCAACGGCGCGGGATAGCGCACCTGCTGCGGCGTCCCGCTCAGCTTGACCGGGAAGCCGAGCGCGTTGACCGTGCCTTCGGCGGGGTGTTCGATCTGCATCACCATCTGCCGGGCCACCGCCTGCTCGCTCGCGAGTGCCTCCGCATAGGTGAGGATCGGCGCCGCGGGAACCCCGGCGGCGAGCAGCGCTGTGACCCATTCGTCGGCGCGGCGCGCCGCAAGTGCCGCCTCGACTTCCTCAATCAGCGCCACGCGGTTGCGCATCCGGTCGACGTTGGTCAGGAACCGCGGATCGGCGGTCAGGGCCGAACGGCCGATGACGTCGCAAAGGCTGCGCCACAGCTTCTGATTCGCGGCGCCGATGACGAACGGTCGATCGGCCGCGCGCACGGCCTGGTAAGGGGCGCTCATCCGATTGGCGCTGCCGATCGGCGCCGGCACCTTGCCGGTTCCCCAATATTCGGAGACCTCCCAGATCGACAGGCCGAGCGCGCTTTCGAACAGCGACGCGTCGATGTACTGGCCGGCGCCGCCGTGCTCCCGGCCGATCACGGCACTGAGGATCGCGTAGGCGGCAAACAAGCCAGCGCCGAGGTCGGCGATGGGCACGCTGGATTTCACTGGCGCGCCGCCGGGGTGTCCCGTCACGCTCATGATGCCTGTCATCGCCTGCGCGATGAGGTCGAATCCCGGCCGCGCCGCCCACGGACCGGTCTGGCCGAAGCCCGAAATGCTGGCGTACACCAGGCGCGGATTGATCTCGCTCAGGGTCGCGTAATCGATCTTCAAGCGGGCTGCGACGCCAGGCCGGTTGTTCTCCACCAGGACGTCGGCGCCGCGAACGAGCTCGTAGAAGGCCTCGCGGCCCGCGGGGCTCTTCAGGTTGATTTCGACGCTGCGCTTGTTGCGGTTGAGCGCCAGGAAGCCGCCGCTGTCCGCGCCCTTGAGGCGAAAGCCCATCGCGCTGCGCGTCTGGTCGCCCTTGCCGGGCGGCTCCACCTTGATCACGTCGGCACCCATGTCGCCCAGCAGCATGCAGCAGAATGGCCCAGCCATCACTTGGCTGACGTCGAGGACCTTGAGATGTGAAAGCGCAAGCGCCATATCGTCGTTCCTTGTTTGTCCGATCCAGTCCCGGCGACCTGAATGCGCGAACGCGCCGGACCTTAGGCACGAAGTCTAGGAAGCGTGGCGGGGCGCAGCAAGCGACTTTTTCTTGATCCGCGGGCAAGGAAAACTTTGGGACTCCCGCACAAGTTTTTCTATTGGGCAGCCCGAGAAAAGATCGATTGAAGCGGCGCGCGCCGCTGCCTAGACTTGTCGCCACGCTTGCCGCGCGCCGCGCCCTTCACTCACATCCAACGCTGGAAGAGAAACGATGACAGGCTCCATATCGATCGATCGCAGCGAGATCACCGCCACGGTGACGCTCGCCAATCCGGAACGCATGAACGCCCTCGACACAACGACGTGGAGCGAGCTCGAAAAGGCGTTCGTGGCGCTGTCCGCGGACGACGGCCTTCGCTGCATCGTCCTTCGGGGCGCCGGCGATAAGGCGTTCGCCGCGGGCGCCGACGTCGCGGAATTCGCGACCGTGCGTTCCAACCGCGAGCAGGCCGTTGCCTACGCTCGCATAACGCATGCGGCGCTGCAGGCGGTCGCCCACTGCGTCCATCCCGTGGTTGCGCAGATCCACGGCGCCTGTGTCGGCGGTGGACTGGAGATCGCATCGATGTGCGACATGCGCATCTGCGGCGAGTCGAGCCGCTTCGGCATCCCGATCAAGCGCCTCGGGCTCGTCGTGTCGTATCATGAGCTGACGAGCCTCATCGCGCTCGTAGGCAGTGCCGCTACGCTCGAGATCCTGCTCGAGGGACGCGTGTTCGGTGCCGACGAGGCGCTGGCGAAGGGACTGGTCAATCGCGTCGTTCCCGATGCCGAGGTCGAACGGGAGGTCGACGCCACTGTCTCGCGCATCGTCGAAGGCGCGCCGCTGGTCGCGCGCTGGCACAAGCGGTTCGTGCGCCGGCTCGCCGATCCGGCGCCGGTGACCGACGACGAAATGGACGAGTGCTACTCGTGTTTCGACAGCGAGGACTTCCGCATCGGCTATCGCGCATTTCTCGACAAGCGCAAAGCCGCGTTCACGGGCCGCTAGTTGCTCCCTCCGGGCTCCCCTTTGCCACCTCGCGGCGGATCCAGCCGGCGAACGCTGCAATCAGCGGATCGTCGGCGCGCGACTCCGGATAGACGAGAAAATACGAAAACTCCACGGGCAGACTGATGTCGAACGGCCGGACCAGGCGGCCAGCCGCGAGATCCGCTTCGACCCAGTTCTTCTTGGCGAGCGCGACGCCGAGTCCGTCGATCGCCGCGTTGATGACGATGTGACTTGGCCAGAACGATAGCCCGCGCGCCGCATCGACGCCCGCGACCCCCGCGCGACGCAACCAGGCGGCCCAGTCGGGATTGCTGCCGTCGTCGTAAGTGCTGGTGTCGTGCAGCAGCGCGTGGTACTTGAGGTCGGCTGGTTCGCGCAGCGGATGCTCGCCTTCAAGCAACAGGGGGCTGCATACCGGAAAGACTTCGACCGGCAGGCAAAGCTCCGAACGCATCCCTGGGTAGACGCCTCGTCCGTAGCGAATGTCGACGTCGTAGTCGTCCCGCGAAAAATCAACGAGCTTCGCCGACGTCGATACCTTGAGGTCGATTTCCGGGAGCTCCTTCAGGAAGCGTTGCATCCGCGGAATGAGCCACTTGACCACGAACGTGGGCGGCACGTTCACCTTAAGGGTCTTCGGCTTTCCACGCGAATGCAGGTTGCGCGTCGCTTCCGCCAGCTGCCGGAACGCCTGCTCGATCGAGGGGAGGTAGTCCCGACCCGCTTCGGTAAGCACCAGCGCGTTCCCCTGGCGGTGGAACAGCTCGACTCCGAGGCTCTCCTCGAGCGTTTTGATCTGGTGGCTCACCGCTGCCGCAGTGACGAAAAGCTCCTCGGCCGCCCGCGTGAAATTGAGGTGCTTTGCCGCGACAGCGAAGGTTCGCAGCGGGTTGAGGGGGGGTAACTGTCGCGGCATTCGTGGTAGCCCAAGCGTCGCAACCATACAGCAAGCACATATTCTGCCGCAAGGCGCGAAGCGTGTGTCCGAGGCGGTCCGTACGCCGGCGCGGATCGCCGAGCAGTACTGTGGCCGCAACCACGGCACGTTTCCCGGCGATGACGCGGGAGCGGCCTTGAAGCGCGAGTGATTAGCGGTAGCCTGTAATCATACGAGTCGACCTCGCGTGAACTACGGGAGCTGCGGATGAACGAACTGCAAAGGGTCAACGGACAACGTGCGACGTTGCCGACCATCATCGGGCAGGCGCCCGCGCGTTTTCCGATCGGCGGCAAGATTCGCGCGGGGATCAAAGCCCTGACCCAGGCTGCGGCGCGTCACCCTGAAGCCCTGCTGATCTACGAAGCAGGCGTTAAAGCAGGCAAGGCGTTCGAAGAGATCGAGACGGAGATCACGCGAGCCGCGCCTGACTTGAAGTATCCACTGGTGCCGAAGAACGTGCCGTACTTTACGGTCCGCCGCGCGGACTTCGCGATGCCGGAAGTGGCCGACCTGATTCTCGAGAAGTTTGGTGAGGACCGTGGCGACGGCGTGACACGCTTGTATCGCTTCCCCGTGGTGTTTCCGGCCGATGCCTGGCAAGCCATCATGCCCCACGCTCTGATGTGCTATGGCGCGAGTCAGCTCAAGTACTGGTCCGAATATTCGCCCAACGGGCGCGAACGGTACTGCATGACCTTCGAGCCGGTACCGACCGACAGTAGCGGTAAGCGGGCGATCCGCATCTTCGGTGGGCGTAAGCACGTTCTGCGAGAGCAAAACAATGGTCGCTGCGATCCCGAAGCTTGCCCGGAATATCAGACGAAGCAATGCAACCTCACTGGGCGGTTCATCTTCCTGATCCCCGGCATTCCTTCGATCAACGCCATCGAGCTTGCGACCAACAGCTTCTATTCAATGAACGCTGCCCGCCAAACCCTGGAAACCGTAGGCTTCCTGCGCGGCGGCCGCATCGGCGGCTTCCTCGACGGCAAGACGAGCTTCTGGTTGACGAAGAGACAGCATGAAGTGCCGATGATCGGCGAAGACGGACAACCGCGCCGCGTGGCGCAGTGGTTGATCGAGCTGGAAGCGCCGATGGATCTGACGCGGCTCTTGCGCATCGAAAGCGATGAGAATCGACTCATCGAAGGCGAGACGCGGCCGCAATTCTCAATGGAGTAGTGGCGCCTGCGCTCGACGATTCCGCAAACCGCGCGGATGCTCCCGGTACGACAGGGCAGTGCGGACACCGAGTCCATCGACGAGGAGGACAACAACGCTGGATCGCCACGTCCGACAAATCCGCCGGCCGCGCTAACACCGGCGAAGGCGACGCCGGCAGCAGCGTTGGTCGTCACCGATGCACTCGGGCAATTATTCGATCTGCTGAGCGCGCTGCAGATTCCGCGTGAGAAGTTCGAGCGCTATGCCAAGAAGAAGTATGGCGCCGGTTGGAACCGCAACCCCAACGGGATCAGGCGGGTGTTGAGCGCGGTCGAGGCGTTCAAGAGCAACCGGGGTGGCTTACTGGCTGCCGTCGAAGTCGAGCTCGACGTGATTGCCTGAGGTGACGGCGAAACGCGGACACTAAAGCCATTGGCAGAGTAGTACAACGGTTCGTTGGTCTTGCCACGAGGTAAACCCATGGTCATCGCACAATTCTCGGATCTGCACTATGCGAGTAACACG
>WNFC01023755.1_pt1 | contig 13314 bp, 12 predicted proteins | sample 5400541 | NCBI WGS metagenome assembly WNFC01 (sample SAMN13153342, study PRJNA577476) | soil metagenome | isolation source: 120 cm saprolite under Douglas fir tree site 2 hole 2 replicate 1 | place: USA:California | collected 2015-04-18
TTCGGTGAACCGCTCGACAAGCCAGGTTTTTCCGATTCCCGCCTCGCCGCTGACAAGCACAAAGCGGCCCTTGCCCGAGGATACATCGTTGAGTATGGCCTCCAATTCAACCAGGAATTGTTCGCGCTCAAGTAGTTCCATTCTTCTGTGATTGCGGGCCTAATAACCCCTGATCGGATTTGGTAAATAGAAGGCATTCTACACCGACTTGTCGCAATGTCTGTGGGAGTGTTTTCTTATCACGCACACACACTCACGAAGACGCGCCATGCGTAGCAAAAACTGGAAAGGCACAACACGGCACGCCATAAGCACACAAATAAATTAAGGGCAGCGAAATGGCACGCGATTGCAGGTCGGTGCGGGTGTTGCGCGAAATCGCGACGAACGTTAAATTCATAGCCCGTTACCAGTGACACGGGCAGAGATCTTATTCACATTGCCACACTCAAGGGGTGCACCCCAAGGTGACGTTTTGTACAGTAGATTGGGAGAGATTATCCGGACCGAAATTCGTCTCTTGACGACTGGCCTCTCGACTCGAAGAAACCACGAAAAGCGTAATTAAGACCGGGCAAGTACTTCAGTGAAATACCAGAAACAGCAGTCAAAACAGTTGAAACAAATACCGCAAGGCGCCGCTTTCTGGTTAATGTTACCAACTGCAATACGGTGTACCCCGTGATGAGATCATGGTCGACGCGCTATGGACGTCGATCACGCCGCGCTTTCCATTAATCAATGTGGAATCTTCGCCGATAACTACCGGCCAGTCTACACGACCAGTTACAGGGTCCGGTAAATTGGGGGCGTACCGCTGCTTAATCAGATCGTCCAGTGATTGAGGTAGTTGCTGCTTCTCAACAGCATACCTTCGGATCCCCTGTCGGAATACCTCGAGGTTCTTTTCCAAGAATACCTCATTGCTTTGCCGCACAGCGCGATTCCAAGAGCCAACCTCCCAATAACAAACTGCCGTGAGACTACCAACACAAAAGGTGGTAAGGAGGATTGTGAGCCGAACACTTGATGGACGGAGTTTATTATTCATAACGCGCATACATGATATAAGAAAAACTGGTGCACCCGGCACGACTCGAACGTGCGACCTTTTGATTCGTAGTCAAACGCTCTATCCAACTGAGCTACGGGTGCATTTGCGCGCTAAATAGTAAATGGTGAGGCGGAAATAGTAAAACCGGCAGTAAAAAAAGTGATTCTCACCGTGCGTAGTAGCCCGGCTTCGTGCGCGCGATAAGTTCTGGGTTAGCCACTTCGATTCTTATCTCGTGCCATTTGCCCCGTGCCCGATCGCCGCCTGCCTGGTACGCAACGCTGTAGAGAGTACGCAGATCGGCAGCCACCTCAGCATAAAGCCTGGCCATATTATCGAGCCGATTGATCTCGTTCAACCGACCACCAGTCCGTTCCGCGAGAGTCTCCAGTCGCGTACGAGCCGCTGAGTAAATCCCCGTGATGTCTGGCCCCGGGATGGGCAATTTTTTCGGATCACCCGAAGGAAGAGCTAAAGGATAAATCGTCACACCCTGCCGATCTGCGGCGGCGAGTACGGAGTTTAATTCCACACTCGCCTGTGGTTTGATTGCGGCCAGTGCTTCTTGATCCGTTTGGGCTCTCGCAACTGTCTCGCGATCCTCCTTTCGCAATTGCGTGTCGAGTCCATCGGTAAGCACTACTATCGCTTTGCGTCTCTTGCCTTCTTTATCCAGTTCATTCAAGGCGTATTTCAACGCCGCGTAAAAATGCGTTTCCCCAGCGCCTTCCGCAATCTCAATCGCATAAGCGGTCTTTTTTCTATTTTCTGAAAATCCGGCCAGCAACTTCACCTTCACATTGAACTGAACGACAGCGACACGGTCTTCGGGAGCCAGCGCATCAAGGAAACGTTGACTGGCGAGTTTGAGTTGTTGGCGAAAATTGATCGTCGAGCCGGACATGTCCAGCAACAGCACGAGACTAAAAGGCGTGGCGGCTGGCTCAAAATGTTGAATCGACTGTTTCACGCCGTCTTCGAAAACGACGAAGTCATTCTTCGAGAGAGAGGTAACAGCTCGGCCTTGTCGATCTACCACGCCCACGTTCAGTTGGATCAGCGAGATGTCGGTGGTAATTGTGTCTTCGGCGTTCTGAGCACGGACCAGGGGCGCGACACTTAGAAGCAAAACTGTAGTAGCAAAAAACCCGGCCAGCCGTGCAGCCCAGAAGTTTGAGGAAACGTTTAAGAAATTAGTCGAGAAATATTGCATAGCGAAAATTTGTCCGGCGAGTATGCCCGGACAGGCACGTTTTTTCAAACCGACCCGAAAATGGGTGGTGTTCCTATGTCCGATATGCTTTAGCTTGTCGTGAGCTTCGAAAAAGATCTCTTCCGCTGGTCGACGACAAGCTGAAGCATATCGGACACCTCGAAAAATTACCTCTTTCGGACGCCTGAGATGCAGGATCAGTTGCTCGGCAATATCCTTGAGATTTTGTATTACCGCGCGCACGCCTATAATGCGGAAGTTGATCCTTAAGCACGAAAGGACCTCACTACGTGTCAGTCCTCACGATGTACCGGCCGAATTTCTGTTCCCAATGCGGCGAAAAGATCATTCGCCTGCGCTGGCGTCTCTGGACAAGTCGGAGGTTCTGCGATCGCTGTCTGCCGCAGTTCCGGCGAGAGCGCTGGCTGGCGTCGTTGCTGGTGATTTTCACTTTCGTGTTCCTCGGTTTTATTTCCGGTCGTGCGTTAAAGCCAAACCCTCCGCCAGTGGTCATCAAACGAATCGCGCCTGCGCCGACATCACCACAACAAACTCCACCGCCTACCGGCCCAACTCAGTCGCCGTCGTCCCCGCAGGAGGAACAGGTTTATATTTGCGGCGCGCGCACGAAGAAAGGCACAGCGTGCTCCCGTCGAGTACATGGGCCGGTGCGTTGCTGGCAGCACAAGGGTATGCCGGCAATGTTGCCTCCGGAAAAGTTGATTATTAAGGATTGAGCCGTAGGAGATAACTCAACGTCAGAACCGAGGAGCGGTAGCGACCGGGTCAATCGCGAGTGGCACTCAAGTCACATTATCCACAAACCTTGCGGGCCGCGTCGTTGAATATCAAGCTGTAACGACCGGGTCAATCGCGAGTGGCACTCAAGGCACATTACCCACAAACCTTGTGCGGCGCGTCGTTGAATATGATCATGCTGGGCGTCTGACAGGTAACGGGTTGCGCTTCGGTCGTATCATGAGCCTTCGGCGCGTTTACCCGGTCGCTACCGCTCCGCGGTTCTGACGTTGAGTGCTACCTGCCGCTGTAAATGTCTCATCGAGATAAGTCAAACGGCTCGATAACGTAGGAGATTGGTTCTGCCGCGCAGTCGACATGTTAGAATCTTTCTCAGCTTCGATCTACCGGGTCACTCTGATGCGTTCATGAACCGAACAACAACTCCTCCTATCAGCGTTGTGATGCCTGTACATAACGCGCTTCCGTTTCTCAATGAAAGTATCAAGAGTATTCTTAACCAAACTCTGTCAGACTTCGAATTTGTGATACTGGATGATGGGTCGACGGATGGATCTACTGAGGTCTTGCATGAGTGGGCACGGAAAGATACCCGCATCCGTCTTTACCAAAACTCAACGTGCCTCGGCCTCTCCGGCAGTTCCAACTTTATCGTTTCCAAAAGCCGTGCTCCTTTCGTAGCGCGCATGGATGCAGACGACATCTCGCATCCAGACAGGTTGAAACGACAGTGGGAAACCATTCAAGGCCAAACGCAAGTGGTAGCCGTCGGGACTCTGTGTGATGGAATCGACGCGGAGGGTCGTACCGTTCGTCCGCGCGATCGTTGGCGTATTGTGCGGCGCTCGAAATACGTTCCCTTTCCCCACGGTTCCGCCATGTTTCGGAGAGAAACATTTGATGCAGTGGGAGGATACAAGGAATGGTTTATGAGCGGAGAGGACCAGGATCTGTTTTTCAGGATGACGAGGAAGGGACAAGTGGTCACGCTTCCAGACGTTTTGTATCGCTATCGTTATCATTTGAACAATTCAACTGTTCTTCAAGGCGTTAACAGCGTGGCGGGAAAGTATCCAGATAACGGACACGATCTAATGGCGTTTTACGTCGTCGGAGCGATGCGACTGTGGGCAGGTTATCCGCCAATGATTTTGAAGCCGATGCTCGCGAAGCCGTCTTTGAAATGGAACTACCAAACGTTACTAGCCTTATGTTCGGCCGTTTGGGGCAGTGCAAACCCCGCTACTTTGAGATTCTTCCTGCGTACACTGATACGCTCCCGCGATCTTTTGGCCAGCTTGCGAGTAAAAGAGGGTAGAGCTTACGAATGGCGATTACAGTAGCGGTCGCGGGAGTCGGCGCGCGCGGTTCTGAATGGGTGCGAGAGATCAAGGCCGCACCAGCTTTCGAATTAGTCGCCTGTATTGATATAGACAGCCGTGCGCTTGAACGCGCTTCGCAAAGTTGTGAAGTGCCACCAGGGCAGTGTTTCCTCGATCTTCACAAAGCAATTAGCGAGAGCGGCTGTCAGGCAGTCGTAGTCGCGACGCCCGCCGATTGTCATGCCAAGGATTGCGACACTGCACTGTCCCACAATTTGGCGGTGCTGGTGGAAAAGCCCTTCACTGCCAGTCTTGCAGAAGCCAACCATCTCGTCTTGCTTGCGGAAAGTAAAGCTGCACCGCTACTCGTCGCGCAAAACTATCGTTATCTTCGTTCCTTTCGCACGGTCCGGCGAGTCATTCAGGAGGGGACATTGGGGCGGATCGGCATGGTGGTTTGCCACTACTACCGCGTCCCCCACAAGATGTCAGCTTCGCTTGCGGGCTCCAGGCAAAGCGTGCTGTGGGGAATGGGAGTCCATCATCTCGACGCGCTTCGCTACATCCTCGGAACAGAAGTCGATGGAGTTATTGCTGACAGTTTCAGTCTGCCATGGACGCAGCTTCCGGAAGGAGCTTCAACACGCGCGATGATTTCATTTTCGAGCGGCGCTCGCGCTTCTTATTCGGCGACTTATGAATCGAGTGGCCACGAATTTTTTGAAGACGGGCAGGAATTCTACGCACGCTTCGTAGGAGAACTCGGAACTTTGCACGTATTTCAGCGCTGGTTGATGCTTTGTGCGAAAGGGAAACTTCCGCGCGTGATTCGGCGTGGGCCAAGGGAAGTAACAGAAGAACGGATTCTTCTCGAGCAGTTGGAACAAGCTGTGTCGGGACATGCGGAAGCAAGCTCGAGCGGGCGAGACAATCTGCAAACAATGGCGATCCTTGAAGCATGTGTTCGCTCCGCGGCGGAGCGGCGCTGGATCAATCCACAGGAGTTGCTGAATGAGTTCAAATAGGCCTGCTCGAGTTTTGGCAATTGGCATTGATGCAGCGGAGCCCACCCTAATACACGAGCTGATTGAAGCAGGACAGCTGCCGGTGTTGAAAGCATTGTTGAGCAGCGGCAGATGGCTTCGGGTGAGGTCGCCGGCCCACATTGGGAGCGGTTCCGTTTGGCCAACGTTTATTACGGGTGAGGAACCGGCATCCCACGGGGTTTATGGAGAGTGGTGCTGGCGCCCCGAGGCCATGAATCTTGAACGTTACGGCGGTAGTTGTCTGAAACCATTCTGGCAGAAGTTGGCACAGAATGGAGTGAAAGTAGGAATACTCGATATTCCCTTCGCCCCGCTCGTCGGCCTAAAGGAAGGATTTGAAGTGAGCGAATGGGGACCTCACGACTTGCTCAAAGGCGAGCTCGAATTCTCTCCAACAGAGATTGCCGGGATCATGACGAACCAGGCAGCACCGCATCCCCTGGGTTCAGATCGGCTGGACGCCGATGGGCCAGACGACTATGAGCGCCTTCAGAAACTAAGTGCCGGTTGTCTGGAAGGCGTCAAACGAAGAGGTTCGTTGGCGAAAAAGCTAATCGACTTTGCACGACCGCGCCTGGCATTGATTAACTTTCCTGAGATCCATCACAGCGGCCATTACCTCTGGCACAAAACCGTCCCTCATCATGAGCTCTACGACTCTCCAGCCTTCAGGAAAGCTCCGACAATCAAACCCGCACTGAAAGAAATCTACCGAGAAGTGGATCGGCAGATTGGGACGCTCATCACCACTGCCGAAGCCGACACAGTGATGGTGTTCTCGCTGCACGGGATGCAGGCAACTCATGGAATTCCCTCATTCCTCGGACCGCTTTTGTGTGAAAAGGGTTTCGCGCGGCTGGCAAGCTGGAGCAATCAGACTTGGCCGCAGCGGGCTTGGGCTTTGCTAGGGTGTCTGAAGCGAAAAACCCCCGCGCGTCTGAAGAAGCTCTACTATAAGACGCTACCACCAGTTGCGACTCACAAACTCGCGCGACCGACAATGATGCCTGTATACGATTGGTCGAAGACGCGCGCTTTTTCCTTGCCCACCGATCAACATGGGTGGATTCGCATCAATCTCATCGGGCGTGAAGCGCAGGGAATTGTGCCGCTTGGCGAATATGATTCTACCCGTGAGGAACTGAAGCGTCTGCTACGATCGTTGCTGACAACAGATGGGCGCACACTGGTCCATGATGTGCTACGGACTGCAACGGCGGCGGTCGACGCTCAGTCGCTTTCTCTCCCGGATCTCATCGTACACTGGGAAAATGCCGCCTTTGAATTCCCGCTCAGGATTAAAAGGAGCCGCGTAAACACACAGCCGATGGGCACAAAGTTTACTGGCCAACACAGTCTCGACGGTTTTTGCATTATGCATGGCATCGAAGAATTTCAGGGGGCTGATTGCGTGCAGGTAAGCGAATTGGGACAGGCGATTATCAGGATGCTTTAGTTCGCAGCTGACTCTGCTGGACCAGGAACGACAAACTTGGGCTTCGCATTCCTTTTGCTACTCTCAAAAATGCCCGCGCCGCGTGCGAGAGAGTCGCTCCCTTCCGATAGATTAACTGCAGGCGTCGTTCGAAACGCATCTCGCGAACAGTCAGGGCCACAATCTGCATGTGCGCAATTTCGACCTGGGCCGTCAGACGCGGTACCAGCGCCACACCCATTTCCTGTTCCACCAATCTCTTGATCGCCTCGAGCGTGGGCATTTCCATCGAAATGTTTAGCGGCGTTTTGTACTTCTCAAACGTTCGTACGACCCGTTCGCGATAGGGCGAAGCGACATTGTGAGCGATAAAGGATTCCGCCCCCAACTCCCGCACAGAAACTGTCTGCTTGGCGGCCAGCGGATGGCTGGGAGCAACAATCAGAGCCAACTCGTCCCTGACGACGGGAATAGAAGCTATGGCCTCATCGGCCGGTTTAAAAGAGACAACGCCAATCTCCACACCCCGTCCCAAGACCTCCGAGGCTATCCTGCTGGCCAAACTCCGCTTCACTTCCACCTTTAGCTGTGGATGACGTGCTCGAAAAACACTGAGGACCGGCAGCAGATACATCACTGTGTACTCATTCGCGCTCAGTGACAGCTTGCCATGGTGGAGGTCCTTCAACTCCTTGATCGCACGATGCGCCCCTTGCCGCAGATTCAAAATCTGTTCAGCAAAGTCAAAGAGCACATGCCCTGCGGCCGTCAGCGTGCCGTCCTTTGAGGAACGATCAAACAACGGCTCTCCCAGCTCTACCTCCAGCCTGCGAATGGCTTGGCTCACCGCCGGCTGCGTCCGATGTAGCGCCTGCGCAGCCCGCGAAAAACTCTGCTCATTCGCGACCGCCAGCAGTACTTCCAGCTGATTGACGTCCATCCAAGCCCTCAGCCTCCTGTTATCCCTTGAGAACGCGCCCTTATGTTATCACAAATGGTTATCTTTCCATAAAGATTATAACTTTGACTTCGGAGGGGCGCTCCGGTAGCATTGCTTCTTGCCTGCAGGAGGGAAACCCATGCCACAACAACGAGTTCAAATCTTCGATACCACATTGCGCGACGGCGAGCAGTCGCCGGGCTGCTCGATGGACCTCAACGAAAAGGTCCGCATGGCCCACAAGCTCGAGGAGTTAGGTGTGGACATCATCGAGGCGGGTTTTCCAATCGCTTCGGAAGGCGACTACACCGCTGTCGAGGCGGTGGCAACGCAATGCCGCAACGTTACAGTGGCAGCACTTTGCCGGACTTCAGAACAGGATGTCGCCCGCGCAGCCGAAGCCTTAGCGAGAGCTGCGCATTCGCGTATTCATACTTTCGTTGCCACGTCGGACATTCATCTCGAACACAAACTGCGAAAGACGCGGAGTGAAGTTATCGAGATGACCAGATCTGCCGTACGTATGGCGCGAAATTGTGCCGAACAGGTGGAATTCTCGGCAGAAGATGCTACGCGAAGCGACGTCGATTACCTTTGCGAGGTACTTTCCGTTGCTGTCGAAGAAGGAGCTTCGGTGCTCAATGTGCCCGACACCGTAGGCTACACGATGCCAATAGAATTCGCGCGGCTAGTGCGAACGGTCCATGAACGAGTGGTGAAAGATCGGAATGTCACGATCAGCGTGCATTGTCATAACGATCTTGGTCTCGCCGTCGCAAATAGTTTGGCTGCCATCGAAGCAGGAGCACGCCAGGTCGAGTGCACCATCAACGGCATCGGCGAGCGCGCCGGTAATGCTTCGCTCGAGGAGATCGTGATGGCTATGCATGTGCGAGCGGATCAATGGCCGTTTGTAACCGGCATCAATACCCGGGAACTCTATCCCACCAGTCAACTGCTTTCAGCTATTGTCGGATTTGAAGTACAGCCGAACAAAGCAATAGTGGGCCGCAATGCTTTTGCTCATGAAGCTGGTATCCATCAGCATGGAGTCATCAACAATCCACTTTGCTACGAGATCATGACTCCGGATTCAGTTGGAGTCTCCGCCAACTCACTGGTGCTCGGCAAACACTCCGGACGTCACGCCCTGGCCCTGCGTTATACCGAACTTGGATATCGCTTAACCTCGAGAGAACTTGATACTGTATATGTGGAGTTTACAGCTCTGGCTGATCGTAAGAAGCGTATCTACGATCAAGATCTAATTTCGTTGCTTGCTGCACCTGCCAAATCGCGTAACGAAAACGCCGTGGCTGCGGCCTAAGAACGAAATCTGACCAGTAAGATTGGAATGACAAGTATGAGAATTGCAGTACTGCCCGGTGATGGTATCGGTCCTGAGGTTACCGCCGAGGCCGTCAAAGTTTTGCAAACGATCGCCGATACTCAGGGAGGACTGCAGTTTGACTTCGAAGAACACCTGATCGGCGGCACGGCGATCAGGGAATCAGGATCGCCACTGCCGCCGGCAAGCCTGGACGCTTGTCTCGCCAGCGATGCGGTTCTGCTCGGCGCTGTTGGCTCGCCGGAATATGATCGGCTGCCGCCACATCAACGACCGGAAGCGGGGCTGTTGCTTTTGCGACGCGCGCTCGGTGGATATGCCAACCTGAGGCCGGCGATTGCGTACGATGCTATCTCCGCTTGTTCACCGTTACGCGTTGAAGTAAGCCGGGGCGCCGATATTCTTATTGTGCGCGAATTACTCGGGGGTCTTTACTTTGGTGAACCCCGCGGATTTTCAGGCGAGGGTGTTACGAGCGCCGTCAATACGATGCGGTATTCCGTCGACGAGATTGAACGAGTGGCCCACGTTGCGTTTGCAGCAGCGCGTAAGCGCCGCGGCAAAGTGACCTCCGTCGACAAAGCAAACGTGCTCGAGACTTCGCAGCTATGGAGGAAAACTGTCTCGCGTGTGGCTGAGGGCTATGCCGACGTTGAACTCGACCATCTGTACGTCGACGCGTGCGCGATGCATCTGATTACGAATCCCCGCCGCTTCGACGTAGTATTAACCGAGAACTTATTTGGCGACATACTGTCGGACGAAGCTGCCGTTATCACCGGGTCTCTTGGCATGCTCGCATCGGCGAGTGTAGGAGGCGAAGTAGAACTTTACGAACCCGTTCATGGTTCAGCGCCTGACATCGCCGGTCGTGGCATCGCCAACCCGTTCGGGGCGATCGCATCCGCAGCGATGCTCTTGCGGCATACCGCAAACATGGAGCAAGAAGCCAGCGACATCGAACAAGCTATTCAACTGGTCCTCGAAGCTGGCTATCGCACGCCAGATATCGCAGGCGAAACGAGGGGCCATATGGCAACCACTGCGGAAATAGGCGACTTAGTTTCGGAATCACTCGCTGAAATAGTTGATATGAGGCACGCGTATCATGCGGTTTGACGCTTTGGGTCTTTGGCCTTCGGTTTTTGGCCTTGGGCCTTTGGTCTTTGAGATTGGCTTTCGCATCGTGCTTTACTAAAATCTAAAATCTAAAATCTAAAGACCAAAGACTTATTATCCTTCCTGCTATGCCGAAGACTTTGTTTGAAAAGCTCTGGGACGCCCACGTTGTGAGAGAGGCTGCGGGCGAACCAACCCTCCTCTATATCGATCTCCATCTGATCCATGAGGTCACTTCGCCGCAAGCCTTCGATGGTGTGCGCCAGGTGGGACGAAAAGTGCGGCGACCGGATCTCACCGTCGCCACCGCGGATCATAATGTCCCAACCACCGATCGCCGTTTGCCCATCGCCGATTTGATTGCGGCAAAGCAAATCGAAACTCTCAGAAACAACTGTACTGAGTTTGGCATTGAGTTGTTCGACATCAATTCGCCCCAGCAGGGAATCGTGCACGTCATTGGCCCCGAGTTGGGTCTAACAAAACCGGGTATGACCATTGTGTGCGGCGATAGCCATACCAGCACACACGGTGCGTTTGGCGCTCTCGCGTTTGGCATTGGCACCAGCGAAGTCGAGCACGTACTTGCCACCCAATGCCTGCCGCAGAACAAACCTCGGACAATGCTGATTGAAGTGCACGGTCAGCTGCCCAATGGAGTGACCGCAAAAGACCTTGCCCTGGGAATCATTGGCCAGATCGGAACCGACGGAGCGACCGGGCATGTAATTGAATACGCCGGAGCGGCCGTGCGCGCACTCTCGATGGAAGGGCGGATGACACTCTGCAACATGAGTATCGAGGCCGGTGCGAAGGCGGGAATGATCGCTCCCGATGAAACTACTTTCGCTTATCTCAAAGGACGTAGGTTTGTTCCGTCTGGCACAGCCTGGAATGAGGCCTTGGCCCACTGGAGAACGTTGCCGAGTGATGAGGGCGCTGTGTTCGACCGCGTAATAGAGATCGATGCGTCGACACTCGAACCCTTTGTGACGTGGGGCACGAATCCCGGGATGGTCGTGCCGGTAACGAGTTGCGTGCCGGATCCGGCTGAGGCAAAGAGTGCGGGCGACCGCCATGCTGTTGAGCAAGCTTTGAAATATATGGCGCTCGAGCCGCGTACTAACATTCAGGACATCACCATCGACCGGGCCTTCATCGGATCTTGCACAAACGCTCGCATCGAAGACCTACGGGCTGCAGCGCGAGTTGTTAAGGGCTACAAAATCAAGGCATCAGTGAGCGCTTTGGTTGTGCCTGGATCACAGGACGTTAAGCGCGCGGCGGAAAAAGAAGGACTCGATCAGATCTTCAGTGAAGCAGGCTTTGAGTGGCGGGAGGCGGGTTGTTCGATGTGCCTGGGAATGAACCCTGACATTTTGCAGCCCGGCGAGCGTTGTGCTTCGACAAGCAATAGAAACTTCGAAGGAAGACAAGGGCGCGGCGGTCGCACGCATTTGGTGAGCCCAATGATGGCTGCCGCGGCAGCCATCACGGGTCATTTCACTGATATAAGGAATTGGAAATTTAAGTAAGGACTTAGTGCTTTGTGCTTTGTACTTTGTACTTTGTACTTTGAAACACCTTCGATCGTTGGACCATTCAACCGGAATTCAAAGAACAAAGAACAAAGCACTAAGTACAAAGTACAAAGCACCAAGAGCAAGAACCCAAGACCAATGAACACCTTCCGCACACACACAGGCCTGGTCGCGCCGCTTGATCGCGCAAACGTCGACACAGATCAAATTATTCCCAAGCAGTTTCTCAAGCGTATCGAACGCACCGGCTTCGGAGAGTTTCTGTTCTACGACTGGCGCTATATCCCAGGCGGCGGACAACTCAATCAGTCTTTTGTCCTCAACGAGCCTCGATATCAGGGCGCATCGATCCTCGTCGCGGCTAAGAATTTTGGCTGTGGCTCTTCAAGGGAACATGCGCCATGGGCACTCGCTGAATATGGCTTCCGCGTGATCATAGCCCCTTCGTTTGCAGATATCTTTGCCAATAATTGTTTTAAGAACGGCATGTTACCGATAACTCTACCCGAAGCAGAAGTGACAAAACTTATGAGTCGCGCGCAGCAAAATACCGGCTATGAGTTGACAGTCGATCTTGAACGACAGGTGGTGGAAGATTCTTCGGGATTGTCGGTGAACTTCATCGTTGGAGATTTTCAACGCTACTGTCTGCTGGAAGGTTTGGACGACATCGCACTCACCTTGCGCCACGAAAACGAAATTAGCGCCTACGAATCCTCGCGTCCGTCATGGAAGAGCAATAGCAACTAAGGATAAATGACTTGTTCTGTAGTGGCATTTCACCCAAATAATTCGCAATATCACCTGAACTCCTTCAGACTCTGCGCCTGCTCTGCGTAGCCCATCATTCTACCGAAAACCGAAACACGGCCATCTGATTGTATTCCTCCCCGGGTTTCAGCACGGTAGTAGGAAAGTCTGAATGATTAGGTGAGTCAGGAAAGTGTTGCGTCTCCAGACAAAACCCTGCGTGCTTTTTGTAAACGATTCCGCCTTTTCCTTTAATGCTACCGTCCAGAAAATTTCCCGAGTAAAACTGCAGTCCAGGTTGTGTGGTAAACACTTCCATGATCCGACCGCTTGCCGGCTCAAAGACATGGGCAGCCAATCTCAAACCTGGTCTGCCATCTCTCAATACAAAATTATGGTCATATCCGTCAGCGAAGATGAGCTGATCGTATCGTTCATTGATTCTTGCTCCGATAGGCATTTTCTCCGTGAAATCCATTGGACTATTACGTACATTTCTTAGTCCTCCAGTCGGTATCAAATCCGAGCCGATGGGAGTAAACCCTTCGGCATTGATCATGAGTTCGTGCGTCAAAGTATCTTTGCTGGCACTGCCGAGGTTGAAATAAGAATGGTTTGTCAGATTGACGATTGTCTCCTTGTCAGTCGTCGCGTGATATCGAATTTGCAGTTCGTTGTTGCTCGATAACGTATAGGTGACTGTTGCGGTGAGATTTCCCGGATATCCTTCCTCACCATCCTTGCTCAGATAGGTCAATTGCAGGACCGATTCGCCTGTTGTCACCTT
>WNFC01006046.1_pt1 | contig 13313 bp, 9 predicted proteins | sample 5400541 | NCBI WGS metagenome assembly WNFC01 (sample SAMN13153342, study PRJNA577476) | soil metagenome | isolation source: 120 cm saprolite under Douglas fir tree site 2 hole 2 replicate 1 | place: USA:California | collected 2015-04-18
TCGCTGGACGCCGCCCATCACCGTGCGGATCCGCTGAAGGTTCGGGTTGAACCGACGGTGCGTCACGTTGTGGGCGTGGCTGATGCGGTTACCGGACAACGGTCCCTTGCCGCAGACGTCGCAACGCTGAGCCATCTCTAACTACTCCTGTCTGTCTTACTAAGTCAGGGGGGGCACTCGTGCGACACCCCGATGGGCACTCGCGACCCCCCCTGAAACCCCCCTCGCACGCCGCCGCCGCTTGCGGCGCCGTCGTGCTCTCGGTCAGCAGGGGCCCCGAGCCAGAGCGAAACGACCATTATCGACGGCGGGTTGCCACGGGTCAAGCGGAGGGCCGCGCCGGCGGTGGCGGCGTTGTGACGTCACCGGCCCCGTGCTATATATGTCCGTCCTTGGCGTGCCCTTCCTGGTGAGTGCTCCGGCACCATGGTCCAGTTCAATTTCACCGAACGGACCATCAAGGCGAAAGTCGTCTACTACGGACCCGCGCAGTCCGGCAAGACGACGAACCTCGAGCAGATCCACCGGCTGACCGACCCCGCCGCCAACAACCGTCTCATCTCCCTCAACACTGCGCAGGATCGGACCCTCTTCTTCGACCTGCTGCCCTTCAGTCTGGGCGCCGTGTCCGGCTACGACTTCAAGATCCAGCTCTACACGGTGCCCGGCCAGGTCCAGTACAACGCCACGCGCCGGGTCGTGCTGGCGGGAGCGGACGCGGTCGTGTTCGTCGCCGACGCGCGCCGCTCGCTGGCCAAGGAGAACCAGGCCGCCTTCGAGAACATGAAGGTCAATCTTCTCGCGAACCGCCTCGTCCCCGAGAAGGTGCCCATCGTCTTCCAGTACAACAAGCAGGACCTGCCCGAAGTGATGTCGGTGGCCGAGTTGAGCAAGACGATCAATCCCTGGGGCCGGCCCGCGCTCGGCGCGGTGGCCGCGCAGGGCCAGGGCGTGATCGAGTGCTTCGTCGCGGTCGTGCAGGACATGCTGGCGGCCATCGCCGTCAAGTACAACCTGAAGGAGAAAGGCCTCGATCCCGCGAGCGTGCCCAGCGTCGTCCAGGAAGCGTTCGCGGAGGTGCTGAAGAACGCGGCCGCGGCCGCGCCCGCCGCCCAGTCTTCGCCGGCTCCGCGCGCGGCCAAGGTCGTGGTGTCGCACGCGACCGACTCCCTGCACGCCGCACCCCCGCAGACGGGATCGGAGACCGGGCTCGTCTCCGAGGAGCTGCTCCACCGCTCGCTCCGTTCGAACGTCGAGCTCGCGGAGTCTTTGTCGGACATGGTGCGCGAGATGAACCTGGGCCTGGGGGCGATCCTCTCCCAGGCCGACCTGTTGATGGTCCATCGCGAGGACGCGCGCGACAAGCGCCAGGCCGCGATCCTCGCCATCCAGCAGGAAGCGACGCGGCTCAAGAAGGTCGTCGCGGAGCTCGGCGATCCCTCCGCGGCCTCCGCGCGCGGGACGGGCGATCCCGTCGGATCGTCGCGGCCCCTGGCCTCGACGCCCACGATGACCTCCTCGCGTTCGATTCCCTCCCCGCCCGCACGCGCGGCCGCTCCGCCCCCCGTGCCGCGGGCCGCGGCGCCGCCGGTCCCGCCGCCGTCCGTCGCCAGAGCCAGCCTGCACGAGCTGCTGCAGGACGTGCTCGGCGGCGCGCAGGATGCCCTCGACGCCCAGGAGCTCTCCGTCGACCTGCGCGTGCCCATGACCACCAGCCTGCCGAGCTGCCCGCCCCTCGCCCTGCGGCAGGCCCTCGTGGGAACCGTGGAAGGCCTCGTCACCGCCGCCCTCCGGGGCACGCAGCTCTCGCTTCGCTGCGAGCGCAAGCCCGTCCTGCTCAAGGGACGCGACGGCGAGGTCAAGCGCGATTTCCTGATGCTGGCCCTGGCCCACACCGGCAACCTCTCGCCGGAGGATCAGCAGCGTGTGGTGCAGGGCACCGATCCGGGCCCCCTCGGTCAGGCCACTCGTCTCTTCCGCGAGATGGGAGGGTTCGTTCGCTTCGCGCCCCTCCCCGGCGGCGCGCTCGAGACGCGCGTGTTCCTTCCCGTCGCCTGACCGCGATCACACCGGCCCGCTAATTCCGTTGACACTCCGCGACGGCGGCGCTTACGATCGAAAACCGTTGCGCCTCTCGCCGAAGCCCGCTTCGGAAAGGCGCGTCTCGGACGGACCGCCCGCGGGCACTCCCGCCGATAAGATCCGATGAGGAGGCGTTTGATGTCCACATCCACCCGGGCCCTGGCCGCCGCGCTCGCGGCCTGCATTGTCGGCCCCGCGCCCGCGCACGCGGCCGGGTTCGCCATTTTCGAGCAGGGCGCACGCGGAATGGGCTTCGCGGGCGCGTTCACGGCCCAGGCCAACGACCCCAGCGCCATCTTCCATAACGCCGCCGGCATCGCGTTCCTCAAGGGCAAGCAGTTCTACCTGGGCGGGACCCTGATCCATCCCTCTTCCACCTTCACCGGCGCCGATCCCTTCCCGGGCGCGTCCGTGACGGAGAAGGGCGACACTGGCCTGCTCGTTCCCCCCGCCGCGTATTACACGCAGCCCTTCACCGAACGGCTCGTCTTCGGCATCGGCCTGCACACGCCGTTCGGATTGACCACTTCATGGGCGAGCCCGGACACGTTCAGCGGCCGGTTCCTCTCCGAGAGAGCCGAGCTCAAGGGGTTCTCGATCAACCCCACCATCGGCTACAAGCTCGCCGACCGGTTCGCGGTGGGTGGCGGCCTCGACATCCGCCTGTCGTCCGTGTCCCTGCAGCGGCGCGTGCCGGTCGTGAATCCCTTCACCCAGCGCGTGATCGACGGCGCGAGCGTGGATATCTCGAGCAACACCGACGTCGGGTTCGGCTTCAACGTGGGCGCGCTGGCCAAGATCAGCGATTCGCTCTCCGCGGGCGTGCACTACCGGCACCAGGTGAAGGCGAGCTACAAGGGCACCGCGAACTTCACCCAGATCGGGACGGGCAACGCCCAGCTCGACACGGCCCTCACCGCGCGCCTGCCCCAGGGCAGCCAGGCCCTGACCACCGAGATCGTGTTCCCCGGGATCTTCATGGGCGGCGTCGCCTACACCGCGGGCGACTGGACCTTCGAGGCGGACGCCGACTGGTACCAGTGGTCGAAGTTCAGCCAGCTCAACCTCGTCTTCACCGACCGGCCGGACCTGACCCAGTCCATCGTCGAGAACTACAAGAACTCCTGGCAGTACCGCATGGGGCTGGAGCGCCGCCTCAGCGAGACCTGGGCCGTGCGCGGCGGGTACTTCTTCGATCAGAGTCCGGCGCCGGCCGGGACGATCTCCCCGCTTCTCCCCGACGCGGACCGCAACGGCTTCGCCCTCGGCGGCACCTGGAAGGCGGGCCGCTTCCATGCGGATGCCGCGATGTGGGTGCTGCTCTCGCCCGCGCGCTCGACGGAGGGAGTCAACCGCGACGACTTCAACGGCACGTACAAGAGCCACGCCGTTACCCTGGGGATCTTCCTCGGGTATTCCTTCTAAGGATCACGATGCGCAGACCCGCCTTCATCGCTCTCGCCGCCGCCTTCCTGGGCGCCGCCGCCGTTCGCGCGGATGCGCAGACCAACTTCACGACCTACGTCTCCGTCGGGGACAGCCTGGCCGCCGGGTTCGAGTCCGGCTCCCTCGTCGAGACGCACCAGAACCGCTCGGCGCCGGCGCTCATCGCGCGCCAGGCCGGCGTGCAGGGCTTCCAGCAACCCTTGGTCTCGGAGCCGGGGATCCCGCCCGAGCTCACCCTGGTGAGCCTCGTCCCCGTGCCCGTGATCGCGCCCAAGGCGGCGACGGCGGGCGCGCCCAAGAACCTCGCCCTGGCCCGGCCGTACCACAACCTCGCCGTTCCCGGAGCCACCAGCGTCGATGCCCTCACCCGTACCACGGACGCGGGCGGGCTCCACGACCTCATCCTGCGCGGGCTGGGCACCCAGGTTCAGCAGGCGGTCGCGCTGCGGCCGACCGCGATCACGCTCTGGATCGGCAACAACGACGTGCTCGGCGCGGCGCTGCGCGGCCGCGCCATCGACGGGGTCACCCTCACGCCGACGGCGACGTTCCGCGCGACCTACGGCCAGATCGTGGCCGCGCTGAAGACGACGAGCGCCTTCATCGTGGCCGCCAACCTGCCCGACGTCACCACGATCCCGTTCGTCACGACCATCCGGCCCTACGTGGTGAACCCCAGCACGGGCGCCCCCGTACTGGTCGGAGGCGCGCGCGTGCCCCTCATCGGGCCGAGCGGCTCCCTGCCGTCCACCGCCCTCGTGACCCTCGCCGCGTCCACGCTGCTCGGGCAGGGCATCGGCATTCCGACCGCGCTGGGCGGCACGGGGGCGCCGCTGCCCGACGAGGTGGTGCTGGACCCGAGTGAGATCGCCATCATCCAGGACCACGTCGCCGCCAACAACCAGGCCATTCGCGAGATCTGCGGGGCCGCCAACATCCCTGTCCTCGACGTCAACGGGCTGCTGCGCGAGTTGGCCACCACCGGCCGCCACGTCGGCGGAATCACGCTCAACAGCGCGTTCCTCAGCGGCGGCGTGTTCAGCTACGACGGAATCCACCCCAACGACGTCGGGTACGCGCTGATGGCCAACGAGTTCATTCGCGTCATCAACGCGAGTGGCGGTAGCCTGACCCCGGTCGACCTCGCCGCGGTGCTGGGGGTGACGGGGGCGTCCGCGGGCGGCGTCAGCGCGAGCGGGCAGCGTCCCTCTTCGAGCGAGGGGGTCCCGTTCGAGTTCAGCATGGATGCCTACGCGAACCTGCTGGAGGCGTTTCCGAGGCTGGACCAGCGATAAGGAAAGAAAGATCGGTCGACGCGGTTAGCGGATAGAGCCTGCGGCCAGGTCGGCTGCCATCTACGAACGCCGGCTAAACGGCCGGGCGGCTTGGATCCGGATTCGCCAGCAGTGCCTCGATCCGGTGTTTCACATCGTCCGGCATGGTCGTTGGCGCCGCCGTCTCCCGACACAGCCGCGCGAGATCTTCCAGGTCCTGGCGCACGAGCTGGCAGTTGCTGCACTCCGCGAGGTGGCGATTCAATTCCTCGCACACGTCCGCCGGGAGCGTGCCTTCCATCAGGTCCGTCAGCCGGTCGTCCAGCTGCGCGCAGGTCATGCCACCGCTCCTCGGAAGTGTTGGGACAGCCGCGCGCGCAGGCGCATGCGGGCTCGATGCAGGTGCACGCGTACGGTCCCGGGGGGAAGGCTCAAGATGTCCGCGACGTCTTCGGTGGGCCGGCCTTCGACCTCGCGCAGCTCGAAGACGAGGCGCTGGAGCGGCGTCAGCTCCATGAGGGCTTTTTCGAGGGCTTTCCGCGTCTCGCTGCCGAAGAGGATCTCGTCCGGCTGGCGGGACCAGGTGGGAGCGCCGCCCAGCCGGTCGTCGTCGGGCGGGCGGGAAGAGGCGTCCTCTTCGGGCATCGGGGCCTCGCGGCCGCGGGCCCGCAGGAGGTCGATGGCCTTCGTATAGACGATGCGGTGGAGCCAGGTGCCGAGGCGGGCCTCGCCGCGGAAGTCGTCCACGCGTTGCAAGGCGGTGGCGAAGGCCTCCTGGACCGCGTCCGAGGCGAGGTCGGGATCGCGCGTGATCCGCAGGGCGAGGGAATACAGCCGATCGCCGTGCTCGACGAGCGCCTTGGCCAGCGCCTCCCGCCGGGCGTGCCCGGGGTCCGGATCAGGCATGCCGCCCACTGTAGCGCGATGTCGGCCGGCCGGGGGAGGACCATATCAGCGTTTGCCCCGCCGGCTCCCTCGTGCGCGCACCACGGCCCCCTGCTGGATCTGAGTCCTGCGACTTGTCTGGTCCGAATCCCAGGTTAGACGGCCCATCCGCGCGTCCGTTACAACTCCTCATGCTGGGGGGGTCAAGCCACCCGGTGGAAATGGGCCTCCAGGGCCTCGGCAATCGACTCGGGAGTGATGTCCCAGTTGTCCCGGTCGTAGACCGCCTTGCCCTCCTTGAAGAGCAGGAGCTGCGGCGACTCGTGCTGGACGCCCGTCATCTCCGCCACGCGATTGCTGGCGGGGCGGGCCTCCACGACGCGGATGATGCCCAGGGGCACGTCCTCGCGGGCCTCGAGCTGGGCCTGGACGTGCTGGAACATCTCCTGGGTCTTGTGGCAGGTCCCGGCCTTGTAGATGGCGGCGGCCGGGTTGTCCTTGACGAAGGCGTCGACCTGTTCGGGCGAGGTGAGGAAGTGAATGCGGTCTTCGAGGGCCAAGGAATACCTCCGTTCACCCATTGTAACGGCGGACGCGATCACTGGGCCTTGAGCATCTTGCGCAGCACCGTTTGCAGGATCCCGCCGTTGCGGTAGTAGTTGATCTCGACCGGAGTGTCGAGCCGCGCGATCACCACGAAGGCGGTGCGGCTGCCGTCGGCGCGGACCATGTCGACGGTCACGTCCTGGCGGGGGGCCCAGTCGCCGGACACGCCCACGATGGTCAGCGTCTCCTTCCCGGTGATGCCGAACGTCTCCGCGCTCTCGCCCGGCTTGAACTGCAGGGGCAGGACGCCCATGCCCACGAGGTTGCTGCGGTGGATCCGTTCGTAGCTCTCGGCCAGGACCGCGCGCACGCCGAGGAGCAGCGTGCCCTTGGCCGCCCAGTCGCGCGAGGAGCCGCTGCCGTATTCCTTGCCCGCCACCACCGCCAGAGGCGTGCCCTCCTGCCGGTAACGCATGGCGGCGTCGTAGACGGGCATGACCGCGCCGGATGGGACGTGCACGGTCACGCCGCCCTCGACGCCCGGCACCATCAGGTTCTTCAGCCGGATGTTCGCGAAGGTGCCGCGCACCATCACGCGGTCGTTGCCGCGGCGCGAGCCATAGGAGTTGAAGTCCTTGCGCGCGACGCCCTTCGATTTCAAGTACTGGCCGGCCGGGCTCTGCTCCGCGATGTCGCCCGCGGGCGAGATGTGGTCGGTGGTGACGGAGTCGCCGAGCACGGCCAGGATGCGCGCGCCCGTGATGTCGCGAGGGGGCCGCACGTCCAGGGTGAGCTCCTGGAAGAAGGGCGGCTCCTGGATGTAGGTCGAGTCGTCGCGGAAGTCGAAGAGGTCGCCTTCCGGCACCTTCACCGCGTTCCAGGTCGGGTTGCCGTCGAAGACGTTGGCATAGGTCGAGGCGAACATCGTCTCGTTGATGCGCGCCTCCAGCTCCGCGACCTCCTGCTGGCTCGGCCAGATCTCGGAGAGGTAGACGGGCTTGCCGTCGCGGCCCGTCCCCAGCGGCTCTCGGGTCAAGTCGATCGCGGTCGAGCCGGCCAGGGCATAGGCGACGACGAGGGGCGGCGAGGCCAGGTAATTGGCCTTCACGTCGGGGTTGATGCGGCCCTCGAAGTTGCGATTGCCGGACAGCACCGACGCCGCCACCAGCTTGGCGTCGGTGACCGCCTTGTGCACGGCGTCGGGCAGCGGTCCGCTGTTGCCGATGCAGGTCGTGCAGCCGTAGCCCACCACGTTGAAGCCGAGGTTCTCGAGATGGGGCATGAGGCCCGACTGCTTGTAGTACTCGGTCACCACCTTCGAGCCGGGGGCGAGGCTGGTCTTCACGTGGGCGGGGGGGCGCAGGCCGCGCTCGTCCGCCTTCTTGGCCAGGAGGCCCGCGCCCAGCATGACCGAGGGGTTGGACGTGTTCGTGCAGCTCGTGATGGCGGCGATGACGACCGCGCCGTGGCCGATCTCCGTCTTGCGGCCGTTGATCTCGACCGTGCCCGTCTTGCCCACGTCCGCGGCCGCGAGCCCGAACCCGCGCTCCTTGACCGGCGCGGTCAGGGCCTGGGCGAACTGCGCCTTCATCTGCGCGAGCCCGACACGGTCCTGCGGTCGCTTGGGCCCGGCCAGGCTGGGCTCCACGGTGGACATGTCGAGGGCAAGGGTGTCCGAGAAGACGGGGTCGGGGGCGGCGTCGGTGCGGAAGAGGCCCTGCGCCTTGCCGTAGCGCTCCACGAGGGTGGCCTGGTTCTTCCGGCCCGTCCGGCGCAAGTAGCGGAGCGTCTCGTCGTCGACGGGGAAGAACCCGCAGGTCGCGCCGTACTCCGGAGCCATGTTGGCGATGGTGGCGCGGTCGGCCAGGCTCATCTGGCTGAGGCCGGTGCCGAAGAACTCGACGAACTTCTCGACCACGCCCTTCTTGCGCAGCATCTGGGTGACGGTGAGCACGAGGTCGGTGGCGGTCACGCCTTCGCGCAGCTTGCCGGTCAAGCGGAAGCCGACGACCTGCGGCGTCACCATGTACAGGGGCTGGCCCAGCATGGCCGCCTCCGCCTCGATGCCGCCCACGCCCCAGCCCAGCACGCCGAGGCCGTTGATCATCGTGGTGTGCGAGTCCGTCCCCACCAGGGTGTCCGGGAAGGCGACGCTGCGCGCGTCGCTCCTCCTCGTCATCACGCCCTGGGCGAGGTACTCGAGGTTCACCTGGTGCACGATGCCGGTCGCGGGCGGGACGACGCGGAAGTTCTGGAAGGCCTTGGCCCCCCACTTGAGGAACTCGTAGCGCTCGCGGTTGCGGCCGAACTCCATCTCCGCGTTGCGCGCGAGCGCGTCGGCCGTGCCGAACACGTCCACCTGCACGGAGTGGTCCACCACGAGGTCGACGGGGACGAGCGGGTTGATCCGGCGCGCGTCGCCGCCCAGCCGCTTGACCGCGGTGCGCATGGACGCGAGGTCCACGACCGCGGGCACGCCGGTGAAGTCCTGCAGGATGACGCGCGCGGGCATGAAGGGCAGCTCGACGTCGGCCGGGCGCAGCGCGTTCCAGGCGGCGAGCCTTCGGACGTCGGGCTCCGTCACCAGCTCGCCGTCGACGTTGCGCAGGACGGATTCGAGCAGGACCTTGATCGAGAACGGAAGGTGATCGAGGCCCTTGGCCAGGCCTTCGCGCTCCAGGGCGCTCAGCCGGTAGTAGGAGACCGGCCCCTGGCCGGCATCGAGCGTATCGAGGGCCCCGAATGAATCGGTCTTCATGGCGGCAGTCTACCTCCGCGCAGGCGCGAGGGAGTACGTCGCGGGCCCGCGATGGAAGGAGACAGCCGCGCTGTCCGCGTCGAAGAACCGCAGCGGCCAATCCGCGGCCTGGCGGATCCCCACGCGCGTGGAGACGCCGATCCGGCGCGCGGGGCTTCCTTCGCGGAGGTAGAGCGCGCGGTCCCCATCGAACAGGTGGCGGCCGCTCAGTGCGGTGTCGATGGCCAGGGCGCGGCAGAGCCGGCCCGGACCGGTGGCCGCGCCCGGCGCGAGGCCGGCCAGCGGCTCCGCCGCCCGGATGAGAACGCACCCCGCCGTCCCCTCGCGCTCGACCGCGAAGTTCAGGCAGTGGTGCATGCCGTAGATGAAGTAGACGTAGAGGGTGCCCGGCGGTCCCCAGAGCGGGGCCGTGCGCGTGGTCCGGCCGCGGAAGGCATGCGCGGAGGGATCGTCCTGGCCCAGGTAGGCTTCGGTCTCCACGATCCGGGCGACGCGCACGTCGGCCCCCTGGCGGCGCACGACCACGGTGCCGAGCAGAAGGCGGGCTGCTTCCGCGGGGGGACGCGCGAGCAGGTCGAGGAGGCGGCGCCGCTCGGCCGCGCCCGGGAACGCGGTCACCGCTCTCACCTCCCGATCTTAGCCCGGCCGCTTGCCGTTAGAATCCGGCCATGGCCTTCTCCCGCCTCGCCGCGTGCGCTTGCCTTCTCCTTGCCACCACCGCCCACGCCGCCGAAGAGGCTGCCCCCGGGCGCGACCTCGCGCAGCCCGTCGACGAGGGCTACACGCGCAAGATCCGCGAGTACACGACCGAGCCCTTCTTCCTTTCTCCGCTCGTGGACTATCTCCCCGCCTCGCCGGACGTGCCCACGCCGCAGGCGGTGCTCGGCGACGTCGCGGGGGCGCCCGGCAAGCTGCCCTACGCCGCCGACGTGTACCGCTACATGCGCCTGCTCGAGTCCAGGAGCCCGCGCGTGAAGGTGCGCACGATCGGCCGGACGGAAGAGGGCCGCGAGATGATCGCGGTCGCGGTGGCGTCGGAGCCGCTGCTCGCGGCCATGGACGAGAACCGCGTGCGCCTGGGCAAGCTCGCCGACCCGCGTACGATCGCGATGGACGACGCCGAAGCGGACCGCCTGGTGGCGGCGTCGTTCCCGGTCTACTACGTCACGGGGACCATCCACTCCCCGGAGACGGGCGCGCCCACCGCCCTCATGGAGCTGGCCTACCGCCTGGCCGTGGACGAGAGTCCCTACGTCCGCTACATCCGCGACCACGTGGTCACCCTGATCACGCCGGTGGTCGAGGTGGACGGGCGCGACCGGCAGGTCGACGTCTACAACTGGCACCTCGCCCATCCGAAGGACAACTGGCCGCCCCTCGTCTACTGGGGTCACTACGTCGCGCACGACAACAACCGCGACGCCATGGGCCTGACCCTCAACCTCACGCGCAACGTCCTCGGCGAGTACCTGTTCCAGAAGCCCCAGGTGCTGCACGACCTGCACGAGTCCGTGCCGTTCCTCTACGACAACACCATCGGCGACGGTCCCTACAACGCCTGGCTCGATCCGATCCTCACCAACGAGTGGCAGATGATCGGCTGGAACAACGTCTCGGAGATGACGCGCCTGGGCATGCCGGGCGTGTTCACCCACGGCGACTTCGACACCTGGAGCCCCGGCTACCTCATGTTCATCGCCGCTTCCCACAACGGGATCAGCCGGCTCTACGAGACCTTCGGCAACGCGGGCGCGGACACGGTGGTGCGGCGGCTGTCTCCCGACGAGTACGCGCGCACCTGGTACCGGCAGAACCCGCCCCTGCCGCGGGTGAGCTGGTCGCAGCGCAACAACAACAACTACCAGCAGACGGGGCTCCTGGTCTCGCTGCACTACTTCGCGCAGAACGCGCCGACCTTCCTGCGCAACTTCTACCTGAAGAGCAAGCGGTCGATCGAGAAGCCCAGGCTCGAGGGGCCGGCGGCCTATGTCTTTTCCGCCGACGAGCCGCGGCCGGGCGCGCAGGCCGAGCTGCTCCGGGTCCTGCAGCGCCAGGGTTGCGAGATCACGCGGGCCACCGCCGCCTTCGACGTGCCCATGCCCGTCCGCAAGCCGAAGGACAAGGACAAGGACAAGGACGAGACGGGGGCGGGAGGCAAAAAGGCCGCCGAGAAGCCGAAGACGGAGACGCGGCATTTCCCGGCCGGCAGCTACGTTCTCCGCATGGACCAGCCCTACAGCCGCATCGCCGACATGCTCCTCGACTACCAGTACTGGAGCCCGGACGATCCCCAGAAACATCCCTATGACGACACGGGCTGGACGTTCGGCGAGCTGTTCGGCGTGCAGGTGGCGCGCGTCGCCGATGCGGCGGTGCTCGCCGTCGCCGCCGAGCGCGTGAGCGGCGAGGTGAAGGCCCCGTCCGGGGTGGAGGGATCGGGTCCGGTGCTGGCCGTCAATCACAACGCCGACATCGGGCTGGTCGCGCTCCGCTACCGCTTCAAGGACGCCTCGTTCGAGGCGGCGGAGGAGCCCTTCGAAGCGGAGGGGACGAAGTTCGCGCGCGGCTCGTTCCTCATCCGCGGAGTGAGCGCCGCAGACGCGGGCCGGGTGGCGGCCGAGCTGGGCCTGAAGGTGCATGCGCTGGCCGCCGCGCCCTCGGTGAAGACGCATGCCTTGCGCGCGCCGCGGGTGGCCCTGCTGCACAGCTGGCTCAGCACGCAGGACGAGGGCTGGTGGCGGATGGCCCTCGACCAGCTCAAGCTGCCCTACGACTACATCAGCGTGCAGACGGTGGCGGCCACGCCCGCGCTGCGCGCGCGTTGGGACGTCATCGTCTTCCCGCCCGTGGGCCGAACCGCGGCCGCGATCGTGGCGGGCATGCCGCGCTGGGGGAACCCGCTGCCCTGGAAGACGACGCCCCTCACGCCGAACATCGGCCGCATCGACTCCACCGACGACATGCGCCCGGGCCTGGGCGCGGCCGGCGTGCAGAGCCTGCGCGACTTCGTCGCGGCGGGCGGACTGCTCATCGGTGTCATGGACACGGCGGAGCTGGCCGTGAGCTACGGTCTCACGCAGGGCGTGGCGCTGGGGCGGGCGGAGAAGCTCAAGGCGCCGGGCACGATCGTGCGCGCGCGGGTGGTGGACGCGGCCAGTCCCATCGTCTACGGCTACGCGGATTCGCTGTCCGTCTACACCGCGGACGGGCCCATCTTCAACCTCAGCAACGTGGCCGGCGGCCGCGGACGCCGGAGGCCACCGGAGGAGACGGAGCGTCCGACCGGGCGCGGCACCGCCGACGACCCCGACCTCCCGCAGGGCCGCCCCTTCGCCGAGCCGCCGCAGGAGCCCAAGGCGGAGCCCTGGGAAGCGCTGCCCTTGACCGAGGAGCAGCGCCGAAACCCCATCTACGTCATCCCTCCCGCGCAGCGGCCGCGCACGGTGCTGCGCTACGGGGATGAGAAGGAGCTGCTCGTCTCCGGCCTCCTGGAGGGCGCGGGCGACATCGCGAAGCACCCGACCGTGGTGGACGTGCCCGTCGAGAAGGGCCACGTCGTCCTGTTCTCGAACAACCCGATCTGGCGCGGGGAGACCCTGGGCAGCTATTTCCTCGTGTTCAACGCCATTCTGAACTTCGACCAGCTCGGCGCGGGCCGCACGTTGGATACGGAGTGACGATTGCGTCCCTGCCGCGCGCGAAGTATCTTCGCTCTCTCAGGCCTCCGATGGACCTGCAGCCGCGCTGGCGGGGGTTTGCATGAACATTCTCCTCCTCTCCATGCCCGACGCCTTCGAGCACACCTCGCCCGTGACCATGCGGATGCCGAACGGTGCGCTCGGATCGTTGGCCGGCAACCTCGACCCCCATCACGAGGTGGCGATCGCGGATCTCATCCTCGCGCAGCGCCAGGTCCGGGAGACCGTCGAGGGCCTGGTGCGCGAGCGGACCCCTGACGTCGTCGGCCTGTCGATCATGACCTTCCAGCGGCGCACGGCGAAGCGCGTGATCGCGCTCATCCGCGACCTGCAGCCCGAGGTCCGCATCGTCGTGGGTGGCTACGATCCCAGTCTCGCGGCGGACGTATACGAGGACCCCTCGTGGGGCGTGGACTTCATCGTCCGCGGGGAGGGTGACATCACCTTCCGGGAGCTGGTGCGGGCCCTGGAGCGGGGAGTGGAGCCGGCCGCCGTGGCCGGCCTCTCCTACCGGAGGGCGGGCACGTTCGTGCGCAACCCCGATCGCCCGGTGAGCCGGCTCAGCGGCGAGGACGTGCGGCCGCCCCGGCGCGCCGCGCGCGTGCTGCAGGGCTACACCTTCCT
>WNFC01015307.1_pt1 | contig 13312 bp, 11 predicted proteins | sample 5400541 | NCBI WGS metagenome assembly WNFC01 (sample SAMN13153342, study PRJNA577476) | soil metagenome | isolation source: 120 cm saprolite under Douglas fir tree site 2 hole 2 replicate 1 | place: USA:California | collected 2015-04-18
CTTGCGGATCGATTCGAGCACGGGCATTTGCTGACCTGCCCATTCGATCTTGCGCTTGCCGGCGTCGGCAAGTCCGATGTCTTTCACATCACCCTTTTTCAGCTCAGCGATAGCCAATGTCTTGCTCCTCGATTTTGGATTTCGATCCTGAACGGAATGAACTTGTGCACTCCGTTGGATGCTTGTGCGTCCCTGGATGTTTTCTTGTCGGAGATTCAAACGTTACACGCGTGCTCCAACTTCCGCAGCCGCGACTGCTCCGAGGCCAGCGGCCTTTCGGAGAGCATCCGCGCGGTCCGTGCGCTCCCAAGTGAATCCGGCGCCGCTGCGACCGAAATGGCCATAGGCGGCGGTGGCTTTGTAAATCGGACGGCGCAGGTCGAGAGTTTCAATGATGGCCTTGGGCGTCAGCGTGAAAAATTCACGGATCAGCGCGGTGATTTTTTCCTCGGGCACGACGGCAGTTCCGAAGGTTTCCGCCATGACAGAAACAGGTTCGGCGACGCCGATGGCGTAAGCCAATTGCACTTCCGTCTTGCGCGCCAGGCCCGCGGCCACAATGTTCTTTGCAATGTAGCGGGCCATGTAGCAAGCCGAGCGATCCACTTTCGAGGGATCCTTGCCGGAGAACGCGCCGCCGCCGTGGCGGCTGTAGCCGCCGTAGGTATCCACGATGATTTTGCGGCCGGTCAAACCTGCGTCTCCCATAGGGCCACCGATAACGAATCGGCCCGTCGGATTGATGTGATACTTCGTCTTCGCATCCAGCATGGAGGCCGGAATAATCGGCTTGATCACGTGCTCGGTGACAGCGTCGCGAAGATCCGCGTTCGAGACCTTCTCGCTGTGCTGCGTGGAGATCACCACGCAAGCAACGCGCGCCGGGCGGCCGTCGCGGTACTCGATAGTGACCTGCGACTTACCATCAGGCCTGAGAAAATCAACTTTATTGGCTTTGCGAATCTCGGAGAGGCGCTGCGTGAGGCGGTGGGCAAGCTGGATGGGCATGGGCATCAATTCTTCTGTTTCATCGCAGGCAAAGCCGAACATCAAGCCCTGGTCGCCCGCTCCGCCGGTATCCACGCCCATGGCGATGTCCGCGGATTGGCGCTTGACGGTGCACATGACGGCGCAGGTGTCTGCGTCGTAGCCGTACTTCGCGCGATCGTAGCCGACGCCGCGGATAGTGCCGCGTACGAGATCATCATAATCGACGTGCGCGCTGGTGGTGATTTCACCAGCGACGACTGCCACGCCCGTAGTGACGAGCGTCTCGCAAGCGACACGCCCCTTCGGGTCGTGCCTCATGACCTCGTCAAGGACGGCATCGGAAATCTGGTCGGCAATTTTGTCCGGATGGCCCTCGGTGACGGACTCCGACGTAAATAGAAAGTTGCGTAAGGCTTCGCTCAAACTCATTCTCCTTCGTGACTTGCGGTGGAACGCACCGCTGCAGACACCCCTTATTATTCGGCACTCTGCTAAACCTTACAAAATTACCATTCGCGGGGATAAGAATCAACGCATTGATTCCAAGCAGCTTATTAGTGCATCCAACGGTCGAAATCATGCCCTGAACGGCTATCTGCTGCATTTATCGGGGAAGCCTAAGCCGCGTCTCCATCGTCATCCGGCTGGATGTCGAGCCTTCCCTTCGTCTTTTTGGCCATCAGGTAGGAGCGAATGAAGGGGTCCAGGTCGCCATCCATCACCCGATCCACATCGCCCACCTCGAATTTCGTGCGATGGTCCTTGATCAGGCGGTAAGGCTGCATGACATAGGACCGGATTTGACTCCCAAACGAAATATCGAGCTTGCTCTCGTCCAGTTTGTCGGTGTGCGCTTGCCGCTTCTGGATTTCCAGATCGTAGAGGCGCGAGCGAAGCATCTTCATCGCTATCTCGCGATTCTTGCTCTGGCTGCGCTGTGCCTGGCACCCAACGACGATGTTGGTTGGGATGTGAGTGATGCGGACAGCGGTCTCCACCTTGTTGACGTTTTGCCCGCCCTTGCCACCGGAACGGAACGTGTCAACGCGAAGATCCTCGGGCCGGATGTTGATCTCGATGCGGTCGTCGATTTCCGGAATTACGAAGACCGACGCGAACGAAGTGTGGCGCCGCGCCGCCTGATCAAAAGGAGAGATTCGAACGAGACGGTGAACCCCGGTCTCTCCCGCGAGAAGGCCGTAAGCATTTTCGCCGGAAAATTGCACCGTGGCCGATTTGAGGCCAGCTTCTTCTCCCGGAGTCTCATCGAGGACCGAGGCGGTCATTCCACGGCGCTCCGCCCATCGCAGGTACATGCGAAGCAGGATGGAGGCCCAATCCTGCGATTCGGTGCCGCCCGCGCCGGGCTTAATGGTCATGATGGCGTTGAGGTGATCGTTCTCTCCGGAGAGAAGTGTCTTGGTTTCCAGTTCGGAGATGTAGCTATCCGCGGCGTTGAGCTCGCGGTCCAGCTCTTTCAGCAGATCGTTCTTTTGTTCGACGTTGGTCTCTTCCTGAGCGAGATGGATATACGTCTCGATGTCTCCGGAGATCGACGTGAGCTTCTCATCCGCGGCAATCTGCTCTTCGGCACGCTTCCGTTCGCGGAGAACGCCCTGAGCAGCTTCCTGATTGTTCCAGAAACTGGGGTCGGCGACGCGCGCTTCAAGAACTTTCAGGCGCTCGCGGTACTGGGGCGCGTCAAAGATAGCTCCGCACGAGCGTGGTGCGCTGTTTGAGCCCTTCGTAGCGATGTTGGAGATCTTCGATGATCATACTTTTTCTCGTAAAACTTCCGTCGAGGAACGGACGTTAATTTGCCTTTCGAAACGTTACCGCCACTAGAATAACGGAAACAAGCACGCAGAGCCAGGCGAACCAGTCCCCAAAGCGGGTGTAAATCGTCTCGTCGGTTCGAAAGTCATAGGGAAGATCAGCCGCAGCGCGCACGTCCGGGGGAAGTGGTTCGAAGATGCGCCCGTAGGGATCTACTGAAACAGTAAAGCCGTTATTCGTGGAGCGCACGAGCCAGCGGCGGTTTTCCACGGCTCGTACGCGAGCCATGCGCAGGTGCTGCTCGGCGGCGGCGGACCGCCCAAACCATCCGTCATTTGAAATGTTGACGAGTACCTGCGCCCCATCTGCCACAAAACGGCGCACCTCACTAGGAAAGACTGCCTCATAACAAATAAAAACGCCGAAGGTGTTCGCGCCCGGAAGCTGCCCCACGACGTACTTGTTCCCTTTGTGGAAGCCGCCCACTTCGCCGGACACGCTGGTGACCACGCGATGGATCAATGGAAAAGGCTCGTATTCACCGAATGGAACGAGATGGACCTTGTCGTATACAAATACGCGCTGGCCTTGCGCGTCAAAGAGCAGCGCGCTGTTGTACGGCAGAAGACCGCCGTGAGGCGCCACGTCCGATGGATCCACGGGTGGTTTCCATTCGATGGCGCCTGCAAGGAATGGATGGCCGAAACGAATCGATAGCGCCGAGGCAATCTTTGCGAATTGCGAATCTTGAAAAGAGAAAGGAGCGGGGGCTTCAGGCCACACAAGGAAGTCGGGCTTTTCTGGGGCCGGGGAGAGACTGAGCCGTTCGATTTCCTGGAGATCCGCGGCGTGGGCCTGGAACCAGTCCGCGGGGTACGATTCCACTTCCGGGAAATTAAGTTGCACGACACGCGCGAAGTGATGAGCTTGTGCCTGTGGCAGCAGGCGCGGCCCAGCCAATGCGGCGCTCAAGAGAATTGCAGTTGCAGCGACTGCACATGTGATTCGTCGGCGGGCCGTCCACGTATTGGACACGCCCGTCCATGTGAGCAGCGAATTGAAACCCGCCACAAGAAAGGATAGCCCGTAGATCCCCGTGATGGCCGTAACCTGGACTAAGCCCAGATTTGCGGCTGCCGGATAACCAAGCAAATTCCAAGGAAAACTAATTTCAGGCAAGTGCGCGCGAACAAATTCGAATGCCACCCAAAGGAACGGCGCACCCATGCATGCCAACTCGACGCTTTGGCGGGACAGGCGGTGAACGGACCAAGCAAAAGCGCCAGTGAGAGTTCCCCAAGCAATGGCGATCAGAAGCAAGAGACTCCATCCGCCCGCTATCGAAAGGCCGCCGTGAACGGCGAGAACGGTCGCAATCCAAGGCAACGACGTCAGAACGAAAAGAAGTCCGTGAAGAAATCCACACCCAAACGCAACGCGCGGTCGCGCACCAAACAGCGAAAAAAGAAGGATCCCAACACAAACCCAGGAATAGATACTCAGATAGAAACCGGTGTAAGAGAGCGAAAGCGCGGCGCCGGAAACGGCCCCGACAGTGAGACGAAAGCTAACCAGTATTTCCGAACCGGCTTGCGGGCGAAGATAGGTAAGCCAACCGCCCCGAGGCATCAGTGTTTCACGATGGCCTTAAAACCTTCGCCCTCGAGGCCTTTCCTGGCGGCTTCGGCGGCCTTCGGATCAGCGTACGGGCCGACTTGCACGCGGTAGTATTTGTCTCCTCGCGGGGAAAGAACGAACGCGGGAAATCTTTTCTTTTGCAAACGCGTCGCGAGCTCTAGTGCATCCGTTTCCTTGGTCAACGCCGCCACTTGCAGCGTGTACGCACCACCCGGAATGGGCGGCGCGCCCAGAGCCTTCGATGAACCGCCGGCAGCTCTCGGCGGCGCAGCGGTCCTTACGAACGCCGGCACGTTTTTTCGCGCTGGAACAGGCGCAGACGCCACGGGCTTCAGATGGTCCTCGGTTTTTTTATTCTCGCCCGCGTGATAAAACTCCCAATCCGAATTCGGCGGGGCTGGCGTGTCCGTAGGGCTAGTGGAAGGAGCGGCATTGTTCGCCCGCTTTGAACTTACATCCACCTTGGGAGCGACGGAATTCGCCGGCTTCTTGAAGAAGTCCGTTGAGGCGCGCACCTGGCCATCGTATTCGTTACGCCCCATGACGTAACCCAGCGTGAAAAATACGCCCGAAAACAGCAGCATCAGCATGAACAGCCCGATGACATGCCGGCTTTCAAGCACTCGCTCCCCGGCGCCCCAACGTTTTCCTCCAGAAGCCATTCTTACTTTTGCGGTCCCCCTAAATTCTTAGTCCACTGATTAATGATATCGATAGGCAGAGGAAACACAATCGTTGTGTTCTTCTCGACACCTATCTCGGTCAAAGTTTGCAAGTAGCGGAGCTGGATTGCAGAGGACTGCGTCTCCAGAACTTTCGCGGCATCCGCGAGTTTCTGCGAGGCTTCGAACTCTCCTTCAGCGTGAATGATTTTTGCACGGCGTTCGCGTTCGGCTTCCGCCTGCTTGGCGATGGCGCGCTGCATTTGTTCGGGGATGTCGACCTGTTTCACCTCCACTTTGGAAACCTTGATTCCCCAGGGTTCGGTTTCCGTGTCGAGAATCTGTTGCAGCTTGGCGTTGACTTTGTCACGCTGGGCGAGGATTTCGTCAAGCTCGAACTGGCCGACGACGCTGCGGATGGTCGTCTGGGCAAGTTGCGAAGTCGCGTAGGTGTAGTTTTGTACCTGCGAGAGCGCGAGATTGGCGTCGACGACGCGGAAGTAGCAAACAGCGTTCACTTTCACGGAGATATTGTCGCGCGTGATGATGTCCTGCGGCGGAACGTCCAGCGTTTCGATGCGCATGGTCATACGCGTGAGCGTCTCGATGGGCCAGAAAACGAGGTTGAGGCCGGCCCCCTTCGCTTGCGGCAACATGCGGCCGAGCCGCAGCACCACGCCTCGCTCCCACTCCTTGATGATGTACAGCGAATTCCAAAACCAGATGAGCCCGAGGCCGACGATTAACGCAATCCCAACAAAGCCAATTTCCATGTTCTCCTCCTGAACGTGAGAATTCCTATTTCGTCGCTGAAACAGCCACATTGGCCGGCTCAACGTACAGCTTCAGTCCTTCGACACGCAAGATTCGGACGGTCTCGCCTTCCGGCACGGCCCGCGCTGATTCAGCCCGCCACAGCTCGCCATGCACGCGAATCATTCCCTCCGCGCCTGCAGGCATCAGCGCAAGCGCGATTCCATGCGATCCAATCAGCTCTTCCTTTCCCGTTGCCGTTTTCCAGCGGCGCGACCGCAACACCAGCCGCATCAGAACCACGGCAAGCACCGCGAAGGGAAGCGTGCCCGCCAGCGCCACGCCGATGCTCACTCCACCGGGCGTGAGCGGCGAGCGGATTAGAAAGATCGCGCCCAGAAACATAGACACTACTCCGCCGAGGGCCAGCACGCCATGACTTGGGGCTTTGGCCTCGAGTATGAAAAACGCGAGAGCCAGTAGAATCAGGAACACGCCCGCAAGATTGATGGGCAGAAAATTCATGGCGTATAGCGCGAGAATCAGGCAAATACCGCCGATGACTCCTGGAGCGATCACTCCGGGATGCGTGAACTCTGTGTAAACGCCAAGAACACCGAGAATCAGCAGCACAAAGAAAACATCAGGCTCGACAATGCGCGCAAGAAACTTCTGCCGGGCCGAAAGTTCAAACGGTTTGCGCGCCGCATTCTTCAGCGAGAGCTTCACCTGGGCGCCTTCGAATCGCTTGATCGTCCGACCGTCCAGTTGCCGAACGAGCTCGTCGGGCGAATTGACGATCAGATCGATCATTTTCCCGTCCAGGGCTTCCTTTTCCGTGTAAGCGCTGCCTTCCGTGATGGCCTTCTCCGCCAGCGCCGGGTTGCGCCCGCGTCTCTCCGTGAAACTCCTCAGAAACGCCGTGGCATCCGCGTTGATCTTCTTTCGAAATGCATCATCAATCTGCATGGGCAGAAAACCACCGATGGCCATGACCGGTGTGGCCGACCCTGTATGCGTCCCCGGGGCCATCGCAGCGATATCCGCGGAAAGAAGAATATAAAAGCCCGCAGAGGCTCCTCGCCCGCCCGTCGGCGAAACATACACGGCAACCGGCACGGAAGAAGCGAGGATGTGCTGGATGATGTCTTGCATCGAAACGCTAAGTCCGCCTGGTGTGTCCATGGTGATCAACACAAGTGCTGCGTGACGGCTCGCCGCATCGACAAGTCCTTCATCAATGTAGGTCGCCAAGATGGGATCGACTACTCCCTCGAGCCTCAGTTCAAGAACGAGAGGACTGGGCGAGTGCTCGTCCGCGGCGACCGAAGGCATCAGGAAGAAAATCGTGCTCGCACACAGGACGTACAGAAGGCAGGAGATCACAACAAATTCGGCGCGCTTGGCATAAAACGAGCGCTTCCTCTCATAGAACCAATCGCTCATAGCGCACCTCCACCTGGTTTTTTCCCGTTTGGTTTGAAATTCTTCAAATGTTCGAGCAGTTGTTTGGCCTCAGCATAGTTCGGCGCCAGCTTTAGCGCTTTCTCGACTTCCGCTCGCGCGAAGTCCAGTTTTTTCTGCTCGAGGTATATTTTCGCCAGTGTCGTTCGAACAACCGCGGAATCCCGCGCTTCCAGCGAAGCCTGCAACTCCTTGACCGCATCATCCATCTTGCCCTGGCGGCGGTCAATTTCCGCAAGCCCGCGGTGCGCTGCGGGGCTGCTGGGATCGGCGGAGAGAACGGCCCGAAATTCCTTCTCCGCGGCGGCGGCGTGTCCGGCGGAGAGCTCTTGCCGGCCGCGTCGCAGGCGTATCACGGACGTGTTGTCGGAAGAATCGGAAGCCACCGCGCTTGGGGCAGGCCCGGCCGATTCGATCTCCGCTCGAAGGGCCGTGACGTCGAGCTCGGTCTTGATGCGATTCAGCCGCGTCACAGTTTCGTTTTTGGCGTCCAGGCGAATCGCAGGGAGTCCGTTCGGGCCAAAGGTCTCGTTCGCCGTCTCGCGTTCTTGGTCCGCTTCAGTCTTCTTACCGGCCTTTTCCAGTGACAGGATCAGCAGCGCCCGATCCTCCGCGTTGTCCGGTTCGCGTTCCGCGGCTTCGCCGAAATAACCTGCCGCCGTGGCGGCATCATTGGCCTGTAGCGCGAGCAGGCCAAGATTGAATGGATAGTCGTCATCGTCGGGATCCAGCTCGCCCGCGCGTCGCAGATCCGTTTGTGCCGCGGACGTCTTGCCCTGTCTTGCCCTCGCAATCGCCAGATCATTCAGAATTTCCGGCAGGTCCGCTCCGGCGACCATGCTGTTCTTCAGAGCCTCCTGCAACGAAGTGAACACTTCCTCAGCATGGTCTGGCTGGCCGAGGAGAAGCTGGCAAACGCCCGTGGCGAAAACCGATTCCACATAGTGGTTGTGAGTTTTTGGCACTCGCGCGTACCAAGGAAGGGCGGAATCACAGTCACGACGCGCGAAATACGCCTCGCCCAGGGCGAAGTCCGGTTCCGGCCATTCCGGTTCGAGGCGCGCGGCTTCCCGCAGTTCGCGCAAACGAGCCTCATCTTCACTTGCCAGAAGCCCGCGAATGTAATGCTCAAAGGCATCGAGACGCAGCGGATGCTGGCGTTTCGTGAACTCCGCAAGACTCTGTGCATGGTTGTGATCGTTTGCGGAGAGCATTCGCCAAACCAGCCGGGAGTGCAAGTCCATGAGCGAATCCAAAGTACCGCTTTCTCGCAATGCCGGGAGCAATCGGGCGCGACGTGCCCTTCGCCGCGAATCGGCCAAATACCACAAAGTCCGCGTCCAGGTCTTCACCAATGTGGAGCATGGTCGCGCGGCTGAGTTTCGAAGAGCGGAGCAGGCCGTTGCGTTCCAATTCGGCAAGCCTGCCGGCGTGAGAATATACTTGTTCTCCGGCTGCCGACAGCCGCTGGATGGTTAGTTCCTCGAGGCCCTCGCCGAGCCAATCCAATCTTGGTGACGCTCCCGCATTTTCAAAAGGAAAAACCAAATAGATTCCCTGCTGATGAGCAGCGACCGAACCCGCATGAGGGGATAGAGCAGATTTCTGCGGAGCAACCGAGGTGGTTCCGAAAGTGAAGGCAACAGAGAGTAGGACCAGATAACGCGCACTGAAGAAAGGGCGCTCCATGTCTGTTGCATTGTAGCAGACACGAGGGCTCGTTTCGCGCCTGGAGGTGCGCAGCGAGTCTGAAATCGTGGGACCGAGATCAGTTCAGGGTTGCGTGCTGTCGGTGGGCTTGGGAGCCAGAACTTCCTGTACCGCGGGATCCTTCAACACTGCCGCAAAAGAGGGATCGGATTTCACGGCCGACAGCTCTTTGTAACCTTCGTCTTTGGCCTTTCGCAGATAAATCAGGCAACGCTCCAAGTTACCCGCCTCCGCGAACGACTTTGCAAGCAGGAAATAGAAACGTCCTCGGTCATTCACGGAGCGGTCCTGCAAAATCGACCCGTTCCTGGAGCTGTTGTGCTCGAAGAGCTGTGGATCCAGCGACAGCGCTTGACGGAACGAGGAGATGGCCTGCTCATATTTTTTGTCGCCAAAGTAGGCGTAGCCGAGGTTGCTGTGTAGGACGGCCATGTCACTACGAATATTGATCGCTTTTTGATACGCCTTAATGGCCTTGCCGTACTTCTTCCGCTGATACCAAATTGTCCCGATGTTGTTCTGGGCATCGGCATAAGACGGGTCAACCTTCGAGGCACGTTCGTAATACTTCAGCGCCGCACCCAAAGCCGCCTGCTGGTGCAGGGCAATCCCAAGCTTATTCAAATACACCGGATTTTCAGGGTTCTGGTCGGCAAGGCGCTTATAGGAAATCGCCGCCTCTCGATAGTCCTTGCGCGCCATATAAAGATCGGCAAGCTGCTCTTCGGTCAGCCCCGGCTTCACAACGATGACGGAAGACTCCGCCGGCGATTGTGGCTGCGCTTGCGCCACCCGCGGCGCCACGGGAGCACCTGGAGTCTCAACGAAAGTCTGTCCCGCGGAGGATATCGAAAGAGTGAGGAGGAGAACGACAGCAGGAAACGCCATTCTAATTCTGATCATGGCGAGTCTCCCTTCTCCGGCTTCGGCTTAGCCTTGTCGGGTTCCTTCTTCTTACCCCCAAAGATACCAAAAATCTTCTGTAAAGGGTTCTTTTTCTTTTCGCCGGACTGCGCCGAGGGATCGGCCGGGCCCTGGCCGGTCGCATTGGGCGGCCGGTTCGGGTCGTAGGTTGTAATCGGCTTGCCATTTGCATCTGTCTGAGGTGTCTTGGGTTCGCCACCAAAGACTCGCGAGAGGACGGAGCCCGCGGAAGTGAAAAGATTGTGGCCACCATGCAGTTCGCAGTATACGGTCGGTGCCGAGCCTGCTACATAGACCTCTTCCCGGGTCGTTGGACAATTGGCCGTCGCGAGCTGCAGGGTTTCAGGATCGATGAGCACGGATTGCACGCCGTCTGGCATCGTAAAATCCTTCACGTCCCGATACTGCGCCAGCGACGTGGCCCGAATCATGAAGTCCGCCCAGATCGGCGCGGCCACAATGCCACCCGTAATGCCCAGGTCACGATTGTCATCAAAGCCAATCCAGATCACGCACAGGAGGTTGGAAGTGAATCCAGCGAACCATCCGTCGCGGGACGTGCCGGTTTTTCCGGCAGCAGGCAGGGTGAAGCCGCGAGCGCGGACTCCCGCAGCCGTGCCACGGTTCATGACGTCTTTCAGCAGGCTGTCAACAAGAAACGTGACTCGTGGATCCAACGCCAGGTGCGTTTGCGGCGTGAACTTTTCCAGTGGCGTGCCGTCCGCGTTGACAACGATGCGCAGAAATTGCGGCTCCGCTCGCGTGCCCATGGTGGCAAAGGTTGTGTATCCCGCTGCGACGTCGATCGGCGTCATTTCATAAGCGCCGAGGGCAACGGCCGGTGTCGGCTGAATGTTCGTGCCGAGTCCCATTTTCCGCGCGACTTGCACGACACGGCCGTAGCCGATGAGTTCCGCGACTTTGACGGTCGCGACGTTGAGAGAATTCGTCAGCGCGTCGCGCACGGTGACGCGCCCCATGAATTTCTCTCCATAGTTATTCGGGGTGTATTCCTTGCCGTCGAATTCAAAAGTCGTCGGCTCATCGTCGATCGTCGTGGCGGGCGTGATGATGGGCTGCACGCCGTCAACGGCATTGTCAAGTGCTGCGGCATAAACAAAGGGTTTGAACACTGACCCGGGCTGGCGATGCGCCAGCGCATGATTGAGCTGGCTCTGCCCGTAATCGCGCCCGCCAATGACCGCTTTGATTTCCCCAGTCCGCGGGTCCAGCGCGACCAACGCAACTTGCGCCTGCGGGATCGGCTCGCTACTTCCCTTCTTAGCCTGCTCGCGCCGCCACTTGTCGTATTTCTTCGCTAAGAGCAAGTCCACATTCTTCATCCCCGCATCGACGGCGGCGGCCGCGGCGCGCTGCAAAGCAGGATCGAGTGTCGTGTAAACCCGGAAATTCTCACTTAGCAGTTCGTTCTCGGAGTATTTGTCGAGCAGGTGGTCTTTCACCATGTCGATGAAGTAGGGCGCTTCACTCCCGGACGTCGATGTCCGGATAATCTTCAGCGGCGCGAGCTTCGCTTCCTTCAGGTCTTCGTCGTTGATGTATTTGTTGTCCAGCATCTGCGTCAGAACGCGATCCCGCGCCTGCACTCCACGCTCTGGGTGTCGGTCGGCCGACGAATAATAATTCGGCGCACGAATGATCCCCGCGAGGTACGCGCATTCGGATAGCGTCAGCTGCCTCAAATCCCTTCCGAAATAGGCGACGCTGGCCTCGGAAAACCCGCGAATGCCAAAGCTCCCGCGGTTTCCCAGATAAACTTCGTTGGCATACAGCTCGAAAATTTGCTGTTTGTTGAAGCGTTGCTCGAGCTCGACGGATATCATGGCTTCGGCCAGCTTCCGCCGCCAATTGCGTTCGGTCGAGAGAAAGAACGTGCGCGCCACTTGCATGGTGATGGTACTTGCGCCTTGGTAATGCTGACTGGTGTGCCGCATGTCGGCCCACGCCGCTCCCGCGATGCGGATGAAGTCAAAGCCTCCATGTTCGAAGAACCGCTTGTCCTCGGCGGAAAGGATCGCGTCTACCAGCATTACCGGCAAATCTTCATAGCGCACGGGGCGCCGCTTCTCACGCGCGCTGTCAAAAAGATTGGTAATGAGCTCCGGTTCGATTTCAGCGGCATCAAGTTCAGTTCCGCCGGCCAGTGGTTTGATGGATCGAATGCTCTTTCCCCGGAATTGGACCGCCAAAGCGTTGTTCCCCCCGAAATAGGAAAGCTTGGAGGGCCGGATATCGACGGTGTTCGCTTGCACCGTGAATTGGCCGATGGCGTTTTCATCCTGGAGCGGGCGGTATCCCACGCGGGTGAGATATCCGGTCAGATCCTCCGGTCCCCAGGCTTGGCCTGCCGAGATATGCTCCGGCGCGGAAAAAATCTGCGTGCTGTTCTGCAGGACGTTGCCGGAGAGCCGCGCATCGATCATGCGCGAGTACTTCATGTAATAGTAGGTGAAGACTCCGCCGGCGATCAGGAAGACGGCAAAGACAGTGCCCAGGATCGTCAGGCCGATAGTCGAAGTGAAGAATCCCTTTTGAATGCGGATGCGCAAGTCTTAGCTCCCGAGGGCTGAACTCTTATTGTCTCGCAAGACCGCACTCTGGGAAAGACGGTGTTGCCCGGCGCTTGGTTGCCGCCAAAGAATCGAAAACGGACAGCCGCGGCGCCCCTACCTCAATAAAGGGCCTTATTCTCGCTGGACGGCGTGAAGTGCAGATCGAAGCGGTAAACTAGCAAATCAATCGGAACAGTATAGTCCATCGCAATCTTCACCACCCCGGTGTTGGAGACAATCTTGATTTCCTCTCGCTTGACGGGGACTTCCAGATCCTGCACCTCTTTGAAAATGATGTCGCGAATCTTCTCTTCGGGGTAACGATTCACGACCGCGAAGCGCGCCTGTTCCTGCATCTTATCCTGTAGCTCATAATTCTTAACGTAAGCGGGCACGATTTTGATAGCGGAGTAGATCGCAAACACGACGATCGCAGTGTAGATGATGGCCTTGAGCTTGCCCTCGCCTCGTTCGCAAAGGCGGTACGCCGGTGAGCGACGATCTCGGTTGCCTTCAGAATGCACTAGATTCATCTCCCCCGGTCCATTTTTGCCCCAAAGTGCCCACGGCTGCGAACGGCGACGCATTATTTGTCGACTTCCTAAAACTAACATCCGCGCGAACCGGTGTCGAGAACTTGGCAAGGGTCATGTTCCCGGAAAGAAACGGGCCTAGTAGGCTCGCGCGAAGATCGCGCGCGCTGTGGCGGTCTGGCCGCAGTAAACGCAAGTCCCGGTGCCACCAGGCTGCTCCAGAGGGATACAACGCATGGTGGCGCGGGTCTCTTCCTTGATTTTGGCCTCACAATCGGCACTCCCGCAC
>WNFC01011941.1_pt1 | contig 13310 bp, 15 predicted proteins | sample 5400541 | NCBI WGS metagenome assembly WNFC01 (sample SAMN13153342, study PRJNA577476) | soil metagenome | isolation source: 120 cm saprolite under Douglas fir tree site 2 hole 2 replicate 1 | place: USA:California | collected 2015-04-18
ACCTACGAGGCGATGGCTGGCTTCTGGCCCGCTGTCACCGACCCCGGCAACCGGGTCGGCAGCCAGTTGAACTCCCTCCCCAAGCATGTCGTGACCGCCACCATGAAAGACCTCTCCTGGCCGGGTTCGATGGCTCTCAGCGGTGACGTCGCACATGAGGTTGGCGAACTCAAGCGCACGCCGGGTCGGGAACTGCAGATCCACGGCAGCGGCGCCCTGGCCCGCTCCCTCATGCGCCAGGACCTCATCGACGCCTACCGCCTGGTTGTCTTCCCCGTGGTCCTGGGCCGCGGCCAGCGGCTCTTCGCTGACGGCGTCCGGCCGGCCACGATGCGCCTGGCAGGCACCCGGACCACCGGCCGTGGCGTGGTCATGCACACCTACGAAGCCGCAGGACGGCCGACGTTCGGCTCGGTCGTGCTCGAGGATGTCGCCGGGCCCGGCGACGTCGCGTTCGAGTAACCGTGCCGCGCTCGCGTGGCGAGGGCGCGGATCGTCGAACGGCTCGCCCGTCGTCAGCAGGTCCAGATAGCGAGTGTCCGTGTCAGGGCGGCGCGGAACTCACCGGCGTCGGCGATGTGCCCGTGCCCGGGGACCAGCCTATGCAGCGCCGTCCTGCGGTTCGATGCCGTGCTGGCGGAGAAGACCATGAAGGCGCTCGACCTCGTCGCTCAGGGATGGAAGGTCCAGGTGCGCGGTTGCCCATTCCTGCTGGCGGGAGTACTTCTCAGCGATCAATTGCTTTTCCTTGTCGCGCAGCACCGCGGCAGTCTCGAAGTCCTGGCCGTCGATGGCGGATTCCTTGTCGCGGCGGACCTGCGCGATTTCCCGGTCGAGGTCACGAACGCCCGGTCCGGTACCGACGCGATGCTCAACGGCCGACAGGCGCGACTCCATCGAGTCGAAACGGCCGAGGATCTCAGACAGCAGCCTGCGCTTCCCGCGGCCAGCCTTGCCGGAGCGCCGCGCGGCGCGTGCCGTCCCCGTCTCCTCCTTGCCCTGGTAGCCGTGCAGCAGCTGGATCACCTGCTGGCGGACCCGGTTGAGGTCGGCGCCGAGCTTGACGAGCACCTGCGCGGCGACGACCTCGCCCTCGCGGATCAGCCCGAGCAGGATGTGCTCGGTACCGATGTAGTTGTGGCCGAGATGCATGGCCTCGCGCTTAGACAGCTCCAGCGCCTTCTTGGCCTGCGGCGTGAACGGTATATGCCCGGCCCGCGGGTCCTGATGGCCCCGCCCGGTGATCTCCTCGACCTGCTGGCGCACGGCCTCCAGGCTGATCCCGAGCGACTCAAGCGCCTTGGCGGCCACGCCCTCACCCTCGTGGATGAGGCCGAGCAGGATGTGCTCGGTGCCGATGTAGTCGTGGTTGAGCATCCTGGCCTCTTCCTGAGCCAGGACCACAACCCGCCGCGCCCGGTCGCTAAACCTCTCGAACATGCTCCGCGCCGCCCTTCTCAGCCTCGTGCCGGCTCTGCCCAGTAGACATCACGATACATCTCGTTCGCAGATTAGCAAGATATATCGCGAGTTCGGTGGGAGCCGCGTTCCGAAAATCTTTTGAGATCTCTCGCAGCCCGGCCGAGCCGGAGATGAGCGCCGTGCCCGCGCTGCGGTCCGCTGCGGTCCGGCCCCAGTGACCCACCAACGACAGGTTGGACCGGACGTCGCCATGCAGTCACCCGACAGGGACTAGGACACCGCGCCATGGCATGGCCAGGCACGCAACTCGCCACGAAGGCCGCGGGTCGACTTGCGCCCGGCGTGACCCGTTCATCTCTCAGCCGGTGCCCGGATGGGACACTCAGGCTCGCCTAGCTCACCGCTCGACCCGCCTGGCTGCTGGTGATCATGGTCTGGGCGTAGGATTGGATCTATCTTCTAGTATCAGATCTGATACTGTCTTCTTATGCAGCGTGGCTCGGGGCGGACACGGGACGATGACCGGGCCAGCCCGCAAGCTCCCGGACTCCAGTGTCCTGAACTGCTGCAGGTTCTCGAATCAGCGGCGAGGCTCCAGCAGATTGTCCCCGATGCTGTGCTCGTGGGCGGGTCCGCGGCGGCACTGTGGGCCAACCATCGCTCTTCCCGTGACCACGGTCATGTACTGGCTGATCTGGCTGAGCGATTCAGCACGGTCCTAGCGGCAATCGAATCGACCGACGGGTGGGTAACCAACCGGGTTACTCCCGGAAAGATCATCCTAGGTGAGCTGGGTGATATCGAATCGGGCGTGCGCCAGCTGATACGCAACGAGCCACTGGAGGTATGCGAGGTCATCCTGCCGTCAGGCCGGAAACTCCGAGTGCCGACTCCTGACGAGACCTTGCGGATCAAAGGCTATTTGATTGTCCGGCGCAATCTGGTGCGCGACTACATCGACGTTGCCGCCCTTTCCGACCGATACCGGATCCAGCACGCCGCAGAGGTGTTCAGGCATATCGACGACTTCTACTCCGACCAGCGAGGCCCTGGCTCAGAGGGCGTCGCCACCCAGCTCGCCCGGCAACTGGCCGGCCCGCGGCCAGCGGATGTCCGGACCGTCAGACAGCTTCGCGAGTACAAGGGACTCGACGCCCGCTGGACCGACTGGAAGAACGTGACCGGCATCTGCCGCGCGGTGGCAGTAGAGATGGTGTGATGACCACCAGACTCAAATTCCGCAACGTGACCGCCTCGCCGGACGACCCAGTGGAGACCTGGCCGTTCGAGGGAGTTCTTGCTGCCATAGAACGTGGCACCCTTCCCGACTGGCGAAGGCTAGCGAACGCCATACGGGCCGATCCATGGGGTCCGGTAGCGCGGCAAGTCGAGGAGGCGATCCACATCTCCCGCTCTTACGGCACCACTGAGCTCCTGGAAGGTGTTATCGGGCAGGCGCGAAAGCTGGCTGCTGACTCAGAGCGTGCAGCGGTGGCCTCCGAGATCAGGAACCTGGTTGTCCGTTCAGGCCTGTCTCAGCAGGATTTTGCTAAGCGGATAGGAACTTCACGCGCTCGCCTGTCAACATACATGTCAGCAAAGGTCATGCCGTCGGCAGCGCTGATGGTACGGATGCGCCGTGTCGTAGATCATTCCGGCCACCTGGCGCAGGCCCGGCAGGGCGAGCAGGAAGAACACCCGCTCTCGCGATGAGGCTCGCGTGCTGATGCTCATCATCGGTCAGCCGCCGCGCCCGCACCGGCTCTGCCATCGCTCCTCCCGAACTCAATCCGCCACTACAGATTGGCCGTTCTGTGCCGCTCGGCCCAGCCGAACTCGCCGCCGGCAGGGCGGTGCATAGGAGCATCGATATGTGCGGCTGGCCACGGCGCTGCGTGTCCATTAATGTGCGGGCCGCAGCAGAAGCGGATTGCCAGTGGCGGGCACCCGTGTCGGCGTCGACGTGGCGACATGGGCGGCCTGCCTGGGTGCGCGGACCGCTGCCGCGCCGGGCTGGTACGATCAGCCGTCGTCTCGCTGCGGGTCCCCGAGGGGCCCCGCTCAGCGCACTCGGATGCAGGAGAAGACTATGGCCTCCCGGCTGAATCCGTACCTCAATTTCAACGGCAACGCCCGCCAGGCGATGGAGTTCTACGCGCGCGTGTTCGGCGGCAACCTCAGCCTCAGCACGTTCGCTGAGTTCGGCGCCAAGGACTCGCCCGACGCCGACCGGATCATGCACGGGATGCTCGAGACGGATGCCGGCTACACGATCATGGGTGCCGACATCACCAGCGACATGGAACACCACCCAATGACCGGTTTCTCGGTGAGCCTCAGCGGTGATGACGCCGACACCCTCGTAGCAGCTCATCTGGGCGCGCACCCGCGCCACTCCCCTTCGCTGCCACAGCAAAGCCCAAATCCGCGCTATGCGCGGCATGAGCGGAAACACTGGAGCCGCGATACCCAGCCAGAATCCACGTGAGCGGCGGCGGTATGACGGCCGTTTCCCGAAGCACGTTTCCCGCCGGGGCGGCCCTCGTTATCGGCCTCAGTCAGTACGGCGTACCAGGACTCCCCACCGTGTCTGCCCTGCAAGCTGCCGAGAATCCTCGGTCATCACCGGCCCGGCCACTGACGACCAGGAACCGTGGCCCAGACCGCGGCCGCCCCGACCAGGAGACGACATGCTCGCAGCCGTAACAGCTGGTGCCAGTCACCCCGCGGTCGCCGCCCTGCTTGGGCTCGGGGCGACGGGGCTCGCTGGCGTTGTAGTGGCCATGGCCTGGAATGTGCACGCGCGCCAGATCCGGCTCGCCGAGCAGCTGGCCCGCCGCCAGTTCATCGTGACTGCGGAAGCGGGCGCGGCGGGCCGTGCGGCGGATGGCGGCGGCGGTGAGGTCGCCCTTGAGGAGGCCGAGGGGGTCGCCGACGCGGGGCCAGCATCGCCGGTGGTCATCGACGGGCCGGAAACTGTGGTCACCGGCGAGCAGGCTCGCTTTCGCGTGCGGCCCTCAGGCAGCCAGAAGGTGGTGTCGTGGGCGGCCGGCGGCGGCTCGGTGTCGCAGTCTCCTGACCCGGCCCATCCCGACGAGCTGCTCCTGATCGCTGACCGGCCAGGCAACCTGACGATCACCGTGCGGGTGCGCGAGGGCATGACCGAACGCCGCGGAACGAAGTCCGTCACCGCCGTGGCGGACGTGACGACCACCGCGCCGCCCTTCACGCTGCGGCTGTTCCTGCAGGGCTGGGGGCTGGTAACCGTCGCTGTACTGATCATCGGATTCGCCGGAGCCCTCGATGCCCTGGGTAACTTCGCCTCCTCCGACTTCATCGCGCTGGTCGCTCCGCTGGCCGCGCTGCTCGGCGTGGTAGCCGTCGCGCGGGGAACGAGTGACGCACCTACCCGCCCCGGCCATGGCAAGGGCACAACCACGCCTAGACCCTGAGGCCTACCGCGCGGTCCGCCGAGCCACTCATGCTCGGCAGGGCGCGCGTATGCGAGGCAGCAGCCGTCCGCAACTAACCAGCACCTTGGTCGTCCCCGCGCTGAGTGCGGCCGGGCGCAGATGGTCAGCTACGACGACTTGCGGTGCGGGCCGCGGCGAGAGGCGTGATGACACTCGAGCGCTGGTCTCCGCACGGCGGCTACCGCCAGGACAGCCGCGCCTGCCCGTAACGGCCGGGGAAAGACCTGGTGTCAGCGTCGCTGAGCTGGCCGGCCCGGTGGTTGAATGCAGTTGCCATGACCTACGAGCTGTCGGCGGTGGTCGCGGGCGCTTCGCTCATCGAGGAGATGACCGGGCGCTTCCAGCACGCGGTGCAGGTGCCCTTAGGCCAGGCGCTGGCCCTGATCCCGGCGGGCGGCCAGTGGCTGGGCGAGGTCGGCTGGTCGGCGGACGAGCGACAGTATCCGCCGTTCGAATGCCTCAGCGGCTGGCTGGCCGAGTTCCTCCGCCTGGCGTCGCTGCAGGGTCCGGTTGCGTACGTGGAGATCGACGAGCAGCAGGACCGCACCTTTGAAGCTGCGGTCGCCTGGTCCGGCGGCGAGCTGGCGCTGCCGCCGCAGGCGCTCTGGCCCGGCGAAGGACTGCCCCAGGGCGGTGGCCCGGTGGTGGAGGCGTTCCGCGTCCTCGGCGTCACCGGCGAGCCCGGCCGCAGCCTCGGGGTTCACCCGTTCAGCCACACGAAGCAGTGGCTGGAGGTCCCCGGGCTGATCGAGCGGCTGCCGGCGATGGAGCTGGTCTGGGGGCAGCCCGACGAGGAATGGGCAGGTTTCGACTTCGACACGGACTACAAGATCGAACTCGGCGACCACCTGTTCCGCCTGAGGGCGGGTGCGGCACCGGATGGCTCCCGCTACACCGTCACGTTCTCGCGGCGGGTCGTCCTTGAGCTAGATCAGCTGCCCGGCGGCTGGTGCCTGCAGAAGCGCCGGCTCCGGTAGCGTCCGCCCGTCCTCCGGATTCTGTCAACCTGAATGAGGCACCATTAGGTGGGCAGCGAGAACCAGCACGACCTTGCCACCTTTGCCGCATACCCGCAGGACCCGGTGGCCGGGCTCTTCGCCGAGGTCGCCGATGTCCGCGCCGATGGCCTCGAAGATCCGCAGGCCCAGTAGCCCGAGCATGGCGACCAAGGCGAACAGCTGCTGGGAGGGTGTAAGCAGGATGTGATCGCTGCAGTCCCGGCTGGCGGCGTTCGCGACTGCTACGGAGGTTTCAGATGAGCGATAACGACTTCCCAGATCCCGAGAACGGTTTCGTGGTCACCCACTTCCTGGTGGTTTCCGATCAGGAGAGGTCTCGTGCTTTCTACCAGTCGGTGTTCGGGGCGAGGGTGCTGGTGGAACGCGACCCGGTCATCTTGAAGATCGCCAACAGCTGGCTCATCCTTAACGTGGGCGGCGGCCCGACCGATGACAAGCCCACGGTGACGCTCGCACCACCGGCTGACCCGGCCCGGGCCAGCGCGTTTCTCAACATCAGGGTCGCGGACATCGCCGCGGCCTACGCCGAGTGGTCGGCGAGAGGCGCCGAGTTCCTGACCGAGCCTAAGGACCACGGGCGCGAGATCCGCGCCTACATCCGCGACCCCGATGGCCACTTGATCGAGGTCGGCCAGACGACGGCAAGGCCAGGCCCGGGCTAGAGCGGCAGTTCTGGCCGCCGACTGATCACCGGGCAACCCGACGTCGCGAAACACGGCCGCAGATCAAGCCCACCCCTCGCGTCAGCGAGGCTCACGCTTCCGCTGCCCGGGCTTATGAGACCGGCGCCGTGGATAACCTCGTCGCCCTGCTCGCCGACGACGTCTGGCAGACCATGCCGCCGATTCCGCTGGAGTACCAGGGCCGCGAGCTGGTGGCCCGGTTCCTCACAGCGGTCGTCTTCCGGCCGCGGCCGCCCCGGCTCCCCCGGCTCCCGAGGCTGCCGGGTGAGCCTGGCTGATCAGTGGTGACCCGCCCCGACGGCCCGGCGCGCGCCGGCCAGGCCGCTCAAAGGCAGAGGCCGGCGGAGCCGCCTATGCGCTGGCTCGAGGAGCTTGCGAAGGACCACGGAGCGCTCAGTTGCGGCCTGCCATCTTCGAGCACATCTGAGGTTCATAACCCACCGCGCTCACCCGGATGCTGTCATCGCCCGCAGACGGCGCGCAGGTGTGGTGCATCCTGGCGCTGCCAGTATGGTTCGGCCCTGGTGTGCCGGGAACGTGCTGCTCACGAGCGCCGGGGATCGGCCGTACTGGCCAGGCCACTTCCGGCGCCCTGGGCATGGGTCGCCGGGTACGGCCTGCGCATGGAAGATGTGGACGGAGGGATTGATGGCGGAACCAGGTGCGGGCGCGGCTCGGGCAGGCGCGCCATGGCTGGCTGGGGCCGCCTACCTCGACGGGAGGTACTGCCCGATCGAGGAAGCGAAGATCTCAGTGCTCGACCTGGGTGTAACCCGCTCGGACTGCACCTACGACGTGGTTCATGTCTGGCGCGGGCGTTTCTACCGGCTGGACGCCCACCTCGACCGGTTCAGCGCCAGCCTGGCCCGGCTACGGCTTGACCCTGGTCACGACCGCGGCGAAATTGAGGGCATCCTGCACGGGTGCGTCCGCCGCACGGGCCTGCGCGAGGCGTATGTGTCGATGACCTGCACCCGGGGCCGCACCGTGGCCGGCAGCCGCGACCTGCGGACCGCCCGGAGCACCTTCTACTGCTTCGCCGTGCCTTTCGTGTGGATCAGCAGACCGGACCAGCAGGCCACGGGCGCGAGCATGTGGATCAGCCAGGTGACTCGTATCCCGCCGGAGAGCGTTGATCCTTCGGTCAAGAACTATCACTGGCTCGACATGGACATGGCCCAGCTGGACGCCTACGACCACCATGCCCAGCTCGTCGTGCTTCGTGACCTGTCCGGCACGATTACAGAGGGACCGGGCTTCAACGTGTTCGCTTATGTCGACGGGCGGTGGCTAACCCCGGCCAGCGGCACGCTCAAGGGCATCACCCGCCGCTCCATGATCGAGCTGGCCGATGAGGCTGGCTACCCCGTTGAGGAGGGACGGCTGAGCGCCAGTGATCTGCGCCGGGCAGCCGAGGTGCTGGTCACGTCGACTGCCGGAGGGATCATGGCGGTGACCGTCATCGATGGCAAGCCAGTCGGCGCGGGCGTGCCAGGGCCGCTGACAACACAGCTGAAGGACAGGTACTGGGGCCGCCATGAGGATCCGCTGTACTCCACCCCGGTCCGCTACGAGGAACAACCCTGAACGCCGGGCTGCAGCACGGCTGACGCGCACTCCACCCGCCGCATTCGACGCTGACAGCGCCGACGGGCCCGGCACTGCCCCGCGTCGGCTCGATGGCCGGTGACCCAGCTCAATGTTCGCATCATCTGACCGCATGTGCGGGCGCTGGCTCGGCTGGGAGCCGGCGGCGGGGTGCGGCGTTAGACGATGTAGCTGAGGTCTTTGGCGGTCAGGGAGGCGGGGAGCAGCCGGAGCCATGTCGTTCCTGTCCTGGCAGGATCGTCGTGCAGGTAGCGGCGGAAGCGGCCATCCCATTTCGACTCATCCGCGCCCAGGTAGCGGGTCAGCTTGCGGCGGCCCCGGGGCACGTCGAAGGGCAGGATCTCGGCTGTCCCGTGCGCGATCACCTGGCGGACGAGCCCGGTAGCCAGATCGCACACGTCGACCACGAGGGCGATGGCCGGGTCGGCATGGACCCTGGCAAGGAGCCTGGCCCACGGTCCGGTCAGGATCCAGAACGCGCCGTCTTCCCACAAGAACCAGGTCGGCCGCACGGTCGGGCCGCTGGTCGCAACCCGCGCGGTCAGCGGCTGGGCGAGGAAGGAATCCACGTTGAAAGCGTGCGCTGCCACCAGCTGATCGTAGACGTACGGCACGGCATGGTCCGTGTCCGCGGAGCCTGCGGAGGCATCACGCTGGCATCAGCGGACTTCTAGCCGAAGCCGCTCTAGCCGAAGCCGCACCCTGCCCGGCAGAAGCGGGCGTCTCCTGGCGGCTCCACCGCCTCGGAGGTTGGAAACTCAAGCACCACAAGGTGATTCGGAAACGGCTCACCCTCAAGCGACGTGGGGGGCTGCCGCGAGAACGCGGCCGCCCGCCGCAGCGATCTGCGTCCCCGCAGTTTCCGCATACTGCTGCATGTACTGCGTCCGGTCGGTGACTTCGATATGAGCGACTACGTAGTGCGGCATTTGACCATCCTTCCTTGCCTAGTACGCGAGATACACACGCGACGATCCGTGCGTCATGCCGCCCGACGACGGGTCGAGGGTCCTTGCCCGATCCGTCGGACTGGGTCGTCGACCGTCGTGGACATCAGAACGGGACCTGGTGACGGAGCAGCCCGGCACCGGCGCCGCGGCCGGAGAGGATGCGGCAGAACTCGACGGCGTCGAGGTGGACCTGCTCGCCGTCATCTCCGTGGACAAAGGTGCCGCCGGCGGGGCCATCGAGGGTGAGTGTGAACAGTTGGCGGTGGGTTCTGGCCCATTCGGCCACAACATCGGCGACGATGCGGCCGTCGTGCTCAGGTGTGAGCACAAGGTCCTTGCCGGTGGCTCGGGTGAGGTCGACGCGGTGCATCCAGTAGTCGCGGTTCATGATGGTGCCGATGAGGTAGCCCAGCTTCCAGGTGCCCTCGATGGGTGCGCCCGGTTTGGACGGCACAGCTCGCAGCAGGCCGGGCGTGCGGCGCCGCCCACGCACCGCCTTGGGGGCGACGTCCCGCATGCGGTCGGCCATCTCGGTGGGCGACGGCGACGCGTGGTCCCGAACCTGCAGGGCGGTCATCTCGTCGATCATGGGCCCGCCGCTGCGCTTGGCTGCCTTGGTGGCGGCCCGGTACTGCCGGACGAATTCGCGGGTGCGGGCGTTGGCCTCCATGGCCCCCAGCACATGAGACAGCAGCGCCTTGACGTCCTAGCCCACGCAGTCAGTCGGGCCTGACCAGTTGGGTTCGTCAAGTTGGTCCACCACGTCTAGCAGACGGGTGGCCTCCACCTGCGCCAGAGCCATCGCCACACGGTGGTCCATCGTGGGGATCGTCCCCACCTCGGTCACTGTCATGGTCATCGCTTCCTCCTCGCTGGTCGCGTGGTCAGCACATGGTCGGCGTACATGTCCACCGTTCGTCGATAGCCGCCGCCACCGGTCCCGCCGGGGAGTCGGGGCACCGACGAACCGAAGGGCCCGGGGTTAGGCACGGGTGACGCTCGGGGGGATGTTCTGGTTCAGCGCAAAGATGTTTTCGGGGTCGAATTTGTCCTTCAGTGCCACCAGGCGCCGGAACTTGTCCTCACCGTAGGAGGCCTGTAGTCGTGCTCCTTCGTCGCCGGCGATGAAGTTGGGGGGCGCGGTTTGAACCGCCGGAGCGGACCCGATGCGCCTTCGCGAAGCCAAGTCCCGGCACCGATCAACCTGGCCGGCCGAAGGCCGGCGAGGATCGCGGCGGGCCACATCATCGATGCCCGTTCGCCGGTACGGACGTACCTCATCGCAGAACCGGACGTTCGCTACACGCAGCCGCAGTGCATAGTGCAGCCGCAGTGCATAGTTATGCGGACTCGCCGGATCGCGGACGGCGGAAGGCCGATCGGCCGACGTGCGTGGGAACCGCTGGCTGCGCACACTAAGCCGCCGTTCTGGCGCGTGGGGCCGGCCGGCCTTCGACGATACCAGCCCGCACGGAACTGGTGATCTGCGCGTGGGCTGGCAGGGCTGACTAACGCCCGGTCGCGCCAAGAACAGTGGGCGCAGCCGTAGATCGGCCAATGCGGCACCGTCTGCTACTCACGTTGGCGGACGCTGGCAAGCTGCGTCTAGGGCAGCACGAGCCGCACGATGACCTCGCCGTTCCCGTCGAACTCGCCCGTCGGCACGAACCCGAGCCGCTGGTAAAACCCGGCCGGCCCACCGTCCTGCGGTACGTAGCTGGTCAGCAGCTCCGTCGCACCCTCGGCCCGCACGAGCTCCGCGACCTGCCGAACGACATCCAAGCCGTAACCGCGGCCCTGATGCCGCTCGTCGATAAGCAGCTTCCACAAGAACCACGGCCCGATGATCTCCGGCGGCTGCGGCTCCACGTTCCAGCTCACCATCACGAACCCGACCGGCTGGCCGCCCGCGCAGACCGCCCGGTACCACGGCTTGGCGTGCGGGTACTCAGCGGCGTCTGCCAGCGCGCTCCGCACTGACCCGACGAACCGCTCCTGCCCGGGTGCGACGCGCAGCGCAAGGACCGCCTCACGGTTCCCATCGGTGATCTCGCCGAGCGTCACGACCACGGCGGTCAGCCTACCTGCCCGGTACCGGCACCGGCGGCGTCCTGGAGGCTGGTAGCCGCGTGCATAGCGGATCTGGAGCGCGCGCCCGAACGCAAGTAGCAGAGCCACTGCGCCGCCTGCGAAGAAGAGATCCGCAACACCGACATCAGGGCACGGCCAGGACCAGGCCTGCTACCCCCAGTCCCCCAGACGACCCGTCCGCAGGCAGCGACGTGAGCATCCCAGGACCGAGTCTGGTTTTTTGCGGCGATGTCCGCCGGTCTGGCGGCCCGATCGGCGGTGCGGTTCCAGCGTATGAGTAGTGCCCAGAGAAGGGCGGCCTCGGAAGGATAGGCCGGCCTGGGGAATCCAGCTCGGCCATGCCGACGTTATCCGGCTGATTTTCCGCCACCACCTACCACCGCCGCGCTCCACTGAACCAGCCACATGGCCACGGGAGCCATGACCTCATTCGGAGAGCTGGCAGTCCGCCGTCAGCACAGCTCGTGACAGCCCCTGCATCGCAGTTCATACCTTCGGCGAGGACCTCGACAGCGCCAAGCCCGCGTGATGAACGCCGCTTGTTGACTTGGCTAGGCCGGGCCGATAATGCGCCAAAGGTCAGTTGTCACTGTCGCCCGGCGGGAGGGTCCGATGGCTCACCTTAGTTCACTGCTGGAACGCGCTGCAGCCGACCACCCCGGCCGGCCTGCTATCAGACTCGACGACCTCGTGCTGACCTACTCGCAGCTACGCGAGGCCGCCGGCCAAGTGACGTCCCTGCTGATATCCGCCGGAATAGCGCCGGGGGACAGGGTCGGGCTCATGCTGCCCAACATCCCGGCGTTCCCGATCGCGTTCTACGGAGCGCTGGGTGCCGGGGCGGTCGTGGTGCCGATGAACCCGCTGCTGAAGAGCCGCGAAGTCGCCTACTACCTCGGCGACTCCGGCGCTAAGGCGATGTTCGCCTGGCACGGCGCGGCGGGGGAGGCCGCCAAGGGCGCCGCCGGCGCCGGCGCGCAGGTGATCGGCGTAGACGACGCGGACCTCAGCGCCGTGCTCGCGGGCGTGCCGCTCGAGCCAGCCAGCGCACCAGCCGCTGAGGACGACACCGCCGTGATCCTCTACACCTCCGGGACCACCGGGCGGCCCAAGGGCGCCCAGCTCACCCACGCCGGCCTGGTCCGCAATGCCAGACTCACTGCCGAGACGCTGCTGAACAACAGTCCCGACGACGTCATGATGGGCTGCCTGCCGCTGTTCCATTGCTTCGGCCTGACCTGCGGCCTGAACGCGACCGTCATGGCAGCAGGAACGCTGACCCTGCTGCCCAGGTTCGAGGCGGGCAAGGCCCTGGAGATCATCGAGCGCGACACGGTCACGATCTTCGAGGGGGTGCCGACCATGTACGCCGGGATGCTCCATCACCCGCGAGCCGATGTGGTCCGGGCCGCCTCCCTGCGCCTGTGCGTCTCCGGCGGCGCGGCCCTGCCGGTGGAGATCCTGCGCGGGTTCGAGGAGAGATTCGGCTGCATGATCCTCGAGGGCTACGGGTTGTCGGAGACCTCACCGGTGGCCTCGTTCAACCACCCGGACAAGCCCCGCAAGCCCGGCTCGGTCGGCACGCCGGTCGAGGGAGTGCAGATGCGGCTGGTCGGCGCCGACGGCGCGACGGTCCCGCCCAGCGAGATCGGCGAGATCGCGATCCGGGGCCACAACGTCATGAAGGGCTACTGGGGAAAGCCCGAAGCCACCGCGGAGGCGATCCCGGACGGCTGGTTCCGCACCGGCGACCTCGGCCGCGTCGACGAGGACGGCTACTACTACATCGTCGACCGCAAGAAGGAAATGATCATCCGAGGCGGTTACAACGTGTACCCGCGGGAGATCGAGGACGTCCTGTACGAGCATCCGGCGGTAGCGGAGGCAGCGGTGATCGGCCTCCCGCACCCCGATCTGGGCGAGGAGGTGGCCGCGGCGGTCACGCTCAAGCCGGGAGCCACCGCCACCGCCGACGAGCTGCGGAACTTCGCCAGGGACCGGGTCGCGGCCTACAAGTATCCGCGGCACGTCTGGCTGGTGCCTGAGCTGCCCAAAGGCCCGACA
>WNFC01006051.1_pt1 | contig 13308 bp, 16 predicted proteins | sample 5400541 | NCBI WGS metagenome assembly WNFC01 (sample SAMN13153342, study PRJNA577476) | soil metagenome | isolation source: 120 cm saprolite under Douglas fir tree site 2 hole 2 replicate 1 | place: USA:California | collected 2015-04-18
TGTGGGCTGCAGCTGTTGGCTGCAATCAGGTTTAGTTTCTTTGTTTTGGGCCGTGGTGTTCGGGAGCGATTGGTGTATCGCTCACCCTTGCCTGGTGTGGGAAAACCCGCCATGGTGGTGGTACGAGTTCAAGGGCCCCCTCTACGATTGAGCTTTGCCTTCCTACTTCCCATTGATGTCTCACGTGTTAGATGCACCGTTGATGCAACATTAAATTGTTAGAAGACGACACGGTCAGGTGTTGTGGCCGTTGTAGCGTGAATGACAGCATAATGCCCCCCCATCTCCGAACTTTCGCCCTTCGCCCGCCTTATCTCTCTGCTGGTTTCTTTGTTCTCCATTCTCCGCCAGGAACTATGTCAAACTGCGCATGATCGATTAAGGTTGGTTAGAGGGCCCCAAATGTGACTGTTACTTACCGTTCTCACGGTGAGCTAAATCATCGGAAAGATGAAAGTGTGCTGCAAATGACATGTACACTGTATGAACATACAGCACGAAAGCATGGCGACGACAATGCGAAAGAAAGGATGTGTTGTGTGGTCGAAGTACAAATGTTTGTGTCAGTGAACCAACTGCGGAGGAGAGGGGGGGCACCATCGATAGGAGGTGGGGTGTCAACAACCAATTATATGCATTTGTCTAACCAATCAGAGCGGCCTGTTTTCGAATTTCATAGTGGTTTACTTTATATTATAGTAGATGGAAAGATTGGGTGAGGATGTGACTAGAATAGGAGCAGCCATACAGTACTGCAGCGGCATCAGAAAAGCGTGACGCTCATGTTTTTGTTGCGTCGCGTCTTATGCGGTGGTCCACCCAAACCATACCATGCACATCCCCCACGACGCAGTTTGGCTACCCAGACTGGGCTTCTGGGTGAATTGACCTCCCGTGGCTTTATTTCCCAAGTTACAAAGTGAGTAGTCTTCACGAAACCTTCGGACCCTTCCGTTGAACCCATGTTGGTTCCAGACCTGAACAACTCCAGAACTTTCTCCAGGATCAAAGCCGAGTCGTATACTCTGGCATAGATCCAACTTCCGACTCTTTACATGTAGGCCATATCCTACCAATGATGTGTCTGGTACATTTCCAGCTTCACGGCCACCAAGTCATTCCCCTTGTAAGCCGTGATAACTAGCTTCAAGCCTTTCCCTCATCGTTCTATAGATTGGAGGCGCTACGGCATTGATAGGAGATCCCTCAGGACGATCTACAGAGAGGCCTCACATGGACGAGGCCGCGACCGAAAAGAACATGCACGAATTACTGACTGCCGTCCTGAAGTTCTTTGAACGCGCTCGCGACTACGTGGGCAAGCGAATACCCTCTCTGGACGCTTCATGTAAACCTCCACTCGTCATGAATAATATCGAATGGTTCAAGAATTTGGGTCTGTTAGAATTCATGCGTGTCGCTGGGACAGCCGCCCGAGTCAACAGCATGATTACTCGAGAAAGGCTGGTCTTATCATTAGATATTCTCTACACGTTCACTCACCTTCATGTAGCGTTCAGTCTCGGCTGAGCTCCCTGCAAGGCATATCGTTTTCAGAGTTCTCATACCAACTTCTGCAAGCGTATGACTTCCTTGTCTTGCACAAAAAGGTCGGCTGCACCATCCAGGTCGGAGGATCAGATCAATGGGGTAACATCATCGCCGGACTGGAACTAATCGGCCGTACGTGCGGGACGTTGGATGGAGCTGCAGAAAATCGGGAACGAGCATTTGGTATCACTACGCCTCTTCTCACAACGTCAAGTGGGGCGAAGTTCGGCAAAAGTGCAGGCAACGCCATCTGGCTGAATGAACAACTGACGACAGTGTATGATTTTTACCAGGTGAGCGATGTTTAGATGCGCTCCTATCATCGACGTAATACCACTTGCAGTTCTTTATGAAGACAAGTGACGACGATGTCGGTCGGTACTTGAAACTGTTCACTATGTTACCCTTAGAACAAATACAACAAGTTCTCGAGGACCATAGCGTGAGTCATACTTAAGACGCCACGTATCCTTCTGATGGTAACCACAGAAAAAACCCGAAAAACGCATTGCCCAAACACTTCTGGCTGAAGAAGTAACGGAGCTTGTACACACAGGTGACTTCTGTCAATTATTCGAGGTTTCCTTGGCTGAACCCCTTTTAGGTGATGGTGTTGAGCGAGCGAGATTAATCACCAGAGTGCTCTTTGGCACGGACGTATCCGCGCTGAGTGCCGAGGAGGTTTTAGGAGCTCTTGCTGGTGATCAGCGTCTTTTTACCATTTCTGCCGATGATATGTACGGAACGACAGTCCTGAGGCTGACCGTTAATCATGGGGTAACTAAGAATGCTAGTGCGTCACTCCAAGACTTCTGGCTATTCGACCGCTTATCTTCAATAGGTGCCGCGAAATCCTTGGTAGCAATGCGTGGTCTCTATCTGAACGGCCGGACTGTCGATGCACATAGGAGAGTTCAACCGGGAGACTTGATTGATGGACGCCTGATTATTGTCCGAGCTGGTAAGGACAAACACGCGGTTTTCGCACTGAAGGTATAGCACCGCCCTGGCGACACCGCTTAAGGGTCAATAGTTCGCAGTGGCTCTCGCAACCAGGTCAATTACCGTCGTTTAATCACCTGCACTTTACACACGCTAGATTATCACCTATGCGACGTTAAATAGTACAATGCTGTAACTGTGGTGCGAATCTCGGACCACGTGGATAGGTGGATAGAGGAAGCTAGCGAGCGACGCGTTTGTCCATAATTCGACTAGCGTAGTCACTGGCAACCCTTGCCGCCCGTCTGCCACCTCCGTCCCACTTCCTCGTTGTCCTCCCAGGTAGCTTTTAGACATGTTCTCGGCGAGCCACTTTGTTAGTGGTGCCGTGCTGGTTGCCCTTATCGCTTCCTCCGTTCCTGTCCACTCATTCTACCTCCCCGGCGCTGCACCTCATGACTACAGAGTGGGAGAAAAGGTTGACCTTTTTATCAATGCGTTAACTCCAATGCTTTCCGGTTCAGATGATGCAAAATTAGTGAGTGCACGTTCTGTTCCTCAAACCCCTGTCGCCTGATCCCCTGCAGAAGTCGCTGATTAATTGTATGGACGAGGAATGCCTTCCGAAGGGAGATAATCTGACCTAGGGGTGACAGATGATTACTACCACCCAGGCTTCCACTTTTGTGAACCACCAGGCGGCCCTCACAAACAACCCGAGTCGCTGGGCTCCATCCTCTTTGGTGATCGCATATTCGATTCACCATATGATGTACGGAGTCTCCACGTGTCGTGTCATGTCATGTCGGTCGCGTCTCATCCCTCTCTTTCAGATTCGAATGTTACAGGATAATGCTACGTGCAAGCTTCTTTGTGAATCTTCTGTCAATGCTGAAGACGCCAAGTTTGTCAATGACCGCATACGCGAAGACTACGCGTTGAACTGGCTGGTCGATGGCCTTCCTGCAGCCGAGATGAAAGTCGACACAAGGTCGGGAGACATGTTCTTCGATTTGGGTTTCAATCTTGGAGACAATACTGGTCTCAACGCGGAGCGCCCCCTGTTGAATAACCACTATGACATTGTTCTGAAGTGCGGTTCGTTCAATACGCCGTGACCCAGTGCTGTGGCCAACGTGACGAAAACACAGATATCACTCTCCTAGTCCCGGAAAGAATCGTATAGTTGGCGTCCTTGTGTGGCCCTCGAGGTACTTTCTCCGTTCATACCCATCGCACGTTCCCTCACCATTCGTCTCGTCTCCTATAGCCGAGGTGGCTCCCAAGATGGTCACCTGGACTGTGACTCTAGCGTACCGTCTTTGGTTTTGAGCGAGACGGAAGCAAATCAAGTTCGATATTCCTATCGTGTGATGTGGGATGTAAGTCTCTCTCCTCTATTTTACAACCAGTTCTGACTATGTTGGCGAGCAGGAATCTTCTACTCCATGGGTAAGCCTTTCCTCCCGACACCATTCTCTATTGGGTGAATTGCCATTTCCCGACAGGCAACTCGATGGGACAACTACCTTCATATCTTTGACCCTCGCATCCATTGGTTCAGCCTGATCAACTCGCTCGTCATCGTCATGTTCCTCTGCGCTATGGTTTCAATGATCGTCTACCGTAGCGTATCTCGAGATGTACGCCCATCCGTTACTTCCATCTCCGTCCGCTTTAACGCGACTCGTTCACAGATTTCTCGGTACAATGCTATCGACCTCAGCGTTCGTATATCCCTCCAGGTAGCAGTATTATCAGTTGTGCTAATCGAACCTCACAGGAAGATGTCCAAGAGGATTGGGGCTGGAAACTTGTCCATGGCGAAGTTTTCCGAACACCGAATAATCCCCTAGTGCTCTCTGCACTCGTGGGAAATGGTGCTCAGCTATGTGCCATGGTTGGGGTCACTTTGGGTCAGCCTAGAGAGCTTCTGCCACGGACGTTCAACACTGATTTGGGGTTACTTAGTCTTTGCTCTGTTGGGCTTCCTTTCCCCATCAAATCGTGGTTCACTCGCCACAGTCATGATGATATGCTGGACTTTCTTTGGCAGGTTCGGCTTAGCTTTGCGCCTGCCATAGTCTACAAAGCTCACGGCGCTATGCAGTGTCTCAGGCTACGTTTCAAGCAGGGTCTATGTAACCCTTGGAGGCACCGAACGCAGGAAGAATGCCTTTCTCACCGCAACCGTCCTCCCGACGTACGTTTGACGTGTAATCACGGAGGTATAGCTCACACTCGACAGGTTCATCTTCGCGATCGTCTTTCTCCTCAACTTATTTTTGATTGCGGCCCACTCTTCCGGTGCTGTCCCATTCGGTGGGTCTACTCTACTTCGATACCTTCACTGTGTCGTGACTATATTCGCCTTTTAGGTACATTGCTTCTCATAGTACTCCTTTGGTTTGGCATTTCTGCGCCGTTATCCGCAATCGGCGCATATTTTGGGTCTAGGCGCGGCGTAAGACCTTTTTGTTCCATTTCAACTTTCTTTTCTTACTCTTCTCCCAAGGCCATCTCTCACCCTGTCAGAGTCCATGCCATCCCTCGTCAAATCCCGCCACCGCCAAAGTACTTACGACCGTGGGTATGTCATTATCCCCCACCGATCTTTTAGCCTGGTGTTAAATGCAAAATAAGGCCACTGCTTTACTCGGCGGCATTCTCCCATTCGGCGCCGCGTTCGTAGAACTATATTTTGTGCTGTCGAGCTTGTTCGCCTCTAGAGCATACTACGCCTTCGGTTTCCTTGCCCTGACTGCAGGTGTCGTTGGCTTGACGACTGCCACTGTCACGATCTTGTTTACGTACTTCCTTCTCTGTGCCGAGGAGTACCGGTGGGTCTCCTTTTCCCTTACGGTTTTGTCCCTGTTACTCACGCACTTGTCACTAGATGGCACTGGCGCGCCTTCGTTACTGGCGGTGGAAGTGCATTCTGGCTGCTTGCTTACGGGCTATTCTACTGGGTGTCACGCCTTTCTCTCGACTCGTTCTCTAGCGTTGTCCTGTACCTAGGTTACCTCTTCCTCTTGGTCATTCTTGATTTCTTGGTGACAGGTCAGTTATCTCGGCTTGTGTTACTCTTTCATTGAATTATCGCATCCGACTCAATCATGAACCACAGGTACCATCGGATTCTTAGCTACGTACTGGGCCATACGGAAGTTGTATGGCTCGATTAGGGTCGATTGAAACATGAACCGGTATAGGTATAGGTTGCGCATAAAAAACGATGGTTTGACCCGTGACGAATACTATGAATCCTAGTGAGAAAGAATGGGAGGTCTTTGTGCAACCGTTCCGGTCGAGACGAACGTCCGAGTCCTGTATTGTTCTCGCGGGTGGTAAACCCTCCGTAGCGTTCATGAGATGGATACAGCATGTATGTGGCTTAAGAGACTACTCGACTACCAATTGTCAACTGCAATCTCTTGGAGAAAGTCATGGACGGTATTGCCCGTAATCTCGTGGAGAGGAGAATTGGAGAATATCGTATTGGTCCGTCCAGAGGCAGGGACATCAGGGTGGCATCCCTACCAATAATCAGCATCCCCTTTAATCCTCCATCACTATCTCTGCCCACCGTCTCGAGATAGTCGGCCATTTGGGTTTTTGCGCTTGCAAGGGGTACGTCGGCACGCTCGGTTTTCACTATCAGCAGAGGACGATCATCCCCAGGATCAAGGATCACATTGCGTCACTTTTACGACGGTGTAATCAGGGGATTGTTCACGGGTCATTTTTCCCCGCAGCGTCGTCATGAATCGCCGGTCGGCTGGGTGATACCAATATAAAAATGTATTGAGGCACGAGAAAAGGGACGCCTCCGAGTGATCTCCAGCAAAGCGGAGGCGAGTTGCCAGCGCATCGGGGACTGGGGGAACTTGTGGGATATCGGCCATGGCCTAGGCATGATGTCAGCGTGCTCTACACTGTAGGTATGAAGGATGGTGATGAGAACTTGAAAGAGACTGGGGTGCAAAACTTATAATCACAAGGAAGATAGGGGCGGACTCGTACAACCATATAGTTAGTTATCATCTCAGCAGCTACATACATACAGTCCTTCATAGTTCCCCCTCGTGTTTTCGTGCTCTCATCTTTTTCTTGTTCTTCGCCCTGAGTTTCGACTTCGTCGCTGCGGAACCGCTGTCCACAGGAGGTGGCGCTTAGTACTAAACTTATTGTCTCGCGTCATCTCACATCGTCTTTAATCTCCCTTGTCCCTCTTTTCCCTCTCGCTTCCCTCTCGCTCCTCTCTTCTGATTCTCCAGTGTTGAGTGATGGACAACGAACAGCGTGAGTGCTATATCCAGCACCAACCTTTTCGATCCGTATATTTTCCAGTCCATCTCCAAGAACTTGAACTCCATAATCAATTCTCTTCAAAGTGTAATGTTGTCCCAAGATCCGATCCTCTGCGCACTCGCTGTGTTCAAAACCTGGCAGTGACACGACTTGAGCGCTACATATTGTCAAGACAACACGATGACATCGATCAATCAGTTCTCCTCACAGAAGCGATACTCTTCCCATATCCCTGGAATAATTGCTCTCTAGATATCTCCGAGGTATTCTATCTCATCAATCTCGCCATTTTTATTCGTGCCAAGGAGTCCAGGCAGCCCAAATATGTCGAGTGCTGCGTTGCGTGTCTTCGATATCTCTGTGTACAATGGCGCGAAGCCTTCAATGTCTTGCTCTTTTCTGCCACGCGTTTTCTTATACGTGCGTTGGCGATCCAGGTGGAATTGGAGCTTAGAGATGTCGGGCAGGACATCGACAAGATGGCAGGCCTCTGCGACGAACTTCTGAACTCTGACACCCCGATAACGTCCCTAAGTGACCACTTTGCTAGAGTTGTTAGTACTCATCCCGAAGGACCCTTCGAAGGGCAAGATCCCTCTGACAAAGTCATTGGTTGCTTGCGGAAGGCTAACATGCGACTACCAGATTTACATGAAGTCTCCATCGCGCTTGCTGATTCTCTCTACATTCGGCTCCGTATGACTCCTTCGGACGATGATTACGAAGAGGGTATAAGTATTCTGGAAGAGATCATCAATTTTCGTGGCCCTGGTGGTAAGCCGAGTCATACCGGGACACCGCATTATTGTCTGCTGCCAATTATGCCGAAGCACGATTTAGCTCTTATGGATATGGGAAGCCAGAACATTTGGAAGAGGTGATCTACCGCATCTGCGCCTTGCTCGATGGGATTTCTCCTGAGGATCCTTTACGGGATACGATTATCAGACATCTCTCGACCCTTCAGGGACTGCGTCTCAATGGCTTCAGTGCCACAAGGAGTGTTCAAGGCATGCCGTCTAATAATTCAGAATCTCCCAGGCACTCGTCATTTCGGGAACTGAGCATGTCTCTCACCAACTGGACATTTCCAAGTCACCGCCAATGACAACAATGAGGAGGCAAGTTGAAACACTCCAAAAGCTTGCTGTGCTGCATCAAAAGATTAGTGAGACTCAGGGGAAGCTTGTGGAAGCTTCCCCCGAGCCTTGCTAATCTTCTGACGGAGCGCAGCGAGCTTTTCACGTGTTTCAACTCGCCTCCTCTCGAGGCCATCAATCTTGGTTTGCCAAGGATGAGATAGCGCGTGGTCCCAGGCCTTCGATTTGCCACCTTCGAACGCCTTACTAACATAACGGACATCGAAGACGGCGTCAGGTATTGTCGACAGCTACTTGCTTCTCACCCCGATAATCAACTTGCAGCCGACGCCCGTTTGGCCTTGAACAACCTGTTGTACTGTGCCTTTGTGTGTACCAACAACATCGAGTACCTCACCGAAGCAATTTCAGTCGTTTGGGATAATCTCAATGCCCCAGATTCACTGTCGTTCCATTTTCCTGCACTTCTCACGCTTCTTTCACATATATCAACTCGTCTCGATCTGCTCGATTGTAGAGAAGATTTGGATGAGCTCATGCAACTGTTCCCCATGGCCGCTAACCATGAACATGTGGGCTTACTTTGCCAGTTCCCGGTTTCATGCCAATGGGCGTCGACTGCCCACCGTTTCAGACACCCCTCCACTTCAACTGCATATGATTGCGCCATCTCGTCAATGCAAGCCCTTCTTGCATTTGTTCCGACAATTGATACACAGCATTCCCGACTTGTCGCATTTCGTGGTAATTTCGACACACTCCCTTTGGACTATGCATCCCATCTGATCCGCATCGGTCGACTCGACCAGGCAATCGAGACCCTCGAAGGTGGAAGAGTCCTACTCTGGGTGGAGATCCGTGGTCTCTGCACCTCAAGTAACAAACTTCACTCAGCCGACTCGCGTTTAGCAGAAAAATTTGCCTCGATCAATAGGGACTTCGAAACGCTCACCTTGACATTCTCTCCAAACAGCAATATTGATAGCAGAGACGGTGGTCTCGAGGAGATGGATCCATTCGGTCATCTCGTGATGCGACAAAGGAAGCTTCTGGACGATCGTGACAACCTTATTTTGCAGATACAAGCCCTGCCGGGCTTTGAGACCTTCTTGAAGCCCCCTTCCTTGGACACCCTCCGCTCCGCTCCGTATCACGGGCCAGTAATCATTCTAAGTGGCATTCTGACATCCTCATCCTTCTCTACAACTTTCCACCCTCCCTTCTTCCCATGTCCAATGACTTCTATGCACGCGCGAACAGATTGCAAGACCAATTACTGGAGGCTCGAAAGGACCTCGAGTCAGATAAATACGAGGATGCTCTACGTTCTGTACTCAACGAGCTCTATGAGCTTGTCGGCCGGCCAGTGATCAAAAGGCTGAACGAGTTGAATGTACCAGAACAATCTCGCGTTTGGTGGTGCCCAACATCTGTTTTTTGCTCACTTCCACTTCACGCAATGGGTCCAATCTCATCAGACGGAGGCTCTCTGCGATATTTCCTCGACCTTTACATTCCTTCATATACTCCATCCCTCTCCGCACTTATCGAATCACGAAAGCCAGGCTCACACGCGATCGACAAGCCTTCAATACTTCTCGTCACCCACCCAGATGAAAAAATGCCACTCGCATTGAAGGAGATGAAGGTTGTACAGGCAGTCGATACACAGGTGACAACTCTCTTCTCTACAAAGGCCACACCTACTGTTGTACTAGCACGCCTTCGGGATCATCAATTCACCCATATTGTGTGCCATGGAAAACTCGAGCTGGGGAAGCCATTCAAGGCTTCATTCAAGCTTCACAAAGGGAAGCGCCTTCTGTTGCTCGATATCGTACGATCTCAGCTTCCCGATGCCGAGTTTGCCTTCCTGTCTGCTTGTCACACAGCAGAGTTGACTGACGAGAGTATTACTGACGAGGTGCTCCGTCTTGCTGCTGCTATGCAATTCTGCGGATTCCGGAGTGTTGTTGGGACGATGTGGGCGATGGCGGATATAGATGGGCGGGACCTGGCTAGGTACTTTTATGCATCAGTTTTCTCAAACGAGATGCAAGGCGCACGGTGTCACGAGAGAACGGTGGAGGCCCTTAGAGACGCCGTGAAGATGTTGCGGAGAAAAGGCGGGATAACTTTGGAGCATTGGGTGAACTTTGTTCATTATGGTGCATGATTCGCAACTGTATGTTCGTGATCGAGTTTTGTTTTGTCGAAGCGCTGACACCAACGATTAGCACTGACTTGCAGCAATTAAACAATTAAAGGTGGGACCAATGTTGGTTGTCACATGTCACACTGCTCGGTTTGATGCGATTATCCTGGCTTGTTGTGAGACTCGCCCAACTGCCCTATCTATGGGTATGAATTGCTCGCATTATTAGTACTTTGTCGGCATATATCTACGGCTCGGAGCGAGTATATGAAGAGGGAATCTATGGGATAAATGAATTGAATCTCGTACATATATTTACTTCCTTCGACGAAAAGCGTTGGATAAATTGGGATAAGATAGTGTCTTGCCACTCAAAGGCATCATTAAATAGTTCCAGATTAATGTTGATGATGTTTTATTTGGCTTGTCGAAATACAGAGTATATATATAGGGGCAAACGGCCCGAAAAACTCATTTCCTTTTCAAGCATACATCGCACTCGCCCCGTGGCACTTGGCAGGTGTTCTCCTGCCGAATGAAATCGCTCTTGTCCCACTTGAGTTGTGAGCTTCACATCTTTCTGCGGCGGCCTCCCTGCTCCCCAAGTCGCAGAGGGTGTTCCCACTGGCTATTAGCTCAGCTAGAGGCCCAGTGGCGTTCTACGGGCCACGAGTGAAAGTGCAAGTTTCTGAAGAACCCTTGCAGGGAGGACACCTCACCATAGCACACTCTTTTGTCAATGAGAAATTATGGGGTAGAGATTACTTGTTTAGAACTCTGAATTGAATGTTTTGAGGCTCGAAGGCCTTTGCCAACAGGAATTAGCGCGTGTTCGGACCTTCTTGACACGTGAGTACGCGATGGGCACCACGTCGAGGCGAACCGCCGGGACGACGACGGTCGGGTCGGATCATCCGCTAATATCAGCCTATATGATCTGTCCTCTTTTCTATCCTTTCATGCACGCGTCGCTCCTTGCTTTTGTTCTCCCTTGATCCTCTCATGCACCTTCGCCGTGTGTCTTTTGCGCTGCCGCCGGGTCGCTCGACGTGTCGGTTTTATACATCTCAAACTGCCCCAGTCACTATTGGTATTCGCCGCGAGGATCCAGAGCGTATATGGGAGCGTAGGGCCCCCCTCACTCCGGATACTGTTGCAGAGCTAGTGGGCCGTGATAATGTACGTGTGCTCATACAGGAGTGTGAGCGCAGGGTGTTTCCGCTGGAGGAGTATGTCCACGTGCGTACTATATGCTGTATCTATGTTCGTGGCCCAGAGCTTATCACCGAGCACGTCAACATCACGCAGGCAGGCGCGGAGGTGCACTCGACGCTTGAACCCGCTCACCTGGTTCTCGGCATCAAAGAAACACCCCTTCATTCTCTTATTACGAGCCCAGTCCGCTCAGTCAGTCAGAATGCTCTGGTCCCACGAACGCACATGATGTTTTCCCACACCGCCAAAGGCCAGGAATACAACATGCCTCTGCTTTCGACGTTCCTTGCCGGAGGAGATCATTTTGCCAATCCCAAACTCTCCGGCGATAACACTCTTCCCCAACTAGCAGCTCGTCTCGTCGATTATGAGCTTTTGACTGGGCCAGACGGCAAGAGAACAGTCGCATTTGGGTAGCATGCTGGAGGTGTGTGTCCTCACGTCCTATACGACCTGCGACTCATGATTGAGCCCCTAGTTGCTGGGACGCTTGAAGCTCTCTCTGCGATGGCACATAAACACCTCGAACGTGGGGTCGCCTCGCCGTTCCTTGTAAGTGCCCGTCCAGAGTTCTGGTACCTGGGAGCTGACGCGGGACGGTTCCCATAGTACGCCCCCCGCCCACACAGCTCTCCACATCTCGACGCTCATCGTGCTCAGCTAAGATATATTGGGGGTCAGATTGCAGAATATGGTACTCCAAAGGGTCTCGGGCCATTTATATTTGGCGTCACAGGGTAAACGATCCAACGCTCTACAGCCACCTGGGTCTCACTATGCTGTCCAAAGCAATGGAAATGTCACGCGGGGCATCCTATCCATATTGTCGGAGCTTCCGATTATAAACGTAAACGCAGATGACCTGCCCGCGCTTGTCAATGACCCGGGTGACAATAATTTCGCTTTGCCTACGAACATCTCATCTGACAACTTTATCCAGCTACTGACCTCCGAAGGATATACCTTATCCATGCCCTCCCCGGCTCTTATTTACATCGTGGTGACGGGGCATCTTACGACCGCTCAGACTACTACACAAATCCTCAGGAATACCGTTCGTCATTCCACAATAAGGTATTGGATTTCTACATTCTTGTTAACTATTCCGTGGCTCATCTTTCTCACCGACTAGATCGCACCTTACCTTACCCTACTCATCAATGGAGTCGGTTGGAACACTGGTTTTCCTCGACTTCTCACTACGTCGCAGTTGGCTCTGGCAAAGCGGTTAGCTGCTGTTGGAGACATTTCATGCGATATTGGCGGCGGTCTCGAGTTTGTCTCTCGCGCGACGACGATAGATTCGCCCTCGTACGATGTGAATGGTGTCACTGTAGTCGCTGTGGATATCCTTCCTGCGAGTCTTCCGCGAGATGCGAGCGTCCACTTCTCGGAAAAGCTCTTACGGTACGTGCGGTCTGTAGTAAACGACTATAAAGGCATCAAGGGGGAAGATGCGGAAGCTAGCGACTCCCTCAAGAGGGCAACTATCGTTAGCGAAGGACGACTTCAACCAGGACGCGAATGGTTGGCAGAGAAAGTTGAGGCATGGCGAGCCTCTCAAGGATTGCGGGCTGAGAGCAAGCACAGTGCCTCTGACACCAATTCCGGGAATGATGGTAGGACGAGGCGCGTAGTTGAGAAGAAGAAGCGTGTTCTAGTCTTGGGAAGCGGCATGGTTGCAGGACCTGCCGTAGATGAGCTAGCTGCTAGGCCAGATGTCGAGTTGATCGTTGGTAAGTGTCGTACTTGACCTTTTCTCGGTGATGCCAGGGTGATAACATTAACATACGGCTCTAGCCAGCAATTCTCTCCAGGAAGCAGAGGCCCTGGTTGCAACTCATCCCAATGCGAGCGCTCTATTTGTTAGCATGGACGATCGGACCCAAGTCAGCCAGCTGGTAAACGAATCCGACGTCGTCATCAGGTAATTCTCAAGTTCTTTCTCGGCGATGAGCACCGCTCATCGGCGATTCTTGCACCTTGTTACAGTCTGCTCCCAGCTCCACTACACCCAACTGTAGCAGAATTATG
>WNFC01036255.1_pt1 | contig 13303 bp, 12 predicted proteins | sample 5400541 | NCBI WGS metagenome assembly WNFC01 (sample SAMN13153342, study PRJNA577476) | soil metagenome | isolation source: 120 cm saprolite under Douglas fir tree site 2 hole 2 replicate 1 | place: USA:California | collected 2015-04-18
TAAGCGCGGTTGTTCTTCGTTGAAGGCCTGCGCCACGGTGCGGGTATCGTCGCCGGGCCAGGGGCGCTGATGCGCGACCTGGTCGCGCCAGAGGAGGGCCTGACGATTGCATTGTTCCAAGGTGGTGAAGTCGCGGCCGGCCCAGAAGGATTCGCGCACGTAACGAATCGCGCGTTCGACGCGGCCTTTCTGATTGCCGGCCCGCACCTGGCAGGGACGGGCGATGCAGTGATAGTGGGCACACAACTCCAGCAAACGGGGATGGAAGTGGATTTGATTGCCGCGCCGCTCCAGCACCGCACTGCGAAGATTGTCATGAAGAATCACGCGTGGTGAGCCCTCCCAGGCTTGAAAGGCATGGACATGGCCGCGCAAAAAGTTCTCCATGGTTTGGTCGAAGAAAAACTCCAGATACAACGCTCGGGAGTAGGCCAGGGTGATGACAAAGCAGGACAGACGTCGGCGGGCGCGTCCGACTAGGACTTCGCCGAAGTGCGCCCAGTCGACTTGTGCTTGCTCGGCTGGAAACATATGCAGACGCAAAAATGGTTCCGGCCGCTGGGGGCGCAGATTGGCCACGGCGCGCCGCAACTGGACGACGCTACCCTGGTAGCCGCGTTCGCGGAGCATCTGGTAGATGCGGGTGGCGCGCAAGCGGGGATACAGGTCCAAGGTCTGGCGGATGAAAGGCAAGTAGGGATCGGTGAGGCAGGGGCGCAGGGTTTGCGCGCGGTGGAAGCGGTTGGACTCAATGGCGGAGCGGACGGTATCGGGATGGACGCCGAGTTCTTGGGCAATGGTGCCAATCTTCCAATGTTCGGCGTAGAACCAATGACGGATCTGTACGCGGGTTTCTGAGCTAATCATCGAAGTTCCGCATCCTCACGGCGGGGATTTTGGGGAACGGATCGACGAACCGACCGCGCCGACCGCACCCAATACAGCGCAGGAAGGGCGGATGAGCCTTACTCGACGGCTTCCGCGCTTGCACAGAAGCGAAGGCGAAGTCTACTCGGGCCGCGACCCGCACTGATCTCGCATCCCACGTTGACATATTGCCCGGCGAGGAGATCGAAGCGGAACCCTGATCCGTCACACTTTTTTGCGCCCGGCGTTTGCGATAGTCGCGCTGCCGATCGCGATGGTCTTTTCGTCCTTCGGGGCTTTGCTGGTGGCGACGGTTGGCACAACGGCGCTGTTGACGGCGGGCTTCGGCCTGGCAGGCCATGCTGCAATAACGCTGTCCCCGATCGCAGCGGCGACAGATCCAGAACACGGCGTGGCATTGGCTGCCGCGGCAAACCCGCTGACGGAGAACAACCTCGCCATGACACGCCATCCGCGTCGCCAGGTGGGACTGGACAACGGCGACCGATCATGGCAGGGTAGGTCCATTGCGATGGATGGCTACCAGATGAAGGTTGCCAACCGGGGACCTCGTCGTTACAAGCGGCGAGGTCCCGTTCTAGCTCCCACCTTCGACGATGATTAAACCTCAGCTGACTTCAAGGATGATTGACGGATGAGGTGCGCCTGCGGCGCAGATGATGTTGAGGTGTTTACTCCGGCAGATGTTCAGAAAACTACGTTTTCAGATGATCGATGACACTTCATACTCATACCTCCCTCAAGAGCTGGTCGGCGAGGCATTATAACCTCGAAAGCAGCTATTGCTCCGTCTTCCACTACTCTTGCTCTGCTACAATCCCCCGACGAGGGGGAACTCATGGCAGACTTGTCTTCAATAATGAAGCAGTTGAAACAGGAACGTGACCGCGTTGCAAAGCAGTTGTCTGGTTTGAACGCGGCGCTTACGGCGTTTGCGAATGTTTATGGCGAGAGCAAGCCGAGCCGTAAACGGCGGAAGATGTCAGCAAAGAGTCGGGCCAAGATAGCTGCTGCGCAGAGACGGCGTTGGGCCAAGTTCAGAGCAAAGCGGAAGGAATAGGCTTTGTGCCATGAGTAAACCGCATAACATTTTCATCAGTTGGTCTGGACGACGGAGTCGTTGGATAGCCGACACTCTGCGAGAGTGGCTGCCAATGATCCTGCAGGCTGCAAACCCGTGGATGTCAGCCTCTGATATTGATAAGGGGAGTCGCGGACTACCCGAAGTCAGCAAGGCGCTCGATGGAATGAAAGTAGGAATAGTCTGCTTGACCCCTGAGAATCTAACAGCGCCGTGGATCCTTTACGAGTCGGGCGCTTTGTCTAAGAGCATAGACGACAAGTCACGGCTTTGGACGTATCTTCTGGCTGGTTTGAACTCTCAAGACGTGAAGCAGCCGCTTGGTATGTTTCAGTGGACTAAGGCAGACCAAGATGATACGCGGATTCTGATTCGGTCTATCAATAAAGCTGTCAGCGACGAACCTGTGCCAGAAAACGTCTTGGATCACCTGTTTGACAAGTTGTGGCCCGACTTGGAGAAGAAGTTGGAGACAATGCCGGAACCTGAGGAAGTCGTTGACACTAAACGTTCCCCAGACGAGATGCTGGCGGAGGTCCTCGAACTCGCGCGTGCCGAGGCAAACCGACGCAAGAAGTCAGATTCTCTCGACGCATACATTCCACTAATGAACGAGCTGATGCCTGTCCTTTCTCAGGTTGTCAACGCTACGAAACACGGTGTGCCCCTATCAACATTGCTACCTCCACAAATTTCGCCACGTCCAATAACAGGTAGACCACCTCGGAAAGTTTTCTTTGTAAAGTTGCAATACGATGATGAAGTTAAAATCGTGGATCTATCCGATAGTGCGGTCGAATTGTTAACGAGCGCGGTTAGGGAAAGACCCAAAAGCGGCTGGGAACGGCTGGCCTTCGTTCTGAACTGGCTTCCTCACACAAGAATTCGCTACGTGGTAGTCATAGCACTGACCGCAGAACGAATCCCCGCAGCATTCCACGCAACAGTCGGAACAGATCGCAGTACCACAGTCGGAGCACTTCGCTACAGCAGGCCTGTCGCAGCATACCTACGTTCGCTGTCACTGGATGTATTCGATCTGACAGAATGGATTCATGTAGCCACAGAATATCAGTGTTCAACGGCAATCCAGCCAGCCAAACTTTGTGGTGGTGGGCTTGAATTCAGTTTGAAGCCTCGGCTCGTTTATGCAAGCGAAGGCCAGCTTTAACGACTTTATATAGGACGGTCACAGACGCGAAGAGCGTCAGTGGCATCGTGATGAACTCCATGTAACCAATAATCAGAATCGTGGATGGAAAGCGTTCCTCAAAGTGAGGAATGTAACTGCAACCCACCTCGGTCAATACGGGTGTCCATGCAATCAGCAACATCCAACAGACGATCCGCCAAGCCGTTCCTAAGCGTCTCATGCCACCGCCTCAGTAGCTGTACTGTCCAATAGTCCCACCAATTCCCCCAAACTCCAAACGTGATCGGATAGACCAGCGGGCGAAGTCCTACGTCGCTGTCACGGGATACGTATTCGATTAACAGAATCGGCGGGTGGTGGGTAGCTTGGCGCGGTTTATTGGGCTGAAGCCTGTAGATTGCTGTTGTCTTTCGTTTTGTAGAGATAAAGCGCCGCAACCAACAAAAGTCCAATTCCAACAAGCTGCTGTAACAAATTGAGTGAGGTGAAAAGACCGCCAATTGTTATCTGACCACGCTCAACCAAACTGAACGGAAAATAACCAACGGACTGGCCTTTGACAAGGCGGTCAATAAGCATTGATTCCCCATGCTCAAGCAGACGAGACACAAGAGGCCAGATGACAACAGCCACGCCTAGCCAGACAAGACCAACATCGCGGGTGCGGAGGTACTTGCGTACCAAAACGACCGCAATTGCAAGGTGCAAAACCAAACCAACCGCAACCAGAATATCCGCCAGCATTCGGTAATCGTACCATGCCTTGTCCACTCCATAGCATAATACTGTTTAGCGAACAAAAGGCGAATATGTTAGACTGCCTCGATGGACGAATCGCGCAAGCGCGTGCTAGGGATTATGGCGGCAATTTTGGCCTCGCTGCATATGCAAACCGCAGATGACTTGTTTGGTGGTCCACAAGGCAGCCCACGCACTGACCGACTGATTGAGGCCAGCATTCAGTGGGCGACGCGAATTATGCAGAAGATTGACAACGCGTTCCCGCCCGTCGCAGGGAAGGGCTGAAGACCATCGCGGGGGGGTAAAATGCCTTGATGAAATCGAAGATGTACAGAGAATACAACACCCACCTCGTCACGGACGACCAGCTTGAAAAACTGGCGGCTGACCCAAATTGCTCTAACCGCGATGAATGTCTGGAGACGTTGATAGGCCGCAGAGCACGGAGAGCTGAGCGGCTTGAAGCAGAGGAGACTCGGAGAAAGAACGTCCGCGCCGAGCTACAGGACAACCCGTTTGATCCGCGCCACGAAGTATCTGCCGATGCCCGTCATATCGCTGGGCGAATTGTGAAACACCTTTGGATCATCTTCGTCGCGCTGCCATTTGTCCTAGCCATTCTTTACGCGATTCTGACTGCCAAATAGGTTCCGCCTTGGACCGAAGAACGATTCTTAGGCTTCTACACGTGTTCTTCCCAAAACTGCAGGGCCCTGTCGGCAAGTTCCAGCACTCCTATCGAGCGACCGAATTCGCGGGCGGCTTCCCCAAACGGTGGTCTGAACTGTGGTCTTGAACAACGGACCGCCCCGCGTTAGGATGATCCAGGTGAATGCGACAACCACTACATCGATCAGCATCAATAACAACGTTTTTGCCGAATCCCGCTTCTGGCAACGATTTCCAGCCGAAAATCGATTGAAAATCCATAGGGCGCGTCCACCGCACCCGCGAGCGGCTTCCTTCTGACGGTTTTATTAATCGCGATCGGGTTCCCCAAGCCGACTTATCGGGACAAATCAGGAGACTGCTGAATTGGTTGCGTCCAACGATTCGCGCAAAACCACAACTCTCGCTGCCCGGAACTCCGTTCCCGTCCACGGGTCTAAAAAGGCCACTCACGTCGCTGCTGTCTGTCCAATTTGTGAAGCCACGATAACCATCGTGAGTTTCTGGTGTGCGGCTTATAAGCCACTAGACTTACGATTCGAACATCTCCCCCGCGTTATACCGGGTCTCCTGCTTGCCACGATTGAGCGCCAGAACCGAACAAAACTCGGAAGCGGATTATGCGATTGAAACACATGCGTGCGCGTGGTAACCTCCGGTCGCGGCGGTACGGGAAAGTTTTGTTGTCACGACCCCAAATCGTCCGACACCTTCCGTTCGCAGTCATAGTCTCGCTCGCTCTAACGTTCCCGCCCACGCGGTCGTTCGCACAAGGTTGAATGCCGATACGCTTCAACCTGCCCGGTCTGGGCAGGAACATCGGTCCTCTCAAAGCACATCAATGGCAGCTCGATGTGGCCTACCGGTACTTACATACGGACCAGTTCTATGTCGGTTCGGAGATCAATGACAGGGCCGGTCCCTTTGGGACGGGTCCGGATATCACAATTCATTCCTGGGAATTTACGCTGAACTATGGTCTTACCAATCGGGTCAACCTGGCGTTAAGGTTTCCCTTCGCGGCGGGCACAGTGTCACGGTTGTATGCCGATTTGAATCGTCATCGCACCTCGGCCACCGGGTTGGGTGACATCAGTGCGATCGGAACAATATGGGTGTGGGACCCCAGTAAGCACCCTAGAGGGAATCTTGCTCTCGGATTCGGTGTGAAAACTCCGAGCGGAGACAACGCGGTCAGCGGCAGTTCCTTTCCGGCTAGCGGCCCTCCGACTCGGGCACCTGTGGACCAGCCCATCCAGCTCGGCGATGGCGGATGGGGACTTATTCTTCAGACGCAGGCGTATCGTACGATTTCCGGCAGAACCTCAGGATATGTGAATGCGTCGTACCTCCTGAGCCCAAAGGAGACGACGGATGTGCTCTCACCGATTCCTGGTCGGAGGTGGGGCGCGCCAGATGTCTATTCTGCCCGGCTCGGAGTAGCCTATGCTCTGCTTGCGGAGAAGGGGCTCTCGTTAAGTCTGGGACCCCGGATTGACGGCATTCCCCTCCGGGACCTGATCGGCGGTAACAGCCGTGACATTCGCAGACCGGGTTACACTCTCTTTATCGATCCGGGCGTGACATTTACCCACGGCCGCCACACTTTCTGGGTAAATACGCCGGTTCGTATCCATCAGGACTTCAAGCGCAGCGTGGCCGACATCGAAGACAACAGACTGGGTGGTGGAGACTTGGCAAAGTACCTGGTTCTTACCGGCTACAGCATTCGATTTTGAAGGTAGTCTCAGACGGCGAGGTCGGTCCGGATTTCAGAAGGAGCCAGCCAAAGGGTTTTTCACTGCAAATTGAGTTTGGCTAAAATCTCCTGAAACCGAGGGTCTCTCCGCAGTGGGTCCACGCGCGGTTCCACGGCAAGTACCACGAGCGCCCAGTCATGGTCTTCAAAGGCCTGCTGCATATACCTCATGGCTACCTCTTCTTCGTTGAGAGCGATGTGGATTATGGCTAGGTTGTAGGCCGGCACAAAGGCACGCTCGGACCTCTCCTCCAAACGTCGTAGAATCTTGCGGGCCTCGGATTGCCGGCCTGCAGCGGCGAGAGTGTAGCCCATTTCGGTCAGCCCCAAGTTGCTATCGGGCATTGTTTCGAGGATTTTCTCGGAGGCCAGAATGGCTTCTCTGTGCATCCCCTTCTGCGAATAGACACGCCCCAACCAAAAGTGTGTCCTGGCGTAGTTTGGATCTAACTGCATCGCTTTTTGACCCTGCACAATCGCTTGATCATAGTTGCGGGCATAGTACAGGGTTCGAATTACTTCCGCGTTATTGGGAAGTGACAACGGGTCCAGTCGCATGGCCTCATTTATTTGTTGCAATGCCTCGCGATGGCGCCGGGTCGCACTAAGAATCGATGCGTAGAGGCGGTGCCCCATCGAGTAACTTGGATTCAATGTGATGGCCCGTGTGAACTCATTCTTCCCTTCGGCCCAGTTCCACTCCGATCGAGTGATCGCCACAGCGAGCGAAGCATGGGGCTCCGCCAGATTGTCACCCAAGGATACGGCCCGGCGCGCCGCTTCCAGCGCCTTAGGATGACCCTCACTCGTTGGGATGGAATCCGTTACTACGAGGAAATTATATGAGTCGGCTAGTCCAGAATAGGCTTCTGCAAAATTCGAGTCGCGCTCGATGGCTTTCTCAAAGTAGGTAATCGCTTTCCGGTATCCTTCCGGCGTAAATTGGTTCCAGAAGTACCGCCCGCGCAGATAGGCTTCATTTGCCTCGGCGTCAAGAGGATGCGGGTTAGTACGGCCTCTGTAAGCCGGACTCAGCTTTACTTCGATTTGTTCCGCTACCGCCTGGGCCACCTCTTCTTGCAATTCAATCGAATGACTGATGTGCCGGTCGTAGCTATGTGTCCACACGTGTACTTGGTCATGCACCCTGATGAGCTGCACGCTGATCCGTACTTGATTCCCATCGCGACGGACGCTGCTTTCGAGGACATAGCCGACGCCCAATTCGCTTCCAATCTGTTGCACGCTCTTCGAGCTGTGCTTGTAGGCCATCGTCGTGGTGCGCGCGATTACGCCAAGTTGGTCGGGGCTCAATGCTCCTAGTTGAGCAATCATTTCTTCGGTCAGCCCGTCACTGAAATAGTCCTGACTCGGGTCCCCGCTTAGGTTCTGAAAGGGAAGGACCGCCAACATGACGTATCCCGAAGCAGGAGGCGGACCAGCGCGGATGCGCCGCCAGCCGAGAAAGGCGATTGCCGCAAGTGCCAGTGCAAAACAGCAGACGAGGGTTGTGACGAGAAATCGTGGCCGAGCCTTCGATTCTTCCTCGATATTGCCAGGAATAGGGACAGGCTCAACTACCGGCGTGGTCGCCGCAGCCGGATACTCAGCCTCAGCCGGTTGCCCGTCCCCAGTAACCTGACCAATGAACCGGTAACCCTTTCTCGGCAGGGTCTCGATGAACCGTGGCGTCCCGGCGGAGTCGCCCAGCGCCTCGCGCAGGCGGTTGATGGCATTGTTAAGACCGTGGTCGAAGTCAACAAACGTATCGGCTGGCCAAAGCTTCTGATGAATCTCCTGGCGCGTGACCAATTCCCCAGGTTGTTCCAGAAGCATGACGAGAATCTGAAAGGGCTGATCTTGAAGCCTGACCTTGAGGCCCTGCTTACGCAACTCACCCGCTCGCATATCCGCTTCGAAGGACCCGAATCGCAAAATCCGCCATGCGGAGATACTCATGCCAAGCTCCGTGTGACCGAGTGTACTCCTTGAGCGGTGCGTAAAAGTTTAAAACCGCGGGACAACGGCCGACAACTCCCTTCGCCTGAGTGGCTTAGCTGGTGAGGTCCGATGGACACACGCGTGGGTACTACGGGATTGCGTGTTCTACCGCAATAGCGCAAAACAATCCTCATGAATCGCAAGTGTGAGTAAAAACAAAGACATTAGCCAAAATTTCGAACTGCGACTTGGGACTCCCATGCCGCTGCCAGAAATGCGAATAACTAGCTTGGGCCAAGAAACACGGTGGCACAAATCTACCTAGGAGTTACATATGAAAGCAATTTCGCTCCGTTTATCCACTCTGATCGCGGCTTTGGCAATCGGCTTAACGCAGTTAGCCTCGGCTTCGAATCCGGTTATCGACTGGAATCAAATCGCCCTGAGTACGGCGCTAACGACCCCAGGGACGCAGATATATCTCACCTACGTTAATCTCGCCATGTACGACGCGGTGAACGCAATAGACCGGCGATATCAGCAGTACGGACCCGAATTCCACGGCCCCAGAGATGCTTCAAAGGAGGCAGCAGCGATTTCGGCAGCTTATCAAACCTTGCTGAACTACTTTCCCGGCCAAGCGGCGGCCCTGCAAGCCCAATACGATGCTGCGATTGCCGGCATCCCCGATGGTCAAGCAAAGGCAAGCGGCATTGCGGTCGGGCAAATTGCAGCCGCGAGAATCGTGGCCTTGCGGACCGGCGATGGAAGGGGTGCGAACGTTCCCTATACGTACCCCACCTCTCCTGAACCTGGAGTCTGGATCCCCACTCCGCCAGCTTTTGTACCCCCAGCGACGCCATGGGTAGGGCAGATGGTTCCTTTCACCATGCAGAGCGCTTCCCAGTTCCTGCCGGTGAACGGTCCGCCAGATTTGGGGAGCCGGCAATGGGCCCGCGAGTATAATGAGGTCAAACTACTCGGAGCGGCAAACAGCAGCGTACGGACAGCTGCACAAACAGAAATCGCCTTGTTCTGGACGGCGAATCCAGTGGCCACCTATTTTGGCGCCTTCGGTCAGTTGGCGATCGATCGCCATCTCAGCCTCTCAAAATCCGCTAGATTGCTTGCTATGCTATCGGTAGCCTTCACGGATGGAGGTATCGGTTGTTGGAACGCCAAGTATCACTTCAGCTTCTGGCGTCCAGTAACTGCAATTCCAAACGGCGATATAGACGGGAATCCGGAGACCGAAGCTGATCCCACTTGGCTCCCGCTCGCACCAACCCCGCCCCATCCGGAATTCCCCGCTGCTCATGGGTGTGCCACCGGCGCGATAGCCAAGACGTTGGAGAATTTCTTTGGCACGCCTAATGTGAAATTCTCTGTAAACAGCGCTGCCACCCACACGACTCACACGTACTACAACGTCGGCCAATTGGAAACGGAAGCCTACTGGGCGCGCATTTACGCCGGGTTTCACTATCGGCATTCGCTAGACGAGGGATTCAAGCTCGGGCACCGGGTGGCGAAACAACTCAATCAAAACTTTTTTCAACCTCGCAACACAGATGAACACTGAGGTCTTCTGACGTACAGTGTCTGGTACACTCCGCTCAATCTCATTTGAATCGGCGAGGTTTGCAAAGCTTCGCCGATTCTCCTCGATCGTCTCACGAGTGGGCGCCAAGTCACCGGCGCCGCTCCGGTCTCAACGCATCGCGGCGCACAGAGAACAACTAACCCAACTGCCGATGCGATCAGTACCGAGAAACGTTAGGTCTCTATCGGGACTGCCCCGGCAGACGAGGCAGGATTGAGCCCAGTTCTTTCGGCCGGGGCAGTTTCGATAGAGTCGTTTGAACTGAGCCGCTGGCGTTCGCGGCGGATGCGGTGATCTACCTATGCATTTTCAATGGCGCCGCCTCCCGCTGAGCGTGAGCATTGCGGGTGAGGCTATCGAGCCAAGAGCGAATACGAAGTATCGCCCTAAGACGCGAAACCCATTGCCAGGAACTTGTCGGATTCCGGTCTTGCAGACCGATGGCCTCTTAGCGTGGCTCGATGAAACTGTTCTAAGGGCAGTGAGGGAGGGTGGGCATCAAGCTTCTTTGACAGGCGCTCTACGGCCAACCCAATGCATAGGCCGACCGAGACTGTCCTGGAGAGGATCCGTACCGAAGGTCTTGAGACGAAGCCATCTCCAACCTAGCCTGGGGAGGATGTTGTCGTTTCCGCTGATTCAGTAGTACGAAAATGCCTGCCCATTCTCGCGCTTTGGAACGTGGTGAGAGCAGCCCAAAATATCGCATCGCGTGCCGACCGTGACCTGGGAAATGTTGGACCAGAATGTCGACAAATTCCTCGTTCGTATACCGTTTCGAAACAAATTGCCTATTTCTCGTATCCTTTGCCAAGTACTCGACCTGATGATTCCCGATCCTCGTTACACGGTGTTGGGCGATCGGAGGGCGCCGGATGTACCTGCCATCGTGCTTTAGCCTGTAAGCCTTTGGCCCCCTCCGACTGATAAAAATATTCCATGAGCGCTTGTAATGGATCGCGAACATAGTCAGAAGCTCTTCGCCCGAGAGGCTAGACCTGAGCATGTTTCGCTTGCTTGCCTCCGCCAGAAAAGCGATCACCGCATAACGCCAAGCGCGCATCAACTCCGCTTCATCGAATTTGAGGCGGTGGATCCAGCGATTCGTCGAGTCCTGCAACCCACCGGCTGAAACCATAACGTGGAGATGGGGAACGAAATTGAGAAGTCCGCCGAATGTCTGCTGTACAACCAGGACAAGCAAGCGCACGCCATACCGAGCCTTTGCCCACTGTATTATTGCTTCCGCTCCCATGGCCGGGACGCCATGAAGGAGGTGTCTGTTCTGCTGAAGGATCGTCCGGAATTCCATCGGCATTGTCAGCGTTATGCCAATGTAAGGTATGTCAGGGAGGATGGCCTCCAAGTCCGCCTGCCATGCTTCTGTGGCCCGTTGTCCACAGCTCGTACAGAATCTCGACTTGCAGGTATGGAACACCAGCTTCGACTCAGTTTCTGACGCATAAATCTCCGCGCCGAGCCCAATGGTCCCGCACCTGATGACTTTTAACAAGTTTTCGCGAATATGAGCCGGGTAACCGTCGTGGTCCCAGTACGCTTGTGTATCAAGCAGTATTTGCTTGATTGGGTGTTCACCAATCATCTGACGAGTGCCTTTTGCTGTGATGTGAGGGCGTGGATCAGTTCTTCGGTTACAAATATTGCCCGGCCGGGACCCTGCACTACCCTGACCTCGATGGAGCCAAATTCCCTGGATTGTTCCGGGGCGATCGCAGTCAATTGATGTACGAGTCCTACAATATCGGACAGTCTGATTACCTGCTCATCGGACTTCGATGGCGAGACCCCTGCTAGCTCGGCAGCTACAAGATCTCGAGCCTTCCTCCTGATACCTCGCTCGATCCGTAAAAGCCTTAGATATTCCTGCTGTTTTGATTCTGGTTCGTGACTCCACTTGTCCGCGAGGTTTATCGAGATTTCGCCTGTTCTCGCTGCTTCCTTTATAGGAGAACAAGCATGGCCGAGGATGTACTTCACTTTATGGACATTCCCAACCGAAACGTATGCGACTCGAGCAATCTCAATTCTCGAATTGACCTTTTCAGCTCCTGTCAACCTTGACAAGCCCTTGAGGCGGCCACCTTCCTGCCTATTCAACAATGCCTTATCTTTGAAGTGTGGTTCCAGATCGAGTGCGAGCTCTATCCGAATGAAATCACTCAAACCGTGCGACGGACGGTGCGTCTGAATTAGCCAACGGAGGGCGTGTTGTTGGTTAAGCTCGTATTCGACACACGGCAGTGTCGACCGGCCTTGCCGTTTCGCCAGTTCCCAACGCCCATAACCATCGACGATGAAGGCGTCTCGCGTAACAATGAGCGGGTATTGAAAGGCCAGTTCCCCCAACTCAGCCAATGCCGCAAACTTGGATGCTTGCACCGAGAGTTTATGGCGAGTGTAGCTGGGGTGCGGTCGTAATTCGTGAACCGAGCAATTGACGAACCGGCTCTGGATGCCGGTTGAATCCGGCCCGCTGTGCGGTGATGAGGTGGTGTTGTTCTCCACAACAATCCCACAACAAAACAGCGTCCTCAGCAGTCTTTACGGTTCCCGCCCGTGCGCTGCTGTGCTGTTAAGTCGTTAAATTGTGGAGAGCTTTCACGGCGGTAACACGGGTTCAAATCCCGTCGGGGACGCCAACAAAATAAACGGGTTCCGCACAATCACCGTTTTTGCCGCAGGCACAAAAAGGCACAACTTCATCGCCAATTTTCTGGCCGGGCTTGCACAATCGCGAGTGTTTTCAGGCATCCGGCGCTGTTCTTGTGGGCACAAAAAGGCACACGCAACTCAGCCAGATCAGGCAGCCGCAACCGCGGGTGCGCGAAACACGAATGACCCTACTCTGAGCTCTTCGTTTGTGAATTGTGACCGCTTGAGTGTACGTATCCAATGTCACTCGGCTGGGTTGCCCGTAGCAGGGACGAGTAGGTGTGCCGGAACGTATGCCATCCGATGTGTGCGATTCCGATCTTCACCGCAGCAGGACGGATAAAACTCCTCATGAGAGTTTGTCCCCAATACGGGTTCTTGCCGAGCGTAGCGGGACTCGCCTGGTTTTTGGTAAGGCGTGTACTCCCGCCATGTCCTCAGCGCTTCCGCTAGGTAAGCATCGAGAGGAATCGGTTTCTGCGACGCCTCGGTCTTGCACGGTCCAACCACCTGAAACACGATCGACCGTGTGATGCTGATCTCCTTTGATTGGAAGTTGATATCCCGCCATTTCAGAGCAAACAGTTCGCTCATTCGCAAGCCGGTGCCCGCGTCCAGCAAGACAAGGGTTCGCTCGCGCAGCCCGAGACTAGCAATCAGTTGCTGAACCTCGCTGGCACTCAGCACGGTTGGGAACTTCTTCCGTTTCGCGCCTTGTCGCACCAATCGAATCGGATTGTACTTGCAGATTTCATGCCGAATTCCGTGGTTGAAAAGGACGCTCATGATATTTCT
>WNFC01019672.1_pt1 | contig 13302 bp, 11 predicted proteins | sample 5400541 | NCBI WGS metagenome assembly WNFC01 (sample SAMN13153342, study PRJNA577476) | soil metagenome | isolation source: 120 cm saprolite under Douglas fir tree site 2 hole 2 replicate 1 | place: USA:California | collected 2015-04-18
CTGGACCGCGGTCGCTCCTGCGAGCATGAACTCGATTACATCGGCAGCGGTCGAAACCCCACCGATCCCGATGACCGGAATCTGTACTGACTTCGAAGCTTCATAGACCATACGAACTGCGATCGGTTTGATGGCGGGCCCGGAGAGGCCAGCAGTGACGTTGGCAATGCGCGGCTTGCGCGAATGAACGTCAATGGACATGGCGACGAAAGTATTTACCAGCGAGATCGCATCGGCTCCGGCTTCCTGCGCCACGTGTGCCATCTGGCCGATGCTGGTCACGTTGGGTGAGAGTTTGACAATGAGCGGCCGCTGCGCAAACCGCTTTGCCGTCGTAACCACTTCGTCGAGCGTTCTCGGATCACTGCCGAATTGAATACCTCCGTGCGCCGTATTCGGGCATGACACATTCAGCTCGTAGGCGGCGATGCCCTCGCCTTCATTCAAAATCTGGATGGTGTACTCGTAGTCTTCGCGGGTATAGCCAAAAACGTTGGCGATGACAACGGTGTCTTTGATCTCACGAAGCTTGGGCAGCTTCTCGTCCACGAAAGCGCGGGCACCGATGTTTTGCAGGCCAATCGCGTTCAACATGCCCGCAGCTGTCTCGTACAGGCGCGGCGGTGGGTTGCCGATGAGAGGCTCGCGCGACAGTCCCTTGACCACGAATCCACCCAGCCGTTGCAAATGGACTACGTCCTCGAACTCAACGCCATAACCGAAAGTGCCGCTGGCGGCGATGACGGGATTCTTTAGTTCGATGCCGGCCAAGCTGACGCGGAGGTCGGGAGTCATGTGAAGATCTCCCCATTCGCGATTTCTTGAGCGCAGCTCATTGGGTGCTAGTTTACACGCGAGCCAAGACAGGGGAACACACTCCGAAGGCCCCCACCGCGGCCCGCGTGCAAACCCCTCATATTTCTATTACATTTATTCTTCTTCTATTCTTCTTCCTATGCTTGACTTGAGTTTTGTTCGTGATCATTTGTCGAAGATTGAGGCTATGCTGCGTGACCGCGGAATGAATCCTGACGTCTTGCTGAAGGATTTCCGCGAGGTGGATGCGCAGCGAAGGCAGGCGATCACAACCGCCGAAGAGTTGAAAGCGCACCGCAACCGGCTGTCGGACAAGATTCCCGGGATGAAGAAATCCGGCCAGGACGTGAGCCAGTTAATCGCCGAAACCAAAGACATGCGGGTGCAAATCCAGGAATTGGAGAAAGCCGCGGAGGAGTATGACACCCGGCTTAGCGACATCCTGGTGGAGTTGCCGAATGTTCCGCACGCGTCAGTGCCGGTGGGCAAGTCGCCTGCGGACAATGTGGAAGTGCGGCGCTGGGGAAGTCCGCCCCAATTCGACTTTGCGCCAAAGCCGCATTGGGAACTGGGCGAGCAGCTTGGGATCCTGGATTTGGAACGCGCCGCAAAGCTTTCGGGAGCACGGTTCGCGGTTTATTGGGACGCCGGGGCGCGGCTGGAGCGGGCATTGGCCAATTTCATGCTCGATGTGCACACCCGCGAGCATGGCTATACCGAAGTGCTGCCGCCTTACCTGGTGAACTCGAAATCCATGTACGGCACCGGGCAGCTGCCCAAGTTTGCGGATGATTTATTCCGCGTGCCGCACGGCGACAAGGGTGATCTGTGGCTGGTGCCGACCGCCGAAGTTCCGGTGACTAATCTGTATCGCGATGAGGTGTTGGAGGAAGCCAGGCTGCCGGTTTCACTCACCGCCTATACGTCGTGCTTTCGCAGCGAAGCTGGATCGTACGGAAAAGACGTGCGTGGAATTATCCGCCAGCACCAGTTTCAGAAAGTTGAACTGGTGAAATTTTCCCGTCCCGAGAACTCCTACGGGGAACTCGAAAAGCTGACGCACAATGCAGAAGAAATCCTGCGGAAGCTGGGGCTGCACTATCGGGTGATGGTTCTCAGCACCGCAGATACCAGCTTTTCCTCCGCCAAGACCTACGATCTGGAGGTTTGGCTTCCCGGGCAACAACTGTTTCGCGAAATTTCGTCATGTTCGAATTTCGAGGCATTTCAGGCGCGCCGGGCCAACATCCGCTTCCGCCGGGAAGGTAAAGGGAAGCCGGAGTTCGTGCATACTCTGAATGGCAGCGGCCTGGCCGTGGGGCGCACCTGGCTGGCGGTGCTCGAAAACTACCAGCAGGCCGACGGTAGCATATTGATTCCAGAGGTTTTGCGTCCCTATATGGGAACAGACCGGATCGTGTCGCGAAGACTGTGAGAAGCAGATCGTAGCTGTTAGCATTTAGCTTAAGCCAGATGCGTCGAGCGATTCGATAGAGGGATCCAAAATCAAACTGGACAATGCAGAGTTGAACCCCGCACCAACCGCAACCCCGTCGCTGCCGGTCAGGAGCTTCTGGCGCACCATCAAGAGCTTCATCTTATGGTCGCACGAGCGGGGAACTATCCAATATGACGTGATGGTGACGCTGATCCTGCTGTTCGTGTTTCTTTCCCCGCGATTGATTAATTTCAACGACCATCCGGTGGAACGCAATCCGCACCCGTCCGATATCATCGTCTCCCCGGATGGAAGTGGAGGCTTCATTTACCAGGTTGAGGGCAAGGCCATTCAGGCCGGCACGAGCAAAAGTGGAGATGATCCTGCGGTGCGGGTACCGGGTCTGGGTGCAGAGATAGCCGTTTTCTACAATGCAAAAACTTTCTAGGCCGACCGCCAAATCCGGATTGAAGGCCGGACTCTGCCTTCTCCTTTTCTTGCTACTGGCGCAGTTCGGATTACCACAGCCCAGCACCGATCTCGAGCAAGTGCTCAATCAGATGGACGAGGCAGCCACGAAGTTCCGTACTACCCAGGCAAACTTCACCTGGGTCCAATACAACAAAGTTATCGATGACATCGCGGACACCCAGAAGGGGAAGATTTTTTTCCGCCGCGCGGGAAAAGACATTCAAATGGCCGCCGATCTCAGCGAGCCAGACACCAAGCAACTCATCTTTTCCGATGGCAAAATCCAGGTTTACCAGCCGCGCATCGATCAAGTGGACGCGTACGACGCCAGCGCTCATCGCGAAGAATTTGAGAGCTTCCTGGTCGTCGGATTTGGCGGCGGCGGACACGATATGCTGAAATCTTTTGCCGTGAGATTTCTGGGCAATGAAAAAATTGGCGACACCGAAACCGCCAAACTCGATCTCATTCCGAAGTCCGAGAAGGTTAAACAGAACTTTGCCCACCTAGTGCTGTGGATCGACCCGCAACGGGGAATCTCGCTGCAGCAGCAGCTGTTTGAAACCAGCGGCGACTACCGGCTAGCCAAGTATTCCGATATCCAGGTAAACCAAAAAATCTCGGACAATGTATTCAAGTTGAAAACCTCGGCCAAAACAAAAGTTCTAACTCATTGAAAAATAACGAGATTACCCGTTCCTAGGCCGATATTTTTGGCTACAGGAAAGCGCAGGCGAAAGGTTATACTCGGAAAGCGCCAGCCTCGTCGATCGAGAAAATAGCCCAACAAGTCGGAGCCCCATGGCAAAGGTTTTCACTATCCCTGTTCCCCCGGAAGTTGTACGAAAGCGAGCCCGCGAGCGAACATCTGATCCGCGCTACGTCGACGGCCAGCGGCTGCTGGTTGAGGCTATGAGGTATCTGGCGCAGAGCGATCCACTGGCAAACCGTGGCGCCATCGAGTTGTTGTCAGAGCATGTGCGCACGCGGTTTCGCATGACTGACTCGCCGTTAGGCTAGAGGTTTTTTGTCCTTTCCGGCCACTGCGGCCGCCGCCAGCACAATTACGATCGGGTACATCTCGAGCGTGTATCGGGGCTCGGGGTTTTCCAGTGTTCCCAGAAACGCCGAGCGCAGGACAACAAACAGGACCAGCAGTCCTAACAATTTGGCCTTGCAGAAGCGCATTCCTCCGGCGATTGCGGTGAGCAGGTAAAGCAGATTGATCGCGCCGAAAGCAATGGCCATGACTAACCAGCGTGGCTCATCGTCGAATTCCCACCAGCGGCTGTCGCTGGGAAGCATTTCGGTACGTGGGCGCAACCACATGTCGGCAATTCGCAACACTGGAAGCCACAGGTAATACCTTGCGGGATCGGCGTGGATCCGGTCTGTGGCAATCGCTTCGAATCGACCATCCAGTTCAGCAGATACGTGCAGGACAGAGTTGTAGTCGCTGATCAGCTGGTCTGTTTCTTTTAGTTGTTGTGGAGTGTCGAATGTCCGCGCAGGAAGTTTCCCGGCGTCCACCTCATTTCCGGGAACCACCCAGTAGATTTCTTCGACTGAGGTATAGTCCGCAATCCATGTCTTGACCCAGCGATTGAAGCCCATGGGAACAAATTCGTCTTCCTCGTTGGCGTAGCGTGGCGCCAGTGGCTGAAAGCGGTGGAACACATACCAGTTGCGCACCGCCCAGGGCGCCAGCGGCAAAACTGAGGTCACCGCGACTAGCACTGCGGCCTGGAGAAGCTTTCTGGAGGTGATTCCAGGTAACGGAGACCTTTTCTGCAGCACGATGCGGCCAAGCACATAGGCTTCCAGTGCGATCAACAGCAGAACGCCATCCGGGCGCAGCAGGATGGTGGCGCCGCAGGCCAGTCCACACCACACCCAGTCGCGAAGGCGTGCACGCTCGTATGCGCGCAGAGCCAGATGCAGCGCCAGCGCGGTGAAAAACACTTCCAACGTTTCGGTCAGAGCGGCAGCGGAGTAATCCGCCAGAAACGGGCATAGTGCTGCCAGGACGAATGCCAGCTTGGCCTGTCTGGGACCCAGCAAACGCCGCGCGATCGCAGCACAGAGAAAGCAGGTTCCGAGGTCAACGAACATCTGCACGAACAGCACGGCGCGGTAGTGGTCCACGCCAAAGATTGCGAATACGAACGCGAGGAATGCTGGGTAACCTGGCAACCGGATGTAAGTGGGCGATATTTCATCCGGACCGCTGAGGCCGTAAATGCCATGCTGCAGCCAGTTCTTGGCAATGTCGCCATAGATGAAGGAATCGGTCACGACGCCAGGGAAGCGCAGAAGAAATATCAGCCGCAAAATGAGTGCGGCGGCGGAGAACAAGACGAAGAATCGCAGGTTTTGGCGAACCAGTTCACGCACGCTGGGAATATACCGTGTTTTGTGCAATTCTCCATCCGGCAAAATGTCTTCCGCTTCAGTTTCGGGAGATCCAAACAGGTTTGACCCCCCACATTCCTCCCGCTAGGATGTGATTGGTCTAAGTGGCATGGCGCAACCTGTTTTCTACGATCCCCGGCGAGCGCGCTGGAAGCGGCTCCGTAAACTGTTTGACGTCACCGGCATCACTGTCGGCATAGTGATCGTGTTGTTCATCTATACCGCGGTGCGCAGTGAACCCCTGCCCAAGCTGCTTTTGCAATATCAGAAGCACCCCTACCACGCGCTCAAAGAGACCGAAAAGGAGAAAGCTACCGAAAAGCGCAACCAACTGATACGTCGCAGTCACCGGAAAACCAATATTGCCCCATCGCAGGTCGAATTGAACACCGATGAAGGTATCCGCGGGGCTTTCTATGTGCCCTGGGACGCGGCCAGTTTTTCGTCGTTGCGCGAGTACGCGCGGCAGATTGACCTCCTGTATCCAGAATGGCTGCATGTGCTCACCCCGGATGGGCATTTGCAGGGCGTGGATTCGCAAAGTAATAAGCCATTTGAAGTGATTCAAGGCGGAGCGGTCCATCCGGTGGATGACAAAGTCATGCCCTTTCTCAAGTCGGAGGACACCGGAACAGAAGTCTTGCCTCTGGTAAACAACTTCGATGGCACAAACTGGATCGACATTTCCGGATTTCTGCACGACGAGGATGCGCGCGCCGAATTTCGCCGGGAAATAGCCGCCTTTCTTGCCAGCGATACGTACCGCGGACTGATGGTGGACTTTGAGGATCTCCCCAAGAAATCGCAGCCTGACTTTACGGCTCTTCTGAACGAACTCTCTGCCGACTTGCACGCCCAGGGCATGAAGCTATACGTAAGCGTACCCGCGGGAAACTCAGACTTTGATTACCGCGCGACCGCAAACGCGGCGGATGGCGTGGTGGTAATGAACTATGACGAGCACTACGCGGGCACCGGCGGGACGGCCGGTCCGGTTGCTTCCCAGGACTGGTTCACCAGTAACCTGACCCAAATCAAGAAAGTGGTCCCGCTTGACAAACTCATCTGCGCCATCGCGAACTACGGTTATGACTGGGTGCAAAAGCCGAAGAGAGGGAAGCTTCCCGCCGGCGAACGAGACATCAACCGTACCGTCCAGGAAGCCTGGCTAGACGCCAGAGATTCAGAAGCCGACGTGGTTTTCGACGTCGACAGCCTCAATCCGCACGTTACTTATCTCGACGAGCACAACCTGCAGCACGATATCTGGTTTCTGGATGCGGTGAGCGCCCTGAATCAGATGCGGGCTGCCCGTCAATTGGGAGTGCGCACCTTCGCCTTGTGGCGTCTGGGATCAGAGGACCGCTCGCTGTGGAAAATTTGGGATGCTCCGATGGACCCCGACGCCCCTAACCGGCTGACCGATGTGCCCCCCGGACAGGACGTGGACATGGAGGGCGACGGGGAAATTCTGAACGTTGAAGCTACGCCGGGAAACGGGCAGCGCAAAATCGCCATGGACGCGTCCACAAAACTGATCAGTGACGAGACCATGGACTCGCTGCCCGAGCCATACCGCGTAGGCCGCTATGGCGCCAGTCCAAACCAAGTCGCAATCACATTTGATGACGGCCCTGATCCGCAATGGACACCGAGGATTTTAGACATCCTGAAACGGGAGCACGCCACCGCCACATTTTTTCTGATTGGAAGAGAGGCGGAAACCTTCAACTCTCTGACCGAGCGCGTTTACCGCGAGGGACACGAAATCGGTAATCACACCTACACCCATCCCGACATCAGCAACTTGTCAAACTTTTTCGTGGAACTCGAACTCAATCTCACCGAGCGTCTGTTCGCGAGTCGCCTGGGCATTCGCACAGTTTTGTTTCGTCCACCGTACTCGGTTGACGCCGAACCCGACACTGAAGACCAGGTGCGGCCGTTGGAAATTTCCGAGAAGAAAGGCTACCTGACCATCGGCGACAAGAATGATCCCAACGATTGGCGGGAAACCCCGCTCCACAAGACTGCCGAAGAAATTGCCGCCTCTGTGATCTCCCATCTCCCTCCCTGCTCAGACCCCCGATATTGCGGAAATATCATCCTCTTGCACGACGGTGGCGGCGATCGCCGCGAAACCGTGCGGGCGCTGCCGATGATCATCGAAGGCATTCGCGCCAAGGGGCTCCAGATTGTCTCCGTCGCTGACTTGCTGCACAAAACCCGCGCCGAGATCATGCCTCCTCTTTCGACCGCCGAGCGATGGTCTGCACAGCTGACCGGGCTGGGGTTCTGGTTGTTCGACGCCGTCCAGAGATTCATCGTTATAGTCTTTTTCCTCGGCGACCTGCTGATGACCGGGCGCTTGCTGTTTGTGGGCACGTTTGCGATTTATGACCGGGTACGCCAACGCAATGAGATACGACCGTTGGAACGGGATTTTCATCGCACCCGAGTGGCCGTCCTCATCCCAGCTTATAACGAAGAGAAGGTGATCGAGCGCACGATTCGCGCGGCGTTAAGATCTAGCTACCGAAATCTGCGGGTGATCGTGATTGACGATGGGTCGAAGGACAAGACCCTCGAAGTCGCGCGGCGTTGTTTCCCCGAGGAAGAAACATCCGGGCGCCTGCTGATTCTGACTAAGCCCAATGCCGGCAAGGCTGAGGCCCTCAACTTTGCGCTGCGACGCCTGGATCCTGACGAAGAAATCTTCGTGGGCATTGACGCCGATACGGTGATCGCGCGCGATGCGATTTCCCTGCTGGTGCCGCACTTCCGCAATCCAAAAGTTGGCGCCCTCGCCGGCAATGCGAAAGTGGGCAACCGGGTAAATCTATGGACGCGCTGGCAGGCACTGGAGTACATCACCAGCCAGAACTTCGAGCGGCGTGCGCTGAATACGCTGGGCGCAGTCAGCGTGGTCCCGGGCGCAATTGGGGCGTGGCGCGTTTCGGCGGTCCGCGCGGCTGGCGGATACCACACCGATACCGTTGCCGAGGATGCCGATCTTACGATGGCGTTATTGCGCAATGGCTATCGCGTCGAATACGAAGACCGCGCTCTGGCCTACACCGAAGCGCCGGTCAATGCCAGGGGCCTGATGCGGCAGCGGTTCCGCTGGTCGTTTGGCATATTGCAGGCCGTATTCAAGCACCGCGGAGTTTTTGCCAGAAAAGGTGTGCTGGGCTGGGTGGCGCTGCCGAACATCGTGGTATTCCAGATTCTCCTGCCCTTGGTTTCTCCGTTTATAGACATCATGTTTGCGCTCGCCGCGATCTGGTACTTTGTGCAAAAGCACTTCCACCCCGAATCCACGGACCCGGCGAGTTTTCAGCGACTGGTGATTTTCTTTGGTGCCTTCCTGATCATTGACTTCATCACCTCGGCGATCGCTTTCGCGCTGGAGCGCAGCACTCCCGACACACGCGAGGACTCATGGCTGCTGAGCCAGGTATGGCTGCAGCGGTTCGCTTACCGGCAATTGTTTTCCGTGGTGCTGTTTAAGACTCTCAAACGCGCCGCCTCAGGTGAGCCTTTTGCCTGGGACAAACTGGAACGCACCGCCGCGGTTACCTATCAGGAGTCTGAAGATTCGGTTCACGTGCCATAGCTCATAACCATGCCTCGCACCATCATCGAGCCATTTCGTATCAAGAGCGTGGAGCCGATCCGCTGGACCACGCGGGTGCAACGCGAGGCACTTCTCCGGGCGGCCCACTACAACCTCTTTCTGCTCCCGTCCGCCGACGTTCTCATTGACCTGCTCACTGATTCCGGCACTGGAGCCATGTCTACGCACCAGTGGGCGGCCATCATGGAAGGCGACGAAAGCTATGCCGGAAGCAAAAGCTTTGACCGGTTCCGTATCTCGGTTCAGGAGATTTTCGGTTACCGCCACGTGATTCCTACCCATCAGGGGCGCGCCGCCGAACGAATCCTCTTTGGAGTGATGTGCAAGAAAGGCGATGTGGTCCCGAACAATACGCACTTCGATACCACGCGGGCCAACGTTGAGGCTACGGGCGCGGAGGCCGTAGATCTGGTCATCCCCGAAGGCCGGGAACCCGGAACCCGGCATCCGTTCAAAGGCAACATGGACATTGCAGCACTGGAGGAACTGATCAATCGCAAGAGACGACAACGCATTCCCCTGGTGATGCTGACGGTCACAAATAATTCGGGCGGAGGACAACCGGTTTCGATGGAAAACGTCCGCCAAGTCAGCGCCGCATGCCGCAAGCACGGCATACCGCTTTATTTTGACGCTTGCCGCTTCGCCGAAAACTCCTACTTCATCAAGCTGCGCGAAAAGGGATACGAAGCGAAAACTCCTAAACAGATCGCGCAGGAAATGTTCGGCTATGGCGATGGCTGCACGATGTCCGCGAAAAAAGATGGCATGGCCAACATCGGAGGCTTCCTTTGCACCAACGACGATCTGCTGGCCCAACAGGAAAAAGATCTCCTGATTCTGACCGAGGGCTATCCGACTTATGGCGGGTTGGCAGGTCGCGACCTTGAAGCCATTGCAGTCGGGTTACAAGAAGCGCTGGAAGAAGACTATCTGCACTATCGGATCGCTTCTACCGCTTATCTCGGCGATCACATCGCAGCACAAGGCGTCCCGATTGTGCAACCGCCCGGTGGACACGCAGTCTATATTGACGCGCGCGCATTTTTACCGCATGTTCCGGTTGAGCAATTTCCAGCTGTGGCGCTAGCTTGCGAGCTTTACCTCGAAGGCGGAATCCGTGCAGTAGAGATCGGGCGACTCATGTTCGGGGCGAGTGCAACCATGGATCTGGTTCGGCTGGCGATTCCGCGACGAGTTTATACCCAAAGCCACGTGGATTACGTGGTGGAAATAATTCTTGAAGTCTGGAAAAAGCGAGGCTCCATTTCAACCTCACCCACGAAGCGCCGTTCTTGCGCCACTTTACCGCCAAACTGGAACCGGTCACTGCGTAGAACTTGCGCAGATCGCCGTGGCTTCGTTGCCGGCGATATTACGTCCCCGTAAACCGCCGCTATTTCCTTCGCCACCGCGTCCCACAAGTAATGCTGACGAACCCGTTGCTGGGCGCTTGCGGCCGCAATTTCGCGTAGCCGTACATCTGACAAAAGCAGGCTCAACATGCGCTGCAGATCATTTATATCTCCGCGCTTGAAGACGAAGCCAGTGTCTTCGATGACTTCGCAATTCTCTGGCACATCGCTGGCCAGCACACACACGCCCGCAGCCCATAGCGTCGAGCAGGGCGAGGGACAATCCTTCAAGGTCGGAAGGCAACACGAACAGCGCTGCGTGGTGAGGACTTCTTCCAGAGCATCTCCCGAAAGCCAATCGAGGAATTTAATCTGATCACTTTCGTGCTCGCGAAGGTGTGCCACGTATTTCTCGGTGTGGCTCGACCCGCCTGCCAGCACCAGCTTTATCGGGGTTTGCGTCTTCTCAAAGGCGTCAATCAGAAGATCACAATTCTTTTCCGGCGAGAATCGTCCCAGTCTGTGAGTCGGATCTGGCTCCGGTCTGGGAACTCGCCGATCATAGCGTGATAGACGTGGCGGTCCTGAGTTGCGCCGTGCTTCAGAGCGGCGAGTCGGACATGGCTGTGCTGCGCACCCTTCATCTGTCGTATCCGCAGATTCCGAAAGTGGTGCTGATGGCCGCAGAAGGCCGCGAGCTAACAGTACAATCGTTCCGCCTGGGTGCGCGCGGACTGTTCTGTCTTGCCGACTCCTCCTTTCAGCGGCTGTGTGAGTGCATCCAGCAAGTGCATCGCGGAGAAATCTGGGCCACGGGATCTCAAACCGCGTGGAACTCGTGCTGTATGCAGTGCATCACGGCTCGATGCAGCAGAGCTCCTGTGTAGTCCTCAATACGGAGTACATCAGTGCGGATGTTGGACGTGTATGTTGCTAGTTATTTTGCCACACGTTGGATGAGTGGATCGGGGGGTGAACCAGTGATCAGTGGTCAGTGGTCGGTGGTCAGTGGCCAGCGACTGGCGCTAAGCCTCCCGCTTGAGGTGACAGGCCTGGGATGAACTTACAACCGTCCACTGAAAACTTAGTTTCACACTGACAACTGCCCACTGGCGACTGCCCACTGGTTATACAATGTCAATCGTCAATGCCTGCGTCCCCACAACGCAAGACCGTCATCGCCTCAGGCCTGCTTTGCTGCGCGCTGATTCTAGTGGTGCTTTTTACCAGTCCCGCGGCGTTCCGCAGTCCGGCAGCGGTGGTAGTGATTTCGGCCATCGGCGCGGCCGCCGTACTGCTACAGCTTCGACTCCGCAACGATCCTCAGCCTCGCCCCCTGCGACCGGCGCTGGTGTTGAACTCGCTTGGAATCCTGTTTGCCGTGGCAGCATTGTTCCCTGCCGCGTTGCATCTGGGACCGCGGCTCACTGAAGCGGTGGCCCTGGGCGCGGTTGGGAGCTTCGCCGTTAGTAGCGCCCTTATTCTGCACTCCTTCCGCAAACACGCGGCGAAACCGGAATGAGCTCGTCTGAAATCGCCGCGCTCGATCAGGAAAAGCAGGCGGCAGCACGGGCCGCGGCTGAGCTCGTTGAGCCGGGCAGCATCGTCGGCTTGGGATCCGGCTCGACGGCGACTTATGCGATTCGTTTTCTTGGCCAACGCGTCCGCGAGAGCTTGAAGATTGTCGGTATCCCCACTTCGCAGAAGACGAAGCAGCTAGCCGAGCAATTGGGAATCCCGCTCTCGACACTCGACGAGCACCCGCAGATTGATATAGATATTGACGGCGCGGACGAAATTGATCCGCAACTGAATCTGATCAAAGGAGGAGGAGGCGCGCTGCTGCGCGAGAAGATTATCGCGTCGGCTTCGCGACGATTCATTGTGGTCGGCGATTCCAGCAAGCAAGTGGCTCATTTGGGCAAGTTCCCGCTGCCGGTGGAGGTCATCCCCTTCGCCCAGTCGCTGATTTCGAAGCGAATCGCAGGGCTCGGAGCACAGGTTTCGCTGCGCGGCGCGGGCAATCCCTACGTCACCGACGAAGGCCATCACATCCTGGACTGCAAATTCGGCGAAATCGCCGACCCGCCTGCGCTGGCGGAGAAGCTGCGAGGTATCCCCGGAGTGGTTGAGCATGGGTTGTTTATTGGGATGGCGGAGTTGGCGTTGGTTGGGAAGGATGGGCGAGTGATTCAGATACGGCGTTGAGCGGTTTCTGGAGCACTAACCTTCCCGGCACTTGGCAACGATCAGCGTTATGTCATCGTGCTGCTCGGCTGGGCTGAATTGCCGAATTTCATCCACGACCGCGGCAAGCATGCTCTGTGGCGACAGTTCGCGATGTCTCCACATTGCCTCGATCAGCCGTTGTTCTCCAAATTCCTCTCCGGCCTCATTGAATGATTCGGTTACCCCGTCGGTGTAGAGTGCGAGTGTATCTCCGGGAAAGAGCTGGCATTCCTCAAGCGAGCAGTCCCACTCTGGGAAGAGTCCTAAAACCGTCGAGGTGGAATTAAGCCGTTCCAGAGTGTGATCGCGGCGGAATAGAAGCCCGGGGTAGTGCCCGCAATTGGCATAACGCACGCGCCTGGATGCGTCGTCGTATTCGGCAAACACCAGTGTGGCATAAGCGCTGTCAGTCGTGTTTTCATAAAAAAGTTGATTTACCGATCGCAAAAAACGTTGCGGTTCGTCCGATGCGATCACGCTCTGGCTTCGCAGGTTCGCCTGCAAGTTGGCCATCAACAGGGCAGCGCCGATCCCTTTCCCTGACGTATCGCCGATGACGAACCCCAGCCGCTCCCGGCCTAGATTTAGAAAATCGTAGTAATCTCCGCCAACTTCACGCGCCTGAACGCAAATGCCGGCATATTCCAGGGTCTGAAGTTTCGGCAGGGTTTGCGGAAACAGCCTTGCCTGCACTTGTTTTGCGATCTGAAGTTCCTGGGCCGCGCGCCGTTCCGCCTCCAGCTTTTCCGCAGCCGCGCGGCGCTGCGCTTCGATTTCGCGTACAAAGGCATCCCGGCCCACCAACGCAAGGCAGTTTCCATCTAAATCGTCAAAGCGGGTAAAAATTCCGCCCCAGAGTGTGGTCTGCGGCGGATGGTGAAACCGGACCCCACGTGTCCCCCACTCATCGAACTTCGCAGCGACATCTTCGGTAACAAGAACAA
>WNFC01006056.1_pt1 | contig 13300 bp, 10 predicted proteins | sample 5400541 | NCBI WGS metagenome assembly WNFC01 (sample SAMN13153342, study PRJNA577476) | soil metagenome | isolation source: 120 cm saprolite under Douglas fir tree site 2 hole 2 replicate 1 | place: USA:California | collected 2015-04-18
CCCATATGGTGCTTCAACCCCGCCAGCTCCTCCTCGACATGCTGCAGGCCGCCGTCAAGGCGGCCCTCCCCGAGCATTGCCTGCCGCCGCACCTGCCGTCGCCGCCCAAGGGACGGACCATCGTCGTCGGCGCCGGCAAGGCCTCGGCGGCAATGGCGCGGGCCGTCGAAACGCGGTGGAAGGGTGATCTCTCCGGCCTCATCGTCACCCGCTACGGCCATGGCGTCGCAACGACGCGCATCGAAATTGTCGAGGCCGGACATCCGGTACCCGACGAAGCCGGGCGCGCCGCCGCCGAACGCATCCTCGAGATGGTCCAGGGTCTCGGCGCGGACGATCTCGTGCTTTGCCTGATTTCAGGCGGCGGCTCGGCGCTGCTGACTCTGCCGGCGCCCGGCCTGACGCTCGCCGACAAGCAGGCGGTCAACAGGGCACTCCTCAAGAGCGGTGCTGCGATCGGTGAGATGAATTGCGTGCGTAAGCACCTCTCTTCCATCAAGGGAGGCCGTCTCGCCGCTGCGGCGTCGCCGGCCCACGTGGTCACCCTGCTGATCTCTGACGTGCCGAACGACGATCCTTCAGTGATCGCCTCGGGCCCGACCGTTGCCGACCCGACGAGCGTCGCCGACGCCCTTGCCATTCTCGAGAAATACCGCATCGACGGGCCGTCTGCGGTGCTCGACCATCTCCGCCGCGGCGCCGACGAGACGCCGAAGCCGGGCGACAGGCGACTGGCCCGCTCGGAGGTGAGGCTCATTGCGACGCCGCAGCAATCGCTCGAGGCCGCTGCCGCGGTCGCGCACGCGGCCGGGTTCGCCCCGCTCATCCTCAGCGACAGCATCGAGGGCGAGGCGCGCGACGTCGCGATGGTCCATGCCGCCATCGCCCGACACTGCGCAAATCATGCGCAGCCGATCGCGCCGCCTTGCGCCATTCTCTCCGGCGGCGAGACGACGGTGACGGTGCGCGGCAAGGGGCGGGGTGGACGCAACGCCGAATTCCTCCTCGCCCTCGCCGTAGCGTTCGACGGAGAGGCTGGTATCGATGCGCTCGCTGCCGATACCGACGGCATCGACGGTACCGAGGACAATGCGGGAGCCGTCATCGGACCGGACACGCTTAGGCGGGCGGCGAAATGCGGCCTCAGTGCCAAAAAGCTGCTTGCCGACAACGACGGCTATAGCTTCTTCAGCGCACTCGGCGATCTCGTCGTCACCGGCCCGACCCTCACCAACGTCAACGATTTTCGCGCCATTCTCGTCGGACGGCGCGACGCGACAGGGGATTCTTAGCGAGATGCGTGAACACCGGATAGCCGCCATCCCCGCCGATGGCATCGGTAAGGAGGTCATCGCCGCTGGGCTCGAAGTGATGAAGGCGGTCGAGTCGCGCGACGGCGGCTTCCGCTTGGCGGTCGAGAGCTTCCCTTGGGGCTCGGACTACTACCGCAAGCACGGCGTCATGATGGCGGCGGACGGGCTTGCCGTCCTGCGCAGCTTCGATGCCATCTATTTCGGCGCCGTCGGCGACAAGGACATCCCCGACCACGTCACGCTATGGGGTCTACGCCTGCCGATCTGCCAGGGCTTCGATCAGTACGCCAATCTGCGCCCGACCCGTATCCTGCCAGGGATCAAGAGCCCGCTCGCCGGCCGTGGACCCGCCGATCTCGACTGGGTCATCATCCGCGAGAACAGCGAAGGTGAATACGCCGGTAATGGCGGTCGTGTCCATCGCGGCCTGCCCGAGGAGGTGGCGACCGAGACGGCGATCTTCACCCGGGTCGGCGTCGAGCGCATCATGCGCTTTGCCTTCGATGTCGCGAGGTCGCGGCCGCGCCGACTTCTGACGGTGGTCACCAAATCGAACGCGCAGCGCCACGGCATGGTGTTCTGGGACGAGATCGCCGCGCTGGTCGGCAAGGACTATCCCGAGGTCACCGTCGACAAGGAGCTCGTCGACGCGATGACGACACGCATGGTGCTGAAGCCCGAGACGATCGACACCGTCGTCGCCACCAATCTCCACGCCGACATCCTCAGCGATCTCGCCGCTGCGCTGGCCGGCAGCCTCGGGATCGCGCCGACCGCCAATCTCGACCCCAGCCGACGGTTCCCTTCGATGTTCGAGCCGATCCACGGCTCGGCTTTCGACATTGCCGGCAAGGGGATCGCCAATCCGATCGCCACCTTCTGGACGGGCGCGCTGATGCTCGACCATCTCGGCGAGAAGGACGCTGCTTCCCGGCTGATGCGCGCGATCGAGCGGGTCACCGCAAGCGGTATCGCGACGCCCGATCTCGGCGGGCGCGCGACGACGCGCGAGGTGACGGCGGCGGTCTGCGACGCGCTGCGCAGCGCCAATATCTAGCGCGCGGCGCGGCGCCGGCTCCCTAGCTAGCGGGCCGCGATCCCGGCCCTGAATTGGGCGGCCGAATGGTGGGCGGCGCGCATCGGTTTGAGCACCCCCACGGCCATCACAGCGGCGACCGCGTTCATGATCGCGGCGACGATGAAGACGGAGTGCCAGTTGCCGGTATAGCTCTGCAGGTAATTGCTCAACGGGACGAGCAGCGAGGCCGTTCCCTTGGCGGTGTAAAGGAGCCCGGCATTGACGGTGGCGAATTTGCTGCCGAAGACGTCGGTGCAGGTCGACGGGAAGAGGCTGTAGATCTCGCCCCAGGCGAAGAACACGAGGCCGCTGAGGATGACGAAGCTGACCGGATCGTGACCGAAGACGCTGAGCGCCCAGATGCCGACCGCCTCGATCCCGAAGGCGATGAACATCGTGTTCTCGCGGCCGATATTGTCCGACACCCAGCCGAAGAAGGGCCGCGTCACGCCGTTGAGGATGCGGTCTATCGACAGCGCGAAAGTGAGGGCGGGCAGGGTGATGCCAATCAGGCTGACCGGAATGCCGTCGACCTTGAAATCCTTCGCGATCGGCGCGAGGTTCGCGGTCGCCATCAGGCCGCCGGCGCCGACCATGACGAACATCACGTACATGACCCAAAAGATCGGCGATTGCAGGACTTGCGTCCAATCGTAATCGCGATCGCTCTGGCGCAGATGCATCCGGACTTCGGTCGGGGCGGCTACTTCGCCGCGCTGCGGTGCCCGCAGGATCCAGGCAAGGATGAAGACGACGAGACCCTGGCCGATGCCGAAGGCGAGGAAGGTCGCCTGATAACCGCTCGCCTTGATCATGTTCGAGATCGGGATGATTGTCAGCGCCGATCCGGCACCGAAGCCGGCGGCGGTCAGTCCGGCGGCGAGGCCGCGGCGGTCGGGGAACCATTTGAGGGCGTTGCCGACGCAGGTGCCGTAAACGGCGCCGGCGCCGATGCCGCCGATGGCGGCGGAGACATAGAGGAGCGTGAGCGAATCGATGACCGAATTCATCATCCACGAGATGCCGCACATGACCCCGCCGATGACGACGACAATGCGCGGCCCGAAGCGGTCGACGAACCAGCCCTCGACCGGGACGAGCCATGTTTCGGTCAGCACGAAGATGGTGAAGGCCAACTGGATGGCGGGACGACCCCACCCGAATTTGGCGTCGATCGGCGCCACGAACAGCGTCCAACCGTATTGCAGGTTGGCGATCATCGACATGCAGATGATGCCGACGACGAGCTGGACCCAGCGGGTCGCTTTCGAGGTCTGCGGGCGTGAAACTGCGTCAGTCATTACTTTTCCTCCCAGACTTGGGCAGAACCTACCCCAAAGGGGTATTCTACCTTCTCGGCGCCGCCGATATTCCAGGAGGCTTGCTGTCGCAGGCTGCCTGGTCCTAGAACCGTCACCGCAACTATAACGCAACGTTCTGGTATTTGATATATCTCACACCAGAAGCCTTCTGCAAGCAAGACTCGTCGACACATCCATCATATCGGTGGAGAGAGGGTAAATGTCGCGGCTGAAAATCTGCGTCTTCGGAGCCGGCGCCATGGGCGGATTGCTCGGCGCGCGGCTCGCCGCCGCCGGCGAGGCGGTGACCCTGGTCGCGCGTGGCCGCCATCTCGAGGCGATGCGGCAAGACGGCCTGCGCCTCATCGCCGCCGGCGGCGACATCGTCGTCAATCCGCCTTGCACTGGCGATCCCGCCACGCTCGGCGTCCAGGACGTCGTCATTCTCGCGGTCAAGACGACGGCACTGCGCGAAGCGGCCGATGCCGTTCGCCCCTTGCTTGGCGCAGAGAGCGTGCTGGTGCCGGCGCTCAACGGCGTTCCCTGGTGGTACTTCTACAGGCTCGCCGGGCCGCACGAAAATCGTCGGCTCGACAGCGTCGATCCCGGCGGGGAATTGTGGGAGAAGTTGCCGCCGTCGCGTGTCATCGGCTGCGTCGTTTATGCGGCGGGTGAGGTTGTCGCGCCCGGAGTCGTCCGCAGCAGCGCCAGCGAGAGCTTCCTGCTCGGTGTTCCGGGCGGCGATGGGGGCGGCGATGCGGGAGGCCAACTCGGCGCCCGCATGACGGCGCTCGCTGCGATCTTGGAGAATGCCCGGCTGAGCGTTTCGGTCAGTCGCGATATTCGCCAGGCGCTCTGGATCAAGCTGTGGGGCAATCTCTCGTTCAATCCGCTCAGCGTGCTGACCGGAGCCACTCTCGATCGGCTGGCGGTCGAGCCTGAGTCGCGCGAGGTCGCGCGTCGCATGATGATCGAGGCGCGCGCCGTCGGCGAGCAGCTCGGCATCGAATTCCCCATGGATGTCGATCGCCGCATGGCGATGGCCGAAGGGCTGGTCGGCCATAAAACCTCGATGCTGCAGGATTTTGAGCGCGGCCGTGCGCTCGAGATCGACGCGTTGCTCGGCGCCGTCGTCGAGATGGCGCGGCTGGTCGGGATCGCCACGCCGACCTGCGAGATCGTGCTCGGTCTGGTGCACCAGCGCGCGCGGGTCGCCGGCTGCGGGCACGCCGAACCGGTGGCGTTGCCGGCTGCGTGATCTCTTGACACGATGACGACAGGCTCGCCCCGACTGGCGCTGGTCACCGGCGCCTCCGGTTTCGTCGGTTCGGCGGTAACCCGCCAGCTCGTCGAGGCTAGCTGGCGCGTCCGCGTCCTCCTGCGCCCAAGCAGCGACCGCCGCAACGTCGAAGGCCTGCCAGTCGAGATCGCCGAAGGCACGCTCGAGGATACCGCGTCGCTGACCGCGGCGCTCGTCGGCTGCACCCATCTCTTTCACGTCGCCGCCGACTATCGTTTATGGGTGCCCGACCCGGCGGCCATGTTCCGTGCCAATGTCGACGGCACCCGCATGGTGATGGAGTGCGCGCTCGCCGCAGGGCTCGAGCGCATCGTCTACACCAGCAGCGTCGCGACGCTCGGCCTCGTCGGCGGTGGCGTCGCCGCCGACGAGACGACGCCGAGCGCCCTTATCGACATGATCGGACCCTACAAGCAGTCGAAATTTCGTGCCGAGGAGGAGGTCCGCCGGCTGATCGCCGAAGATGGGTTGCCGGCCGTCATCGTCAATCCCTCGACCCCGGTCGGGCCGCGCGACATCAAGCCGACGCCGACCGGCCGGATGATCGTCGAAGCGGCGAGCGGGCGAATGCCGGCCTTTGTCGATACCGGCCTCAACCTCGTTCATGTCGAGGACGTCGCCGCCGGCCATCTCCTCGCCGCCGAACGCGGGCGCATCGGCGAGCGCTATATCCTCGGCGGCGAGAATCTGTCGCTCGCGGCGATTCTCGCCGAGGTCGCATCGTTATCCGGCCGCCGACCACCACGTCTGCGCCTGCCGCTGAGGCCGTTGATGCCGGTCGCCTGGGTGGCCGAGGCGCTCGGGCGTCTGACCGCCAAGGAGCCTTTCGTGACGCGCGACGGTCTGCGCATGGCGCGCAAGAAAATGTATTTTTCGTCCGCCAAGGCGCGAGCCGAGCTCGGCTATACCCCGCGGCCGGTTCGCGAGGGATTGGCCGACGCCATCGCCTGGTTTCGTCAAGCAGGATATTGTCCATGACCGCCGCAATGATCGTCGCCGCGATTTCGCTGGCGATCTGGTTCTACCTTCTCCTCGCCCGCGGCGGCTTCTGGCGCGAACGCCCGCGATCGGCACCGCTCGAATCGCCGCGCTGGCCGGAGATCGTCGCCGTCATTCCCGCGCGCGATGAAGCCGAAACGATCGCCGAGACCGTCGTCTCGCTGCTGCGGCAGAGGTATCCCGGCCGGCTCTCGCTCGTCCTCGTCGACGACCACAGCGGCGACGGCTCGGCCGCGACAGCGCGCGCCGCCGCGGCCGAGCTCGGCGACGCCGATCGCCTGAGCGTGATCGGCGCGCGCGCTCTGCCGGCGGGGTGGACCGGCAAGATGTGGGCGGTCGCCGAAGGATTGCGCCATGTCGAGGAGCGCAACGAGACGGCAGAGCTGGTGCTGCTGACCGACGGCGACATCGCGCACCACCAGGACAATCTTGCCGAGCTCGTCGCGCGGATCGAGAGCAACGATCTCGATCTCGCCTCGCTCATGGTCAAGCTGAACTGCGCGTCATTTGCCGAACGCGCACTCATTCCGGCCTTCGTCTTCTTCTTCGGAAAACTCTATCCCTTCGCCTGGGTCAACGACATCCGCCGGCGGACCGCCGGGGCGGCGGGAGGCTGTATGTTGGTGCGTCGCGCCGCGCTCCGGCGCATCGGCGGCGTGGTCAGGATCCGCGACGCGCTGATCGATGATTGCGCGCTGGCGCGCGAGGTCAAGGCGGGCGGGGCGATCTGGCTCGGTCTCACCACCGAGACGCGAAGCTTGCGCCGCTATCGGCGGCTCGGCGATATTTGGCGGATGATCACACGTACCGCCTACGCGCAGCTCGGCCACTCGCCGTTGCGGCTCGCTACCATGGTCATCGGCCTCGTCCTGGCCTATCTGGCGCCGCCCATCCTGGTATTCGGCGGCGAAAAGCTGACGGCCGTCCTCGCCGCAACGGCATGGCTTGCCATGACGGTCGCCTTCGCCCCGATTCTGACCCTATATGGTCAGCCGCTGGTCGTGGCGCCGTTCCTGCCGCTCATCGCGCTGTTCTATCTTGCGGCGACCATCGATTCGGCGCGGCGCCATTGGCAAGGCAGGGGGGGCGAGTGGAAGGGACGGGTACAGCAACGCGGCGAGGCGTGATCGTACGCGATAGCGGCGTGCCCGCCAATGGAGCCATCGAGACGCCCTCCGGCAAGGCGGCGGCGGGCGAGAATTTTCCCGTCGGCTCTTGGCTGATCCGCAAGGATTTGCGGCGCCATGTCCATGTCTTCTACCTGTTCGCGCGCGCCGCCGACGACATCGCCGACAATCCGGCCCTTGCGCCGGCGGAGAAGGTGCGCCGTCTCGATCGCATGGGCGAGATCCTTGCCGGCGCGCCCGGCGATGGCAACGCGGCGGCGGAAGCGCCGAGCGCGGTGGCGATGCGCGCGAGCCTCGCCGAGACCGGCGTTACCGCCGAGCATTGCCACGACGTGCTGCGCGCCTTCCGTCTCGATGCGACGAAGCTGCGCTACGCCGATTGGGATGATTTGATGGAGTATTGCCGCTACTCCGCCTCGCCGGTCGGCCGTCAGCTTCTCGACTTGCACGGCGAAGATCGCGCTACCTATCCGCCATCCGACGCGCTGTGCTCGACCTTGCAGGTCCTCAACCATCTGCAGGATTGCGGTGAAGACTACCGCGATCTCGACCGCGTCTACCTGCCGCTCGAAATCCTCGCGGCGTGCGGCGGTTCGGTCGAAGAGTTGTCGCGGCCGCGCCTGACGCCGGGCCTGCGGCGAAGCATCGACCATCTGCTCGACCGCACCGAGACGCTGATCGCCACTGCGCAAGGCTTGCCCGGCGCGGTCGCCAGCCGCGGGCTGCGTTGCGAGAGCGCCGTCATCGTCGCGCTGGCCGGACGCCTCGCCGGCCTGTTGCGGCGCGGTGATCCACTGGCCGCCCGGGTCAAGCTTGCCAAGCGCGATTTTGCCGGCGCCTTGGTCGGTGGCGTGTGGCGCGGCATCGTTGCCGGCCGCTCCGCTTGAGCCAACCCGCCGAGATCGCTGACGTCGCGACGGCGGCCAACGGGCGCGCCGCCATCCGGGCGCGCGTGCAAGCCGCCGGTACCTCGTTCTACTGGGCGATGCGGATCCTGCCGGCGGCGCGGCGCGATGCCATGTTCGCGATCTACGCATTTTGCCGTGAGGTCGACGACATCGCCGACAGCACCGCCGCGCTGGCCGAGAAGCGCACCGATCTCGCCGCCTGGCGGACGGAGATCGACGCGATCTATGCTGGAAGGCCGCGTCACCTCATCGGCCAAGCGCTAATGGCGCCGGTCGCCGAGTACCGCCTGCGGCGCGGCGATTTTCTCGCCGTGATCGACGGCATGGAGATGGACGCGGTCGCCGACATCCGGGCGCCGACGCTTGCGGAGCTCGACCTCTACTGCGCGCGCGTCGCCAGTGCCGTCGGCCATCTCTCGGTGCGCGCCTTCGGCGACGCCTCGCCGGCGGCGGACCGCGTCGCGGCGTCGCTCGGCCGCGCCCTGCAGCTCACCAACATCCTGCGCGATCTTGCCGAGGATGCGGCGCGCGGCCGGCTCTATTTGCCACGCGAGCTGCTGGCGGCGAACGGCATCGACGAGAGCGATCCGCAGACCGTGCTGCGCAGCCCGTTTCTTCCCGCGGTGTGCCGCGATCTCGCGCGGATCGTCGAGAAACACTATGCCGAGGCCGATGCGGCGCTCGCCGAGTGCTCGCGCCGCGCCATGCGGCCGGCGGCGATCATGAAGGCGGTCTACCGCGCCACCTTCGATCGGCTGGTCGCCGCCGATTGGCGATCCGTCGATCGCCCCGTCCGCACACCCACTCCCGTCAAGCTCTGGCTGGCGCTGCGGCACGGGCTTTTCTGATGGTCCGGTTCTGATGGCCGGCCGCGTCCACATCGTCGGAGCGGGGCTGGCAGGACTGGCGGCGGCGATCCGCCTTGCCGGCGCCGGTCGCGATGTGACCGTTCACGAGGCGAGCCCGCAGGCCGGCGGCCGCTGCCGCTCCTATCTCGACAGCGAGCTCGGTTGCCGCATCGACAACGGCAATCATCTGCTGCTCAGCGGCAACCGCGCCGCTCTCGGCTATCTCGAGCGGATCGGCGCAGCCGCGAGCCTGAGCGGTCCGGCGGTGCCCCGTTTCGATTTCTGCGATCTCGTGAACGGCGAGCGCTGGACGCTGGCGCCCGGCAGCGGCCGCTTACCGTGGTGGATTTTCAGCCCGCGTCGTCGCGTGCCCGGCACCAGCGCCGCCGACTATCTGCGCGCCTCGTCGCTCGCTTGGTCCCGCCCAGACGATACCGTGCCGATGCGGCTCGATACCGGCACGCCGCTCTTTCGCCGCCTCTGGCAGCCCTTCGCCGTGGCGGCGCTCAATACCGAGATCGAGAGCGCCTCGGCGCGCCTCTTGTGGCGCGTCATCGTCGAGAGCTTCGGCGCCGGCGGCGGGGCGCTGCGTCCATTGGTGCCGCGCGAGGGCTTGAGCGAGAGCTTCATCGACCCGGCGCTCGCCTATCTCGCTGGCCGCGGCGCAACGCTGCGTTTCGGTGCCCGTCTGCGCTCGCTGACCCTCGCCGAGGGCATGCTCGCCGCGCTCGACTTCGAGGGCGGCGCGATCGCTCTGACGCCCGACGATGCGGTCATCCTCGCAGTGCCGGCGCCGATCGCCGCCCGCCTGTTGCCCGGCCTTGCGGCGCCAAGCGAGTTTCGCGCCATCGTCAACGCCCACTATCGCGTGACCGTACCGGCGGACCAGCCGCTCTTCATCGGCCTCGTCGGCGGCACCGCCGAATGGGTCTTCCGCAAGGAAGGCGTTCTCTCGGTCACGGTCAGCGCCGCCGACCGCCTGGTCGACGAGCCGGCCGAGCAGCTTGCCGCGCTGCTCTGGCGCGACGTGGCGCGGGCCTACCGGCTCGATGCGGCGACACTGCCGCCATGGCGCATCGTCAAGGAGAAACGGGCGACCTTCGCCGCCACCCCCGAAACGCTGCGCCGCCGGCCCGGCGCGCGCACCCAATGGCGTAACCTGTTCCTCGCCGGCGACTGGACGGCGACGGGTCTGCCGGCGACCATCGAAGGCGCCATCCGGTCCGGCGAAACGGCTGCCGAAACGGTCGGCGGTTTGAGCTAAAAATCGTTGACCCCTAAGGACTTAAATGCGACACAATCGGGCCGCAGTCAGGGCAGATGATGCGAGTGCCATGAGCCATCCACGGGCGCCAAGCCGCCTGACCACAGTACAGCAGTTCGAACGCTCCGATCAGCTCGAACCGGCGATCGGGCGGGCGGCGCGTGCGCTGCTCGATCGTCAGCGTGGCGACGGGCATTGGGCATTCGAGCTCGAGGCGGACGCCACCATCCCGGCCGAATACATCCTCCTGCAGCATTATCTCGGCGAGATCGACGCGGCGGAGGAGCAGCGCATCGCGGCCTATCTGCGCGCGACCCAGGGCAAGCATGGCGGCTGGCCGCTCTTCCACGGCGGCGACGTCGATCTGAGCGCCACGGTGAAGGCGTATTTCGCGCTGAAGGCGACCGGCGAGGCGATCGACGCGCCGCATATGGTGCGCGCCCGCCACGCCATCCTGGCGCGCGGCGGCGCGGCGCGCAGCAACGTCTTCACGCGCATTCTCCTCGCCCTCTTCGGCGCGGTGCCGTGGCAGGCGGTGCCGGTCATGCCGGTCGAGATCATGAACCTGCCGGGCTGGTTCCCCTTCCATCTCGACAAGGTTTCCTACTGGTCGCGCACGGTGTTGGTGCCGCTGCTCGTCGTCATGGCGCTGCGCCCGCGCGCGCGCAACCCGCGCGGCGTCGAGATTCGCGAGCTCTTCATCGAGCCGCCCGGCCTCGTGCGCGATTGGCTGTCGCATGCCGACAAATCGTTCTGGGGGGTCGTCTTCTCGACGCTCGATGGCGTGCTCCGCCGGATCGAGCCGCACTTCCCGAAGGCGGCGCGCCAGCGCGCCATCGAGGCGGCGGTGGCGTTCGTCGACGAGCGCCTCAACGGCGAGGATGGGCTCGGCGCCATCTACCCGGCGATGGCCAACAGCGTGATGATGTACGACTGTCTCGGCTATCCGACCACGCATCCCAATGTCGTCACCGCCAAGGGCGCGATCCGCAAGCTGCTGGTGCTCGAGGACGAGCGCGCCTACTGCCAGCCCTGCCTGTCGCCGGTATGGGACACCGCGCTTGCCGCCCATGCGCTGCTCGAGGTCGGCGGCGATGCGGCGGAGACTTCCGTGCGGCGCGGCCTCGACTGGCTGGTCGAACGGCAGGTTCTCGACGTCGCCGGCGATTGGATCGCGACGCGGCCGCATGTCCGACCCGGCGGCTGGCCCTTCCAATACGCCAATCCGCATTATCCCGATCTCGACGACACCGCGGTCGTCGTCATGGCGCTCGACCGCTGCGACAATGTTGCCTATCGGCCGGCGATCGAGCGCGCCACCGAATGGGTGGTCGGCATGCAAAGCCGCAACGGCGGCTGGGGCGCCTTCGATGCCGACAACACCTACCACTACCTCAACCACATTCCCTTTGCCGATCATGGCGCGCTGCTCGATCCGCCGACCGCGGACGTCACCGCCCGTTGCCTCGGCATGCTGGCGCAGCTCGGCTACGACGCTGCGCATCCGGGGATTGAGGGCGCGCTCGCCTTCCTGCGCCGCGAGCAGGAGGCGGAAGGCAGCTGGTTCGGCCGCTGGGGCACCAACTACATCTACGGCACCTGGTCGGTGCTGTGCGGGCTCAACGCCGCCGGCATCGACCCGGCATCGCCCGAAATCCGGCGCGCCGTCGATTGGCTGCTGGCGCATCAGCGCGACGATGGCGGCTGGGGCGAGGACGGCGCCTCCTACTGGCCCGATCAGCCGCATGGCGAGGGTAGGGTCGCGACGCCCTCCCAGACCGCCTGGGCGCTGCTCGCGCTGATGGCGGCCGGCGAGGTCCGCCACCCGGCGGTTTCGCGCGGCATACGCTATCTCGTCGAGACCCAGGCGGCAGACGGGCTGTGGGAGGAGCCGAGCTATACCGCGGTCGGCTTCCCGCGCGTCTTCTATCTGCGCTATCACGGCTACCGCGCGTTCTTTCCGCTGTGGGCGCTGGCGCGCTACCGCAACCTCGAGACGAGCAACACGACACGGCCTCTCGCCGGGATCTGACGGGAGCGCGATGGCGATCATCGCCGTCACCGGTTTGCGCGCCGAAGCCAGGATCGCGCAGCGTGCCGGCCTCTCGGTGGTTTGCGCCGGCGGCATGCCCGCCCATACCGCCGCGGCGCTCGGCCAAGCGATCGGCGGCGGTCGCGCCGATCTGCTTCTCAGCTTCGGAATCGCCGGCGGGCTCGCCCCCGGCCTGGCGCCGGGCACGCTGGTGCTGGCCCGCGCGGTGATTGCCGCCGACGGCGCGCGCCATCCCGTCGATGAGAGCGCGCATGCGCGACTTCGAGACCGGCTCGATGCCGCCGAGGGTGACGTCCTCGGCGGCAATGCGATCGTCACCTCGCGCGCGGAAAAGGCCGCGCTCCATGCGCGGACCGGCGCCGTTGCCGTCGATCTCGAAAGCGCCGTCGTCGCGCTGGCGGCGGCCGAGGCGGGATTGCCCTTTCTCGTGCTGCGGGCGATCGCCGACCCGGCCGAACGGGGATTGCCGGCGGCCGCGAGGATCAGGCTCAAACCCGACGGCGCGCCGGATCTCGGAAAAATTCTCGCCTCGCTGCTCGTCGGGCCCGGGCAGATCGGCGCGCTCATCCGTCTTGCCGACGATACAAGGCGCGCCCTTCGCACGCTCTCGCGCGCCATCGCCGCTGCCCGGCCGCTCCTCGCCGAGCGACAGCAGGAAAGCCTAGCTCGCCTGCGCGGATGACATATCACCGCCGGCGCGGGCGGCTCTAAAATCGGTTCGGCATCAGTTGGTCCGGCGCCAAACCCGGGAGGGTCAGTCGCGATGACAATCGAGAAGTTCACCGTCAACGTGCCCGAGGCTGCGCTCGATGATGTGAGACGGCGGCTCGACGCGACGCGCTGGCCGGACGAGCTGCCCGGCGCGGATTGGGCATTCGGGACGAACCTCGCCTATATGAAGTCGCTCGTCGCCTATTGGCGGAGCGAATATGACTGGCGCCGCCAGGAGACGGCACTCAATCGTCTGCCGCACTACCGCGTTGCCATCGACGGGCTGCGCATCCACTACCTCCATGTGCGCGGCAAGGGTCCGTCGCCGATGCCTCTCATCATCACGCATGGCTGGCCGGGCAGCTTCGTCGAGATGGTGAAGCTCATCCCGCTCCTCA
>WNFC01006996.1_pt1 | contig 13300 bp, 9 predicted proteins | sample 5400541 | NCBI WGS metagenome assembly WNFC01 (sample SAMN13153342, study PRJNA577476) | soil metagenome | isolation source: 120 cm saprolite under Douglas fir tree site 2 hole 2 replicate 1 | place: USA:California | collected 2015-04-18
TCCATCAGTTCGGTAGAAACGATTTGAGGCTCAGCGATCATCGAGGCAAGGATTCTTGTCTCATGAATCCCTGAATCCCAGAGCGCTACTGCGAGTGCCTGGTTCCTCCCTATTTCTTTCGCCATCTTCCGCAGGGTGGGAATCGAGATGCCCAAAGCCTGGGCAGGTCTGATGCCAAATCTGGCCATGCCTTCGACGGCCTGGGCGTTTGCATGCAGTTTCAAGTTCGCGATGATCTGCTCTGACGTCATAAACAAGTACCCGCTTTCCTCGCCGAACAGGCAAATACACCTCTATTGTATTATACTCCGGCAGGTCACCAATACGCCGGACACGGAGAATTTCGCGGATTGGGGACGCACTCCGGCTAAGGCGGGAGGGAGCAGGCCAGTCAGTCACCTCGGTAAACTTCTTCACGTAGGTATTGTAAAATAATAGCATCCGTGGTTGGAAGCAAAGGCTTAGAAGGAGCAGGCAAGAGGGAGAATAAAATGAGCGTCATGAAAGCAGATACCGAAAGTCGGTCCCATTCAGCAGTAGCTGTTGAGGTGCTGGTCATAGGTGGCGGGGTCATCGGCAGCTCCATTGCCTACCACGTCGCCCAGCAAGGACGCACAGTCCTCGTCGTGGAACGCCAGGAGGTCGCGGTAGAGCCGGTGCCGAACAACTCCAGACCTTTGTGCAGCGCCAGCACGAACTGGGATTTGCAGACGTGTCCTTCGTGGATCGCCAGGACGTCTTCAGCCTTGTGCCTGGACTGGGTCAGCAGGTCGTGGCTGGGAGCTTCAGCCCTGCTGAAGGTCAGGCCGATCCACGGCTCACTACGCGCGCCTTCGCCAACGCAGCGCAACGGCATGGATCCATCTACTGGACCAGAACCGAGTGTCTCGCCCTGCAAAAAGTCGCCGACCGCGTCGTTGGTGCACAGACCGGGCAGGGCCTCGTGCTAGCAGAGCAGATCGTGCTCGCGGCTGGTGCCTGGAGTAGTGAACTGGCCATGTCAGTTGGTCTCCAGTTGCCGCTGAGAATATGTGCCTTGCAAGTGCTCCTCTCCACTTCCAGACGGCGAATTTTTGCTGGGCGGTGGCTGGTTGGGTGATCCTACCCCGGACCGACGCTCCTACACGCTGCGAGAGGCGAGTCAGCAGGGAAACTGGGCGACCGCTTGCGAGCTTTTCCCGCCTGTTCGGAAGCTTCGGCTCGCGCGTGCCTGGTGCGGCCTTCAAGCCCAGAGCCTGGATGATCTCCCCTTCATTGGTAGCATCTCTGGACTGGAAGGGCTGACACTTGCCTTTGGCTCCTGGTACGGCTTTGCAGTTGCCCCGGCCGTCGGTCGTTGCGTTGCCGACCACTTAGCTGGTCTGCCCACTCCTGAACTGGACCAACTTACCCCTAACCGTATCGCCCATTTTGATCCAGCCCATGTCGCAGCATTCCTGGCCGAACCAGCTACATCAAATGAGCTAGTGTCAGAAATACCATAAATTCGCCACTACTGACTTTTAACTTCGCCAGGAAATTGAATACTACAAGCATTTAGGACTTTAGCGGCACAAATGGCTGTTCCACAAGTATCTGGAGTTTTCGATAGAGCTTGCTATGAGGTGCGATAAAGTGGATCAACACTGGTGAGTGGGAGGCCGATGCCTGTCGGTTCCGCCCATCAAAAATGCAATTTACTATTTGGAAGTAAATTGCATTTTTGTTTTGCCTTGACGTAGACTCATAAACCCATCATCAGGCGTTGGACCCACCAGATCTTGTTTCCTCGATTACTTGGGACTGATACACAATATGGGGGAAACCATCGTTGCAATCGACAATATACCTTGATACCACATCGTTTGTGTTGGCTGTCCCCGAAATGGTATGATACCCCCGTGATGCATATTTGCGGCTTGTGAACATCTTGCCAGATGGGATGATGTAAATAATCTCACCGGTATAGAGACGCTCACGCTCCCTTATTGTTACTGTATCACCAAGGTGATGCTCCCCTTCATTTACTGGTCCGAAGAGCTTGGCGAGCTGCTGCCCATCGTCTCCATCAAACCGATAGTGTTCATAGACGCGCTGTCCATTTCTAATGGATTCAACGATAGGGATGCGCTCGTCCGTTTCAAGTGTAATGACCCAGAGGCTCAAAAACGCTTGTGGCTGCACCACATCGACAGGGCTCCACATTAAAGCTTTGAGACATTGTCGAGATTGAAGGGTTTCGAGAGCAGCATGTTCGAACAGTTTGATCTGTACTTGACGGACAATATCATCACTATCTCGTTGCCTGAGGTCCAGAAGAGAAGCTATCTCGATATCGTTCACTTTCACCGGTGCCCACATGCCGAATTGTTGCCAATCAATAGGATCAAGCGTGATATGAAATTGCCCGCATATTTCTGTGATCTGCCTGGCTTTCTGGTATGCCTCTTGTTGCTCATCAGCACTGTTTCGGCGTGAGTAGGTCATGATACATAACTCCTCTCGAGGCAGTTTTGAGCCTGCCATCTTCCTAGTTAACAATTCCGTGATAAACGTGAGAGGAATGCATCTCACCGGAGTTTCGAGAAACACGAATAATGTTGGGATTGCAACTACAGTATCTTCTTTTTCTACTCTTATGATGCTCTCTACAGGAACAGTCATGTTTCCGAAGGACGTGATCAAGTCCCCTGGCAAAGACAAAGAAATCAGTGCAGATCATGAGAGGAGAAATGTCTGATCATATCTTTTCACTTACTATTGAGTCACATTCTGTGGGGTGTTGTCAACTGGAGTGACCATGAGATCAGTGTAAGAATACGTTATAATATAGAACAGCCGTCCGGGTTGCTAAACCTGAGGGATTTAACCAGTGAGCGCGACAATACATACCTTGAGAGGCACGAGGAGGTTCAACATGCGTGATTTACCGGCGGGAACAATCACGTTACTCTTTACAGATATCGAGGGATCCACTCATCTACTCCAACAGCTAGGTGAGCGTTACGCTGAGCTGTTGACGGAGTGCCGCAATCTGCTGAGCGCTGCTTTCCATACGTATAACGGTCACGAGGTCGATACACAAGGGGATGCCATGTTCTTCGTCTTTACTCATGCCAACGATGCTCTTTTAGCGGCGGTGGACGCGCAACGCGAACTCGCCAGTCATTCCTGGCCGGATGACGTGGCGGTACGTGTACGCATGGGGCTGCACACAGGCGAACCCTCCCGCCTGGCTGAGGGATACGTGGGCCTGGACGTACATTACGCAGCGCGTATTATGAGTACAGCTTATGGTGGGCAGGTGCTCCTTTCCAACACCACCCGCGATCTGGTGGAGCACGATTTACCAGAAGGAGTGGGCCTGCGTGATCTCGGAGAACACTATCTCAAGGATTTGGAGCGGCCTATCCCTCTCTCCCAGTTGGTAATCGCGGGTCTGTCTGCCGATTTTCCACCGCTCAAGAACCTCGATAATCGCTTTGACAGCTTACCTGTGCAGCCGACTCCGCTCATTGGACGGGAGCACGAGGTGGCGACCCTTGGACAACTCTTGCGCCGCGAGGATGTACACCTCGTTACGTTAACAGGTCCGGGTGGCACGGGAAAAACCCGCCTGGCTATTCAGGCCGCATCAGAGCTGCGTGACGTGTTCGTCGATGGGATATGTTTAGTCTCGCTCGCTCCCATCAACGACCCCATGCTGGTCATGCCTACCATTGCGCGAGCGTTTGGTATTCGGGATAGCATGGGACAACCTATCTCAGCACGTCTTGCAGAGGTGTTGCTAATGAAGCGGATGCTCCTCCTCCTGGACAACTTCGAACAGGTTGTTGGGGCAGCATCACAGGTGGCCGACTTGCTCACTTCCTGCCCGCAGCTCAAGCTGCTTGTCACAAGTCGGGAGATATTGCATGTGCGCGCTGAGCACGAGTTCACGGTGAACCCCCTGGCTTTGCCCGATCTCGCACATCTTCCCGGACTTGCGGCACTTGCGTACATTCCGTCAGTGGCGCTCTTTCTTCAGCGGGCGCAGGCAGCGAGGTCAGAGTTCCAGTTGACCTCTATTAACGCCAGAGCAGTTGCGGAGATCTGTGTCCGTCTAGATGGGCTTCCACTGGCAATCGAACTGGCAGCGGCGCGTATGAATCTGTTATCACCAAAGGTTCTACTCGCGCGTCTGAGCCGACGACTGGCTATATTGACAGGCGGGGCGAGAGATGTGCCAACACGGCAGCAGACCCTGCGCAACACCATCGAGTGGAGTTATCAGCTGCTCTCTTTTGAGGAACAGCGCCTCTTCCGATGGCTCTCCATCTTCGTTAGCGGCTGCACCCTCCTGGCAGCGGAAATCGTCTGCGACGGGTCCGACGTCGCATCGGGACAAGTGTTGAATGGCGTAGCCTCGCTGATCGACAAGAGTTTACTGCAACAAGTGGAGCAAACGGGGGAAGTAAATGAGGAGCCGCGCCTCCAGATGTTGGAAACGATCCGTGAGTACGGCCTGGAGGTACTTCCTACCGATGGGGAAGGAGAAGTCGCCAGGCAAGCACATGCCAGCTACTTTTTGTCATTCGCGGAGGAGGCGGAACCGGCGCTGAAAGGACCATTGCTTGTCGTGTGGTTAGAGCGGTTAGAACGTGAGCATGACAACTTACGAGCAGCATTGCAATGGGCTGTAGAAAGTGGTAGGACTGAAATGGCCTTACGCTTTGGTATCGCTCTGGAGCGCTTCTGGGTGGTGCGCGGTCACCGCAATGAGGGATTGGCTTTCCTGGAGCGAGCGTTGGTAGGAAGTGCAGGAATTGCAACGGATGTGCGAGCGAAAGCGCTACTTGCCGCCGCACGACTCGCCTTTATCCAGAGCAACTACGACCAGGGAGAGGCACTGGCCCAGGAGAGTCTGGCGTTGTTCCGGAAGCTTGAAGATAGACGAGGCATTGCTCTCTCCCTTGATCGACTGGGAATGGCATCCTGGAGACGAGGCGATTTCCCAGCAGCACGTGTCCTGCTGGAGGAGGATCTCCCGCTCTTTAAAGAGATAGGTGACAAAGATCGTGTAGCCTGGTCGCTCTTCACCCTGGGATTGCTCAACAATAAGCAGGGGGAATACTCCAGAGCTTATGCCCTGTTTGAGGAGAGCCTGACGCTTTTCAGAGCATTAGGCAACAAGAGGGGCATAGCCGCTTCACTGACACAGTTGGCAGGCACGCTCTTTGTTTCCCAGGGTAACCAGACTATGATTTATCCACTGCTCGAGGAAGGGCTCTCGCTCGATCAGGAAGTAGGTGATAAGGAAGGGATGGCCGTCGCATCTCTCCTGTTGGGATGGGTAGCTCTCAAACAGGGAGACGTTGCTACTGCACGTTCACGTGTGGAGGAGAGCCTGGTGCTCTACAGGGAGATGGAGCATCGAGAAGGTATAGCGGAAGCGCTCTCCCTCTTAGGGAAAACAGAGGCCACCCTTGGTAACTATACCTTTGCCCGCACCCTTTACGAAGACAGCCTGGCCATGGCGCAAGAGATAGGAGACAAGGAATTGATCGCTTCCGGCCTGGAAGGGCTAGCGAGTGTCGTAGCAATGCAAGGAGAACCGGCCTGGGCAACTCGCCTTTGGGGAACTGCGGAAGCGCTGCGGGAAGCTATTGATGCACCCTTACAGCCTGTTGAACGGGCTGACTACGACCATGCGGTGACGGCTGTCCGTGACGATCTCGGGGAGGAAGCCTTCGTCTCCGCATGGACCGAGGGACGTAGTATGACAGCGGAGCAGGTGCTTACTACAGGAGCATGAGCGATTCAATCACATCAATCTCAACAGAACTATCATCTACTCGCTCCCTCCAATTTACTGAAGGGAGCATCCCCTACTCCTTGTACGTCACAATTCTCCCTTGCGTACATAGGTTAAAAGTTCGGTCAACTGCTGTACTTCAAGGGTCTCCAGGCGTGCCACAGCTTCTATAATGCCCATTCGTAGCTCCTCGTCGGTAAATGGCTTTGCAAGCCGCTCAAATTTCTCGCTAGCCTTCTCCCAGGACATGGGCTGCGTGTAAAAGCCCTCGTAGTCCTCCTTCTCAATGCTGAGAATACGGCCATTTTTGAGAAAGACCTGGATCTGACAGGGTATTGCTTCAGGAAAAAGTTCACTCATCTCCTCGTTGGGACGAACCTCCACTTTGCGCAGGAGCGTCTGCACGTCGTGGCGCTCAATGCGCTTCGGCGCGTACTGCCTCGGCGTCACTTCGCCATCCAAAAGCGCCACGGCTACCATGTACGGCAGGCTATGATCGGCTTCTTCTTTGGTCTGGATATGGAGTTTATTGCCCTCCTCGCCGCCACCGATGATGTGATAGGCCACGTCAAATATCTCAACCTCGATGCGCTCGATTTCATCCGCGCGCAAGTGGTGAACTTCGCGCAGTTCGAGCACACCCTCCAGGGCAGACTGAGCATGGAACTCAGCGTTGTATTTCTTGATATTCGTACGCCTGACGATCTCAAGATTCTCGCCTAGCCAGTCGATCTCAAAATGTCCGGCAATGGCATCCATGAAGCCTTTAGTGCCTTCGAAGACCTCCAGCGGGCCAGTAATGCCATGCATGGCCAGGAAAGTATCAAATGTCGCAGCGAACGCGGTATGGGGGTAAGCCAGACCTTTCCAATTGGTGAGGCTTCCCGTACGCGTCACACGCAAGGCATTGTTGGCCGTGCCGCTGATCGCAATCGCATTGGCGGTTTTCTTCTGGCCGAGGCCAAGCGCCTTCGCTACTCCGGCAGCGACTGCATAGGCTCCCTGGGTTGTGTGATCGAAGCCTTTGGCGCGTACAGGCGCAACGTCAGAGAGCCGGCATTGGACCTGGTAGGCTATAGCAAGGGCTGTGAGTAAATCTTTGCCGCTTTTCCCAGCATACTCACTCGCAGCAAGTACCGCCCCCAGGTTGTCGCTTGGATGGCAGGTTTCATACTTTGCAAGGTAGCTATCGTTAAAGTCTAAATAGCGTACAAGAGCGGCATTGTACAAGGCTGCACGATCGGGTGCAGTTTTGCCGCCGCCAATGAGGGTCACGAGCGGATTGCCCCCGAAGTCTTCGAGCTGGGCCTCGAGCATTTTGATGGGTGGCCCTTTGAGAGCGCCAATGGCACAACCCAGGGTATCGAGCACGTGAATCTTGAGTTCCCGTCGTGCTACTTCTGAGAGGTCTTCGTACGTGGCACGAACCACAAAGGCTGCAAGTTGTTCAACTTGAGTCATTTCTGTTTCTTTCCTCTCGACCAGGGAAATTCAGGCATCCGGAAGTCGAGTAGCCTCACCGGACGCTCATATTGGTTCCTAATGCCAGATTACTCGACCTCTAAGACGATGAGATCTTGATCGCTTACCAGTTCAGTCACCTCTCCTATACGCCAGAATGTGACGTCTTTCTGCTCTGAGAGTGCCGGCCACAGTGCCGGATCAATGGCAGCAAAAAGTCCACCTGAGGTTTGGGGATCGAAGAGGATCGCTTGATCAATCTGACCCAGGCGGTCGTCAAAGTGAACGTGGGCCTGAAGCGAGTGTTTATTGCGTCCTGTCCCTCCTGGAATACACCCAAGCTCAGCATAATGACGGATATTTGGAAGAAGTGGGAGTGCAGCAAAATCAAAGCGCATACTTGTCAAACTCTGGGCGGCCATCTCCCAGGCATGTCCAAGAATACCAAATCCCGTAATATCAGTTGCCGCGTGAACTCCCGGTCCCGCCTGGACAAGCACTTCACTTGCTCTGCGATTGAGCCGTGTCATGGATTGGACGGCAGTAGCCATATCCTCTTCACGCACCTTCCCTTGCTTTTGTGCTGTAGTAATGAGACCTGTTCCCAGCGGCTTACTGAGGATGAGGATATCACCTGGCCTTGCGCCTCCCTTTGTCAGAATATGATCAGGATGAACCATGCCAGTCACCGCGAGTCCATACTTCGGCTCGTCATCAGAGATGGAATGTCCTCCTGCAATCACACCTCCTGCCTGCTCAACAATCTTCATTCCTCCACGCAGCACCTCACTGAGAATACTCGTATCCAGGTTTTCGGGCCAGGCAACCAGGTTTATCGCCATCAACACCTGGCCTCCCATCGCATAGACATCGCTGAGAGCATTGGCGGCAGCAATCGCACCATAGGTATACGGATCATCCACCACCGGAGGGAAAAAATCAGCAGTGCTAATAATGGCTTGTTGGTCATTGACACGATACACCGCTGCATCGTCGATCGCTGCCAACCCAACCAGCAACTGGGGAGGAACATTACTCTGTCGAAGCGGACCCACAACCTGAGCCAGAATATCAGCGCCAATTTTTGCAGCGCAGCCTGCACAACTGGCAAGTTCGGTTAGTCGGATAGGTTGAGTGACACTCATTGAGAAGCCTTTCTTTTGCTGTGTAGATAGGGATAGCTATTCTCTATTAAACCACAAAAAAGCGTGTGTTGGTCTCCTGTTCCTATCATACCCAAATGCAAGGAAGTATGAGAGAGTTATACAATAACGAGGAGAATTCTGTTCAGCATCTTACAGAAGAGTGGTGCTAAAATAATTCAATGAAGGCGTATATGCATATGAACGTCTTTAGAGCTGTCTTGACTATCACTCCCGGGCTTAAATAGCATCACTGGAACCAGAGAGGAAAAGCATGAAAACACAACCACTCCCTCGGATTACTGGTGAGCTTGCCCTAACAAGTGAACTAAAACCACCCCAGGCTTCACTTTCATCACAGACACAGCGAATGCTCTACCTCCTTGCAGCCTGTATTGCACTGACCATGACTGGCTATGGCATTGTCATGCCTGTCTTCGCCAAACGTATTGGTGAACTCGGCTCGGGAGTACAAGCTTTGGGCTTGATGACGATGAGCTTCGCCTTCGCGCAATTTCTGCTCTCACCTTTCATGGGATCGTTCGCCGACCGCTTTGGAAGACGCCCGCTGATCCTCATTGCACTTGCTGGAGAGGTTATAGCTAATGGTGCGTATCTCTACGCGCAGTCAGTTCCGCTCTACATCGCCATACGTTTCTTCCAGGGAGCTATTTCAGCGGGCCTGCTGCCAGCGACCCTGGGAGTGGTTGGGGATAGAGTTCCCGAAGAACAACATGCACAATGGACTGGCGTCATTATGGCTAGTTATGCCGCAGGGTTCATTTTTGGTCCAGTACTCGGAGGATTTCTCTTTGATCGCTGGGGTTACGCCGCCCCCTTTGCCGTCTCTGGAATCCTGGCATTTCTTGCGCTGTTGCTCGCCCTTGTGATGGTTCCCGAGACGAAACCTGCCTCCTTACGTGTTCAAAAGCTGAATCCAATCGAGGGACAGACGAAGTGGAGAGAAATTTGGGCTTCCTTGCCTCGACCGATATACCTGTTCACCACTTTACTGCTCATCGATTTCCTTGCCACCTTTGCCTTTGCTTTCATCGAACCGCAGATGGCCCTCTACTTCTACAACCAACTCTTCCTGACCCCGACGCAACTGGGCTTTATTGTGGGTGGGTATGGACTGGCTATGCTCCTGGGGCAGGCTTTCCTTGGAAAGTTGAGCGACCGTTACGGGAGAAAGCCAGTGATGATACTTGGCCTGCTTCTAAACGGAACCTTATACCTTGGTCTGATCTTCGTCAAATCGTTCGGCTTGCTCTTCCCTATTGCTATACTCGCCGGCTTAGGCGACGCACTTTTTATTCCGGCTATAGCTGCCTGGTATCTAGATATTGCAAAGCCAGAGCATCGATCACGGGTGATAGGGATAAAGGGGTCAGTGGCTGCACTTGCAGGAGTTGTAGGCCCATTGCTGGTAGTCATAGTCAGTGCATGGACGACACCGGCGAGCATTTTTGCCATTTCGGCAGGAGCGACGCTAGTTGCAATCTTGCTTGCTTTGGTCGTGCTGAAAGGGCGCCCCAACATTGAAGGCAGTAAAGATCAAGTCCAGCCTATCACCTCATCGCAGTGAAAGTGACACGGGCCATTCTCTTCTCGATGCACGATACACCCGTGATGGTTGCGCTGAACAAGTACCGGGAGGCTGCTTACACGGAGAATAACGGGCATCAATCGGTCACAGGTATCTTCACACCACGGGCGAAAAGGTAGTTTAAGCTAAGACAGAAATTCTTGCAAGGCACTATATGTCTCATTTGGGACTTCCTCTGGAAGAAAATGTCCTCCTGGGAGAGCTCCGCCGTGTACATCGCCGGCACGTTCACGCCATGTCTCCAGGACAGCGTACTTATGCCCCACAAACCCTTTCTCACTCCACAGGGCGAGCAACGGACACATCACTTTTTGGCTCATATATGCTTCATCATGGAGTAGATCAATGGTGGCAGACGCGCGATAATCTTCACACGTTGCGTGAATGGCCGCTGGATTGCTGAAGCAACGGAGATATTCTTCAACCACTTCGGGGGTAAAAGCGCCAGCATCTGCACTCCACCTCGTTAAACATTTACGCAGGTAGTACTCGGGCTGAGCGCCGATCAAGCGCTCTGGTAAGTCATAGGGCTGGATGAGAAAGAACCAGTGGTAATAGGCAGTCGCAAATGCTTTATCCGCAGTCATATACATTTTGTAAGTAGGAGCAATATCAAGCACCGCCAGCTTCTTTACTCGCTGGGGATGGTCGAGAGTCATACGATGACCTACACGCGCGCCTCGATCGTGACCAACTACAAAGAATTCTTCAAAGCCCAACTGGATCATCACTTCTACCATGTCTTGAGCCATAGCCCTTTTCGAATAATTGTAGTGGTCAGCCCCACCTTCTGGTTTCGAGCTGTCACCATACCCACGCAGATCGGGTGCAATTACGGTGAACTCTTCAGCCAGACGAGGAGCAATTTTGTGCCACATCAGGTGGGTCTCAGGATAGCCATGCAGCAGCAGCAGAGGAAAACCATTCCCTCCTTTAACAAGATGGATAGTAGCCCCACTTGTGTTGATCTGAGTTTGCTCAAAGCTATCAAACATATCTGCTTTCACTTTTTCTTTGTGATTTAGCGGACTACTTGTGTTAAGGTTCTACTCTGTCTTCTGAGAACATTATGTTCTCGTAAACTGAAGCGATAGGAAAACGCAAGTTGAGACTTTTCAGTTCTATTTCGTCATCAGGCCTGAATGGATGGAATGTCCACAACTTCTCAGTTTGGCGTCGGTAGAGATCCACAGCCTGTTGTTGCGTGTCTACAAGCACGTACTCCTGGAGCATTTGACATGCACGATAGAAATCAAATTTTCTGCCTCGATCATAAGCTTCTGTGCTGGAAGAGAGTACCTCAATCACCACACAAGGGCAGTAAATAATATCACTGTCGCCTTGCTCCTGATCTCGTGGATCGCAACTTACTGAGATATCTGGATATACATAACGTGTTGCAGAAATACTCATGCGCATATCAGAGTTGTAGACCATGCAAGGCTTGCCACGTAACGCACCATCGAGGAGGATGAGGAGATTGATGCTAATACGGGAATGGTTAGCGGTGCCACCCGCTAACATGGTAACTACGCCATCGATGAACTCATAACGTGCTTCCAGGCTATTGCGGTCGAGAGTCAGGTATTCTTCCACGCTCATAACGAGTCGGTGAGGATCTGCTGCCATCTTTTTGATACTCCTTCAGCGAGTGGTCTTCTGTTGTTATTTTCGCACAAACTGGTTATGAAAGCTACCTTATCAGAAGTTCAGAGCATTCATGTTTGCCTTGACACGCTGGCTGCATATATCTAGAATCTCTTGTATACTATATAAGCCATTAGAAATGGTATTGCTACGAGATAAGAGTATAAACGTCAATTCTGGAGTAAAGAGGACCCTGGTTGGGTATAACTCCAAAGATACTCTCCTTAGCAACAGGTAACAGAGGTGTACTTCAAGGAGCTATACGACGATGTCAGACCGTATAGGTCAGCAACTTGCTAACTACCGCCTGATTCGTATACTCGGACAGGGAGGTTTCGCTGATGTATACCTTGGCGAGCATGTATATCTCAACACACCGGCTGCAATTAAAGTACTCCAGATGCGACTGACTGATGATGATGAACAAAACTTCCTTGCTGAAGCACGTACCATTGCCCGCCTGAAGCATCCCTCAATCGTGCGAATTCTGGAATATGACGTGGTAGATAGCATTCCATTTCTCATCATGGAGTATGCTCCAAATGGTACCTTGCGCCAATGTCACCCAAAGAGTACGATTTTGCCTCCAGATAGCATTATTCCGTATGTTCGACAAGTTGCAGCTGCTTTACAGTATGCGCATGATCGAAAACTCATCCACAGGGACGTGAAACCAGAAAATATGTTATTGGGATACAGGAATGCGGTTCTTCTGAGTGATTTTGGACTGGCGGTAATTGCCCAGAGTTCCCGCGAACGGCTCCAAACTGTTGCTGGCACCGTAACCTACATGGCACCTGAACAACTGCAGGGCAAAGCATGCCCAGCCAGCGACCAATATGCGCTGGCTGCCGTCATCTATGAATGGTTGAGCGGGGAGCGCCTCTTTTCAGGATCCTTCATAGAAGTGGCTACGCAGCATGTCCTTGTTCCTCCGCCCTCTTTACGTAATACGCTTCCGGCATTTCCGCTTGCTATTGACCAGGTAATACAAAAAGCACTTGCCAAAAATCCAGAAGAGCGCTTCGCAAGCGTGCTTGAATTTGCCAGAGCTTTCGAACAGATATGCCATGCGGAGGCATCAAAACAGTACGCGAGTGCACCCGTCCCTTTGGGAAAACTCTTTACCACTTATCGAAAACATTCTGCAGCTGTGCTACACATTGCATGGTCTCCCGATAGTAAGAAGATTGCCTCTGCCAGTGCTGATAAAACGGTTCATATCTGGAATGCCACCAGCAAAACCCCTACACTGATTTACCGCAACCATACTAAACCAGTGAGCGCGGTGGCCTGGTCGCCTGATGGCTCACGCATCGTCTCTGGCTCATGGGATACGACGGTACAGGTTTGGAATGTGCAGACCGGGCGTAAGCATATGACCTTTCGAGGCTTCTCACAAGAGGTGAGCAGCGTGGCGTGGTCACCTGATGGAAAGAATATCGCGTGCGGTTCATGGGATACGACGGTACAGGTTCGGCAGGCTAATTCAGGAAGCAGGCTCTTCATTTATTCAGGTCATACCGGTCCTGTCCACGCGTTGGCATGGTCTCCTTCCATCTCTTCATCTCCCTCTGAAGGTGGCTGGCGCATTGCTTCCGCAAGTGGTGCAGCCGGAAACGCTGATGTTGATAATACTGTACAAATCTGGAATGCTTTCACCGGAGA
>WNFC01007325.1_pt1 | contig 13296 bp, 16 predicted proteins | sample 5400541 | NCBI WGS metagenome assembly WNFC01 (sample SAMN13153342, study PRJNA577476) | soil metagenome | isolation source: 120 cm saprolite under Douglas fir tree site 2 hole 2 replicate 1 | place: USA:California | collected 2015-04-18
GCCAGGCGAGTGCGTTCATAGAGAATCTGTCCGGGTACAGTATATAAATGAAACCTGGTTCGAAAGCCGTGAACGGTGCCGAGATCCAGCGGAAGAAAGTCGAAAAATAGTGTTCGCTCGGTTTCAGTAGCGATACTCAACATTTCTCCACGAACGGAAGGATTGATGCTCTTGAACACGTATTGCAGGTTAGTCGTTTTCCCACAGTAGCCAATGCCGTAATAGACGATCTTGCAGTGTATTTCGTGGGTAGAAATATTGATGAGCGCCATGAGTAAGATACCCCTAATCGCGGAAGAGCAGGTCGATGGTATCTTCCACCGAGGAGCGAAATTGAATATTGAGAACGGAGGATTTCTGGCGACTGGAATCTACTCGCACCCGTTCTAAGGTGCGTCCTAGCTCTTCTGAGGTTTTTTTCGAGAGGACTTTGACAAGTCCTATATGCGTAAGCTTGTCAAAGACGATTACGAGCAGCCATTGTTCCTCGACCATTGTGGTATAGATGTTCTCATGCACTCCCTGCTGAAAAATGGTGCGGAAATCTTTTTCGCCAAGTAACTCGGCCACATGGCGCGAAGAGGAGAATGCGCCAGCCAACAAGGCTCCAAGCGATGTTGCATTACGCTTTGTGCTAGTCCCTTGTGAGGAAATAACCTGACCACTTTTGTCTAACAACATGACAGAAGTAGCACTGGTGTCATTCATAAGCTTATTTAACGCATTGGTAATAGTATCAAGTTCATGATCTGAGATAATAAGATTGGTCAGTTGTTCCATGTACGCTTCGCCCTCTGTGCACATGTTCGGCTTTAATGGAAATTGTACTAAATAATAATATTAAGCTATATCGAGAGCTTGAAGGATTTCATTTCGACATGCCTTCACCATGTGGCGCACTCGACCGATGCTTGAGGCATTGTCAAAAAGAGTGACTACCAGCGCAAAGTCTCCAAGAGGGTCAACGCTCACTAATCCATGCTCATATTCCATAAGAGCGCCAACTACACTACCCCGTGAGATCTCCTGCCCCAGGGCTTCAGCAGTATTCAGACTCGTTGTCATATAAGCGCCGACAGTTTCCATATCTTCTTTACTATCACGGCTCAATCCCTCAATCAATAAGCCATCTCGTCCTACCAGGACAGCCAGCCTCACTCCTGGAATCGTCAAAAAGCGACTCAGCATTTGCTTTAGATCAACCATTCTTTCCTCCATACACAACGGGCGACACTGCTGTTCAATCAGCCTGGACTCCCGCCATTTTACCTCATGCGGGTGAGTGATGCAATCAGATGGGACATCTTGGCTAATGGTCATCCACTCTCAGTCAACCTCCTCACTACTAATGAAAATAACGTATGGCAGCGAGAATATATGCGCGTGCTGCCAAAATTACTTCTTGAACGTCCACAAATTCATCCGGCATATGAGCAACTTTGACATCACCTGGTCCAAAAAGTAACGCTGGAAAGCCACCCATATTGACGAATAACCGCAGGTCAGAGCCATAGGGCGCTCCCTCGATCTCAGGTTTATCTCCGGTGAGATCGAGCATGCATTGCTGACAGAGTTTCACCAGGTAATGGTCCATTGGAATCTCACCGGAGTCGAACTGCCCACCTGACCACCCAATTTCAAGTGGATGGTTACACAACCATCGATCAGCTACTGCCAGCTCTTTCAGGGTTTGCTCGAATTGATGGCGCACAGAATCGCTATCTTCACCCATGGCAACCCCGATGCGACCCTCGAAAACAAGTTCTTCAGGAACTGATGAAGACCAGTTACCTGCCTGCACACGTCCAATATTAAGTGGATATGGTAAAGCGAGTTTGCCGAGCAATGGATGCTCAATCTCACTATTGCGCTCTCTTTCAAGCTGTATCAACACCTTGTGCACATCCAGGTACTTTTCAATAGCGCTGACTCCCTCTAAACGTACACATGCATGCGCGGATTTACCGTGCACCCTGACGGTGAAAGTAAGCGCTCCAGCCTGAGCAGGAATCAGGTTAAGACGTGTAGGTTCGCAAACGATTGCAGCATCTCCTGTATGTCCGCGCAGTAGGCTGGCAAAGGTACCAATACCCCCATCTTCTTCGCCAATCACGCTCTGAATCATTAAAGAGCCATCGATTGGAATACCTGCATCCATAATGGCCTTGATCGCATAGAGAGCTGCCATCAGCCCACTCTTCATGTCGCAAGAACCACGACCATAGATACGCCCATCAACTAACTCTGCGCCCCAGGGGTCGTGTTGCCAATTAGCATGATCGCCTTCTGGTACAACATCAATGTGTCCATTGAAAATTAATCTTTTGTCACTTGATCTATCTCCACCTGTCGTTCCCTGCCAGGCCCCTACTAATCCTATTGCCTCATGTTTGCTGCGATCGACCTCCATTCCTGGAAACCAGGGATGTTTTTGCAGTGACGCAATATCAATCGTCCATAGATCCACATCCAGACCTAGCTGCCTCATGTGATGACTCAACCAGTGCTGGGCCGTAGCTTCCTGACCTGTCACACTTTGTATACACAACAAATCGCGCAACGCCTCGATGAGTTTTTGCTCATCGAGCGCAGCCAGCGCGCCTGTTTCAATCTCAGTAAGCGCCATAACATATGAACTCACTTTCCGTAATTGGTGACTTACCGTTTGCTCATTTTCAGGGGGTTCTGAAGAATCCCCACAGAGTTTCGTATCCATGGTGGGTGTGAACTCCAACAAGGCCAACACCCGAGGTTTTAGGGCAGTAAGTGCAGTCAGATGGCGTCGTGTCTGATGCGGTTCAATGACCAAGGTCAAGGTAATCTCCTGGAACGTTTCCAGCAAGCGCTCCGTGGCGGGATGGGTCGTCGCTCGCTTGGGATTGCCCGCATACAGCCCCGCCAGGGCAGCGCCTTCCTGGGCCAACTGACGACGCGCCACACACTGAAGCCTCGTCAAGACCCGCAGGGTGATCGACAACAACCGGACTAAGCCCGTGGCAGGATCGTCCCACTCGACATACATGGGAGAGAGCGACAAGGGGTGTCCGATCACTCGCCCGAAGTTGCGCTCCACCACATACTCGTCGCGCTAGGCCTCGACTGCCTGGGACAACGAGAGTCCATCTCCGGTCTGGTTCCTGGCAGCTACCAGCCGCCGTGTCCGTTCATGCAGTTCCCCGGTCACCAATTCGAATCTTCGCTTGATCGCTTCTGCTTCATTCATCCAACACAGTCTATCACCTCTTCCCTCATCTTGCGACCTTTATGCTCTGTCTTCTCATAACTGCATTGCAAGAATAGTCTTACCGGCGCCGGACGGGCCTCCGAGTAGCAGCACTTTCCAGTCTATTTGATGTGACATCATAACCAAATAGTGCTTTCCTTTCCAGTAAAAGATTATCCAATTTGACTTAAGCAGGAAAAGCTGTACAAAAGTGTGAACCAGTTCACATCTATCCTTGAGCTTTTATGTTAAGCTAGAGGTGGTTAATACTCTCTTAAAAATGTTCTGTCTATCATGTTTCTTCCTCAATGTATGTCTAATCAATCAAAGGATGCATCATTATGAAAGCAGCTTTATCATCTCCGAAACGCCTGTTTGTCGGTACAAGCCTCCTCGTATTGCTCTTTCTTATCCCTGCACTCGTTGCCTGTAGTACTGTCAACAGTAATAGTAATGCAACTCCGACCAGCACAGTCAAAGTTAGCATCACTCCTTTGAGCACAGCCTCCACTGGAACGCCGGTCGTACACTTAGGCGTCAAACCGTGCCCCGGTGACACCGGCAAACCCGCGCATTGGCAGGCGATCATCAATCCCTATGCCTATGGCGGTCAACAGCATGTCGAGAGCGTGAGCTGCGCCAACATCATGGGCGCTCCTTCGCTCCAGGCGCTGGTGACGGATCGGCGTTCCGATGCAGGCGCAACGCTTGATGTCTTCGTGTTCAACACTATCACTCAGGCCACACCCACAAAGGTCTTTCAGTTGATGGGACTTGTGAAGGGTGATGCGAAGATGAGCGGCTACAACACGGTCATGACAGCCCAGGCTGACCAACTCTCCGCGCTCAACGCGGGCAAACCCGTCTCCGCCATGACTGCCGATCTCTTCCGCGAGTTCAAGTGGGCCGCCAGCGCAGGTACACTGGCGCAGACCGTCTTCCCCGGCATCTTCCCTGACCTGACGCGCTACCAGGCCGAGGCTGACCAGGCGCAGGTCAATTCGGGACATCAATCCTGGAAACTCAGCGCCACGATGGTCGCCAACGCACTGGCCGTGAGCTTGCTCAGCTGGTCTCCCAGTTCATCGACCACCCTGCTCAGCGGCGGTGGGACCCATGATACAGGTGCGGTCGTGAAAGTTCGAAACAGCACGGTGGTCAGTGGAAGCATCATAGTGACACTCTCCCGGCTAGAGGGGAATACTCACGGCGGGATCTGGGTAGCAATTGCTGTGAAGGTCGATGGCATGTCGATCAGCAGCCCCGATCCGCTCACCATCCTCAGCAGCCCGGTCAGCGTGAAGGGAACAGGCAGCGCTTTTGAAGGACAAATCGGTCAGGTCATGATACTGGATCACCTCTATCATTCCGTGGGACATACGGGCGCCACTGGAGTGATCGGTAATGGCCCGACCTCGTTCTCGACCAGCCTGAGCTACCAGTCCACCTTCCCTTCTGGCACCCAGGAGGGAGTACTCGTCTTGTATGCCCCCAGCAACGCGAATGGCTCGATTGCAGCCGCAGTCATGGTAAAGGTGCTGGTCAGGGGGTTGCAGAACTGATCGCGACCAGCCCACGCCTCTTCTGAGGCGACTCAAAAAAACTGTGTTATTCTGGCAGCGGCGTGCAGGCGTCCCGAAACGCCTGCACCTTTTTCTCTACGTCCAGCAAAGACATGTGCATCGGCGTGGGTACGCTCAAATTGTAGGTGAGAATTTTGTGGTTCAGGGCGCGCAACTTCTCTTCGTATCGGGTGACAGCTTTCTCGATGGCGGCGTTATAGGCGCGTTTTTCGCTGGCAAAAGGGGGGGACGCGGCGCAGGCGGTTCAGCTGTTGCGCAATACGCTCGTTTTCGCGGCGAATTTCCTTGAGCAGTTCAATTTCAGGGGGAGCATACCCGTTATGCTTCAGCATTAGATAGGCTGTGGCTTTGTCTCCACTCAGGGCATCCTCTTCGAGGTTAAGCGGCTTGCCCGTTCCGTGTAGATTATCGAACTCGCCGCGAGCCACCGCCTCCTGAATCTGCTCTTCGATGTAATGCTGAAAATGTTTGGCTTTCAGCTTATTCGCTCGTTGTTGTCGTTCTTGCTCTTCTTGACCGACGTTTCTGGCAACGCCTCGCCAATCTTTTCGAGGCACAGGAAAACGGAATATACCCAATGCCTCTTGGCAGCACGGCTCCATCTCCATGCCTCCTAGCAGGTGCCTTTCCCGTGCTTTCGTAATGGTATAATGTCTCGTATGTAGACGATGATTTTATCGCCCTTGTTTTGTAAATTTGTACTGTCTTTGCAGGAATATAACTCAGCCATAAAGGCTTTTCCTATCGTGTGAGGTGGATATGCATAAGGACATCGCTGAGATATTACTTTCCGAGGAAGAGATACTTGCCAAGGTTGCCGAACTGGGCAAGCAAATTACACGCGATTATCAGAACAAAAATTTGTTGTTACTAGGAGTCCTCAAAGGAGCAGTCCCTTTCATCATTGACCTGGCACGCGCCATCGATTTGTTGGTTGACATTGATTACATGGCCATCTCCAGTTATGGCAATGAAACACATTCAAGCGGGGTAGTACGGATACTCAAGGATTTAGAAGCTCCTATAGATCAAAAACATGTGCTGATTGTCGAAGACATCGTTGATAGTGGCCTTACTCTGAATTACCTCTTTGAGTTGCTAAGCAATCGTAACCCACTTAGCATTCGCGTATGCGCACTCTTGAATAAAGTGCGAGAGCGTGACGTAGAGGTAGAGCTAGAATATACTGGTTTTACAATCCCTATTCTATTTGTTGTGGGATATGGTATGGATTACGCACAGCTCTATCGCAATCTACCTTACATAGGCATTCTGAAACCCGAAGCTTACAGGGATAATACAGAGAGGCCAGAAACACAGCATAAGCATCCTGTTGAAGGAAAAGCTTCGGAGTAACAGTGATCTTAATTGCAATAAGGAAAACAACCAATGTCTGCTGATACGCAGACGACCCATATGGCAAACAAGCAGGTGCCTGAACCAGGTACACCTGCTGATGAAGCCATTGTCGTTAAGAATTTTACGAAAAGTTACGGCTCTCATCGCGTTGTTGACGAGTTACAATTCACCGTACAGCGAGGAGAGATCTTCGCACTGCTTGGGCCAAACGGAGCAGGCAAAACCACAACAATAGAAACACTGGAAGGTTATCGGATACCCGACCAGGGCCGAGTGCGCGTGCTGGGACTTGATCCGATCCGCGAGTCGCAAAAGCTAAAACCACACATTGGCGTCATGTTGCAACAAGATGGGCTTTATCCAGGGCTTACTGCGCGCGAAGTACTACATCTTTTTGCTGGCTACTACAGGCAGCCACAGAATATCGATAGTTTGCTTGAGCGGGTAGGTTTGAATAAAGCATACAAAACACGATGTCGCAGACTGTCGGGAGGACAAAAGAGAAGACTTGCACTGGCAGTTGCGTTGGTCGGCAACCCGATACTGGTTTTTCTGGACGAGCCAACCTCAGGTATGGACCCACAGGCACGACTGGCAACATGGGAAATTGTCCGTGAATTAAAACAGAATGGAGTAACTGTCTTATTGACCACGCACTTGATGGACGAAGCTGAACGACTGGCAGACCGCATCGCTATTATCGATCATGGACGTCTCGTTGCCTTCGATACGCCATCCGGGTTGACAGGAGCGCAAAACTCAACAGTTGTGCGCTTCATCGCACCTGCCGGGTTAGATTGCACCCAACTATCAGCTCTGCAATCAGCACACACAGCCGAGGAGATTCGTCCAGGTAGTTATTTGATAGAGACTGACACGGCTCCGCTGCTTATAGCAGAATTGACAGCATGGTTACGTGACCAGCACATCACGCTTACCGAATTGCGTGTTGGACATGGTTCTCTGGAGGATCTGTTTCTACGCTTGACGGGATCAGAGATGAGAGAGTAAAGGGAGATGGCAACACGCACTCTACACCCACAAACTTCCAACGATCAAGCAGCCCCACTAAGCCGGCAGATAATAGCCCAGACCAGAGTCGAGTTGCTCTTAACACTGAGACGTGGAGAGAGTGTTCTGATTACACTCATCGTGCCGGTACTCCTGCTGATCTTCTTTGCTTCATTGAACATCATACCAGCAACCACCGGAAAAGCAGTAGATTTTCTCCTACCAGGAATACTGGCCTTAGCTGTGATGGCAACAGGCATGGTGAGTCTGGGTATAGCAACAGCCTATGAGCGTTACTACGGAGTATTGAAGCGTCTCGGAAGCTCCCCGCTGCCACGTAGTGGGCTTATTATTGCCAAGGTAATTTCAGTCCTCGTTCTGGAGTTGATCCAGATTATCGTTCTGATTGGTGTAGCAGCCATTTTATACGGCTGGCGGCCAGCAGGTTCTCCGCCCTTAACTTTACTAATAATGGCTATAGGAACTGTGACATTTTCCGCACTTGGGCTGGCTATGGCAGGGGCATTGAGAGCAGAGGTGACACTGGCAGGGGCAAACGGACTCTTCCTGCTATTTCTTTTACTCGGTGGTGGGATTCTACCATTGAATCACCTCCCACCAACATTGGCAGCAATCGCGCAAATTCTACCTGCTGCCGCGCTCACACAGGCTCTTCAGGCAACAATGTCTAACAAAGCACCGTTTCCGCTTAACTCTCTAGTGGTACTGGTGATCTGGGCTGTGGCCATTCTCCTGGTCGCTATGAAGACATTTAAATGGGAGTAATATCAGACAGTTATCCACTTCCACTGTTCTGTGCATGTGAAATCGAGGATGGCCAATGTTCCATTTCTGTCAAGCGAACTGACAATAAACTGGGGAATACTGGGTCGCTGGAGATGGCCTTCTTGATCTGGTAGCATTATAGAGATGCCATCCAGTGCAGACACATGCGAAATTGAATCAGTAAATGTATCAAGCTGGCCCACAATAATTTTCACCGTAAAGCTGACAGTCTGATCGCGCAGATCCTGGTTCCAAAGCAATGGAATGATGGTGTCATTCGCATTTCGAAAAGGGTCATGGAAAGTAAAGTCCGTTTTATATGGATTGCCAGGCTCAGCGTGTGCGTAAGCAAAAGCCTCGATACACAAATTGTATTTATAAGCGCTGTGTGGCGTACGAGCCAGGTGATTGAGGTGTGCGTTTGATACAGCGAACCGTTGCCTCAAAATGAATAGGCCAGCAGCCAGAAAAATCAAGATGAGAGCAAGTGACGCCCAACGTCTCATCAGCACACCTCTTTCAGGAATGACCGTGCTACTTTCAACGAGGGAGTGCGCTCATATTCTCTGCTTCTTCACTCTCGTTTTCTGAGCTTGAAACCGAAGCAGATGGTAATGACTGCAACTGAACTACTGTAATAAGAAACATGAGGAGAATAAGTACATGTAACGCTGTACACCAGGCGCAAATTGTATGCAAACGCACAATTTCTACATACACAAGATAGAGAATCACCAGCAAACCTGCCAGTGCCCAGGCAAATTGTGCTACCCGAATCCGGCGCTGCCATAGTCCCGTTGCTGCAAGCAAGCCAGCAATCGCTAAAGCAGCGCTAACGACGCACCATCCAAGGCCAGGTATCGTAATAGGCAAAGTAGTGCCTGGAACAACAGAATAAGCACTGGATAGGACACGAGTGCAATTGATGAGGCCACTCTCCGAACAAACAAGAGGGATATTTTCATAATGAACAGATGTCAGGTAGGTAGAAATGCCCGCGCCCAATAGGGAAAGTACCAGCAGGAGTACCTGGCTGCCCTGTCCCGAACGTTGTAACTGTTTCATTTATTCCCCTTCAACACTGCATTTCAAACTGGCTGTTCTAATCGTTCATTGACCTAAAGCGTGCATAGTAGGGGCGGGGCTTGCCCCGCCCTCGTCCCAGCGTACTAATGGGATCTGCGTTCACGCATATGGTGGTTACCCCGCGTCAATCAACTGGCGTGACAAATTCAGAGAAATGACATGCTGCGTAATGTTCCCGACCTTCCTTAGCCTCGTAGACTGGTTCAACTTCGCGACAGATCTGCTGAGCCATAGGACAGCGTGTATGAAAGCGGCAACCAGATGGAATGTTGATTGGACTGGGCAAGTCGCCAGAAAGAATGATACGTTTGCGGCGCTTCTCAATCTGTGGATCCGGGATAGGTATAGCTGATAGCAGAGCCTTCGTATAAGGATGCTTGGGAGCGGCATAGAGTTCATCGCGATCCGACAGTTCGACGATTTTTCCCAGATACATCACCGCAATACGATCAGCCACATGGCGCACAACACTGAGGTCATGCGAAACGAAGAGGTATGTTAAGTTGAACTGCTTCTGTAGCCGTTGCAGCAAGTTCAGCACCTGGGCGCGAATTGAGACATCCAGCGCCGAAACAGGTTCATCTGCAATCACAAATTCCGGATTAATCGACAGCGCGCGTGCTACCGCGATGCGTTGTCGCTGACCGCCACTAAATTCGTGTGGATAGCGATCAATATACTCAGGACGCAAACCAACGACATTTAAAAGCTCAGCCGTTCTGTCACGAATTTCTGCACCGGAAGCGACTTTATAAATATGCATCGGTTCGGCGATGAGCGACCCGATCGTGTAACGCGGATTCAGCGAGGCAAAGGGGTCCTGAAAGATCATCTGCACGCGCTGGCGCGCCAGTCTCAATTCCTCGCCACCCATGATAGCCAGATCCTTATCGCCAAACATAATTTGCCCGGCGGTAGGTTTATACAGTCGCACAATGGTACGGCCAATGGTCGTTTTGCCAGAACCGCTTTCACCTACAAGACCCATGGTCTGCCCACGTTCGATGCTGAAACTGACGCCATCCACAGCACGTATATAACCAATCACGCGTTGGAACAAAATACCTTGCGTCAGTGGAAAATGCATCTTAAGGTCACGCACGTCAACCAACGTTTTACTCGCTACAAGAGTTTCTGCCATCTACTTTTCCTCCGATACCGGCTGGGTACTCGCCAATTGAGCATTCGTAGCAGCAAGCACCTTCTCAATTCTCGTCTGGCGTCGCTTCTCTGCGTAAGCCTGTTCCTGTGGGTCTGTCACGTCAACCCAACACGCCTTGAAGTGAGTGGAGTTACCTGGAAGCGCCTCAAGAGGCGGCATCGTACGACAAATAGCGCGAGCAAAGGCGCAGCGAGGCATGAATGGACAACCCGTGGGGGGTTTTAACAGGTCAGGGGGAGCGCCTTCGATGGTCCTGAGTTGGGAGTGGCGTACCTCATCGAGGCGAGGTACCGAGGAGAGCAAGCCCAGGGTATAGGGATGACGCGGATTGGCAAATAACTCATCTGTTGACGCCATCTCGGCCACTTTGCCCGCATACATCACCACGACCCGGTCGGTCATACCGGCAACCACACCGAGGTCGTGCGTAATAAGGATCACTGCGGTGCCAAAATCGCTACAGACGCCATTGATCAGTTCGAGAATCTGCGCCTGGACAGTCACATCCAGCGCAGTCGTTGGTTCATCAGCTATCAGCAGCTTAGGATTACAGGCCAGGGCGATAGCAATCATCACACGCTGGCGCATCCCTCCACTGAACTGGTGTGGATAGGAGTTGATGCGCTCAGCAGCAGCAGGAATGCCGACTTGCTCCAGCAGCGAAATAGCGCGCTTTTGAGCTTCGTCCTTGCTCACCTTTAAGTGAATCGTCAGCGCCTCGCCAATTTGTTTGCCCACTGTCATAGTCGGGTTGAGGCAGGTCAAAGGGTCCTGAAAGATCATACCGATCTTGCCACCACGTATCTTGCGCATCGCGCTCTCAGGTAAATCGAGTAAATCCTGGTCATCAAACAATACAGAGCCGCCGGCATTTTCCGCCGGTGGGTGTGGGAGCAACCGCATGATTGAGAGAGCGGTGACACTTTTGCCGCAGCCGCTCTCGCCTACCACGCCTAATTTCTCGCCTGGTTTGATGGCAAAACTGACCCCATCAACCGCGTGCACTTTGCCGGCTTTGACCTTAAAGTACGTTTTCAGGTCCTGAACCTCTAGCAGATACTCTCCCAAAGTCGTAGCTCCTTTTACAAGCTATGCACCTAACGTTCCGTCATCTGGGGATCAAGGGCATCACGCAGGCCATCGCCCACCAGGTTAAAGCTGAGCACGGTAAAGAAGATCAGCAGGCCAGGCACAAACACGAGCCAGGGATCGACATCGAAGAATGACTCACCGGTAGCGATCATACTCCCCCAGCTCGAAGTAGGAGGCTGAATGCCGAAGCCAAAGTAGCTCAGGACTGACTCCAGAATGATATTGGTCCCGATGAGCAGCGTGGCATTCACGATGATCGGCCCGGCCGCGTTCGGTAGGATATGGCGGAACATCAGGCGGAAATTACCCGCCCCGATCGTGCGCGACGCCATGACGAACTCCCGCTCCTTGAGCGCCAGAAACTCCCCTCGTACCAGGCGCGCGGCGTAGGTCCAGGTTAAGATAGCGATCAAGAAGATCACGCTCTTGGGCGTCCCATCGACAAATGCAGCCGACAGGACAAAGAGCAACAGGTAGAGCGGCACGGCCAGGACGATATCCGTGAAACGCATCAAGATATTGTCAACAGCACCGCCATAATAGCCCGCGAAAGAGCCGATGCCGATACCGAAGACGATGGCCATGAGCATCGAGATAAAACCGACCAGCAGCGAGACCCGGCCACCGTACATCGCGCGGGCCAGGGTATCTCGGCCGACATCATCGGTACCCAAGGGATGGGCCAGGGTAGGATTCGCCAGCGTAGAAGTCGCACTGAGTGCATTGAGCGAATCGGGGTTGAGCGTCCAGATATAGGGACCGACGAAGCAAAAGAGCACCAGGACCAGCAGGGCAGCAGCGCCAACAACAGCGGCGCGGTTGCGAATAAAGCGATCCCCTGTTCAGATATATCCATCAGCAGTCTCCTCTCTTTTAGAAGTAACCGGTTCCTCCGTACTACGAGTAACGAATACGCGGATCCATCACCGCGTAGAGGATATCCGCTATCAGGTTGAAAGCAATCACAAACACCGCGCCCAGCAGCAATTCAGCCATCAGCACCGGGTAATCGCGTATCGCCAGGGACTGGAAAAACAGCAAGCCTAAGCCCGGCCAGGCGAAGATGCCCTCGGTGATCGTCGCCCCACCGGCTACCGCCCCAAAATCAAGCGCGACGATGGTTATCAAGGGGATAACTGCATTGCGCAACGCGTGACGCACCATTAACGCGGAGGTAGTCACGCCTTTTGCGCGCCCGGTACGGATGTAGTCTTGCTTGACCACATCGATCATACTGGAGCGCATGTAGCGACTCCACCCACCGACAAAGCTAATGGCCAGTACCAGCATCGGCAAGATCAGATGCTGGATGTGATCCACAAACGCGCTCAGGGGATCGATATTAGTTGCGTAGTTCGAGGTTCCAGAGGTGGGAAACCAGTGTAACCACACGCCGAAGATTTCCTGCGCGAAGAGGCCCAGCAGAAAGATGGGCATACAAATACCGATGTAGGCAAGGGTCGTCAGTGTGTAATCTGTCGCCGTTCCATGGCGCAGCGCCGAGATCACACCCAGCAGCACCGCGATCACCAGCGCCAGGGCGAGCGCGGGCACAAACAACTGCAGTGTAGCAGGAAAGCGCTGCTTCAGAATATCGCCGACCGGTTGATTCGTGCCGAACGAGAAGCTAAAGTTGCCGGTTAAGGCGTTGCCCAGCCATTTGAGGTACTGTATTGGCACCGGTTGATCCAGCCCAAAGCGCGCCCTCAACGCTGCTCGACCGGCCGCGCTCAAATGCGGGTTGAAGATCACCTGGTCGGCCCCCCCCGGTATCAGGTGGATCAGGGTGAACATGAAAATGGTCACCAAAAATAGCAAAGGGATGGCCTGCAGTAAGCGCCTGATGATATATCGTCCCATAGACACCTCCGACGAGCAGAAAAAAAGGACGGATGTTAATGGTGATAGTGTACCATATTACACACTATTTACGTCAATAGTTTGAACATAGAATACACAAAATTGGGTGCTAAGGTAGAATAGTCAGTGCTGTT
>WNFC01012478.1_pt1 | contig 13295 bp, 12 predicted proteins | sample 5400541 | NCBI WGS metagenome assembly WNFC01 (sample SAMN13153342, study PRJNA577476) | soil metagenome | isolation source: 120 cm saprolite under Douglas fir tree site 2 hole 2 replicate 1 | place: USA:California | collected 2015-04-18
CTCGCTATTGCACGCGTGTTCAACGGAACCATGCATACTGGCGAGGATGTGGGCATCGCCAGGCTGGATGGTACGCTGCATAAAACGAAAATCACCAAACTGTTTTCATTCTCCGGGCTGAAGCGTGTCGACATCACCGAGACTGCGCTGGGGGATATCATCGCGGTCGCCGGCGTCGAGGGCATCACCATCGGCGAAACCATCACCGACGCGGAGAATCCTTCTCCTCTTCCTCATATCGCGATCGACGAGCCCACCATCGCCATGCTGTTCACGGTCAATACGTCACCTTTCGCCGGTCGCGAGGGCGCGTACGTCACTTCCAGAAATCTTCGGGAACGATTGCAGAAAGAGCTTCTGACCAACGTTTCATTGCGCGTCGAAGAAACTGATAGTACGGATTCCTTCACGGTCATGGGACGGGGCGAGTTGCAGCTCTCGATCTTGATCGAGATGATGCGTCGCGAAGGCTTCGAACTCATGGTAGGTAAGCCCGAGATCGTCACCAAGCGTAGCAAAGAAGACGGCAAGCTGATGGAACCGATCGAGAAGCTGACGGTTGACGTTCCGGAAGAGTTCGTCGGTGTGGTGATGGAACAACTGGGCGCGCGCAAGAGTGAAGTCCTCAACATGCACAATCACGGATACGGGCGGGTGCGCATCGAGTTCCGCGTCCCCAGCCGCGGGCTGATCGGCCTCCGCAGCCAGTTGCTCACCGACACGCGAGGCACGATTGTGATGAACTCGTTGTTCGATGGCTACATAGAATGGCAGGGAGAAATCCCGCACCGACTGACCGGTGCGCTAGTGTCGGATCGCAACGGGGTCACTACTCCCTATGCCCTTTACAATCTGCAGGAGCGCGGCGAGCTCTTTGTTGGCCCCACCATCGATGTGTACGAAGGCATGATCGTTGGCGAAAATGCCAAAGACAACGACCTGGACGTGAACGTCGTGCGCGAGAAAAAGCTGACCAACATGCGCTCCTCGACGTCCGACATGGCGATTCGCCTGGTTCCCTTCCGCAATTTGAATCTGGAGCAAGCCATCGAGTTCATTACTGACGATGAATACGTGGAAGTCACCCCCAAGTCGCTGCGCCTGCGCAAAAAAGTCCTCCAAGCCAACAGGCGTGGCAAGAAGAATTCGATGGTCGCGATCGAAGAGTAATCGGGTGCCCCCTCGTCGTTCCGTTCTTTGGAACGAGGGTGGGGTTGCCACTGCGCAAAGTTTGTCTCTCTGACAAAGACCCACCCTGTCTCTCCAAAGAACCGGGAAACGAGTGTCGGGCACCATCTCGGCAAATGGATGTATCGACATCGTGTCTACGATAGTATATACTTGGTATCACTATGGCAGGTGGGCAAATCGTAAAATGGGGAAACAGCCTGGCGGTCCGAATTCCCAAGCCTTTGGCTGAAGAGGCGGGGTTGGCCGAGGGCGACCGCGTCCTGATGGAGGCTGCGCACGGGCAGATCGAGTTGCGCCGCGTCGACCGGGTTCCGACCTTGCGGGAACTGGTCGCGCAGATCACTCAGGAGAACTGTTACGACGAAACCGCTACCGGACGGGAACGCGGCAAGGAAGCATTGGAATGGTAGCCCGTTACGTGCCGCGGGCAGGCGATGTGGTGTGGATGGACTTTGACCCGCAAAGCAGGCGGGAACAAGCCAAGCGACGTCCCGCGCTGGTGTTGACTGACCAAGTTTACAACCGCGCCAGCGGCCTAGCTGTGGTTTGCCCGCTCACTAGCCAGCGCAAACCTTATCCTTTCGCCCTTCCCACCGTGGTGGACAAAGTAGAAGGCGCGGTTCTGGTGGACCATCTGAAGAGCTTGGACTGGGTTGCCCGCCATGCAGCGTTTCATTCCAAAACCGATCCCGCGCTTCTGAAAAAGGTGCGCGATTATGTTGCGGTGCTACTGGGAATCCGTTAAACCTGTATCTTGGCTGGCCCAAATGCTCAAGAGCACGGACAAGCGGCTCAAGATGTTTGTCATCCCTTGCAGTTGCGGGACCACCTTCGCAGTCTCGGAAAACTATGATCGTCAAGGAACGGCCTGGAGCCGCTATTTGAAATGTCCCAACTGTGAGAAGCGGCACGACCCGAAAAACCGCCTGCTGCAGATCGGGTACCAGCGCGAAGGATATTGGAAGGTGGATTGTTAGCCAGTCGGCTCCGTGAGAACTACCATGCGTGGAAAATTAAGATGGAAGAGCATGCTGGCCCCGTGCGTGTCGCTGTAGTCGGTGTGGGAAATGTCGGCGCAACCTTTGCCTATGCCCTGCTCCTTAGCGGACTGGCTTCCGAAATCGTCCTGATTGACGCCAACCGCGCCCAGGCGGAAGGCGAGGCCATGGACCTCAATCACACTGTGCCCTTCACTCATCCCACGCGCATCTGGGCGGGCGACTATTCGGACTGCGCGGGCGCCTCCGTGACCGTGTTGGCGGCGGGCGCCAGCCAAAAGCCTGGAGAGACGCGACTCGATCTCATTAAGAAAAATGCCGCCATTTGGCGGGCGATCATACCTGAAGTGGTGAAGCACAATCCCGCCGGCATCCTGCTGATCGCGACCAACCCGGTGGATGTACTCACCTACGCGGCTTGGAAACTCTCTGGACTGCCTGCCCAGCGCGTGATCGGTTCCGGCACGGTTCTGGATACATCACGCTTTCGCTACCTGCTGAGCCAGCGTTTCGGTGTGGACGCCCGCAGTATTCATGCCTACATCATCGGTGAACACGGGGACAGTGAAGTACCGGTATGGTCGCTGGCCAACATCGCAGGCGTGCGCCTCCCGGAATTCTGCCAGACTCAGAATCTGCCTTACGATCCGCGCGCCATGGAAGAAATTCTTGTCCAGACGCGGGACGCGGCCTATCGCATCATCGAGCGTAAAGGCGCAACGTACTATGCGGTGGCCGCCGGCCTGATGCGCATCACCCAAGCTATTCTTCGCAACCAGAGTACCGTGCTCTCGGCCTCCAGCCTGATCAACGACTACTATGGAATCGGTAACGTGTGTTTCAGCCTGCCCACGGTGATCGATCGTGGCGGGGTAGAGAACGTGCTGCGTCTCGAACTGAGCCCGGAAGAGATCGAGAAGTTACGGCACTCCGCCGAGGTGTTGAAGACGACAATCAGGGGCCTGGAGCTTGGTTAGCAATGCGGTTCCGGCGAGCGAAACTGCGACGCGACGCGGTTCCCACGGAATAACTTCCCATCCGTAAAAGACCTGCTATACTTCCCCACGCATTTGACTGTTCATCTGCTCCGGCTGTAAGACGGCCAACCAGCCTTCGCTTTTCCGCCGAAGTCAGTCACTCTCAGATAGCCCACTTAGAGGCGATTCGCTTGAAGAATATTTTCGTTGGCAATCTCGACTTCAACACTTCGGAAGAAGAACTGCGGCAGATGTTCGAGGCGCACGGTCAGGTAGACCGCGTCAGCATCATGACCGACCGCGACACTGGCCGCTCGCGCGGGTTCGGTTTTGTGGAGATGACTAACGCCGAAGATGGAGACAAAGCCATCGCCGCCTTGAACGGTACTCAACTCGGGGGACGCACGCTGAATGTCAACGAAGCCCGTCCCAAGGTCGAGCGCGGCGGAGGTGGAGGCAGAGACCGTGGCGATCGCGGTGGCCGTGGCGGCGGGGGTGGCGGCGGCAGAGGTCGTTACTAGTTAGCGGCTGGCCGTCAGGTGGTTTGTCCATTTGGCTCGGCGAATCCACCATGCTTGCTGGTTCGGCAGCAAGACTTCGAGGATGGGACTCGATAGCTGTGTTCTTGAGGGCTGAACTCGTCAGGTTAAAACTGTCTTCCTCTTCACTTTTTTGCCGCATCTGCCCCTGTTCCATCGGCTTTGCCGATTGAAGGTCAAACTTCCGGGATGTAGACTGAAAGGAACGCGCCCGTAGCTCAGATGGATAGAGCGATTGCCTCCGGAGCAATAGGTCGGGAGTTCGAATCTCTCCGGGCGCACCAGATTCTTCCCTGTTCCGTTCCCCCGGGGCTCTTGGCGAGCAACCCTGAACCGGAGTTTCGCAACCAAGTTGATCGTTTTGGGTTGGAAGTATCACCCGTCTATCCACGCAACCCGCAGCAGCTGGGCACCACCGGGCAAGCGAAGGATGAGCGGGCGAGAGGAAACACTATGCGAAGTGTCCCTGCCGTTCGTTCTTTGTTGTTTGCGCTTGTAGTGTTGGCGATGTCTGCAGCTTCGTTTGCCCAGGTAGGCATATCGATCAGGATCGGCCCGCCTGCGCTTCCGGTTTACGAGCAGCCCCTGTGTCCCGCCGAGGGCTATATCTGGACACCTGGGTACTGGGCCTACGACTACGATTACGCTGACTACTACTGGGTGCCCGGTACATGGGTTCTGGCGCCAGAACCTGGTTTTTTCTGGACTCCAGCCTATTGGGGTTGGGGCGGCGACCGATTCATTTTCCATGAAGGCTATTGGGGTCCGCGTGTCGGCTTCTACGGCGGGATCAACTACGGTTACGGCTACTTTGGAAACGGCTACGAGGGCGGGCGTTGGGACCGCGGCCGGTTTTTCTACAACCGCTCAGTGAACAATGTAAACGTCACCAACATCCACAACGTTTACAACACGACGATTGTTAACAACACCACCGTGGTGAACCGCGTCAGCTACAACGGCGGCAACGGTGGGATCAATGTGCGTCCGACCCGTGAAGAGGAAGCCGCGGAACGTGAGAGACATATCCCGCCGGTAGCCGCTCAAACTCAACATATGCGTGCCGCTCAAGGCGACCCTCAGTTTCGGGCCTCAGTGAATCGTGGCAGGCCGGCGGTCGCAGCGAGTCCGAGGCCAGGAGTGTTCAACGAGCGCGGGGTGGTACCCGCCCGAGAGGCCGGAGCGCCCATCAGCAATGTCCCTAGGCCAGGAAATGTGGTCCACCCCAGCGAACTCACCGTCCATGAACGCCCAGGTGGTCTAAACACTGGCAACCCGAAGCTGGATCAGAAATATCAGCAACAACAGGATAAGTTATTTTCTAGACAGAACCAGGAGCACGAGAAACTCCAGCGGAAGCAGGAGCAGGATCATCAGCGGATCGCACGACAGAACGATGAAGTGAGAAAACAGCAGGTCGAGCAACATCACCAGCAACAGACACAGCAAATGGAACAAAGACACGTCCAGCAACAGCAGCATTTGCAGGAAAGACAGCAGCCCGGGAGCCGGAATGAGCCCAAGCCTCGTTAGCGGGCATGCGCCGCCTGTCTAAGGAGCCGAATAGATCCCAGCACTGCCCGCGGTAGCTGCCACCGCCTAGCCAAAGCGGCTGTTGGCGGGACGTCGGAACGCGCCCATAAAATCGTCCAAATCCTGTAGGGTAAATGGCTTACGCAGGACTGGAGATCCGGTGACAAAGGCATAGTGCTGGCGGGGATTTTTTTGCAACAAATCTTCGATAAATTTGGCGCCGCCAGCGCGGGATCGGCGCATGAATTTCATCCCAATCAAGACCACATCGTAGGGCCCGTCGTCGCAATAAGTGCGGAATGCCTCATCGCATTTCGATGTCAGAGCTACCTTGTAGCCCAGCCGATTGAGCATGACACCCATAACGTTCCGGGTAGTTTCCTCGGCCTCAACTACCAGAATTTTCATGATCCCTCTCGCGAGCGTCTCGGTCTAACAACGGCTTGTCCACACATTTTATCGAGAGTCCAGCCGAGAGCAATGCCCCAGAGTTACCAGATCAGGTGACTATGGTCATCTTGTTCAAGAGCTCATCCTGTTCCAATCTAGTGGAGGGCATAACCAAAGTTTCCGGGAACGCACTTCATCTTATGAGCGATTCCAAGTATTCCGGCTCGGGTGCGGATTGGACGCAGTTGCTGACCGATCCGTCCCTGGTAGGTCATCTCGGAGAGCTGCTCCAGGTTTATCGCGAAGCTGCGCCTGAAAAACGCGATCAGGCCCTCCTCGAAGCGATGCGCAACATCAGAGGGACCGCGACAAAGGCGCCCCTCGCCTCCAAAGCCCCGGCAAACCAGCCGGTCGTGCCGTCTGCCCCAGTTGCACAGCCAGCACCCGCTCCGCCGGTGGCAACCAGTCCGGCCGCCAGTCCGCCATTTGAACCGGATATATTTACACCTGCCTCAAGCCAGGACCGTCGCCGCCACACTCGCTTGAAGTGTTTCGTCGCGGTTGAGCTGCGTCTCAGTAACTCAGCCGTCCCGGTCTGGGGGAATTTGGCCAACACCGGGCTAGGTGGATGCTTCGTTGAGACCGCCACGCCCGTACCTTCTGGAGTAAATGTAGAAATCGGTCTCTGGTTGGCTAATGGGAAGATCTGGATCAAGGGCCTCATCCTCACTGGAATCGTTACCAAGAGCAGCCCTTCGTTCGGCGTTCGTATCAAATTCTCGGAGCTCGAACCCGCGGAACGCGAAAACCTGCGCCACTTTCTGAAGTTCGTCGAAAGCACCACCAAGGGCTACAACACAGATAACGGCTATCTGGCGCAAATGAAACGCTAGAGTCGCTTCGACCCATCGAATCAAAGTTAATCCTCAAAATTGTCATCCTGAGCGGAGTTACTGCTTCGCTTGCGAAGGAGTGACGCAGTCGAAGGATCCCTACCGCAGGCAAATTCGCCTCCCTGCTAGGGTTATTGGCCGAACCGTGAGTACTCCAGCGGCAGGATCCTTCGACTCGCTAGACCGTCCGCAAGCGGACGGTCAAACTCGCTCAGGATGACAGGGCCCCGGCGACACGGCTCGGGAGAAATTGATAGACTGGCAAGGGGCGATCCCGGGATTTCCTGTTCCCCAAAACGTTCTCCGGCAAGGTTGCGCTTCCACCCGCGTCGGTGAATGACGTACCCTCGAAAGGGCGGGTTCCATGGCAGTGAGCGAACAAACTTTGGCGACCGGCAAACAGCTGGAAACGCTGTGCATCAACACCATCCGCACCCTGGCGATGGATGCAGTGCAGCAGGCGAACTCGGGGCATCCGGGCGCGCCGATGGCGCTCGCGCCGGTCACGTATTGTTTGTGGCAGCAATTCCTGCGCTACGATCCGGCCGATCCGGTTTGGCCCAACCGTGATCGTTTTGTGCTCTCGAACGGTCACGCCTCCATGCTGCTCTACGCCATGCTCTACCTGGCGGAAGTGCGCGGCATAAATCCCGAGCACGAACGCCTGGGTGAATTCGCGGTCACACTCGATGAGATCAAGAGATTCCGTCAGCTCGATAGCAAGACTCCCGGACATCCCGAGTACCGCTGGACCGCCGGCATAGAAACCACCACCGGCCCTCTCGGCCAGGGTGTCGGGAACAGCGTGGGTATGGCCATTGCCGGCAAGTGGCTGGCCGCGCATTTCAACCAGCCTGGCTTTGAGATCTTCAACTACAACGTTTATGCCGTCTGCGGCGATGGCGACATGATGGAGGGCGTTGCCAGCGAGGCCGCCTCCCTGGCAGGCCATCTCAAGCTGCCCAACCTCTGCTGGATTTACGACGAGAACCAGGTCACGCTGGATGGTCCAGCCAACGTATCTTTCACCGAAGATGTAGGCGAGCGATTCCTGGGCTACGGCTGGAACGTCCTGCATGTCACTGACGCGAATGACTTGCAGATGCTGGCCAAAGCGTTCAACGGGTTCCTGCAAACCACGGATCGCCCGACTCTGATCAGGGTCAACAGCCACATCGGCTATGGTTCGCCCCACAAGCAGGACACCAGTGCCGCTCACGGCGAACCCTTGGGCGAAGAAGAAGTCCGGCTGGTAAAGAAGTTCTACGGCTGGCCCGAAGATGCTAAATTCCTGGTGCCTGACGGAGTGCTGGAAAGTTTCCGCAAAGGAATTGGCAAACGTGGCGGCGAATTGCGCCAGAAGTGGGAAGCACTGTTCACGGACTACGGGAAGGAATTTCCCCAGCTCGCCGACCAGATCAAGCGTATGCAGCACCGTGAGCTTCCCGACGGATGGGACAAGACCCTGCCCACGTTTCCGGCTGACGCGAAAGGCCTCGCCACGCGCGAGAGTTCAGGAAAAGTCCTGAATGCCGTAGCCGAGAGCTTGCCGTGGATGGTGGGCGGCTCAGCCGATCTGGCCGGCTCGGACAGGACCCGCCTCAAGTTTGATGGCGCTGGAGATTTCCAGGCCGGCAGCTACGGCGGCCGCAATTTGCACTTTGGAGTCCGCGAGCACGGTATGGCCGCGGCCCTCAATGGCATGGCTGTGTCCAAAATCCGGGCCTTCGGCGGCACGTTTTTTAACTTCAGCGACTACATGCGGCCGTCAGTCCGCCTGGCCGCGTTGATGGAACTTCCCACCATCTACGTCTTCACCCACGATTCGATTGGACTGGGAGAAGACGGACCCACCCACCAGCCAATCGAGCAATTGGCGTCACTGCGGGCCATGCCCGGCCTCATGCTGATCCGGCCGGCGGATGCCAACGAAGTGGTGGAGGCGTGGAAAGTCGTGATGCAGTTGCAGCACGAACCTGCAGCCCTGGTGCTAAGTCGCCAAGCCGTCCCCACCTTCGACCGCTCGAAATATGGCGCCGCATCAGGAGTCGCAAAGGGCGCGTATATCCTGGCCGACGCCGCCGATTGCAAGCCGGAAGTCATCCTGATGGCAACCGGAACAGAAGTCACGCTCTGCGTCAGCGCCTACGAACAACTGAAGACTGAAGGCATTAAAGCCCGCGTGGTCAGCATGCCTTCATGGAATCTCTTTGAGCATCAAAGTGAAGACTACAAGGCCAAGGTTCTGCCGCCAGACGTGAAGGCTCGGGTAGCGGTGGAGCAGGCATCCATCTTCGGCTGGTCGCAATATGTTGGCCCAACCGGCACAATCATAGGAATGCGCAGATTTGGAGCTTCGGCCCCAATCAAAGACTTGCAGAAGAAGTTCGGGTTCACCACGGAGAACGTAGTCGCGGCGGCCCGTAAAATAATTGGGAAATAGCAGTCGTCAGTCGTCGGTCTTCAGTCGTCAACAAAACCTTAATTGGTTCTCCTGACGACTGAAGACCGACGACTGACGACTAAAAGAGAGGTCATATGCCACCAGTAGAAGTTCTTGAAACCGCAAAAAAGACCAACCCCCTCAAGGATTTACTTAACTTCGGGCAATCAGTCTGGCTGGATTACATCCGGCGCGATCTGCTCACCGGCGGCGAACTGAAGCGCCTGATCGAGGAAGATGGCCTCCGTGGCATGACTTCCAATCCTGCCATTTTTGAGAAGGCGATTACGGGCAGCACGCTGTACGCCGACCTGCTGAATTCGCTGCGCTCGCGAACCGATCTCGACGCCAAAGCGCGCTACGAAATTCTGGCCATCCGCGACATCCAGGACGCCGCTGATTTCCTGCGGCCGGTGTACCAAAGCTCGAAGCGCCGCGACGGATATGTCAGCCTCGAAGTCTCGCCCTACCTCGCCCGCGATACCAAGGGCTCAATCGAGGAGGCGCGAAGGCTGTNNNNTTCCCGGTACCGCTGAGGGAATCCCAGCCTTCCAGCAAGCCATCAGCGAAGGCATCAACGTCAATGTAACCTTGCTCTTCGCGCAAGAAGTTTATGTGAAGGTGGCGGAAGCCTACATCGCGGGTCTGGAGCAATTCGGTGCGAGTGGCGGCGACGTCAGCAAGATGGCCAGTGTAGCCAGCTTCTTCATCAGCCGCATTGACTCCATGGTGGATGCGATCATCGACGCCAAACTTAAGGCTTCCAAAGATGCAAACGAGCAGCAGCAATTGAAGAGCGTGCAGGGGAAAGTTGCGATCGCCAACGGCAAGCAAACCTACCAGAAATATCAGGCCATCTTCGGTACCGATCGCTGGAAAGCCCTGGCGGCCAAGGGAGGCCAGACGCAACGCGTACTTTGGGCCAGCACCAGCACCAAGAATCCGGCCTACCGCGATGTGCTCTACGTCGAAGAACTGATCGGACGGGATACGGTGGACACCATTCCACCCGCTACCCTGGACGCCTTCCGCGAACACGGGAAACCGCGTGCCAGCCTGACCGAAGACCTCGCATCGGCCAAGCAGACCATGGATACTGTCGCCAAACTCGGCATTTCCATGAAAGAAGTGACCGACAAACTCACCGACGATGGAGTCCGCCTCTTTGCCGAAGCTTTCGACAAGCTTCTTGAAGCAGTGGAAAAGAGTTCGAAATCGAAATGAGCGCCAAAGTAAGCTTGCAGGCCTACAAACTACCTGAGCATTTGGCTGGTCAGGTCAAGACCAATATTGATGATTGGCGCACCGGCGACAAGGTCCGTCGATTTTGGCAGCACGATGCCTCGCTCTGGACCGGCACCGACGAAGCCAACTGGATGGGTTGGCTCGACATCACTGCGGACCAGATCGCCCACAGCGATAAGCTGCGCGCGGTCGTAGCTGACGTAAAAAAGGAAAATTTCGCCGACATCCTGCTCCTGGGCATGGGTGGGTCCAGCCTGTGCCCAGACGTGCTCAAGGTAACCTTCGGCAAGATTGCCGGCTTCCCCGAACTGCACGTGCTCGATTCCACCGATCCCGCGCAGGTCAAGGCTTTCGAGAACAAGGTAAATCTTGCGAAGACTTTGTTTATCGTTTCCAGCAAGTCCGGCACCACGCTGGAACCAAACATTTTCAAGCAATACTTCTTCGAACGTGCGAAACAGACGGTCGGGGCGGACAAAGTCGGCAGCCGCTTCATCGCCATCACCGATCCGGGTTCCAAAATGCAGCAGGTCGCCGAGGCCGATCGCTTCCGGCACATCTTCTTTGGCATGGCCAGCATCGGTGGCCGCTATTCCGCGCTCTCGAACTTCGGCGTCGTGCCTGCAGGGCTGATGGGATTGGACATGAATCGCTTCCTTGGCCGCACGCAGGAAATGGTGGAGGCTTGCGGAGCGAACGTTCCGGTCGGAATCATCCTGGGAACCGCAGCTCGCAACGGGCGCGATAAGCTCACCATCCTTACCTCGCCCGGACTTTCTGCGCTGGGCGCGTGGCTGGAACAGCTGGTCGCCGAATCCACCGGCAAGCAGGGCAAGGGCATTGTCCCGGTCGACCGTGAAGAACCGGGTGCGCCCGCTGTTTATGGCAGTGATCGCGTCTTTGCCTACGTGCGCCTGAGCTCCGACGCGGACAAGGCTCAGGATGCCAAGGTCGCGGCCCTGGAACAAGCTGGGCATCCCGTGGTCCGCATCGTGGTAGGTGACGTTTACGATTTGGGCCAGGAATTCTTCCGCTGGGAAATTGCCACCGCCGTTTCCGGATCCATCATCGGGATTAATCCGTTCAACCAGCCTGATGTCGAAGCCAGCAAGATTGCCACTCGCAACCTGACCACGGAATACGAGAAGACCGGTTCCCTGCCCGCCGAAAGCCCGATTCTCGAAGACGGCGGCGCCAAGCTGTTTACTGATTCCAAGAATGCCGATGCCCTGGCCAAAGCCGCCGGCAGCGACAAGTCGTTGACGGGATATCTCCGTGCTCACATTAAGCGCGCAGGCGCCGGCGATTATTTTGCCCTGCTGGCCTATATCCAGATGAACTCTGAACACGAGGCGCTTCTGCAGAAACTGCGTCATGCCCTGCGGGACCAAAAGCAGGTGGCTACCTGCCTGGAATTCGGCCCGCGATTCCTCCACTCCACCGGTCAGGCATACAAAGGTGGCCCCAACAGTGGGGTCATTTTGCAGCTCACGTGCGACGACGCGGCCGACTTGCCGGTCCCCGGGCAGAAGTACACGTTCGGAGTAGTCAAAGCCGCTCAGGCCCGGGGAGACTTCCAGGTGCTCGCCGAACGCGGACGCCGCGCGTTGCGGGTCCATCTGGGTAAGGATCTCGCCTCCGGCCTCGCCAATTTGTCGGCGGCGCTCCAGCAAGCTCTGCGCTAACCCTCCAGCAGGTATACTGCACTGGTTTAACGGTGAACCACGGCAGTAGGCTGCACGATTTAGAGAAACGATTTAATATGGATAAGGAGCGGATTATGCGACTGGGAATGGTCGGTCTGGGCAAGATGGGCGCCAACATGACGCGCCGCCTGATGCGTGGTGGACATGAGGTCGTGGTCACCGACCTGAGTGCCGACAACGTAAAGAAAATGGCCGGCGAGGGCTCGATCGCCTCATCCTCTCTCGATGACTTCGTCAGCAAACTGGGTAAGCCCCGCATCGCCTGGCTGATGGTGCCGGCGGGCGCCCCCACCGAGCAGACCGTGCAGGCCCTAGCCCAACGCATGCAGCCTGGCGACATCCTGATCGATGGCGGCAACTCCTATTTCAAAGATGACGTTCGCCGCTCGACTCAGCTCAAGGCAAAAGGTATTCACTACGTTGACGTTGGGACCAGTGGGGGCGTGTGGGGTCTGGAGCGCGGTTACTGCATGATGATCGGTGGACCGAAGGAAGTAGTGCAGCAACTCGATCCAATCTTCAAGACGCTGGCTCCAGGCCGCGGCGATATCCCGCGCACTCCCGGCCGCGACAAGCTGCCCGGAACCGCCGAGGACGGGTACATCCACAGCGGTCCCTCCGGCGCGGGACACTTCGTAAAAATGGTTCACAACGGAATTGAATATGGACTGATGCAGGCCTACGCCGAGGGCTTTGACATCTTTCGCAATGCCACAAGCGAGGAAGTGCCGGAACAGCATCGCTACGACCTGAACCTGGCCGACATCGCGGAGGTGTGGCGCCGCGGCAGCGTCGTAAGTTCGTGGCTGCTCGATCTGACTGCCATGGCGTTGGCAGAGAATCCCACGCTCTCCGGATACACCGGCTTCGTTCAGGATTCCGGCGAGGGACGCTGGACCATTCAGGCAGCGATTGATGAAGCGGTTCCGGCCGAAGTTCTTTCGGCGGCGCTGTATACCCGCTTCCGTTCGCGGCAGGAACATACCTTTGCGGAAAAGATGCTCTCGGCAATGCGTCAGAAGTTCGGCGGTCACGTCGAGCCCGCCGCAGCCGCCAAACAGAAGGCATAGAAGCAGAAGGCACAATTGACCCGAGCGTAGAGACGTAGCTTGCTACGTCTCCCGGTTTGACCTCATGAACCAGACTGACGTGATGCCCGCGATAGAGCAGCGGATTGGAAAGCCGGGCGATCCCTGCGCTATGGTGATCTTCGGCGCAAGCGGCGACCTCACCCGCCGCAAGCTGATTCCCGCCCTCTACAACCTGGCGCAAAACCAATTGCTCTCGCGCGAGTTCGCGGTGATCGGAGTGGCGCGCTCACCCATGTCCACGGAAGATTACCGCAAGAAAGTTTCGGAAGACATCAAGCAGTTTGCCACT
>WNFC01007710.1_pt1 | contig 13294 bp, 22 predicted proteins | sample 5400541 | NCBI WGS metagenome assembly WNFC01 (sample SAMN13153342, study PRJNA577476) | soil metagenome | isolation source: 120 cm saprolite under Douglas fir tree site 2 hole 2 replicate 1 | place: USA:California | collected 2015-04-18
AATACGGACTTGTAGTTGGACTGGGGAGAACTTTAACTTTGAATTCGCCATTCAAAAGCTCGCGAAGGCGGCTCGACTGGGTCAGGATAAAGAGCCTGTTGGCCGAGATAAGGAATGACACTATCTTGACCGCCCAACCAACGCCGAAGCTGGAAACCTATTTTATGGTCTAAATAAAAGATGTAGATTCTGGTCAGAGTGAAATCATTTAGGAGGCGGATCACGCACTCTCGGCCAGCCAGTTATCCGCGATGTCAAGCAATGTAAGCGTATTGCCCGCAAGGTCGTCTTTGGGAAGAATGTTATCATTTGTCCACTCTGAGTACACAGTTTGAAGCATTTTCATAGTGGAGGTGGGAAATTGATTCATGTGCTCCGCGTCGGTGATGGCCCTCATAATGTTGGCCACACAGCTAAGGAACTTGAGCAACGTGGAATGTTGCTCGGGCTTGAAGAATCCTTCATCCTGTTCAATATGATTTCGAATTTCCAAAAGGTTCTTTTTGCGCTTGTTAACGCGAGACTTGAAGATGTTGAAAGAGTAGTTGTGGATGACTGCACAGATTTCGATGAAGTCCTCCATTAATGTGTTCGGCATGATCTTCGGGGAGCCACAGTCAGTTGGCGTGTAAGGGACTTTGCGAAGCATCTGAAAGATGGTTTCTAGGTGATTTCTACAAATTTTAGCCGCATTATCGTTTTAGTGGCTGAAAACAATATACAATTGCGTTTTTAGAACGTCACCATCGCGAATTACAGAGGGCCATCGTCGCGGAGACGTTTCCGTGTTCACAGATTGATATATCGGCGATTACGTCGAGAAGCGTCCGTAGGCGCTTGCTGAGCTCGTCATCGACGTTCTGTATGCCAGGGATGTTTCCACAGGATTGTTGATTGGTCTGTTGTCGCCGATCGGCAGGTCTGGATGACTTCTGGAGAAGCTCTGCATAGTATTCTGGGTCATCTGGGGTGTGTTCAGACATGATATGGAAAATATGGGTAAAAGGGGGTGCGTAATTGCGTGGAGTCTTCAAGTCGGTCTGGTCTCTTACCCTTGCGCCACTTGCCACCCAACCCAACACTGATGTCACTAGATCCAGCATGGGTTATGTAAGCTTCTAACCCTACTATAGTGTAAGGTGGACATTTCCGACCTCTCAGCCACCCGGAATTTGTTCTGGCTACTCCTCCCTCAAAACACACCCGTTTGCCAAGAAAAATAGTGCATTTTAATCGCATCGAGAAGTAGAATAAAACTTATTCATTACTTTTTATTTTTATGTTTGGCACCCATGTTTTGAACCCAAAATTGAAACAAAATTTGAAATACCCAGTTTCCCACGCTCTAAATCACTGTACAAGTGTTTTAATGCGAAATATGAGTGTTTGTGAACATTTCAGAGTGTCTTCAGTGGCAAGGGAAGCAATAATATTGCCTGGGAGGCCCACCCTCCTGTGAGATGTGTATTTCCTATTAGAGCACAAGGCATTTTGTTGTAAGTGTTATCTACCCCACATTGCCTCATGTAATCAATTCTGGCCAATTACATCACATTAAATGAATGCTCAACACTAGCAGCAGTCCTGAATGATTTAAATCTCAATTTAGCCCAATTTTACGCGAGCACTTAACTACTAAAACTAATCTGGAAATTGAAACAAACGCCCAAAATATGAAAACTTCAGAATCGGCGTTTTTTACCCACTTTCCTTCCCAGATTTCGGCCACTTGGCCGGACTCTCAATATTTAGGCTCCTACAGAGAGGATGAGATTGTGTGCCTTACACCGTAGTATTTGGTTGCATCTTTTTCATGATTTCTACCACGCAAAGGGTTTTACTGTTTGGGTCAACGCAGTCCCACGACTTGTCATGGATGGACTATTGATTTTTGGAATGACAATGTTCTGCCACAGTAGTCTTGACAACGCGATAGATCATCGATTTATCACCATTCGAGGTTGTCTCCGCTATTGATATGATGACTTTTACATTTTGGGGCAACGTTACAGCACAGCCCGTACCCAGGCCCGATCAATCCTAGAGGGGACTACTATGCTATGCCTTTCTCACTCGTCTAGACGAAACGAAATAAAAAAGGCAGAAACAATTAGGTATCAAGGGCGACAATGCCAGCATCACAGCTCACAGTAGACGGGGCAGGAGCGCGCCGTTTTCGATGCGCGCTGATGGGGACAAACGAGACTCAATGATTTCAACATTAAAAAGGAAAGCTCCATCTAGCATTCTATAGGACATCACCTGAATGATAGCTACTTGAGACCCACCGCGTGTTTTCCCCCCGTTGTGAAAAATACAATGTACGAAGGCTGTAAATTAGACTCTACGGGATGATGGCTGTATTGGGAGGTAACATACAACACGCATGTATACAGTACGTGGATGGATAGCCCTGTGTCGATCGCATCTGGTTTGAGTTGATCTGGATCAAAAATAAGGTTCTCCGCAACTCTTATCATCATCGAGTCTGGAACAGACTCTCACCGTTACCATAACATCCTGTGCTGCTTTGCGTGGGCCACTGAACGCTTGGGAGCCTGCGCGAGTCTCCAATTGTCAACAGTGATAAGGGCTCGGCGTTCAAAATTTGAGGCCTGAATCCGTGTTACGACGGCATCAATTGTCGGAGACCTCGGATCCCTCCGCATTGACAATTCCCATGTGTCCGAGTCGCCATTTGGGTGTTGGAGGTGGTAATCAACCCTTCCGTTACTGATGAAATTAAAATTTACTCCACTCTCGCGTCGTTGTGTGATCGAGATCTTATGTCCGAGGCCCGCGCGCAACTTTGTGTTCCTCAGAGGGTGTGCTCTCGCCTCCCACCACCCACCATCCATATCCTTTCTTTCTCATCCTGAGCAAGCCTCAGCGGGTTCTTTCCCCTTGTTTTTCTGAATCCGAAGTGTGAGGCAGGCCCTCACCACGCTCCTTGTCTTGCCCACTCGGAAAGGGGATGTCTAGACAGCTTTTGGCACTATCACCCGTCCAGGTTCAAGGCGCACAGTTTGTGACTGACTACTTGAATCACCCCGACTAGTAAGTCACGACATTTTCGTCACCGTTAGTCCCTCGCGGTATTGAGTCTGCATGCTCGAAGCCGACTGGTTGCAGCTTTCTTCCTTGGTTGGGTGTTTTTCAGCGGCCTCCGACACGTCTGGTTCTCCGCATTCCTCCGCGAGTTGATGTGGCATTGCAAAGCGATTTACGATCGCCTACGAGTCAGGACTGAGGGGCCTCCCACGTCTATCATGGGCCTTCCGCATGAAAAATTTGCCCGAACGCACCAGTCGTCCTCCCATGCTGCGGACCAGTTTCGCCGCGAGCAGCGGGATACCCTCACACTACTACTATGCATGGCGTTCATGTTGGCCAGCCTCTCCTCGTTTTTATCGCTGTTGAGTTTCTCCGTTAGCGGAAGTACTGCAGCATGTGGTGAGTGTGGCTCAACCAAATTGGCGGAAGATATATCGTCCTGATGTCTGTTTATAATTAGCCTTCGTGGTCGCCGCTACCACCATAGCTTCTCAAGCCGCTCGGGTGTTCGGCCTCTTGATACTGAGTCTTGATTTGAATCATTGCATGGCAAGACCAGGGGAATTGCGTGTTTTTTGGGTACTGCTTGGACTCGGGACAGGTTCGCGTTGATCATACGTGCGTTGGTCTTTCCTCATCCTGACATTCTCCTTTTTTTCCGTTCAAGTCCTAAGTGGGGTCACTGTTGGCATTGGACCTGGCCATCTAGTGTGAGTGTTCGCTCTCTTCGAACTGGGTAGGTGCTGAACTCTTTGTCAGTTCACCTTTTCCCTTTTCTAGCGCGACATTGTGCTTCAGGAAGAGGTAGATCCTCGTTCTGTTGATAATGTGTACATTGTTGTGACCCTGAGAGCAGATTTCTTCCAACATCGCTAGCATCATTCTTTTTGAACTTCGTTCTGGAACTGTACATCATCATCCGTTCATTCTCTTTAATGCAACCTCCTCGACTGAAGCTCAGCATTGTACAAGATCCAAGGATCATACAAGCCGGGAGCCTCTTACTCTTCGACCTCTTTGTTGTCGTCCCGAACGTGATCTTCACCAACTTGATTGTCGAGTTCGTTCCGTATAGCATTGGAGCTCTCGTTGTCCTCGGTCAGCTATAGCTTGCGTTGGTTTTTGAAAGACTGACATTGCACCCTCAGCTGCTTTCAATAGCTCATTTGGCTCATTTGGTCAAACCGATTTCGTTCCATCGCAATTAACCGGTCCTAGTTTGAGTCCCCACAGTCCAAGCCGTACCGTACGCGCCCCGGAACACTCAATGCACGAGATTGACATATCTGATCGTGCCATCTGCATCGACAACTACCACTCTTCTGCGATTGGTAGTGAGAACCGAGATATCGAGGCACAGGCATCACTGTCACAGGGTCTCCGTGCAACATGGATGCCCTCCACTCCTCCGTTAAATGGCCTTCGCGAGGAGGCGACTCCGATTCCCCCCCCTCGACCAATCGAAGTACCTCTCCGGAGGACGATAATCCGTGACATCGTGCCCCCTGTTGCCCAGTGGGAACACGGAAATAGTTTTCGTCGTGAAAAAATATTGTCCTACTCCAGCCCTGTCTGGTCAACTTTCGGCGCCCCTCGAGGAGATGAGAGTGGCAATGCATCCGCCCGGCCCCAAATATCAATCGAAGTTACCGGATCTCCCACCTCCTCAACAGGCCATATCCCGGAGCGGAATAACAAAGTTGCAAGCTTCAGTTCGACCATACTCGGTTCCGATATCATCAGGGGTACACATTCAAACGCGGGCAAAGATCGCATGAGAGTTCACCGTTCTGGGGCTGGCCATAGGCTCTCGCAGGCGTCCTCGGTCCCTTCATCATCAAAGTGGGTGACGCACCAGTCATGGACATCCAGGGTATCGGCGTATCCTGCAACCGCTGAGGATACATTGCCACCAAGGTTAATACCACCGAGAGAAACTGCGCAGCCTCCGCGCTGGGGATCTTTTCAAAGTCTGAAGTCAAAACACGGGTCCAGGTCGAGCCGAAGCTCCAAGTCTCGAAAAAGCTCAAGCTCAATGCGTTCAGCGAAGGCGGCTGTTACCATACCGCCAGAGATGATTCCATCAAGATCTACCTGGATGGGGTCGCCGATGCATTCTGCAAGACTTTCGCAAGGCTTCTCTGTGAATTCTCGGGGCGAGAGGGCGAGTTTCGTACGCGGGCCCCGTCCGCCACCGTTCACATCGCGGATAGGGCGCGAGGAAGCTGTAAGGATTGATGGTGATCCTGACAATCCTGCGTAGGTTGAGTACGGCTAGCGGTCTCCGACTAGGTCGCATCGGAAAGTACAATATCTCTCAAGTGGTTAGAGGCGACTGTTTTGAGACGGACTCGAGTAGCCCAAGTAATAGTGTATGAGTGTGGAAATGTGGCCATGACTGGATCGAATTGCTGCATTAATTGCATTACCTCGGCTCGGCATTGTTTGCGTTTGTTGACCCTGCGGATCAGTTAGACCTCATTTCACCAACGCTGCGTTTATTCCACTATGGCGTCCGCCGAACTTTTGAAACAAATTCAAGCTGGATCTAGGCTCAAGAAAGCAGTAACAAATGACCGTAGTACCCCTCAAATCGAAGGTCCCAAAGGTGGGGGTGGAGGAGCCGGTAGAGGAGCTGCACCGAGTGTCTCGACGATATCTTCGGTGGGGAGCACAGGACCCCCGCAATTAGGAGGTTTGTTCGCAGGTGGCATGCCTAAACTCAAGCCTGCGGGAAGTTCAGGTCCGTCCTTTACATCCGAGACCTATTACTTTCGTGACAAGCAATGTGCAGCACCGGCCAAACCGCCGTCGTTGGCGAAACCGCCATCTATTCCAGTGAGGGGCGCAGCACCGAAGCCTCCTACTACGACTAGTGCACCCCCTGTGCCGCCCGCACCTCCCGGGAGGCCGCCGCCGCCGCCACGGCCCAAGGCACCTACACCGTCACCGCCGAGCGCTCCGAGCGTACCGTCTCGTTTGCCGCCACCCCGTCCATCAACCGTCGCACCAGCCGTTCCGTCAGCCCCGCCACTCCCAGCTTCAACGAGCCCTCCGCGGCGGCCCATACCCCCCCCTGCGCGGCCTAGTCCTCAATTACGTCCTGCTCCTGCGATACCCCCACGGAGGCAATCTCCCCCGTCTCAGTCACAGCCAACATCTGGGCCGTCGGCTGCGGTTCCGACAATGCCGGCTCGCAGCGTCCCAGCTCCTCCTGTCTTGCCTGCGCGAGGGGCATCAATCACGCCTGGGAGGGCGCCCCCGCCTCCCCCGCCAGCAAGGCCCGTGTCGTCTGCGCCCTCTCGCGTCGCGCCTACACCCCCTCCACGAAGAATGCCGGGAGGATATGGTGGTTTTTCTACACCTTCACCACCACCGCCGCCTCTCCTGCCCGTTCGCCCTAGGGCAGCATCGGCGAGCGAGTCGAGGCCCATTCAAACAGGTCTTCCGGCCAGACGAAGTGTAGCGCCGCCGCCGCCACCCGCTCCAGTACCCCCTCCGAGGCCGCGTATCGCGTCCCAGAATGCGGCATCTCACGTTCTGCCACCGACTTCCGCACCTCCACCTCCACCCCCACCTGCCCTTCCGTCTGGGAGACGTGCCGTTTCCACTTTTATTTCGGTCACGAATGGGGACGCAGGCCCACCTGTGCCGAGTCGAAAGAGTATGTCGGTTTCAGCCATTTCTCTGTTCTATATATACTCAAGGAAGGCCCTTGCCAAGTTGCTTCACCACCCCCCAATGTCGGGTCGCATATCTTCCCCACAGACTTTCCCCAACCTCGAACGTTCCAGAGGGGTGTGCGGCAATATGCAGGCGGGCGGACGCGTGGGAGTAATTTTGATCTGAAATCGTTGTAATTTGATGACGTTGAGAAATCGAATTATTTAATGTGCCACGTCACGAGAGCAGTGTTTGGTATTCAGCCTTTGCGGGATAAATAAGCTCGGTTGACCCAGACACCACCTCTGCTCCACCTCATCTTTGTCCCGCCAGGATGCGCATTTCTTCGCTCCTAGCCTCTGTTGTCTCTCTTGCCCTCGCCACTCTCGCCGTTGCCGAGGAGGCCTCCGACGTCGTCGACTTGACTCCTGCCAACTTCAAGTCGGTAGTCGACCCTGAGAAACTTATCCTTGTCGAATTCTTTGCGCCATGGTGTGTTCTTTTTTATTTTATATTTCTCTCTGCGGTAGAACAAGGTTAATATTTCGTCATCTGTTGAAGGTGCGGGCACTGCAAGGCGCTTGCTCCTCATTACGAGGAAGCGGCTACTTCGCTCAAAGAAAAAGGCATCAAGATCGCCAAGGTGAACTGTGTCGATGAGCCTGACCTGTGCCAAGCACATGGCGTTCAGGGATACCCGTTGGTTTCGTTTTCTTACAGAATCGTTTCTTGATTGATGTGGCCTGCGCAGTACTTTGAAGGTCTTCCGAGATGGTGAACCCACCGACTACAGTGGCCCGCGGAAGGCAGACGGGATCATCAGCTACATGACTAAGTACGTCAGCGATGTACTTGCGTCGGCTTTCCATTCATATTTTTCTTTATAGACAATCACTTCCCGCGGTCTCTGACGTTACCGCCGCCAACTTTGAGGAATTCAAACAAGCTGACAAGATCGTTGCCATTGCATACCTTTCCTCTCCCTCTGATCCTCTTGCTGTAGTGTTCAAAGACACTGCTGAGAAGCACCGTGATGATTATCTCTTCGGCCAATCCACTGATACTGCTGCAATCGAAGCAGCTGGTGTCACTCCCCCCGCTATTGTCCTCTACCGCGCTTTCGATGATCCCATTTCTGCCTACCCCTACCCCGTCACTTCCGCAACAGTCGAGGAGATTGAGGGCTGGATCAAGGAGCTTTCTATCCCGGTTATTGACGAGGTAAACGCTGAGAACTACATGTCTTACGCTCAGTCCGGGAAGCCACTCGCCTATCTCTTTATTGACCCCACGTCGGAGACTAAGGACGAATACATCGAACGGGTACGGGCCGCCGCTCTCGAGTACAAGGCCAAGGTCAACTTTGTTTGGATTGACGCGATCAAGTTTGGGGATCACGCAAAGGCACTCAACCTCCCCGAAAGCGATTGGCCAAGCTTTGCCCTACAGGACTTGGAGACACAACTCAAGTATCCCATTGACCAGAAGACTGAGCTCACTACTGCCGTCGTTAAGGACTGGGTCGAGTCATTTATCGCCGGCTCACTTGAACCCACTCTAAAGAGCCAGCCTATCCCTGAGTCTCAAGATGAAGCCGTTTACACCCTCGTGGGCAAAGAATTTGAGAAAGTTGTTTCCCAAAGTGACAAGCATATCTTTGTCGAGTTCTACGCGTCTTGGTGAGTACGGTGCTTGTCTGCTTATCTGCAAATTCTGACTGCCGTTGAAGGTGCGGACATTGCAAGCGTCTGAAGCCCACCTGGGACGCCCTTGGTGAGCATTATGCGGCCGCGAAGGATCATATTATCATGTACGTTTTTGCCTTCCTGCTCTCTTCGTTCCATACTGAAATAATCTCTGCAGTGCTAAGATGGAAGCACCTGAGAATGATCTCCCGCCATCTGTCCCCTTCCGTGTTGCGAGTTTCCCAACCTTGAAGTTCAAACTAGCCGGCTCAAATGAGTGGATTGATTATGATGGCGATCGCTCCTTGGAGAGTCTCATTGCATTTGTTGATGAGCATGTGAAAATTCCCCTCAAAACATCCACAGGGCAGGAATCAGCATCCCAGCCCGATGTCGAGTTCCACGACCAGACACATGATGAGCTGTGAGGGCTCCGTATACATGACTAGTGCACAATATAAAGTACATCGTACGATACACTTTGAGGTTGCAATTAGCGTTCTTGAAATACATGTCAAATTCACCTCCGTGATGGATTGGACATGGCAACGTCCAGGAGCAAAAGCAGTTGGTGAGTAGGATACCTATCCGTAGGTGACCTCAATGCTTTCCTAGGCTTGCGCACCAGTAAACAGCCATCGTTCATTGCCACACCCAGATTCCAGGAGACAAGTGCGATTAGAGTAATCAGCTCTACCTGATATACAACATTGATCGATCTGCTGCACAACGAAGAGACTACTTAAAGTTTTATCTCCTTGAGGCCGTCCTTCCAGAAAGTGAGATAAGCTATAAGGTACAGGTCGTTAGAAGTGGATAATAGGAGAAACGGGCTTCCCTCACGAGTAACACCATCTTCGCGATAGTTCAGTAGTACCACCATACCTTCAGGGTTCATGGACCCGCCAATGTACTGTAGCTCGTGTCGGAATCCGACCAGAAAAGAGGTGCGGGAGAAACCTACAAATTCGTAATCTTTGAAGTTGGCCACGATTTTCTTCGCAAAGGCCGATGCTCCCTTCTCAAAATCGGCGACGCGATCTTCAGGGAGCTTTTTCTTGACAGTTTTCATATATTCCTATCGCAGTGATGCGTACATCACCAAATGCCAGGACTAGATAGATGGGTATAATAACAACCTTGAGGTAGGTAAGATACGATTTCTTGTCAAACGAAGTTGCCTCTAGGCGAAACGAATGCACGACATTGTTGACCATCTTTGCACCATCTTCCAGGGCTTCCTCCTGCTCCTCTGCGGACGGATTGGCACCTAAAGAGGAAAATTAAAGGTTTAATCAGGCGGAGGAAATAAAACAGAAAAGGAAGGACAAACCGATATCGACATCGGCACCTTCTTTGACCGTGACCATCACACAATCAACCTCGTAGACGATATTGTCCACCAGTTTGCTGTAAAGGGACATTAGCAGAGACGTAGCAGCGAACAGAACGACGGAGGACAGACATGGGGAATGCATCAGAGAACATTTCATCCTCTGTAAGGACGTCTTGATACAACAACATTTTGTGGGGGTGGGAGGGGGTGGGAGGAGGCAAAGGAAGAAGAACGAAAGCGCAAGGCGGGAGAGATCGATAAAATGCTGATCGACACGTGACCTAGGAAAATGAGTACTGACGGGTCTGCGCGCTCGAGTTGCGGTATGGATTACCGGCCTGTCATCCCAGGTAAACATGCAAAACCTGCTCCAGAAAAGCATAGCATAGAATCTCGTTATTGGAGGTCTTTCAAAAGCCCGGTCTTTGTCAAGGAATATGCTCCCGTCACTTCGGTTCACTTCGCGCTCTCCAAACCACATAGATATGCGGTCACCGCAGCTGCCAGAGTGCACATATACGCCCCTCGGACACAGAAAATTGCAAAGACCATCGCGAGATTCAAGGATGTCGCGCGAAGCGGCTTCATTCGTGATGATGGAAAGCTGCTCGTCGCTGGGGACGACAGTGGTTTGATTCAGGTCAGTCATTGTCGTCGACTTTTGGCATCCACCCCTCTCATATGGCCAGATCTTTGACATTAACTCCCGAGCAATTCTCCGCACTCTTGATGCTCATAAGCAGCCGGTGCACGTTACAAAGTTCTCAGGACTGGATCACACACAGGTGCTTTCATGCTCTGATGACACCACTGTACGTCTGTGGGACGTGCCCTCACAGTCGACCATCACTACCTTCACATCTCACACCGACTACGTCCGCTCCGGCCAAGTTTCCTCTACTGATCCACACCTCATCCTCACCGGCTCGTACGATGGCACCATTCGCATCTTTGATGCTCGCACAGGTGAATGTGAGCTTCTCATGGGCTCGACAACGAGCGGGTCTAGTGCTGGCTCCGTGCCCGTCGAGCAAGTACTCATGTATCCATCGGGGACTATTGCCTTGTCTGCTGCGGGGTCCATCCTCCGCGTATGGGACATCGTTGCGGGTGGGCGGTGTCTTCGTGCGATATCAAACCACCAGAAGACAGTCACGTCTCTCGCCTTCAACGCCAACTCGTCGAGGTTATTGACCGGGGGGCTGGACCACATGGTCAAGGTGTATGACATCAGCAATTACAACGTCGTGCACACGATGCGTTACTCATCTCCGGTAATATGTCTCGCGCTATCGGTGCGTCGTCCGGCTTTGATCCCCGGGCGTGACGCATAAGTTTGATCGTTCGCTGTGTAGCCTGATGAGACACACATCGCTGTCGGCATGTCAGACGGGACGCTTTCCGTTCGTCGACGCCAGCCAAAAGCATCAGAAGGAGCGCTAGCTCATGGCCCGTTGTCCGAAGCCTCCCTCCGCGCGGCCAAGCTCGAATCATTTTTAGGAGGAGTCCTCCCTAGCATCGGGCAACCCCGCGTCCGGGATCGTACGAAGAACAAACCAGTTGGCGATGTTCACGAGTTCAAAGTAGAGAGCAGGCGCAGGCGTAGATTGAAAGAGTATGACCGACTTTTGAAGGGATTCAAGTATTCCGCTGCCCTGGACTCTGCTCTACGAAAGGTGGGCACGTCGTTTTACTGGTCATATAAATAAGGTTTGACTACAGAGAGTTCAGCGGGTTCCCCCTGCAACAACATTCGCGCTTATTCAAGAACTCATCTATCGCGATGGCCTCCGGTCAGCCCTCGCAGGTCGTGATGACGTCCTTCTCGAGCCTATCTTACGGCTACTTCTAAAATACGTCACTGATCCTCGCTTCGGCGGCACAGCGTGCGACGTTGTAGGGCTAATCATTGGTGCGTCACCATGCACGGCCTCGATTATAACTGTAGCGTTACGTTGCTTTCCTACAGAGATGTATACCCCCGTGCTCGGCCAATCCCCCACTATTGATTCCCTCTTCCTGCGCCTGCGGAGAAAACTCGAAGCCGAATTGCGGCTTCAAGACGAGCTCGTCAAGGTGAAGGGGATACTTGACATGCTATTCGCGTTAGTAACTTTCCAAGAAAGCTATTAGATTGTGTAATATCTCGCGTTGAGAGATGCCATCAGAGTTGTTCGATTCACCCTCGTCGATGTTGTTGCGGAAACTCCGGAGTGTTGTGACGACGTCCAGATAGGACTTGTTGCGCCGGTTCAGCATCTGTCGCACATGATCGCGAATCTGGGGCACAATCAGAAGCACGCATGTGAGCAACTGGATAGCACCTACCCCATCGTCTTCCATGACAATCCATGCCAAGATGTAATCCACAGTTTGTAGTGTGTAGAACCCCCCATCCAGCCGTCGCAGATACCATGCGTCCTCCTCTTCGTCCCCTATTTCTTCACCTTCCTCAAGACGTGCCCCCTTTTCCGCATCAATTTCCCGGTTCGTGGCTGTAAGTCTCGCCTGTGCAGATGTACGGATGTCGAGTAGCTTGTCGGCCTTTTCGTAGTTATTTTCCACGAACTTCGCAAGGAGGCGGATTCTGGCAGGAGAGTCCGAAGGGAGATTGGTGAAGAGAGACGAAAGAATGCCAAGGGTATGCGTCGTATCTTCAGGGGCAGTGGGCTGGATGACACTTTTTTGCTTCTTAAGAGGCTGCATTACTTCAGAAGGATATATCTGAGAGCGAGATCAACTAAGACAGACCTTTCCCATGAAAGCGTTGAACAAGTACTTGAGGCCTAGTGCCTCAACAAATACCTTGGATGCCTCCGTACCTGCATGCCCGGACATTGCATGGTCCAAGGCTTTGACTGCGCGTGAGCGCGCTTGCATCTTATCTCTGATGGGAGAATGGTCAAGACAGATTAAGGGCAAAAGCAGAAGATATACTTCATCATCAGCACCATCAGATCGACACCTTCGCTCTTCAAAAATAAATCTTTGATTTCCGCCTCAGCAAGGGCGGAACATAACGAGTCAAAAACGTTCTCCATAAACTCAGCCTCGTCAGCATCGGTAGGGTCTCGTCGACGGAATTGCTGTGCCTGTGTGAGACTTTTGAAAAATATTTGGGGATTGTAACGCACCGAGGCGACATTCAGGAGTATTTCCACGCCATCATTTTTCCCTAGCTCGAGGCGATTGAGCTGACTTCCTTGCAGCAGAATAGACAGTAACTCCGATGCGTAGCCACGGTTTTCATCATGCGTCTTGGATTGAGCACGGTTTAACAACCAGGGTAGAAGTTTTGTCTTCAGGACCAATCGTTCAGCTAGAGGCGGCTTGGAGCCAACAAAGTTCTCAAATATGCCCAAGACGTGAAAGATGCCTTGGCGGTCTGCCTCCTCTGCTTCGTTGAACCTTGTCATGTTATCGACGAGCAACTCCAAAATGGAGTGGTCCAACTTAGGACACGTAAGCGCAATTGCTCGACCTTGATCAAGAGTAGACGCACCAGTGCGTTGATTAAGCTTTTCAATGCAGCCTCTCTTTGCTCCGGGTCTTCCTC
>WNFC01007924.1_pt1 | contig 13293 bp, 7 predicted proteins | sample 5400541 | NCBI WGS metagenome assembly WNFC01 (sample SAMN13153342, study PRJNA577476) | soil metagenome | isolation source: 120 cm saprolite under Douglas fir tree site 2 hole 2 replicate 1 | place: USA:California | collected 2015-04-18
CGAACTAGACGTCTCGGCATCCACGGTTTCGGACGACTTCTTCCCGAGGCCGACGGGAATGCAGCCCGAAATACTGGCTCGACACACAACAAGTAGTTCAACTCCACAACGCTGTATGTTCCGGCTGCAATTTTCAGTTCATCACACGCTTTCGATTGGGAGATTGAGATAAATGGGAATTACGAGACGCGATTTCTTGACGCGGGTTGGACAGGCCGGTGGATACAGCGCCGCCTTTTTGACCATGCAGGGGTTGGGACTGATTGAAGCGCGTGCGGCGACATCTGACCCGCTGCAGGCGGCGCCCGGCTCGGGCAAGGGAACCAAGGTAGTAGTGCTCGGAGGCGGCATCGCCGGACTGGTGGCGGCCTACGAACTCCGAGCGCTCGGGTACGAGTGTACGGTTCTCGAAGCGCGAGAGAGACCAGGTGGGCGCAACTGGACGGTGCGCGGCGGGGACAAAGTTAGTTTTCTGGATGGCACGACGCAGTCCTGCACATGGGACCAGGGTCACTACCAGAACTTCGGCCCCGCTCGTCTGCCGTCGATTCATCCGACCATCCTGGGATACTGCCGGAAGCTTGGCGTGGAGTTGCAGGTCGAAGTGAACATGAGCCGGTCCGCTTACCTGCAGAACGACAACGTGAACGGCGGCAAGCCAGCGGTCATGCGTCAGGTGGTCAATGACACTCGCGGACATGTAAGCGAGTTGCTTTCTAAGAGCCTTCATCAAGGCGCGCTTGATCAGGACCTCTCGAAAGACGACCGCGACCGCATGCTGAGCTTCCTGCGCGTTTACGGAGCCCTTGACGAGGCCGGCAAATACAACGGCTGCGACCGCGCAGGCTATGCGAAGACAGCGGGTGCAGGCGACGAAACAGGCGTGTTGAGCCAGCCGATCGACATGCACACGTTGCTTGATGAGAGTTTCTGGCAGGGCATACTCTTCGACGAGCAGTTCGACATGCAGGCGACGATGTTCCAGCCGGTGGGAGGCATGGATCGGATCCCCTACGCCTTCGCAAAGGTGCTGGGCGATACCGTGAAGTACGGTTCGCCGGTGACAGAGATTCGTAAGACGTCGAAGGGGGTCACCGTAAGCTATCAACAGAAGGGCGCGGCGAAGACGATCGATGCGGATTATTGCATCTGTACCATGCCGTTGACCCTTCTTCGGTCAACGCCAAATGACTTCAGCGCTCCATACAAGAAAGTGATCGACGAATGCACCTATGCGAGCGCATACAAAATTGCGTGGGAGAGCCGGCGGTTTTGGGAGCAGGACTACAACATCTACGGCGGCCTTGAGTTTGTGACCGTCGGATGCAGTCCGATCTGGTTTCCTTCAGCTGGTCTGTTCAGCGATCGGGGCGTGCTGGTAAGCGGATACACGGACGAGTCGAACTCCCCCTTCGGCAAATTGACGATGCAGGAGAAATTGGCCGAGAGCTGTAAATCGATCGAGCGCCTGCATCCAGGCCACGGCAAAGAGCTGGAAAAGCCGATGTATGTGAGCTGGGGCAAGATCCAATACAACGAGGGCTCCTGGATTCGAAGCTATGGTCCCGGCCAGCAAAGGTCGCCGGCTGCGCGTTCGGCTGGACAGGCACCGTCGGCGAGTGTTGCGCCGAGGCCGATAAATCCAGGGTACGAAACGCTAATTGAGCCAGATGGCCCAATCGTCTTCGCCGGCGATCATGTAAGTCATATCGTCGCGTGGCAAGAGGGAGCTGCGTTGAGCGCCCTTCGCGCGGTGCAGCAGGTCTGCGACAGAGTGAAGGCGGCGAAGTTGGGAGATGTCGGAATACACCACGGTTGTTTCGTCACTGCTACTATCACCGATTCCCATAGTGACGGGTTGGAGGAAACAACTACCATGTCGTTCAGGTTTTTGTTGTTTAGCGCCGCGGTGCTTTCGCAGGCTCCTCCTTTGGCGCCGTGCCAGGAGGCAAAGACCGCACCCAGTGGCGTGTCCATTGTGCAACCGGGGGCACCAGGCCACAGCAACAAGACCCTGACGCCCGAGACCGCTAGCGCAACGCCGCGAAAGCCCTCAGAGGCCGACATCAAATTTATGCAGGGCATGATCATGCACCACTCGCAGGCGGTCGAGATGACGGACCTGTTGCGTACGCGAAGCCAGGACAAAGAGGTCCAGGCATTGGGCAAGCGCATCAGCATCTCGCAGACCGACGAGATGAGGTTCATGAAGCAGTGGCTGACGGATCGCGGCCTGCCAATCTCCGAGCATAGCTCGATGGACATGGCAGGAATGGATATGGCCGGCATGGACCACATGGACATGGGTCCCATGCCGATGATGCCCGGCATGTTGACGCCGGAGCAGATGAAGGCATTGGCGGCGGCAACCGGCCCGGCCTTCGACCACCTCTTTTTGACCGGCATGATCCAACATCACACCGGCGCCCTGACGATGGTGAAGGATCTTTTCGCGTCGCCAGGAGCTGGCCAGGATCCCCAGTTATTTGATTTCGCGAGCGATGTAGATAACACCCAGCAGGCGGAGATTGACATCATGCGGCACATGCTAAAGGAGAAACAATGATCGCTGAAGTGACCTCACGGTTTTCACGCAGTGCCTTGACGATCGCAGTTGCACTGTCCGTCGCTTTTCCTGCTCTTTGCGCCGGACAAAATGATGCATCGGTCTACACCAATCCGCGTGCTGGCTCCGATGATCCGCGTGTCGGACTGAAGGCCGGGCTGTACGACGCCGGTGAGGCGTCGTTTGGAATGGAGCGGCTTATCTCTTTGCCCAAGCCGGCCGGTTTCGCTCCGGACCTTGCCTCCATCGCCGCCTTCGATGCTGCTCCTGCACCTCCGCCACCACCTCCCGGCACCCCGCCGGCGCGTGGGCCGCAGAGTGGCCCTCGCGCCAACTATGGCGGCACCAACTCCGACTTGGCCTTCCACGGTACCACCCTTTTTTTGGGGAACTACAGCGGCATTAATTTCTATGACATCTCCAGCCCGGCGAAGATCAAGTTGATCACCTCCGTGGTCTGCCCCGGCGGGCAGGGTGACGTCTCGGTCTATGGCCATCTTCTGTTCATGTCGGTAGAAGCGGCCAACGGACGGCTCGACTGCGGGACCCAGGGATTCCTAACACCCGCAGGTGCGACTCCCGCGCCACCCCCGCCTGCAGATCCTGCCGCAGATGCTGCGGGTGGCCCACGGCGGCCACCGCCGCCACCACCCAGCCCAGACCGGATCAAGGGCATCCGCATCTTCGACATCACCGACGTCTCGCAGCCGAAGCAAGTCGCAGAGGTGCAGACCTGCCGCGGCTCGCACACACACACGCTCGTAATTGACCCTAAAGACAAGGACAACATCTATGTCTACATCTCCGGGTCCGCTGGCGTGCGTCCAGCGGAAGAGTTGGCGGGCTGCTCGGGCGCAGACCCTGATAAGGACCCCGACACGGCGTTGTTCACCATCGTCGTCATCAAGGTGCCGCTGGCGCATCCCGAGCAGGCTAAGGTCGTAGCCAGCCCGCGCATCTTCACCGATCCGGAGACCGGAAGCATGAACGGGCTCTGGAAGGGCGGCAACCACGGTGAAGGCACCCAGACGACCTCGATGACCAGGGGCTGCCACGACATCACCATCCGTTCGGACCTCGGTCTGGCTGCCGGTGCGTGTTCGGGTAATGGAATTCTGCTGAACATATCCGATCCTGTGCATCCTGTCCGCATCGACGCGGTAACCGATCCGAACTACGCCTTCTGGCACTCCGCCAATTTCAGCAATGACGGAACCAAAGTGCTCTTCACAGACGAGTGGGGCGGTGGCGGACAGCCACGTTGCCGCGCAAGCGATCCGATGAACTGGGGCGCGGATGCTATCTTCAACCTGAAGGGCGGCAAGCTGACACTGGCCTCCTACTACAAGATGCCGGCTCCGCAGACCGAGCTTGAGAACTGCGTGGCCCACAACGGGTCGCTGATCCCGATTCCCGGCCGCGACGTCGAGGTACAGTCCTGGTATCAGGGTGGCGTCTCCATCGTGGACTTCACCGATATCGCGCATCCCATCGAGATCGGCTACTTCGATCGCGGGCCAGTCGACGGCATCAAGCATGCCATGGGCGGCCAGTGGTCCACCTACTGGTACAACGGCTACATCTATGGCTCGGAGATCGCGCGCGGCGTTGATGTGTTCAAGCTGGTGCCGAACAAATACCTCACGCAAAACGAGATCGATGCAGCGAGCCAGGTCCATGTTGCGGAGCTCAATGTCCAGAACCAGCAGAAATTTGTCTGGCCTGCAAATTTCGTGACTGCCAAGGCCTATATCGACCAGCTGGCTCGCAGCAATGCTCTTGATGCTAAACGATTGGCAGCGCTGAACGAGGCAATCGCCAAGGCAGAGGCATCGCACTCCAAGCCGAAAGATCTCGCCCAGCTTCGCGCCATGGCTGTGAGCCTCGACAAGGATGCCGATGCGGCGAAATCACCAGCGGACGCGCACCGTATGCGCACCTTAGCGGGAATCATGAAACAGAGCGGGACGCCGTCTCACTAGTTGACGAATGGCTCGGGGGGCAGACCCCCTCCGGGCACCGTCAAATCGCTACCTCGACTCCTCGGCTGCCGCGGTCGAACGGTTTTATCAAGCCTGAATGTCCGCCCCGAATACTTGCTGGGGCAGCGGCCGCCCGTTCCGCACGGTGTAGTTGAGACCCCACGCGGGTGGAACGATCACGATGATCCATGCAGCCGCGATGAGCAGCAGCTAGGACTTTTTGTGACGACGTATCAGGGGCTGCATTAGAGGCCGGAACTGCCCCGCTATGACGCAGCGACCGCGGCATGGCTGGCTGGCGAGCTGCGGTTTTACCGTTACCGAGCCTATGCGCTATTGCAATCGATGTTCGTCGAGCCTTGCTCGATTCTTCGGCCCTTCTCTTCGGCCCGTCCTGGGCTGATAATTTATCGCGAAAACGAGTCAGTGACAGGGATCTGCTAAATTTGGGTGTTTTCCCTGAGATATCACGGGAGGCGTCGAACCGGAAATAGCAATTCGAAAGTGTGACACTTCGTCAGCGCAGCCGACATCAAACTTCTGTAGGAGAGGAGAAGTGATGAACAAATTGGAACGTTGGTGGATTGCATTGGCAGGAATCCTGCTGCAAATGGCCCTTGGTGCGGTGTATGCCTGGAGCGTCTTTCGCGTACCCCTGGCCAAACAGTTTAACTGGACCATTTCGGAGGTCACGCTCACCTTCACGATTGCAATCATGGTGCTTGGCTTCGCGTCTTTCTTCGGTGGCCTGTGGCTGAAGCGTGTCGGCCCGCGTGTCGTAGCGTTGACCGGTGGCGCGTTGTACGGTGCCGGTGTCTTTCTCGCCAGCTTTTCTTATCACGGACTCTGGTGGCTCTACCTGACTTACGGCGTTATCGGCGGCATCGGACTCGGTTTTGCCTACATCGTTCCGATCTCGGTCCTGGTGAAGTGGTTTCCTGATCGTCGCGGATTGATGACGGGCATTGCCGTCGGAGGCTTCGGGGCCGGCGCTCTGGTTACTGCGCCCGTTGCAACAAGACTCATTCAGAGCGTAGGCGTACTGCAGACCTTTGCTTATCTCGGCATCGCCTTTTTCATTGTCTCTGTAGCCTCGGGCTACTTTATGCAGAATCCGCCTGATGGCTGGAAGCCTGAGGGATGGACGCCCAAGGAAGGGCAGCTTGTACAGAAGAGCGGCAGGGACTTTACCCTCGGCCAGGCGTTGAAGACATGGCAGTGGTGGGCGCTGTGGCTGCTGCTGTTCCTCAATACCTCCGCGGGCATCTCCATCATCTCGCAGGAAGCACCGATGTTCCAGGAGTTCGCTAAAGTCACCGCCATCGTGGCCGCCGGCATGGTCGGCGTCGTCAGCATCGGCAATGCGTTAGGACGCGTCTTCTGGGCATGGATCTCAGACACGATCGGTCGGCGAATGACCTTCGCAGTCATATTCATCCTGCAGATTGCGTTGTTCTGGTTTCTTCCCAGCCTCCATTCTGTCGCCATCGTCACCATAGTTGGTTTCATCATCCTGATGTGCTACGGCGGCGGCTTCGGCACCATGCCGGCGTTCGCTGCGGACTACTTTGGTTCAGCCAACGTGGGTTCGATCTACGGTTTGATACTGACCGCCTGGGGTTTTGCCAGCGCCTTCGGTCCGCTGCTCATCGCGCATATGCGCCAATCCAGCGGCACCTATTCCAGCGGCCTGCACATCATCGCGCTGGTGATGGCCGTCTCCGCTGTGCTGCCCTTGCTTGTGAGGCCACCTGCCCCGCAGGCATCACTCCAGCTGCGTGAGGAGGGCGCCGGTCGATCTGCTTCTTGAATCAACCGCAGGGGCTGATCTGGGCGTGGTCGCATCTTCTCAGCAACCGCTTATGCTGTCCCAGAGTCTTTCTTTGAAAGTTTAGTCATATGGTTGCCGGAGTGGGTTGTATAGGGTACCTTCGTTTTGCTGGGACAAAATAACGGAGGTCTGTGCGTGGTGACGGTTGAAGGCAACACGAATCTGGATTCGACTCTGCGGGAGAACCGGGTGTTCCCCCCGCCGGCGGAGTTTGCCGCAAACGCCCACATAAAAAGCCTCGCCGACTACGAAGCGATGTACCGGCGCAGCGTCGAGCAGCCCGAGGAGTTCTGGGCCGAAGCCGCAGGCGAACTCGACTGGTTCGCTCCATGGACGAAGGTGACCGAGGGAGAGGCGCAGCACGCCAAGTGGTTTGTTAACGGAAAGTTAAATCTTTCGCACAACTGCGTTGACCGGCATGCGCTGGGAGCGCGAAGAGATAAGATCGCGCTGCTCTGGGAGGGCGAGCCCGGCGAGGTGCGCAAGTTGACCTACGGCGAGCTGCACGAGCAGGTCCAGCGTTTCGCAAACGTTCTGAAAGGCCTCGGAGTCAAGCGCGGCGACCGCGTCGCCATCTACATGGGAATGTGTCCCGAACTGGCGATTGCGCTGCTCGCCTGCGCTCGGATCGGTGCGGTGCACTCGGTTATCTTCGGCGGATTCGCGGCGCACGCGATCTCAGACCGAGTGAACGATTCAAGCTGCGTTGCGGTGATCACGCAGGACACAAGCTACCGGCGTGGCGCAGAGGTCCACTTGAAGGACATCGTCGATGAAGCGCTCGTGAAGTGCCCGACAGTGAAGAACGTCGTCGTGTTCCGGCGCTCGGGTTCACCCGTATCGATGCAGCCTAGACGGGATATGTGGTGGCACGACGCGATGGAGAAAGCTGCGCCGCACTGCGCCGCGGAGTGGATGGACGCGGAGGATCCGCTCTATCTGCTCTATACCTCAGGAACCACAGGCAAGCCGAAGGGGCTGCTGCACACGACCGGCGGCTACTCGGTGCAGACCTATCTGACCAGCAAATACGTCTTCGACTTGAAGGATGATGACGTGTTCTGGTGCACGGCTGACATAGGCTGGGTCACCGGGCACAGTTACATCATCTACGGCCCGTTGCAGAACGGCGCGACGGTGATGATCTACGAGGGAGCGCCAAACTGGCCGGAGAACGACCGCTTCTGGAAGATCATCGACGACCATAAAGTCACGGTCTTCTATACCGCTCCCACGGCGATCCGCGCCTTTACGAAATGGGGAGACTCGTGGGTGCAGAAACATTCGCTCGCCTCGTTGCGCCTTCTCGGAACCGTGGGCGAGCCGATCAACCCCGAGTCGTGGATGTGGTATCACCGCATGATCGGCAAGGAGCGCTGCCCGATCGTCGACACCTACTGGCAGACCGAGACGGGCGCGATCATTATCACGCCGATCCCGGGGGCGGTCGCGACCAAGCCAGGCTCAGCCACGAAACCCTTCTTTGGAATTGTGCCTGAAGTGGTTACAAGAGAAGGGAAGCCCGTCCCGGATGGTCAGGGCGGACTCCTGATCATCAGGAAGCCCTGGCCCGCGATAGCACGCACCATCTACGGAGATCAGGCCCGTTACGAGCAGGCCTACTGGAGCGAGGTTCCGGGCAGCTACTTCACCGGCGACGGCGCGCGACGAGATGCGGATGGATATTTCTGGCTGATGGGACGCGTGGATGACGTCATCAACGTCAGCGGCCACCGGCTCGGCACGATGGAAGTAGAGTCGGCCCTTGTCGCTCACCCGAAGGTTGCAGAAGCAGCTGCGGTCGGCCGCCCCCATGAGATGAAGGGTCAGGCGATCGCCGTCTTCGTCACGCTCGAAGGCGGCCACGAGCCGAGTGAAGAGCTGCGGCAGGAGCTACGGCAGTGGGTCGCCAAAGAGATCGGCGCCCTTGCCCGGCCCGATGACCTGACGTTTACTCAGGCACTTCCCAAAACGCGAAGCGGCAAGATCATGCGGCGTCTCCTGCGCGAACTCGCCACCACAGGCGAAGTGAAGGGCGACACCACGACACTCGAAGACTTCTCCGTGATCGCCAGGTTGCGCGAGGGCGAGGAGTAGCCAGTGGTCTACACCCAGAGAAAAACCGGATGGTCGAAGCCGGTAGCAGCGCGGAGAATACGTTCGTTGACGTGCTGGCCGTTGTTGCCGTTCGTGAAGACCACAGCAGCCGTACGTGTAGGGGTATGGGCCAGGATGAAATTCTTCCACCCTCCGTTGTCGCCCCACTGCCAGAGGTAGTTTTGTCCGTCCACCTGTTCGACGCCAATGCCGAGCCCCCAGGAGAGCGCGCTGTTCAGATGCGACAGGGGAGTCTGCATGGCCGTACGCATCGCGGGCGACAGGCCGAGCGTTGCATTCTGCGGATCGACTAACGCCGAGAGGAACCGCGCGTAGTCGGTAACAGTGGTGAGCAAACTAAAAGCCACATTGGGGATGAACGAATTCGGTGGAGGCGGCGTCGATTTGCCGGTCTTTTTCATAAGAGCATCGGCGATCTGCTCGGTGGTCCAGAAGGAGAGAGGTTTTCCCGAGGATTGAATCACCTCGAAGACCATCGCATTAATGTCGCGATTGTAAAAAGGATTGGGGCCATTGTGTCCCGCAACGAGCCTGTCCGTGGCATCCGACAGCCAGATGTACGTCGTAGAGGTCATGCCGAGCGGTCTAAAGATGCGGTCCTCCATAATCGATTCGAAACCTGAGCCGGTGATGTGCTCCACGACGCGCTGCAGATGAAAGGAGCCTTCGCCAGAGTATTGAAAGCGGGTGCCGGGCTCGAAGGCAGGAGTCAGCTTCTGGCTATCCTGCGACCGCCAGTTGGGCAGCCCCGTAGAGTGACTGAGGACGTGCCGCGCTGTCACCCGGTCTCCCCATTGTCCAGTCAACGCATCGTCCTGCAGGTATTGGTTGAGCGGACGATCGAGGTCGATTGCTCCATCTTCGGCCAGCTTGAGCACAACGCAGGCAAAGATTGGTTTGCCGAGAGACGCTGCGGGAAAGAGCGAGTCCGCAGTGATTGGTGTCTTCGTGGTCACATTGGCGACGCCGAGGTAGTGCTGCCAAACAGGCTGGCCCGGACGAACGATAGCCATGCCGAGACCAGGCAGCGTGGCCAGATCCAGCAGGTGTGGCAGGCCGGCAACGAACGTGTTATCGGGCGGATGGATGCCTCCGGCAACGGGCTTTGTAGCTGCGAAGCCCTCGAGAGAGGGTGCGACGACGGTAGAAGCTGCGGCGAGGTGCAGGAAGGCGCGTCGATTCATTTAGCCCCTTGGGGGAATCGGATGTGCATGGAGATACGGAGCGGCGGACGCGTCGGTTCCGTCGCGCTGTACAGGGGTGTGATGAGGTGGCTAGAGCAGATTGTTGGCGGGCTTGGTGGGCAGGGTGAAGTGGATGGTTGTGCCCTGGTCCTCGACGCTGGTGGCCCAGATACGTCCGCCGTGCTGATTGACGATGCTGCGACAAATGGCAAGCCCCAGGCCCGTTCCGCCCATGGCACGCGAGTCCGAAGCGTCGCCCTGCTGGAAGCGATCGAAGATGTGCTCGAGTTTATCCGCGGGTATACCGCGGCCCTGGTCGCGGACCTCGATCAGCGCTTCGCCGTCGTCCAGAGTACGCGCGGTGAGATGAATCTCGCTGCCCGCCTGGGAGAACTTGATCGCGTTTGAGAGCAGGTTGTTGAGCGTCTGCAGAATGCGGTCGGGATCGGCCCAGACGTTGACGCCGTTGGCGGCGAAGAAGATGCGGATGTTGGGTCGCGGCGCGCGAGCCTGCTGCACGCCGGCGGCCCGGCGCAGCAGATCTTCGGCGCTGCACATCGTCGAATGCAGCTCGGTCTTGCCGCTCGAGATGCGCTCCAGATCGAGAATGTCATTCACCAGGCGCACCAGCCGGTCGGAGTTGCTGATCGCGATTTCGAGCATCTGCTGCGTCTTCTCCGGCCGATTCGATAGCGCGCCGCCGGTCAGCAAACCAAGCGCTCCGCGCAGCGACGTCAGCGGCGTGCGCAGTTCATGCGAGACGGTGGAGATGAACTCGTCCTTCATGCGATCGAGCGCGCGGCGTTCCGTGGTGTCGGTGAAGGCGACGACGACGCCCAGCGGCTTCAGGCCGTTGGAGTCAGGGGACTGTGAATCGATCTGCGGACGGGCGACGTATTCAACCGGGAAGCTGGTGCCATCCTTGCGCCAGAAGATCTCGTTGGAGACGCGAACCGTAGCCAGGTTGTTAAGGCTCTTGCGAATCGGCGAATCGGCCGAGTCATACGGCGTGCCGTCAGCGCGCGTGTGATGGATGAGCTCATGCATGACGCGGCCCAGCATCTCGTCCTGCTTGTAGCCCAGCATCTGCATGGCAGCGGCATTGACGAAGGTGACCCTGCCCTCGAGATCGATGCCGTAGATACCGTCGCCGACCGAGGCCAGAATGGAATCCGACTGACGGGTCAGCGTGCGGAGACGGCCTTCGGCGCGGACCTGCTCGCTGATGTCGACGCCAAAGCCAAGGACGTACGGGGCGCGCCCAGGAACGACGATTAGCTTGTTCCGGTAGGCGACGACGCGGACCTCGCCATCTGCGTGAGAGAGATGAAGCAGACCCTGCGCCTCGCCGGTCTCGCCGATCTTTTTGAGATACGCAGGCAGTGCGCCCTGTTTCTCGGACACGATGAACTCGGCCAGATTGTGGCCCATCATCTCCTCGACTTTATTCCCGAGGGTCTCGGCGCCGTGGGTGTTGATGGTCAGCAGCGTGCCGCGGAGGTCGTGGGTGCAGACCATACCGAGAGAACCTTCGACCAGCTGGCGGTAGCGCGCTTCGCTCTCGCGGAGGGTGGCCTCGGCAGCGCGTTGCGTGGTGACGTCGATGCCGGTTGCGATGATGAAGGCGACCTGCCCCTGCGAGTCCGTGAGCGCAGTGGCCGACCAGGCGATGCGGCGCAGGCTGCCGTCGCGGTTCAGCCATTGGTTCTCGAAGGCAGCAGGGAAGTGTCCGGAGCGGAGGCGCTCGAAGGTATCGATGGCCTCGGGGATATCCTGGCGCGGGATGAGCTTGTCCCAGGCGTAGCGGCCGACCAGCGTGGCGAAGTCATAGCCCGAGGTGGTCTCGCACGCGCGGTTGAAGCGAACGATTCGGCCGGCTGGATCGAAGACGGCAACCAACGCGCCCACGGTGTCGAGAACGGCGGAGACGAAGTTGCGCTCGACGGTAAGGGCAGACTCGACGCGTTGGCGCGAGCGAGCGGCGCGATCCATCTGGTGAATGCGGCCGTTGAGTTCGAGCCGGTTGATCACCTGGCGGCTGAGAATGCTGAGCGCCGAGGACTGCGACGGAGTCAGGACGCGAGCAGGACCGTCGAGCACCAGCAGCGCACCGATGCTGATGCCGCCGGGCGTCGTCAAAGGAGCGCCGGCGTAAAAGCGATACGGGCGGCCCTCGAGAAGGATGCCGTCGGGGGCATAGTCGGGATTGTTGCGCGCGTCGGAGATCTCGTAGACGGTGTCGCCGAGGATCGTGGTCTCACACGGCAGACTGCCGAGAGACAGCTCCAGCGATTCCATGCCGAAACGTGACCGTATCCAGATGCGGTCCGAGCCGATGAAAGAGACGGCGGCAACCGGCGTGTCGCAGATCTGCGCAGCCAGTTGCGTGAGGTCATCAAGGACGGGATCAGGCGCAGAATTGAGCACCTCATATTGGTTGAGGGCCTCAATGCGCAGAGCTTCGTCTTTGACCAGGAGAGCGTTCATTTTGACTTGTTCAATCGTAGGATATGTGCAAAGCATTGCGCACTCCTACTTTTGTGGCAGCAACAATTTACGGCTTTGGCAGCACGCAGCACTCCCCGGTTGCCGGTGGCTCATCTGCGCTGGCGTCGAGGGCTACTTTCCACGTCCCATCGGGCAGCTTTTTCCATACGGTGAAGTAGCGGCCCGTGATCACGACGGGTCCGCCATTCTTATCTTTTGAGCGGCCCTCATAGTGGCCCCAGGTGAAGCCCATGTCGTTCGAGGGGCCCATCTGCGCGCCTTGCGGCGTCCATGTCAGTTGATAGGTCTTAGGATCCCACTGGGCCTGCGCGGCGATAGCGGTGCGGCCGAGAACGGCCGGCTTCCCGTTGTTCAGGGTGACGCCGTCATCGGCGAACCAAGTGCCAAAGGCCTTGCCTCCACCCGCCTCGACAGCCTTCGCGAAGCGGCCTTCCAGCTCGAGCAGGAGAAGAGCGCCTGGGGTCAGAGTCGGTTGCGTGAGGGGACTGGAGATTGCACTGGAGGATTGAACGAGAGTGTCATAGCTAGGCGCGATGACGTTGGTCCCGGGGCTGGTCTGGGCAACCAGAGGACAGGTAATTAAAACGCAGAAACACAGACGAAACGTTAGATGACGAGCCATGTTCACGATGCTATCAGTGCTCGGAATCGATTGCGTGAGCGGGTAGTTTACCTTGAAGACTGATATTCTTCGCACCTGATGCTTAAGACGAATCTTGAACGCATAATGTTGCTTTTGGCAATGGTGTTGTTAGCTGTGGGAATCACTTTAGGTATGGTGCACGAGCCGTCCCTGCACAGTCTTGCGACCGGTCTGCGCTGGGCCGCGATCGGGTTTTTCGTAATCGATGCCTGGCTCCGCCGCTCTCTCACAGTGTGGATCTTCGTCACGATGATAGCCGGCGCCGAGCTGGGCTTCGATGCGCCCGCTGTCGCCGTCAACCTGCGTGTTCTCAGCGACATCTTCCTGCGCCTGATCAAGACCATCGTCGCTCCCCTCATCCTCGCGACGCTGATCACAGGCATCGCCGGCCACGGCGACCTCAAGAGCGTAGGACGCATGGGCATCAAGAGCCTCATCTACTTCGAGGTCGCGACCACCCT
>WNFC01006061.1_pt1 | contig 13292 bp, 10 predicted proteins | sample 5400541 | NCBI WGS metagenome assembly WNFC01 (sample SAMN13153342, study PRJNA577476) | soil metagenome | isolation source: 120 cm saprolite under Douglas fir tree site 2 hole 2 replicate 1 | place: USA:California | collected 2015-04-18
GAAGATCGGTCAGATCCCGTCGATGTACGTCAAGCTCGACGAGGTCAAGGCCAAGCAGACCATGCGCCTGTTAGAGATGCTCGACGACCAGGACGACGTGCAGAACCTGTGGTCGAATTTCGACATCCCGGCCGAGATGATGGAGTCTGCCTAACAAAATCTGAATTTCGAATTTCGAATTAAGAATTGAGAATTTGGAAATTCTTCATTCCGAATTCTTCATTCGAAATTCGAAATTCAACATTTCGGAGAAGATATGAAGCGTCTGCTCGCGTGCACCGCCTTAATCGCAATCACAGCCGCCGCCCAGGCTCCCTCCAACCTGGTGGTCGAGGGCGTTCCTCCGTTTCCGGACGCGCTGGTCGGAAAAGTGCGGCCGTATCTCGAGGTGCGCACGGCGTCGTTCCAGAGCTGGAATCCGGCGCGCGCGGAGATGCTGATCAGCACCCGATTTGGAAATACGCCGCAATTGCATCTGGTGAAAATGCCCGGCGGCGCGCGCAAGCAGTTGACGTTGTTTCCCGATCGCGTTCTGGGAGCCGCATTTCGTCCTAACGATCCGAACACCATCATCTTCACCAAGGATGTCGGCGGCGGGGAATTCTTCCAGCTCTATCGCTTCGATGTCGGCTCGGGCAACGTCACGTTGCTGACGGACGGCAAGTCGCGAAATACCTCGCCACGCTTCTCGAATGATGGCAAATGGCTGGCGTTCGCGTCGACCCTGCGCAGCGGCAAGGACACCGATATCTATGTTGTCGATCCGCTGCAGCCGCAGTCTGCTCGCATGGTCTTGCAGGTGGAAGGCGGAGGGTGGTCACCGGCGGATTTTTCTCCCGACGGCAAACAACTGCTGGTCCACAAAGGGATCTGAGTTCCATCAGCTCACGCGCCTGCATCTGGCAGACGGCCGCAAGACAGTTCTCAGCCACGAAAGGTGGGACGTCGATGAATTCGACCTCTCGAAAGACGGCAAGCGGATCGCGTACGTCACCAACGAGAATGGCGTCAGTGTTCTGCATGTGATCGACGCTGCCACCGGCGCCGCGGTGTCGATTCCAAAACTGCCGATCGGCCTCATTGGCGGCGTGGAGTGGCATCCGAACAATCACCTCCTCGGCTTCACGATTACTTCCGCGAAAGCGCCCTCCGACGCGTACTCGCTCGACGTCGACAGCGGAAAGCTCGATCGATGGACGGAGAGCGAGAGCGGCGGTCTGGACGCGTCCCGCAACATCGATCCGCAGCTCGTCACCATGAAGAGCTTCGACGGCACGACGATCTCGGCGTTCGTCTATCGTCCGGATCCGGCGCGATTTTCCGGCAAGCGGCCGGCACTGATCATCATTCACGGCGGCCCAGAGGGTCAGAGCCGCCCGGGATTCCTGGGACGCAACAACTACTGGATCAACGAGCTGGGGATCGCGATCATTCAGCCGAACGTCCGCGGCTCGACCGGCTACGGCAAGACCTACCTGGCGATGGACAACGGCTACAAGCGCGAAGATTCGGTCAAGGACATCGGCACTGTGATCAACTGGATCAAGAGCGATCCGATGCTCGATCGCGACCGCATCGGTGTCTACGGCGCCAGCTACGGTGGCTACATGACGCTCGCCACGATGACGCATTACAACGATCAGATGCGCGCGGCCGTCGACGTCGTCGGCATCGCCAGCTTCATCACGTTCTTCCAGAACACCTCGGCCTACCGCTCCGATCTGCGTCGCGTGGAGTACGGCGACGAACGCGATCCAAAGATGCACGCGTTCCTCGAGCAGATCTCGCCGCTGACCAGCGCGTCGAAAATTACGAAGCCGCTGATGGTGGTCGCGGGCTACAACGATCCCCGCGTGCCATACACCGAGGGGCAGCAGATCGTGAAGGCGGTCAGGGCCAACAACGCGCCGGTGTGGTGGCTGATGGCGAAGGACGAAGGCCACGGTTTCGCGAAGAAGGCCAATCAGGATTATCAGTTTCTGGCGATGACGGAGTTTTTGCAGCAATATCTGCTTGGAGAGCGGGCTTCCAGCCCGCAGTGATCGGGCGTCTCGCCCGGTCACCGGTAGACTTGCCGAGCGGGACGCTCGGTAAGTGCGGCCGGGACGGCCGCTCTCCGCTGTCATGACATTCTCCAGCGCGCTTCTGACCGACCTCTACGAGCTCACCATGGCCTACGGCTATTGGAAGAGCGGGAAGGATCGCGACGACGCGGTCTTTCATCTCTACTTTCGCGAGAATCCGTTCGAGGGCGGCTACGCCATCGCGGCCGGTCTGGAGCAAGCGATCGAGTTTCTCGAATCGCTGCGCTTTAGCCGCGACGATCTCGATTTCCTCGCGACCGTGGAGGGCAATGACAAGCGGCCGCTCTTTCCGGATGACTTCCTAAAGTATCTCGAGCAACTGCGCTTCAGTTGCGACATCGACGCCATTCCGGAGGGGACCGTCGTCTTTCCGCAGGAGCCGATGGTTCGCGTCGTCGGTCCGATCGTGCAGGGACAGATCGTCGAAACAGCACTATTAAACATCATCAATTTTCAATCACTCATTGCCACCAAGGCGTCCCGAGTGGTTTACGCCGCGAAAGGCGATCCGGTGGTCGATTTCGGTTTCCGCCGCGCACAAGGCGTCAACGGCGGCCTGGCAGCCAGCCGGGCGGCGTATATCGGCGGTTGCGCCGGCACCTCGAATCTCATTGCCGGCGCGACCTATGACATTCCGGTCAAGGGAACGCATGCTCACAGTTGGGTGATGGCCTTCGAAAGCGAGATGGAAGCCTTCGAAAAGTACGCGGAGGTCATGCCGAACAATTGCTTGTTCCTGATCGATACCTACAACACGTTTCAGGGTGTGGCGCACGCGATCGAGATCGGCAAGCGGCTGCGCGGGAGCGGGCACGAGATGATCGGCGTCCGCCTCGATTCCGGCGATCTGGCGTACTTGTCGAAGGAAGTGCGGAAGATGCTCGACGCGGCCGGATTCCCGAAGGCCGTCATCGCCGCCAGCAACGAGCTCGATGAACATCTGATCGCGAGTCTCAAAGAGCAGGGCGCGAAGATCGACTTGTGGGGCGTCGGCACGAGACTCGTCACCGGCTGGGACCAGCCCGCGCTGGGGGGCGTCTACAAGCTGTCGGCGCTGCGGCCCGAGGGAAGCCAGTGGCAATATCGCATCAAGATTTCCGAGCAGGCGATCAAGACCACCAATCCCGGCATGCTGCAGGTACGGCGCTTCGATGACGCCGACATGATCTTCGATGAGTTAGGCGGCCAGCCGTCGCACACGATCGTCGATCCACTCGATCTGACCCGCCGCCGCGCGATCCCCGAAAGCGCGACATACGAAGATCTCCTCGTTCCGATTTTCAAGCGCGGCAAACGCGTTTACGAATTGCCCGGCATCGAACAGATTCGCGCCCGGCGTGCGGCCGCATTGGAGCGCTTCCACGACGGCATCAAGCGCTTCGTCAATCCGCATCGCTATCCGGTCGGATTGGAAAAAAATCTCTTCGATCTGAAAACGGGGCTGATCCTGCAAGTGCGCGGAGCGGCCGTGTGACACTGGTTTTCTCGATCGCCGACTACGATTACATGGCGGGCGATCTGGCCCGCGCCGGCGCGTTTCAGCGCGGCGCGATCGAGCGGGATGTCTTTCCCGATGGCGAGCACTACCTGCGCGTGGCCTCCGATGTCCTCGATCAGCACGCGGTCGTGGTCGGTGGCACGATCTCCGACAAGGCCATGCTCGAGCTTTACGACCTCGGCTGCGCCATCGTCGAGAACGGCGCGTCGACGCTCACCCTCATCGTGCCGTGGTATGGCTACGCCACCATGGACCGGGCAACGAAAACGGGCGAAGCGGTCACGGCGAAAAATCGCGCGCGAATTTTCTCATCGATTCCGGACGCAAAGCTCGGCAATCAAATTCTGCTGCTCGATCTGCACAGCGAAGGCATCCCGCATTATTTCGAAGGCAGCCTGCATCCGGTGCACGTCTACGCCAGGCGGATCATCGAATCGCTGGCGCGCGACCTCGCCGGCCGCGACTTCGTCCTCGGGTCCACGGATGCCGGACGCGCAAAATGGGTCGAATCGCTCGCGAATTCGCTCGGCGTGCCGGCGGCCTTCGTTTACAAACGCCGGCGGGGCCCGGAGGAGACGGAGGTCACCGCAGTCAGCATGCGATTCTCCGGCGAGACTGTCGTGATCTACGATGACATGATCCGAACCGGCGGATCGCTGACGAACGCCGCGCGCGCGTACCGCGAGGCGGGAGCCGGAAAGCTGATCGCGATCGCCACGCACGGCGAATTCGCGGGCGATGCCTTTTCGCGTCTGCGGGCCAGCGGACTGTTCGAAGCGATCGCCTGCACCGATAGCCATCCGAACACCCTGGCGTTGCAATCGCAGGGACTCATCGTGAGGCCGGTTGCAGACTTGTTCTGCCCTTTCCTGCGTTGAGTCAGGTCGGAAACTTCAGTGCACGTGCAATTGCTTTTTGTCGATCGTCGAGCGTGAGAAACGTGATTTCGCGCCGAGGATCGACATACAAAGCCACCGCAAGATGCCAAAGATCGGCGCCTCGAAGATAGCCTGCGTTGAGGACCTCTACGAATTCCGAAGTCAATGCGCGATCGGGTTGAATCCAAGAGAAGCCGGCCAGAAGATCCACCGGGTCGGCGGCAATTCTTTCTCGCGCGATGACAGACCGAACCTCGGCTTCCAAGAGATTTGACGAGACGAAAATCTCGTGCGCCGAGAGTTGTCTCGCGATCTCCGTTGACTTCGCCTCCGAGAGAAGAATCGCGACGACGCAAGAGCTGTCGACGTATGCCTTCACTCGCGTTCCTGAAGGAAGCGGCGCAAGCCCCCGGGACGCCGCGCGAGTGGTTTCCATACGCTTTTGCCTGTCGCAGGTATAAGCACCCCACGCCTTTCCAGCTCTTTCAGTCGTGCGTCGAGAGAGTCCTGCTCGCGCTCGATCGGCCGGACCTCTGCGATCGGTTGGCCGCGACGGGTTATCGTGATGGATTCGCCTTTGCGGACCCTTTCCAGGAGCTCACTCAACCGGGCCTTGGCTTGATAAGTCGAGTATGTCTTAGCCATCTGACTAGTCAGTCTAGTCTGATACGCCGCGGCCGGTCAAGGTCTTTCCTGCGATGACGGAGAGCGCTGCCATCACAGCGAGCGCGGCGCCGGTGAAAAACGCCGCGCGCGGCGAGACGTCCTGATACAGCACGCCGAAAAGAGCGGTGCCCGCAAGAACAAACATGCCGGTCACGAGGTAGTAGAAACCGAAGCTGCGCCCGCGTAGCTCCGCCGGAACGAGATCGCCGATCCACGCGCGCTCGGCTCCTTCTGTCAGCGTGAACGGAATGGCGTACGCCACGAAAAGTATCACGAAAATGAGTAATGATTTGGCGAACGGGAATGCGAAATAGATCGCGCCGTACACCATCCATCCGATCACCAGCAGACTGCGGCGGCCCATCACATCCGATCGCGCGCCGGCGTAGGTCGAGAAGAGCGACTTGATCACGTGGTGCGCCGACCAGAGCACCGGCAGCATGCCGATCGTGACGCCGGCAGCATGCGCCTGCAGCAGCAGGAACGCGTCGCTTGAATTCGCAAGCGAGAAGAGCGCGATGGAACCGAGAGCGTAGAAGAAGGGTGGGGGGAGGTTGCGAGGTTGCGGGGTTGCGAGGTCTCTAGGTTGTGTAGGGTGCGGTTCCTCGCGCAAAAGTGCGATCAGCAAAACGACTCCGATCGCTCCGGGAATCACCGCGATCAGAAACACGGTCCGCAGCGGAAGGTGGACGGCGTCAAGAAGGACGATCGCAAAGAGAGGACCGATCACTGCGCCGGTGTGATCGAGGGCGCGCTGAAATCCGAACGCCTTCCCGCGGCTCTCGAAGGGCGTGACGTCCGCGATCATGGCGTCGCGCGGCGCCGATCGAATTCCTTTTCCGGTGCGATCGAGAAGCCGCGCGCCCAAAACGGTCGGCCAGCGCCCTGCAACCGAAATCCAGGCGCGTGAGGCCGCCGCCAGCGCGTAGCCTCCGACGATCAACGGCTTTCGATACGGCAGGCGATCCGAAATCCATCCGGCTGCTAACTTCAGAATTGACGAGAGCGCGTCCGCGGTCCCTTCGATCAGTCCGACGATGATGGGCGTCGCGCCGAGGGTCGAGGTCAGGAAAATTGGCAGCAGGGGGTAGATCATCTCGCTGGCCGAGTCGTTCAGCAGCGACATGAGGCCCAACAGCACGACTTGCGGACGCAGACGGCTTCCTGACATGCCAACATCCTAACGTCCCAACTTGTAGAATGCGCCCGCCATGAAGAACATCAAGAAAGTAGGTGTGCTCGGCTGCGGCCTGATGGGCTCCGGGATCGCGCAAGTCTCGGCCCAGGCGGGCTACGACACGGTGGTCGTCGAGGTCGAGCAGAAGTTTCTCGACAAGGGCATGACGGGCATTGACAAGAGCCTGAGCAAATTCGTCGAGAAGGGGAAACTCTCCGCTGCCGACAAGGACTCCTGCCTCAAACGGCTGAGAGGATCGGTCTCGCTCAGGGATCTCGCCGAGTGCGACATCGTGGTCGAAGCGATCACCGAGAACCCGCAGATCAAGAAAGAGACTTATTCTGCCATCGATTCCATCGTGAAAAAAGAGGCCATCTTCGCCTCGAACACCTCATCGCTGACGATCACTGAGCTCTCGATGGCCACCGCCCGTCCCCAGCAGTTCGTGGGACTCCATTTTTTCAATCCCGTTCCGCTCATGAAGCTGGTCGAAGTCGTCCGCACGATTCTCACGACCGATGCGGCGTTCAACACGGCTTTCGAGTTCGCGAAGTCGCTCGGCAAGGATCCGGTGTCGTGCCGCGACAATTCCGGATTCATCGTCAATCGCCTGCTGGTGCCATATCTGCTCGATGCCATCCGCGCCTACGAAGAAGGCGTCGGATCGATCGAAGATATCGACAAGGCCATGCAGCTCGGATGCGGCTATCCGATGGGACCGTTCACGCTGCTCGATTTCGTCGGCCTCGACACGACGTACTTCATCACCGATGTCATGTTCAACGAATATCGCGAGAAGCGCTTCGCATCGCCGGCGCTGCTGCGCAAGATGGTCCTGGCGGGAAGATTCGGCCGCAAGTCGGGCGCCGGGTTTTACGATTATTCCGGCGAGAAGCCGGTGCCATTCGACCGGATGCAGTGATGTCCTACGAAAACGTCAAGACCGAAGTTCGCGATGGAATCCTGCTTCTGACCATCGATCGTTCGAAAGTTTTGAACGCTCTCAATGCCGCGACCGTCGAAGAAATCTACAAAGTGTTCGCCGATGCGCGCGATGACGACAACGTCAAAGCGGTCATCATCACCGGAGCAGGCGAAAAAGCTTTCGTCGCCGGCGCCGACATCAACGAGCTGGCGCAGAAAACGCCGATGACCGGCAAGGAGACATCGGAGCGCGGGCAGTTCATCTTCTCGTTCATCGAGCGATTTCCGAAGCCGGTGATCGCCGCCATCAATGGATTCGCGCTCGGCGGCGGCTGCGAGCTCGCTCTCGCTTGCCACATTCGCGTCGCATCGGAGAGAGCGCAGATCGGCCTCCCGGAGGTGACCCTCGGGATCATCCCAGGCTACGGCGGCACCCAGCGAATGGCGCGGCTCCTCGGCAAAGCCAAAGCGCTGGAGCTGATCTGCACCGGCGATCGCATCGGGGCAGCCGAGGCGGAGCGGATTGGGTTGGTGAACAAGGTGGTGCCGGCCGATCAGCTCATGAGCGCTGCGGAGGAGATGGCGCGCAAGATCATGTCGCGCGGTCCGCTGGCGATCCGGGCTGCCATCGAGGCCGTGATGAGCGGGAGCGAAATGCCGATGCAGGAAGGACAGTTTCTAGAAGCGACGCTCTTTGGCTTGCTGTGCGCAAGCGAGGATACTCAAGAGGGAATGAACGCGTTTTTGGAGAAAAGACCGCCGCGATTCAAGGGAAAGTGACGCGAAGCTGTCACCCCGAGCGGGAGCGAGGGGCCTGGAGGGGTGGAAGGCACGAGAAATGGGCAGCCTCGTCCCGCCGTCCGCCCCTCCAGGCCCCTCGCTAACGCTCGGGGTGACGGTTCATTAGAAGCCGCAGAATGACGGGAGACCTGACGCATGGACGAAAACCTTCAAGACCTGATCTACGACTGGAACGTCGCCGCCGAGCGGCCGGTCCGCACCGGCGGCCGCAGGATCGAGTTCGATGACGAGACTCTCCGCGACGGATTGCAATCGCCGTCGGTGACCGATCCGACGATCGAGGAGAAGGTTCGCATTCTCCACTTCATGAACGACATTGGTGTCGACTCCGCCGACATCGGCCTGCCCGGCGCGGGACCGCATGTGCAGCGCTCTGTTGAGCGGCTGGCGCGAGAAATTGTTGATCATAAATTGAACGTTTCTGCCAACTGCGCCGCGCGCACGCACGAGAATGACATCCGTCCAATTGCCGAGATCTCGCAGCGCGTCGGCATTCCGATCGAAGCCTGCACTTTCATCGGCTCTTCCCCCATCCGACAATTCGCGGAGGAGTGGGACCTCAATTGGATCATCGAGCAATCGACGAAAGCAGTCCGCTTCGCGGCCTCTGAAGGATTGCCGGTGATGTACGTGACGGAGGACACCACGCGCGCCAAGCCGGACGACGTGGAGAAGCTGTACACCGCGGCGATCGACGCCGGCGCGAAGCGCGTCTGCGTTTGCGACACGGTCGGCCACGTCACTCCGTGGGGCGTGCGCAACCTGATTCGCTTCGTTCGCGAGATCGTCAACAAGGCGAACCCCGAAGTAAAAATCGATTGGCACGGACATTCCGATCGCGGGCTGGGCGTGATCAACTCGATCGCGGCGCTGGAAGCGGGCGCCGACCGCGTTCATGGATGCGCCATGGGAATCGGCGAGCGCGTCGGCAACACGCCCATCGATTTGCTGATGGTGAATCTGAAGCTGATGGGATGGATCGACAACGACCTCACGCGGCTGCCGGAGTACGTGCAATTCGTTTCGACGGCGACGAAGGTTCCTTTGCCCGATCAATATCCGGTGATCGGGCGCGATGCGTTTCGAACCGGCACGGGCGTGCATGCCGCGGCCATCATCAAGGCCAAAAAGAAGGGGAGCGAATGGCTGGCTGATCGCGTTTACTCCGGCGTTCCGGCGGGAATGTTCGGGCTCACGCAGATCATCGAGGTCGGTCCGATGTCCGGCTTATCGAACGTGATTTACTGGCTGGCGACGCACGGATATCCGCAGGACGAGCCGCTTGTGAAAGAAATTTTTCAACGGGCGAAGTCCACCAACCGTATTCTTACGGACGAGGAATTGCATTCCATTGCACACCGTTGGCAAGAAACTCAGTCCTCAGTCCTCAGTCCGCAGTCCTGAGAAAAGCCCGAGTGGCGAAATGGCAGACGCAGCAGACTCAAAATCTGCCGGGGCGCAGGCCTCGTGTCGGTTCGAATCCGACCTCGGGCACCATTCCATCGTCAATCCCGAGCGGAGCGAGGGATCAACCGAGGCGCGGCGAGATCGTGCGATCTTTGCGCAGCCTGTCCGCCGCGGACTGGGTCGGTTCGAATCCGACCTCGGGCACCAAAGCGGCGGCAAGCCGCGGCACTCCATATTGCTCATGATTCATTTGATCCTCCTTTTCGCGGCGACAACGCTGCGCGCCGAGCATTTCATCCTCCATCCCGACCACGTGCTTCGCCAGGATGAGATCGCAGATCTCGCGGCGCGCGGCGTCGAAGTGCAACGGGTGCTGCCCGATCATCGATACGTGATTCGCGCGACCGATGCCGACATCCCGGGGAATGCCGAGGCCTTCACGATCGCCAAGAAGATTTCGCGTTCGGCTTATCGCGAGGCCGCCAGGGCTCATGCGTTCGCAACCGTTCGTCTGCTTTTCCACGACGACGTCGGGTTTGAAGATGCCCAACGCGCAGTTGTAGTCGTCGGCGGAACGACGGCTCGTCCGCTGGCGACCGACTTCGAGCTTCCGCACGGGTTGGTTGCGCGCGTGCCGTCCACGGCCATCGAGCAATTGGCGGCTGACGATCGCGTATTCGCGATTTATGGTCCGCCGCTGCGTCCGAAAAATGACAACGCAGTCGCGGCGCAACTCTCGCACGTCACGCCGCTGTTCAGTGCTCCCTACAATCTGAGCGGCAACGGCGTTGTGTTGTCGCTGTTCGAGCTTGCGCCCGCGGACACTCGGCATCCGGAATTCGGCGGACGCGTGACCTCACACCTCTCGGGCCCCGTAACCAGCAGCTCCGGGCACCCCACGCACGTGTCGGGCACCATGGCCGCGTCGGGCATCGATTCACGAGCCAAGGGAATGGCGCCGCAGGCGACCGTCCACGAGTTCAGCGCCCTCGACGACTACGCCGTCATGCTCAACAACAAACAGACCACGCTGGCTTCGCTTTCGGTCGTTGCCGACAACAACTCGTGGGGCTACTCCCTTGGATGGCAAGGCAATCAGAGCGGCAGCGGGCCTTCGGAAGTTTGGAACGGGGGCGAAGATTTGTTCGGTGGCTACGAGAGCATCGACTCGTCGCCCTACGATGCCATGACCCGGAAGACTTCGGTGATCTTCGTCCACTCCGCGGGCAACGATGGATCTGAAGGACTGAATCCGGTGTCTGGCCCCTGGTTTCAGCACGCGCACGTCGATAACAACGGCGATGTCATCAAGAACGAAACATTCTGCTACTCGCAGAACGGCAGCGGCACCGATTGCCCGACGCCGACATGCACCGCCGGCGCCAGTCACTGTGAAACGGTGCGTCATCCAACTTACGGGCCGTTCGGGACGATGGGCCTGATCTCCAGTGTCAAGAACGTGATTGCAGTCGGGGCGGTCGATTCATTCCTGCAGATCGCCTCGTTCAGCTCGCGAGGTCCGGCGTTGGACGGACGCGTGAAGCCCGAAATCGTGGCAAAAGGTGTCTCGCAGTACTCGACCGTCCCGGATGCCGGCTACGCCAGAATGCAGGGAACGTCAATGTCATCGCCGGTCATCACCGGAATGACGGCCCTTTTCGTCGAACAGTGGCGGCAGACGTTCAACGGTCAGAGTCCCGACCCGGAAACTTTGAAAGTGCTCCTGATCGCCGGTGCCGACGACCTCGGCAATCCCGGTCCGGATTACACATTCGGATTCGGTCTGGCGAACGCGCAGGCCTCCGTCGATCTGATCCGCAGTGACAACAACACCGGCGCGCGGATTCGCAGCGGCGATCTTTCGCAAGGGCAGCAGTTCGAAACAACGATGGCGTTGTCGGCATCGCAGAGCGTCCGCGTCGTTCTCGGATGGCTCGATCCGGAAATTTTTCCGGCCGGTGACGAAACCGCAGGCAAGACGCTGGTCAATGATCTCGATGTGAAAGTGATCGACCCGAGCGGCAACACGGTGCTGCCGTACGTCCTCGATCCGTCCAACCCGAACGCGAACGCCACGCGCGGCGTCAACTCAGTCGATAACCTCGAGGAAATCGAGATTGCGAACGCAGCGCCAGGAACTTATCGCGTCATCGTGACCGGCAAGATGATCGCGGCCGGTCCGACGCAGCATTATGTTCTGATCGCAAACGCGCCACTCGGCAGCACTGCCGTGACCTGCACCGATTCGAACGAACCGAACGACACGCCGGAAACCGCGACGCAGCTCGCGAGCGGCCTTCCGCTGATGGGCCGCTTCTGCTCGCAAAGCGACGCTGATCACTTCAAGTTCACAGCCACGGGACCCGGGACGGTCAGCGTCACCGCGACCGATACACCGATCAAGATCACGGTGATCGCGACCGGCGCGCAATCGACGATCGCTGCCGGAGCGACCGGAACACTTCAGGTTTCAAGCGGCGCCAACGTGATCAAGTTGGAACCGGCCGGCGCAATTGGGACGAACGCACGCTACACCATCACGGCCACGTATCCCTTTTCGATTCCGCCCCGCAAACGGCCCTCGCGGCACTGACGAAGATACAATCGGCGACATGCCGTTCAAGACGCTCCTCGTCGAGGAGAGCGATGGCGTCGTCCTCGTCACCCTCAACCGGCCGGAGGTGCACAACGCTTTCAACGATGTGCTGATCACGGAAGCGATCGAGCTCTTCCGAGGGATCGGCCAACGGGATGCCAGGGCGGTGGTGTTGCGAGGAAGTGGGTCGAATTTCTGCGCCGGGGCGGATCTGAACTGGATGGCGAGCATGGTCAACTACACGCGCGACGAGAACGTCAAAGACTCCGCCAACCTCGCGCGCATGTACGCCTGCATCAACGAGTGTCCGCTGCCTGTGATCGGCCGCATCCAGGGAGCCGCGATCGGCGGGGGAGTGGGACTGGTAGCCGTGTGTGACATCGCGATCGCGACGCGCGAAACGAAATTCGGATTGGCGGAAGTGAAGCTCGGAATCCTGCCGGCGGTAATTTCACCGTACGTGATCGCGAAGATCGGCGAGACGCACGCGCGAGCGTTGTTCATGACCGGCGAGCGTTTCGAAGCCGAGCGCGCGCTGCGCATTGGCCTCGTGCATCGGGTGGTGGAGGATACAGCCGCACTCGATAGCGCGGTCAACGAGACCATCGCGCAGATCAGGACTTCGGGACCGCAAGCAGTCCGCGAATGCAAGAAGCTGATCGCGCACGTCGCGAGCCACGAGCTGATCGATTCCATCCCGTACACCATCGAAGCGATCGCATCCCGCAGGATTTCCGACGAAGGACAAGCGGGGATGAAAGCGTTCTTGAAAAAAGAAAAGCCGCCGTGGACGAGTGAGGACTGAGGACTGGGGACTGAGGACTGAGTGGACGCAGGACGCAACGGCATTAAGAAACTGATCGTCCCCAACCGCGGCGAAATTGCGGTCCGCATCGCGCGCGCATGCCGCGAGATGCGCATCGAATCTGTGCTCGCGTATGTCGAATCGGATGACATCCGATTCACGCGGCGCTTCTTCGATGATGCGGTGCCGATCGCGTCCTATCTCGACGCCGGCGCGGTCATCGACGCAGCGCGGAAGGCGGGCGCGGATGCCATCCATCCCGGCTACGGTTTTCTTTCAGAGCGCCCGGAGCTGGCGGCGGCCTGCGAAGAAAAAAAGATCATCTTCGTCGGTCCGACATCGTCGTCGATCGCCGCGCTGGGCTCGAAATCTCGCGCCCGCCAGCTCATGCAGCGCCTCGGCGTTCCCGTGGTGCCGGGATACGACGGCGACGATCAGTCGGACTCCGCTCTCGCG
>WNFC01006063.1_pt1 | contig 13292 bp, 12 predicted proteins | sample 5400541 | NCBI WGS metagenome assembly WNFC01 (sample SAMN13153342, study PRJNA577476) | soil metagenome | isolation source: 120 cm saprolite under Douglas fir tree site 2 hole 2 replicate 1 | place: USA:California | collected 2015-04-18
AGAAAAATGTCACTGCCAGCGAAACGATTCGTCTCCTTGGGTAACTCCCGGTTAGCCGCGAAACCGTCGATTTGCCCGGCCAGCTTTCAAAGGTCAACATGAATGTTTGAGTGCTAAACTACAGAAAGAGTGTCTCGGCCCCGTCGATGCGTCAAGGGGGGATGCGATGGTAAGAAATCCAAAGAGAACATTGGCGAGTCTGTGTTTCCTGCTTCTCGTAGTGCTGTTCCCTAGTAGGGGCGCTGCACAAAGCACGGGGTCGCACCAGACATGGCAGGGCTATGTGACTGATACGCATTGCGGGACGAATTGTCAGGTCACAAAGGATATGACTCCGGACAAGAAATGCATCGACCGTTGCGTACGAAAAGGCTCGAAATACGGCCTATGGGTGGGCGATCACGTCTACGTGTTGGAACCCCAAAGCAAGGCTGCTCACTACGCTGGAAGGGACGTGGCGGTTACAGGCGCCCTCGATGGTGGCACGATTCGTATTGACTCCATAGAACCGAACAAAGTGGCTGCAAATAAAAAGCCAGAAAGCAACTAGGCGCTCTGGTCGCTCCGGCGTTATCGGAAACTTGTTTACTGTCGCCTCGCTGCTTTCGGCTAGAAGAATGTTCCCTTCAAATGCGAAACGAGATGAATGTTACCTGTTGGCAAGTCCATCCGAGCCAACTGATGGTTGACCATTCGAAATCCTGTTGACGTATCGGGTCGCATCATTCCCACTGTCAAGTAGAGTTAGCGAACGGGATTGCCGCGTATATGCTCCAGCAACAACGACGAAAGTCGGTCAGGGACTTCCTCAAGCAGCCAATGGGACTTTCCTTCGAGCTTCTCAAAACGGTATGGCCCCGTGACATATCCGGCTGTCTCGATTGCTGCAGTTTCGCCAAGCGCAAGGTCCTCTGCGCTCCAGATGTAAAGCGTCGGCACCGTAATCTCTCCGATGCGTGCTTCGAGGTTTAAAGCGCGGTACCAGTTCAGGGCCGAAGTAAGAGCACCGGGTTCTGCAAGCCGACGGATGTTTTCGCTGATTGCTGATTCAGGAAGCTTTCCTTGGTAAACGGCTCGCAGGCGTTGATAGTTATCGGCTTGGAAAAAACATTCTGCTGCTCCGCCGGGCATTCTAAAGAAAGAGATGTACCTTGAACGTTGTTTCTGGTCCTCGTCGGTTTCAATGGCATTGAGGAATGCGTCTGGATGCGGAGTGGACAAGGCGCTTAAGGATTGAACGCGGTCTGGATGTTTCGCAGCGAACACCCACGCTAGGAAAGCGCCCCAATCGTGTCCCACGAGATGAAAGCGCCGACGACCTAACGTGTCAACAAATCCTTGAATATCAGATGTGAGGTGCTCAATCCCATAATCGCTCACCTCTTTAGGGCGGACCCCCACCGAATATCCGCGCTGGTCGACCGCTACAGCGTAGAAGCCTGCCTTCGCGACCGGGTGCATCACGTCGCACCACGCATCCGCAAATTCAGGAAAGCCATGCAAAAAGAGCACTAGCTCCCCATCAGCAGGGCCCGCCACAAGAGCGTTGAAGCAAAAGCCTTGGACGTTTATTGCAGTCTTCTGAAAGTTGGTCATCGTCATCGCGTGTCACGGTAAGCCGCCAACTTGTTGAAACTGTACCACTCCGATGATAAACAGGCTGCTTACCTCCCACAGAGGTGACCGGCGGCTCAAGCGGCGGCTAGGCGTTTCCAGCGTCCCATTTTCGAACGTTATTCTCTGAGTTCGGACAGTTTTAGCTCGGGTTTGTCTTGCGAGATCCGCTAAATTCATGCAAGGCAAAGACTTCTTTCGACTGCTTACTTGGTATGCTGCCTGCTGTGATAAATGAGGCTACCCTGAGGACTGAGGTGCTTCCTTGTTGAGAGTTGCACAGGGTCTTCGCTACACGTTTCGCCAACTGGCAAGATCGCCGCTTTTCACGGCTGTTTCTATCCTAACTATCGCGCTCGGAATTGGAGCCAACACGGCCATCTTCAGCGTGATGAATGCCGTACTCCTCCATTTTCTTCCGGTCCCAAATCCACAACAGCTCGTTTATTTCCATTTGAAAAACCAGCCTCTGAGCACCTCGCAAACGGGCTACGGTGACATGTCGATGTCAATGCCAGTCTTCGAAGCCATGCGCATTCGGCAGGAGGTTTTCACTGATGTGATCGGTTTTGCTCCGCTGGCTTTTGAAAAAGTAGCCGCGCGGATCGGCGCCGAACCGGAGGAAACCCTCGGGGAAATGGTGAGCGGTAATTTCTTCTCCGGCCTGCAAGCCCAGCCAATTTTGGGGCGCGGGTTCACACTGAAGGACGAATCAACTCACGCGCCTATCGCCGTCTTGAATTATTCATGGTGGAAGAGCCGATTCGGCGGCGACAAAGACATACTAGGCAGGACAATCTACATCAAAGGCATTCCCTTCGCGATTGTAGGCATCGCGCCTCCGGGGTTCAATGGAGTGGATCCGGTCCACCCGGCCATGGATTTCTGGATTCCGCTTCAAGACCGTTCCGAATTGAATGCGTGGGGAACGCCATCTACCGATCACACCTTGTATGGGTCGCCAAACTGGCTGGCCTTGCTAATGCTCGGCCGCTTGCGGCCCGGGGCCTCGCCGCAACAGGCCTCGGCGCAACTAACCCCGGCGTTTCAGAATGCGCTAGCGAACGCCTCGCCAGTTGATCCGCACGAACAGAAGCCACAGCTTATTCTTTCCGGAGTTCGGGGTGTGGAGAATTTGCGGGCTGACTACGAGCACCCGCTGCGGTTCCTGATGAGCATGGTGGTGCTGGTCCTGCTGATTGCATGTGCAAATGTTGTCATGCTGTTGCTGGCAAGAAATGCCAGCCGGCTACCTGAGTTTTGTTTGCGCCGGGCACTCGGAGCCAACAAGCGCGTCCTTTTTCTGCAAATGCTTCGCGAAAGCGTGCTGCTGGTGGCGGCCGGCGCAGCCCTTGGCTGGATCTTTGCAGGAGCCGCCACGCAAGCGCTCACGGTCTGGTCTGGCGTCGACATAATTATCGAACCAGAGAGAGAAGTCCTGTTGTTCACCGCGGGTGTCTCCGCAGTGGTCTCCATCGCGTTTGGGTTGGCGCCCATGCGACTCATTACTCGGCTTCCATTGAATCTTGCGCTGCGATCGACCGGCGGGGCTGATGGCAAGAGGCAAGACCGTTGGTGGGGACGCAAGTTGGTGATGGCGCTTCAGATTTCACTCTGCATGGTCCTGCTCTGCGCGGCGGGTCTCCTGTACCGGACGCTGCGGAATCTGGAATCCCGCGACCTTGGGATGCGCACCGATGGCCTGCTCGTGTTTGGAATCGGCCCGCAGTTAAATATTCATACGGATACGGATGCAGTCCGGTTTCACGCTGCGCTGTTGAATCGCATGCGCGCGTTGCCGGGCGTGGATTCGGCAACGGTTATGGAAGTGCGTATTGGTAGCGGAGGCAGTGACAACGACGGCGTCCTTGTGGATGGGCATGATCCCACACCTGACCGCCGGTTTGCCGGAGTGCGCTCGAATTTTGTCGGATCCGGTTTTCTACACACACTCGGAATCCCCTTGCAACTCGGGCGCGACCTCGAAAACTCCGATACCGCCGATTCGCGCAAGGTCGCCCTCGTCAACCAGACCTTTGTAGATCGCTACTTGTCGGGCGTTTACCCGCTGGAACATCACATCGCACTTCTCGGGGACCGTAAGGTCCAATACGCCATCGTGGGCGTTGCGGGAAACAGTCGCTATACGAGTGTCCGCGAAACTGAGCGCCCGATGGCGTATTTCCCGTTCACGCAGACTAGAGGCGTTCTGGACATGCAATATGAATTGCACACCCGTGGCGATCCTAAGATGCTCCTCCCGGAAGCCGCGAGAGTGGTTCACGAGATCGATCCCAATCTGCCGCTGCAAAAACCCATGACGCAGCAGGCTCAGTTTGCAGAGACTGTCTCGCAAGAAAGGCTGATCGCAAACCTGTCCGTCTTCTTTGGCGGGCTGGCTGCATTTCTCGTTGCCATCGGCCTTTACGGAACGATTTCTTACGGCGTCAGCCGCCGGACCATGGAAATCGGTGTCCGCATGGCTCTGGGCGCACAGCGACGAGAGGTGCTTTGGATGGTTTTGCTAGAAAGCTTCTCCGTGGCTGCCTTGGGTCTTGCCGTTGGCATTCCCTCGGCCCTTGCGGTAGCCACGACTTTGCGTTCCATGCTGTATGGTTTGAGCTCCAGCGACCCTCTGACAATTCTTGTTGCGTTGGTTGGCATCACCATAGTCACGTTGGCGGCCGCATTTTATCCGGCCCACCGAGCCGCATCCATGGATCCCATGCGAGCCTTGCGCATGGAGTGAGCCCGCGTAGTCCCGCTAGGGACTCCTTGGATTTTCGCCTACGGACTATAGAACTAACGAACAAAACGCGCGTGCGGTAGCCTTGTCGGCGTTCACGAGTGTGCAGCCTAGATGTTGATTCTGGTCGAGTCGTCGCTGGGGCTTGCAAAGCGGCGAGTTCGCTAAGTGATTGAAAACCAGTGGCGGTTCAAAAGGGCGTTTGCCACAGTGATTGTAAGATGTTGAATCTACAGCGTCGGCTCTCGGGGTCACAGTTGGTTTCTAGACTAATGTCTCTGACCAACGTCCTTAAAAGGGTCGGGGCGAAAGGATTTGAACCTTCGACCTCCTGGTCCCGAACCAGGGACAAAAATCACCTAAGTCGCTGTCCTGGCGTCAGTTACAGTTTTTCGGGCCGCTCTCTGTTGGACAAGTTTGGACAAGTCCCTTTCAACCGTTTTGGGGCCGATTGGATTTCATTTTCCGGGCCCGATACCTTCGGTCAAACTATTCCAGCACGGGCGCTTGCTTACGGTTTATGCTGAGTAGTTTGCCTGACAGGCGATTAACTTGACATTTGATCTAACGATGTTTATAGTTTATGCATAATTGTTTGCTTGCTGAGCCAACTAATGTGCACAAACCATAATTACGGCGTGAAGACAACTCGAAGCCGTATGGCGAACCTTCTCATGGCTCTCTATGACTCGGGGCGCACTACGTTCACGACGACAGAGGCCGCGAAAATTACCGGCCTCACGGTTCCGCTCGCCAGCAGCCTGCTTCACAAGGCCCGAAAGCGAGGACTCGTGTCCCAGGTTAAGCGCGGCCTCTTTATTATCGTGCCACCGGAACTTGGAAGCTCTGCGGAATACGCAGGAAATCCCTACCTGGTTGCGCGTTACTTGGCAGATGACGCTCCCTACTTCCTTTCTCATGCGTCTGCCATGGAACTTCACCGCATGGTGACACAGCCGCAGTTTGTCATATTCGTCTCAAGCACCAAACGCATTCCCAAGCAGACGCTGCACGGAACCCAATTCCGTTTTGTTCTGCTGAAGTCCAAGGATTTTTTTGGCAACACAAAACACTGGGTCACAAAACAAGAGTCGGTCGAAATCAGCGACCTCGAACGGACCATCCTCGACGGCCTCCGCCACCCCGAATATTGCGGCGGGATAACCGACGTTGCCAAAGGCCTCTGGATGCGCCACGACGACGTTCGCGTGGCAAAGCTTATCGACTACGCACATCGGCTCGGCGTCGGTTCGATCTACCGTCGCCTCGGCTATCTCCTGGATCTCTTTGGCATCGGCACGCACGCTGAACTCCAGTCGCTTCGCACCTCCTTGACAGCTACATACGTCCCGCTCGATCCCTCTTTACCGAGCGAAGGCTCTCACGCTGCCAAATGGCGGCTGCAACTGAACATCCCAGCCGATGAGTTGCTAGCCGTACGGAGCACTTGATTGATTCCCCAGCGAAATATTTCCCTGCTTTCAAATCGGCTTGCGGCCGGCGGAGGACTGCGCATTCGCGAAGACGTCCTCGAGCGGGACTACTGCCTCGCTTGGTTCTTAAACGCGATGGCGGAATCGGATCTGCGACCCGTTCTGGCGTTCAAGGGAGGCACCGCACTTAAGCGCTGCTACTTTGCCGAGCCGACTATCGCTTCTCGGAAGATCTTGACTTCACTCTTCGCGAAGCGCTTCCGTTCGAAGAAATTCGTGCGCGTCTCGATCCCGTCTGCGCCGCAGTCGGACAACAATCGGGCATCGTCTTCGCCTTCGACCGGCAAGACCAGCGCGTGCGCACTAACACCCACACGTTTTACCTCCGATATACCGGACCGCTTCCCGGGAACAATAACGTGAAGGTGGATATCACGATCAATGAGGTGCTGTCTTTCCCTCTCGCAAATCGGCCCGTTCTTCGCGGATATGCAGAGTTCGCCGACATTCCCGAAAATCGGCCCATACTTGTGTACTCCCTCGACGAAATTGCTGCCGAGAAAACAGTTGCTATCGCCGATCCAGCCCGAAACGAACCTCGGGATCTCTACGATCTCTGGTATCTCACGGTCAACGAGGAAGTGCAGCTCGACCATCTCCTTCCCGCGATTTGCCAAAAACTGGAATTCCGTGCAAAACCCTGCGAGGACCTGCAAGCCGCGCTCGCGCGAAAAGAGACCCGTTTGCGAGCGCTCTGGAACACTCGCCTGTCCTATCAAATGGCGGCGCTCCCGCCGTTTGAGCAGGTTTTTCGTGAATTGCGTCGCACCTTCCGTCGCGCCAACTTGCCCTAGGCCCCGCTAATCCGAACAGCGAGATGGCACGCCGTTACGGAAAGAAGCTGCTTGCAAATATTCGGTGGAGGTAAAAGTGTGTCGCTACGATTGACCTTGGCTGCACACTTCCCGCTGACACGCAGGAATCAGTGATGGACAAGTCCAGACAGGTTTTCGATGCAGAAGAAACTCGAAGCAGTTTCAACCTAAATTGATGTGAGAGTGAGCGACCCGACACATGGGTGACAGTTTGTACCGGACACATAGGTGACACTTCCTCCCCTAATCACTTTTCTCAAATTCAGTTGGTGGGACAACCTGTGGTAGGCGATTGAGAACATCTTTCGCCGGGAGACCGTCGGGAGAATCGAGAAGAATTTTGAACACTCCTCGTTGGAGCTCGCCGACACGTTTTCTTGTTATTTCAGCCATTTTAGCTCCATGATTGACCTTGTTTCGATGTCATGCAGATAATATACTCATTTACTAACAACCGTCCAGGCAAAGGTTAACGATTAAAATCTGTAAAAGAAACGCTAATACAAAAACTTGAGGATTCCGTAGAATCCGGTCAAATCGAATTGCATTCAGCAAGAACTTGTCACCCGTAGGATAAGATCGAAACAATCCTGCTGACATCGGAAGCGCTGCCGACGTTGGTCCTCTCCCCCGACCGAAAGGATCTTCTTGGCATATTGACACCGTCCGACCTATTGTGAAGCGGAAGGCTTAGACCTAGCTTGATTCAGCATTTTCTCAGTGACTGGTGAACGGAATTGCTACTGTCTCTCCCTTGATGATTTGCTCACCCATCTACATTTTGGCGAGGGGTAACTCGCCCTGGTTACCAATGGCATTTTCGTTTCCAGTTTTCGGACCGTTTTCATCCTCCGACTCAGGAGGTTCCAAGCCCTCTGCCTCTTCGGGTTCTTCTTCGATCGCCAAGCCGAATGCGGCGGGTTGCAGCGTTTCAGCATCGTCGCCAAGGATGGTAGTCTCGATTGCCTGCTGCGTCCCGGAAACTTGTGAGTAGGCACTATTCAGCATCGAAAAAAAAGTTGTAACGGATTCTTCGTATCTTCTAGTTAGGTCTCGTTGAACCGCAATGTCGGGGAGCAGGACCGTCATGTTCTCAATGTCATCGTCCGATATGACTGGATAGGCTGTTTCTGTGATGAGCGATTCGAATTGATAACGTCCAAGAGACGTGCGGAAAAATAGTGCAAGAAACCATGGGTCGGCAATGTCCCAGTCCTTAACTCGGAGCGTGGTGAAGAAAACCGTACAAATCTCATTGTCGAAATCTCTGGGTACGGCGACTACTGCGCCACGCGTTGGACGTCGCGTCGAAAGGAGAACGTCGCCGTATTTCATGATCCTTCGAGCGTTGTTCGGCGCTTTTGAGCCAAAGAAGCGGCGATAGCTCTTGATTTTGCCGAGGTGCACGTCGATATCGCTAATCTGAACATACTTGATAATAGAACCGGCTGTCGTCTTTCGGTCTCTTTCGCTCCTATGTGCATAGGCAATATCCTTAACTTTGTGCACTTGGAGATGGCTCTTCTCGATCAAGGCCGAAATATCGAGACTGTTGTTTTCGACTCGGAACTTTTTGCCAATTTCAGACTTCTTCAGCGTGAATGCCTTCTTCGCTCTGATCACTGGGCCGGTTCCCACTCTAGATTGTTCTTCATAAAATCAATACATTCCGATAAATCCGCCCCCTGTTTTTCCCTTCCTGTAGCGTCGTAGCCAACGTTCTCAAGTTTGAAGAACGCCGCCTTATAATCGAGGGCCTTATCGGCTGCGGTACGAAACTTCTGAAAGAAGCAGAGACTGGTCTTGGTCGTGGTGCCAAAGGGCGCGAACGTTTCGCCTGGAAGGCTCACGACACCCTTTAGCATCAAGTGATCCAGCATCCAATCACGGACGAACTGAACATTGAAATTACCTAGGTTACCGTCCGGAAGAACAATCACTAGTTTCCCGCCGGGCTTTAGAAACTGAAAGCAGCGCTCGATCGCTAGCACTTCCAGCGGAAGTGAACGCTTTTTCGTGCCAAGGCTAAAACGCCCCAGCATGCGTCTAGCTTCTTCTCGCATCAGACTTCCGAACGGCGGGTTTGTCAGAATAATGTCAAATATCTGCGGGTCTGTATTTGTGTCGTTCGGCAGCCCTAGAATGTCCGGGTAATTCTCGAAGGTTAAAAGTGCGTCGGTATTTCGAATATTAGAATGGCCATCGTCGTGGATTAGCATGTCTGTCATCGCGATGCGCACCATGCGTGGCGACTTCTCGATTCCATGCAAGTGAAACATCTTAAACTGGTACATCACATAGTCGGCCGCGTGAGCGGAAAAGTGCTGATCGACATACTCAAGGGATGTGGAGAGAAAGTGCCCGCTCCCGCAAAACGGATCAAGGATCAAGTCTTGTGGTCGTGGTGAAGCAATTTCGACCCCAAGCCGTACCACGGGGTCTGGCGTAAAGTATTGACCCATCCCTGCGCGTATCGCATTACTTAAAACTTGCTGAAAAGCTGCACTCTTGATGTTTGTCGGCGCGTCAATGATCGAATAATCTTGCATGATTTCGACGACGCGAGAGAGAGCAACGTCACTCAATCCGATCTGCTCTCGGAACACACCGCGTGATCTGTCGTATCCTGGTATACGCTGCGAGTAAACACGCATGTCGTAATCGCACGCGTCTTTATAGAGGTCTCGAATTTCAGATGCTACTTCTGACGCGCTGGCCTTTCCGTAAGTTTGAAATCGAAACTCAACTTCCTCCTTTTCGCCTGCCTGCGTAGCTAGCCGCTCATCATAAATCTTGGCGTAAAGGATTTTGGAAAGCTCATCCAATGCATTGTCGTCATGTAGCCCGTCGATATCTCTCATAGCGGAATGGGCTTCGAAGAGAATACTTTGATAGCGAGCGGGTAGGGGAGTTAGCCCAACCTTGCCGCGGTTCGTTTTGATGATTTCCAGGTCACGGACCAACTTCCCTCTGGATATTGCCTGCCCCCCGTAGTCAGGAATATCGGCAATGTACTCGAAATCGTTCGGATTAACTTTTTTTCGAATAACTCTTGTGGTGTTACCGTTTGTCAGTAGACCAATCGTGGCAGTGTGAGTCGCTGAGAGGTAGGTTTCAAGCTGCCGTTCAGCCCTCTCGTAGTCGGCATTTGAGACAGACGAGGACTTGGTCTCAAGATAGATATAAGTTCGACCCCGATCATTCCGAATCGAAATATCGGACTGTTTATCAGCGGTCGCGACCGGAACAGTCTCTTCAACGATAATCTTTTCTCCGAGCCATCCTCGCGGGTATTTATAGGAATCCACCAGTTCTTTCAAAACCCACTGACGGATGTACTCTTCGATGTTGTTTTCGCCTTTATCTGGTTCCGCAAGGGCTCGTCTCTGAGCCGCAGCAATGTCAGGGTTGGTGCTGAGAAGCCAGTCTTTAGGGTCTATTCGATAGAAGGGTTTAAGCTTCATCTGTGTGTGCCGTATGATACCGCGCAGAACGCTAATGCGTAAGCGTCTTCGGCTCAGGCCTCACTAAAGCACAACGGCGGATCACGAGCGGGGTCACACGCGCGCGTGCGCGTAAATCCTTCACAAAGCCATCCTACCGGGCCCGAAGGCGGCGATAGTGTTTCAGGCTAGTCTGTCACCGGCGCACGTGCGGTAAACAGGTTCCTAGCCCTCCCCGCAGGTCCAGAACAAAGCACGAAACTCAAAAAGGCGTTGCCCGCGCACGTGCGCCAACTGGCATATGCAAGATTCCAGTTTCTGGAACTCCCGCCATGCGCCAAGACCCAGAAAAGGAGAATTCCTACTCTTCGATAAAACCCTGTCAAGTGGTTCCGCACGCGCGCGCGTACGGGCGCAATTTCACCGCGAACCCTGTTTCCCGTTTTGCCCGCTTTGACGCACGCGTGCGGTAAAGGCGGCATCCCCGTCACAGACGCGCGTGCGCCCAGTAAGTTCTTCACCCTCCCTTAGCTCCAAAGCAAGACCACAAGAATCAAGCGGCGTCACGCGCGCACGTGCGTGACCAAATCCTGCAAAATTCGTGCCGAACAGTAGTCCGCACGTGCGTTCCCTCCGTCTTGGCTCTCGATACCTGGACACGGTACACTCACGTGCGCGTTCGTTGCCCTCTAGGGAGCCTCGCCTTCGTGACGGGAATTCGGAGATTGTTTTTGCCCCACGTGGGTATGCGAGGCTCGGTTAAGCACCTATTTGAGGAGTTTCAGAATTCCCTGTGGGACCGGAGGGAAAACTACCAAGATGTTCCCCAAGAGAGACGGGCATCCGAGCATTCCCGATTGGATGGGCTAACCCACGGGGCACGCGAGCGCAGGGAATTTCTGACGGGTAAGCCTGAGTTACAGCGAGAAGTTCTGTCTGACCTCCTGTGGGAAGAAAGCTGCGCGGAATGGCTCGGGTTCAATGATCTTGCCAGCCCGGACACTAAGCTACCCCTGCGGCGTCTGGCCGGTCTCATCCGAATACTCGACTGGACATATGCCGAAAACATACACAAGTTGCGCATGTATCGGGCCGCCGCCTTTGTCGACTGCCTGCGTCCGAACGTGCTCGACTGGGAGACACCCTGCATTCCTGACATGGAATGGGTCCTGGAATTCATCGAGGTTTTCACTCGCCCTGGGATCTCGGTCGGAGAACAAACTGACCTAGTCGAAGATCTCTCAAGACCTCGGGTACTGTTGGAGAAGATTGTCCAAACCACGCGGGGGCCGCGCTTAGAACTTTCGGCAAGCGACCTACGCTACGTTTGGGAAACCAAGGGCTTGTCCCATGAGGAGCGCGCCACAGCATGGGACAATCGCACGCCCGAGCCTTTCCAGCCCTTTGACCGTCCCAACCTGGAAATGTACGGCGACAGGAAGCTAAGGGATGCCTGGCGTGCTGCGGTAAACCGCCAACTGGATAAGGCCAAAGCTTTCTACGATCCCGATTCCGACCGGGACGAACGCGAACTTAATTAAGTTCGCGGCGCACTCCTCGATTTATCTGATTCTCCTCTAAGTGCCTTTGTTTTCTGCTGAATTGCGGCGTTTTACCCGCCTTCCATTTGCCCCCAGGGAGAAAATAGTGTCGTTATGAGCAAGAAATACTTCTGCGAAATGCACGCGAGAACACGGCGATCCGAGTCGCTTCCGTACTTTTCCCAAGAATTTGTCAGGGTATGGGAGAGCCCGGTCTTTGAATTGAAACATTCGTTTCTCTTCCACGAACTGGACGAGAGCCAATTTCCCCAAGAGTATCCGTCTGCGGCGGCTAAGCTCCTGCTGAAAGTCCTCCGCAATACTCCCATCCCGGACTATGACCTAGATAGAGTGGATAACGTGGTCCGGCGTGTGGCGCCGTTGGGAGCACCCTTGGACCTTCTCGAAGAGATATGCAACGAGCTCGCAAGATTGGGCTATCCACCCGCAGCCGAGCTACGAGCCTGGCTCCGACGCGGAGGTTTTTAAATCTGGGGGGCTTTCGGACTTTGCCACAACACACTTTTTCCATTCTCATACACGATTCATAATTCATACTTTAAGTGTGATATAATGCAGTTGAGTGAGAATAAGGAGAGATACTTTTCTCACTTGAATTCAATAACACACATCAATAGTGTGATATTTAAATTGTACGTGAGAATGCGATGGACGTACACGTTCCGTTCACTCAATTCGCCCAATCGACACCTCTGTTTACGCTCAAGGAAGCCCGTGAGCGCTACGCCAAGGATTCGCACAACCGCTCCTTCCTCAATATGCTGCACCGCCTCAAGCACCAGGGTCGCATCCGGCAACTAGCAAATGGCGTTTACGCCGGAACTCTGGCCGCCGTACCGCTCGATCGCTACCGTGTTCCCGACGCCCTTCGTGACGACGCCGTCGTCGGCTTCCATTCCGCACTCGAATGGCATGGCGTCGCCAACCAGGTCTTCCAGATGGTCTACTATTTCTCCGCCCGTCCGCGGAAGGACGTTGTTTTCGACAACGTCACCTACCACCGCGTTGCGCCGCCGCGAGTTCTCAACAATCCGCAACAGAAGCTTTTTCAAGTCACAGTGGGCTCCGACCACGTGATGGTTACCGAACGAGAACGGTCTTTTGCCGATTGCCTGATGTTTCCCGATTATGGCGGCGGCGCCGAAGAACTGGATAAATCGCTCGCCATGTTTCCCTCGTTTGATTTCGATGCGGCGCTCGAATATCTGAAACTCCTCCGCAAACCGTGGTTATACTCGCGTTTGGGATTCTTGCTCGACCGCCATGCGGACCGGCTTTTTTTTCGCGGGAAACCACGAGAAAAGTTCCTACGCCATCTACCTTCAGGTGTCGCATACCTCGGAACCAAGCGCCCCGGGAACCGGTGGGTGCCCGCGTGGAAGCTGATGGTGCCCGAAACGCTCACGCCTTCTACTGAACGTCCCATACAAACATGAGATTCGATTCCAAGCGATTTCCTACCACCGCCAAATCAACCGGCTTTGACGCCGGCAATCTCGAGAAAGTTCTTCGCCTTCGGGAACTCCTCAACGAGTTCCAAAAACATTCCTTCCTTCGCGGGAAACTCGTTCTCAAAGGCGGAACCGCGCTCAATCTTTTCTACCTTGGCCTGGCCCGGC
>WNFC01015163.1_pt1 | contig 13292 bp, 17 predicted proteins | sample 5400541 | NCBI WGS metagenome assembly WNFC01 (sample SAMN13153342, study PRJNA577476) | soil metagenome | isolation source: 120 cm saprolite under Douglas fir tree site 2 hole 2 replicate 1 | place: USA:California | collected 2015-04-18
GCTGAACAGAGGAGTCGTTTGCACCTTGATGCTCGTCATTAGACGAAGCATAAGAACCGAGGGTCAAAATCGAAAGACCGGCACACAGCAGAGCGAACACAATCAAGACTCTTGACATCAGTGGTTTCCTTTCGTTTCTGAATACAACTGTGGCGGTGCACGTCGTAATACAGAGAGAGCGGAGCCCGGATTCTAATTATCGTGATTGGAATCGGAGTCTTTGGCGAGGCCCGTGGCCGCGATCCACGGCCCTGGAGCCGGAAGCGGAGTGCCGTTAAAAGCGGCGGCACGAATCAGCACGATCGTGCCAAGGCACGGAGATGGCACTTGCAATTTTGCATGGATCTCGGCGTTGCCGTCGACACTGAGTGGTACGGAATCAGTGGTCCCAGCCACTGCGTCTCCGCATACAACACTCGCGGCAACTGCTGAGACTGGCCCAGGAGTTCCCAGATTCGGCAAGATGAGGCCGCGTAAGTCCGCGCGCAGACGCCCGTCATCATTCAAGACTGCTAACCCGTGGTTGACCACCCACGGTGCACTTCCGCTCTTCACCCCGGCGATCGTGACGCCGGGATTCGAGCCCACAATCGGAGACAAGAAGGCAATCTCATCCGCGACGGTGCCCACTGCAAATAGGCCAGAGACAAAGCACGACAAAATCACTGCCATTGCTGTTCTCATTCTTTGAAACCCCTCATTCATTCAAGATAGTTCGACGCTTTGCTTGACTCGGTGAGTCTGGCGCGCCGAGTTATTGCAGTAACCAAGTTCTAGTGCATTGTGTTTCTACGCTTCACGAACTACGAGCATCGCCGTCAGGATGCTCTGCTCGCACTAACTAAACTTCCTGCCGGTTTATTCCTCTTTCGAGCAGAGAAAAGGCACATGGAATATTTTCGCGTCCGGAGAGTCTATCTATGGTGTGGAGTTGGTGCCCAAACGAGCTGCAGTTTCTGTAGCGCTCGTTTTGTAGAAAGTCCATGGTTCACGTCGTTCTCTTGCTAGACCGGCTTACAATCTTGCGATGAGGGGTAAGCGTTTCAGGACATCTACGCTCCTGATGACGTGATCTGGTGAACCTTTCCGCTGCGAAGTACTGAATTCAAGTCGAGGGGCGCAGCACGCTGCGCCCCCCGAAGCTAAATCAATCCGCCGCGCTGGCCTGTTTTGCCTTCGCGACGATCGATTCGATGTTCAGCCCCAACCCCTTCGCCACGCCTGTTCCGTACGCCGGATCGGCCTTGTAGAAGTGCTGGATCTGCAGCTCCTGAATGCGTTGCGGCACGCCGTTGCCTAGGCTGGAGACGATGTTGTCAGTCAAACGCTGCTTGGCGTCCGCGGGCATCAGCCTGAAAAGATTTCCAGGCTGCGTGTAGTAGTCGCTATCGGTCCGATGATCGTGTCGTGCGACGGTTCCAGTGATCGCATGTGGTCGTTCGACATACAAGCGGTCCTGCGTTGGGCCGCCGAAGCTGTTCGGTTCATAGTTCACCGCTGGACCGCTGTTTCCATCGAACCGCATCGCGCCATCCTTGTTGTAAGTGTGATAAGGGCACTGCGGTTTGTTGACCGGCAGGGAATCGTAGTTCACACCCAAACGATAACGGTGCGCATCCAGATACGAAATCAATCGCGCCTGCAACATCTTGTCCGGCGAAAAACCCATGCCCGGCACAACATTGCGTGGTTCGAACGCGGCTTGCTCGACTTCTGCAAAATAATTCTCCGGATTGCGGTTCAACTCTAGTTCACCAACCTCATGCAAGGGGCAATCCTTGTGCGGCCAAACTTTGGTGAGGTCGAACGGATTAATGTGATGAGTCTCCGCATCTTTTTCCGGCATGATCTGCACGCACACTCGCCATTTCGGGAAGTCTCCCTTCTTAATCGCGTGAAAAAGATCGCGCTGCGAATAGTCCGGATCCGTTCCTTCCAGAGCCCCTGCCTGCTCGCGGAAAAAGTTCTTGATCCCTTGCTTGGTCTTGAAGTGCCACTTCACGTAGAACAGCTCATTCTTCGCGTTAATCAGGCTGAAGGTGTGGCTGCTGTAACCGTTCATGTGCCGGTAGCCGTCCGGTGTGCCGCGGTCGGAGAAAAGTATGGTCACCTGGTGCAACGATTCTGGTGAAAGCGACCAGAAGTCCCACATCATCGTCGGTGACTTCAGATTGGTCTCCGGATCGCGTTTTTGCGTATGGATGAAATCTCCAAACTTCAGCGGATCGCGGATGAAGAAGACGGGCGTGTTGTTTCCTGTCATGTCCCAGTTGCCTTCCTCGGTGTAAAACTTTAATGCAAAACCCCGCGGGTCACGCGCCGTGTCCGCCGAGCCCTTTTCACCACCCACCGTGGAAAACCGAATGAAAGTAGGCGTCTTCTTCCCGACGGCGTTGAACAGCTTTGCCGTCGTGTACTTGGTGATCTCCGCGCTCGTACAAACGAAATGCCCGTATGCGCCCGAACCCTTCGCGTGCACCACGCGCTCAGGGATTCTCTCCCGGTTGAAGTGCGCCATCTTTTCGAACAGCAGAAAATCTTCGAAGACCACCGGCCCGCGCGGCCCCACCGTGAGCGAATTCTGATTGTCGCCCACCGGACGGCCCGCGTCCGTGGTCATAATTCTCCTTTTTTCTTCCGCCATCTTTCCTCCTCAGTTGGATTACAGCGGCGGCCCAGAGCAAGTCGCCTGCGATCCCAACTGCAAAGGTAGCCAGCCGCGACCTATACATCCAATATATAGTTTGGATACGATAGATAGGTATAGCCTATGGAGCTCCATCAACTTCGTTACTTCTGCGCCGTGGCCGAAACCGGCAGCTTCAGTCGTGCCGCCGAGCAGTCTCACGTCTCTCAGCCGTCCCTCTCCCAGCAGATCATGAAGCTAGAAGATGAGCTCGGCGCGCGTCTCTTTGACCGCTTGGGCCGCTCGGTACGGATTACCGACGTTGGCAAGACATTTCTGCCTCGCGCCCGCTCCGTTCTCCGTGAACTGGAAGTCGCTAAAGGAGACGTCGTCGAGCGGAAGGATTCCATTAGCGGCCTCGTCACCGTTGGCGTCATTCCCACGGTTGCCCCGTACTTCCTCCCTTCGCGTCTTACTTCGTTCTCGCGCAAATTTCCTCAGGCCCTTCTGAGTGTTATGGAAGAAATTACGCCCGTCCTTCTAGACCGTCTCCGTGCGGGCGCCATTGACCTGGCCATCCTCGCGCTTCCCATCCGTGGCCACGAATTCGAAACTGCCCCGTTGCTCACTGAGCGCCTCTTCGCGGCGCTTCCTAAAAATCACAAACTTGCCAAGCGTCGCTCTCTCGTCCTAAAAGACCTTCGCTCCGAACCCTTCTTGCTGCTCCGCGACGGCCACTGCTTTCGCGACACCGCCGTCGCCGCCTGCGATCGTGCGCGCCTTCATCCCCAAATTGTTTTTGAAAGCGGCCAATTCAGTAGCCTCCTAAGCATGGTTGGCGCTGGCATGGGCGTCTCCATCGTTCCGGAAATGGCAGTCGAAAAGAATTTGCTGTGCCGCTACGTGCCCATCGCCGACGAACAAGCCGCCCGCACCATCGGCACGGTCGTTCTACGCGGTCGCTCTCTCACTCGTGCCCACCACGCCTTCCTCTCCCATCTCCGCGCCCTTCCCCTCGTTCGCCCCTAGTAGGCGTACTTATATCCCCCGTTTTTTTGGCGCCAGCCCTTGTTGTTCTTCTTTGGCAGGTAGACGTGCAACAGCCCTTCGACGGCCTTGACATCTGCCAGAGCTGGATCAATTTCTTCTGGCAAAATATGGACAGAAAGTACTTCCGGCCCGTTATCCCCTTCGCCGACATGCCGGGCATGACTTCGAAAAACGATTAAGCTGTGGGCTGTCATACTCAAAACAGTCGTCACCGCCGGATCTCGCGGGCACTCAATAAGAAAGCGAAATTTGGAAGTGTCCCCATCAAAGTCATCACGCAAGAGCTCCTTCTCCGCGGCCACCCAGTCCTCCAGGTCAAAGCCATGCTGGCAGCCGTGCTGCTCAAAAATCTCGTAGGCACGTCTGGCGACTGTCGACTGGATAATCTCCTGATGTCGCTCACTGCTGCTCTCGACCGTTATTACCCAGTTGTCCAGACACTTTCGGCACCGTCTATCCATTCGAGTACCTCGGTTCCGCCTTCGTTTTTGATTACCCATACTTGGACCGTTCTATTCCAGAGATTGAGAAGTCCCGGCGCTCAAAGATGAAACAAGGACACTCGGTTCCAAACGAACTACGAGGTGTGCGCTCCCCAGCGGAGGACATCACCGGGGAGCACTGCGGCTACCCGGCGATCAGCCGGTGGAGCTGCTCAAGCTCGGCAGAAGCTGCGTCGGAGACGGCGCAGAATTCCATTTTGCCTTTTTGCCAAGCAACCCATTGATAGCCCAGGCGTTCTCCCACGCGCGCAGACTCCTCCGGTTCGCTTGTGGGCCAGATGAATACGTTAATTAGATGTTCGTGGCGCGCATAGACGAGCACCGCGACGGTGCGGCCTTCCACAACGTCAAGGCGCCCACCCTGCAGCGCGAATCCGTCGTTCGCGAAATCGCGTACCGGCAGCGCAAATGTGAGTTTGCCCTTGAACCATCCATTCACGGTCTGTTCATCGTTCGAACTGATGCCAGTCAGTTGGCCTGGCTGCAGCGAGTGCACATGCGCATCGACAATTTCCTCGGCAAGTTCGACTTGATAGTCGTCGGTGCCAAGGACAGGGCTCATTCTCCATCCCGCGATTGCGAGAACAAGGAGTGCGGCCGCCGCGGCCAGCCAGTGCCAAAGGAGGGGCTGGGGCTTGGCGGTCGTGGGCGCAACGGGGCGAAGATCGGCGCGAATCTTTTTCCTGAGCTTAGCAAGTCCAAGTCCACGAGCTCAACTGTGCAGTGGACGCAATGTTGGAGGTGACGCTCGAATTCGGCAGCGCCAGCAGCAGTAAGCTCACCGTCGAAATAGCCCTGAAGGAGGGAGTCGGCGAAGTCACATTTCACGGACAGCCTCCTTACGAGGGGAGTTAACCAGCGCGGAATACAACTGGCGTCGGGCACGGGAGAGCGAGGACATGACGGTACCAATGGGAATCGAAGTGATCGCAGCGATCTCCTTGTAGGAACAGCCCTCGAGCTCTCGAAGGACAAGGATTTCGCGGAAACGGGGCGGCAGCATCTCGAGGGCGCGAGTGAGGCGCTCGCGATCATCGCCAGCGATGGCAATGGTTTCGGGTGTGGGGCAAGTCTGTAGATGCAATTCTTCGTTGAATTCGACCATCAGTTCCCTCGGGCGATTTTTTTCCAGCCAGGAGTAACACGTATTACGCACGATCTGCAGCAGCCATGCGCGCGCATCCCCACCGTGAAAACCACGAAAGAAGCGGCACGCGCGAAGTAAGGCTTCTTGCGCCACCTCTTCCGCATCTTCCCGCCTACGCAATAACCAGCGCGCGAGGTTGAAAGCAGCGTCGACATGGGGCACCACAAGCTGTTCGAAGCGCAGTCGGTCTTCAGCATCCAAATCGTTCAATGACTTCCCCCGATCAGTGATGCTTCATTTGTCAGAACCGTCCGACCGACGATTTTATTCTCGATGGCCGCTCTCTTCTGACAAACAAGTGAAAAAAGACAGGAAGCGGATGAATTTGGAATAAGACGGGCGCTGCCTCGGTCTGGATGAACGCAAGCACGTTCAAATGGCGGTGCGGACAACCCCCATCCCGCGCCGCCAGTCCCAACGGCACGTGCAGATTTCAGAAAAGGGGCAAGAATAATAGTAAGTAAGGAGACCAAGGATGTCCGAGAAGAAAAAAGATGAACTCCTGAATGACCACAACCACGACGGAGTTGACCGGCGAGGATTTCTGAAGTGCATGGCCTGGGCAGGTACCGGTGCCTTTTGCGTGATCAAAGGCGGGGTGCTGAACTCGTACAGCTTAAGCCGGGTTTCGGAGGTTAGCACGGCAGACATGATGGGCGAGCTGAGCTTCGTGCAGATAAGCGACAGCCACATGGGATTCAACAAGCCGGCGAATCCAGACGTCGCGGGGACGCTGAAGGCCGCGGTGGACAAGATCAATGGGTTGTCAGCAACGCCGGAATTTATGCTGCACACGGGCGACATCAGCCACCTTTCGAAGCCGGAAGAATTCGATACCGTCGACCAGATTCTGAAGAGCGCGAAACCCAAGGATGTGTTCTATGTGCCGGGCGAGCACGATGTGCTGAATGACGACGGGAAGCAATTCCTGGAGCGCTACGGAAAGGGCAGCAAGGGCGGCGGATGGTACAGCTTTGACAAGAAGGGCGTGCACTTCGTGGGGCTGGTGAACGTGATGAATTTGAAGGCGGGCGGGCTGGGGACGCTGGGCCACGACCAGCTTGAGTGGCTGGAAGACGATGTAAAACACTTGAAGCACAGCACACCGATTGTTGTCTTTGCACACATTCCACTCTGGTCGGTCTATCCGGAGTGGGGCTGGGGAACAGACGATAGCGTACAAGCACTGGCGTATTTGAAGAAATTCGGCTCGGTGACTGTGCTCAATGGGCATATCCACCAGACGATGCAGAAGGTCGAAGGAAACGTGACGTTTCATACCGCGGCGTCAACGGCGTTTCCACAGCCGGCGCCGGGCAAAGCCGATTCACCGGGCCCGATGAAGGTGCCAGCGGAGCAACTGAAAAGCGTCCTCGGCATCACCGATGTGAACTACATACAAGGGAAACACGCTCTGGCAGTGGTTGATTCTTCGCTCGCGTGAGCAAGAGCTAGCCAAACTCAGAAAACAATTCGAACTTGAAACACATAAGAAAAGGAGAAGAAGCATGAGGAGAAGTGTGTCTATTGCAGGTCTAGCAGCGGCACTGGTGTTGGGAACGCTAGGTTTCGGCGCAGGTCAGAGGGGTTATGTGGCAAACGCGCAGGAGAAGATGTCGACGATGGAGGTGAAGATCGACAACTTCAGCTTCGGCCCTGTAACGCTGACCGTTCCGGTTGGGACCACGGTGACGTGGATCAACCGCGACGATATCCCTCACACCGTAGTCAGCACGGATGATTCGAAGACGTTCAAATCCAAAGTGCTGGATACCGACGAAAAGTTTTCCTTCACCTTCAGCAAAGCGGGAACTTACCCCTACTTCTGTTCAATTCATCCGAAGATGACCGGCAAAGTCATCGTGCAGTGAGTAAGGAGCAACCTTGCATCCCTTCGACATAAAAACAGTAGTTTTCGCGAAGCACGCGCAGCACGTGGTGCTGATTCACTTCCCAATCGCGTTGTTTATCATCGGCGTCCTCTTTGATTTCCTTGCGCAATGGAAGAGGCAGCGCCTGCTGGCTGCGGCGGCCTATTACAACTTGCTCGTCGCGGCGATCGCAACCATACCCGTGGTAGTCACCGGAATTCTCGCGTGGCAGTGGGAACTTGAGGGCCAAAAACTGAAGGGCATCCTTTTGATGCATCTAGTGATGGGATGCTTGTCGAGCGTCCTGATCTGTGCGGTGTGGTTCATCCACATGAGAACCCGAAGCAAACAAGAAGAGGTCCTGCCCGGATACCGCTTGCCGATCGAGGCTGTGGCCGTAGTCATTGTCGCGCTGACGGGACACCTCGGCGGCTTTCTCAGCGGAGTGAATGGACCAGGATAGAAGTGTTCCGAAACTACTGAACAACAGTCGGTTGATCCTACAACAGAACAATTTGACGCGTCGGGAGATTCGGCAAAAAGGCGAGTGCTGACGGCATTTTGCGACCAAATATTCGGAGAAGTCCCATGCGGAAAAGGAGCACGAAAATGAAAACTAAAGTTCTGTTGGCGATTGTGGCGCTGTCATACGCGCCGTTGGTGGTGACTGGGGATGAGGCCGCATATCCCAAAGAAAAGGTAGCGGCGTTCGTGGTCGAGAAACTGGATTTGACTTCACTGCCGTCCGCGCTCCGGCCGAAGAAGGAAAAAGCAAAAAAGACATTTGCGAATTACGGATTCACGGTGCAGACCGTGGACGAAAGCGAAGCCGTCCTCGAGGCGGCGGGTGGAGTGAGGAGGTTGGCGATCAAGGTTCTCGACCAGAAATCCGCAGGAATCTACGTGTGCGTTGCGGAGCCCGGAGAAAACGGCGGTTCAGCAAAGACGCAGAGCGTAATCCTTCTGAAAAGGAAGGATGCGAACGCATTGTTAAAGGGACGCGAATCCTTTCGAGAATTTACTGCATGCCCGGTGGTTGGCGGAAGCGACTCGACTTCGAACTCGTACGCGGACTGAGGAATTACATCGAAAGACCGTGTTCCACAAAGTTTGAGGCTTTGGGTGTTGTCGCCGCAGTAGGTCAGAGGAGCTGTTCATGGGCGACATCGATGTGGGACCTTAGCACCTCCCTCTTAATTGCCAGAATGAATTCTGCCCGCTCTGCCACGCGAGATCCTTAGCTGAACAACGAACGGAACGCAGTCGTTATTCTGCGTGGAGACAATCTGTTGATAAAAGCTTTCCTTGAAACGGCCGCTCCGCCCGGCGCCAATGTAGTTCTCCTCCTCGAAATCGCCATGGGAGTAGGTCTGTTGGTCGGTGCTCGGCTTGCTCGCAAGCGGCGCTTTCGGCAACACGCCTGGTGCCAATCCATCATCGTGCTTCTGAACCTCGCTGTAGTTGCAGTGATGATGATTCCTTCATTCCGCGTTCATGTGCTTCCCAGGGTCCCGGCCAAGCTTGGCAAGGCTTACTACGCATTGGCCACGACGCACGGAGCGTTCGGGACCGTAACGGAACTCGCGGGACTCTACATCTTGCTGTCCGCGGGCACGAGCGTTTTGCCGGAAAGATTGCGAATCACCAAATATAGGGTGTGGATGCGAAGCGTCCTCGTGCTCTGGTGGGTCGTGCTGTTATTGGGAATAGCAACATATACGCGCTGGTACGTGCCGCATTTGTTTCGGAAATAGATTTGCCTTGTGTGATTCAGAGGAGGGAGATTGAAGGTCGCCCCAATTTGCTTGCTTTGCATCTTGAGCGTCTTTGCTCAACTCAGCCGGGCACAATCGGGGACGCCATCCGTGCCAGAGGCTAATCCGGGACGACCCACGGTATCGACGCCGGCGACGCTCACGCCCGTTGGATACCTACAGTTCGAGAATGGCGCGCTTTTCGCAGAAGACTCGGCAGAGTTTTCGAAGCGCATCGGGATTGGCCAAGTCACCAAACTGTCCGTACTTCCGCGGCTGGAGCTGTTCTTGCAGAGTGAGCCGGTCGCCATCAGTCAGGCAAAGGCCGGGACGGCGGTGCATGAAGGTGAGGTCTTCGCAGGTGTGCAAAGCGTGCTCTTTGTCGGCCATCAATCACGGCCCAGTGTTGCGATCAGCTATGTTCGGCGGGTTCACATCAGCGTCGCCCCGGAACTCCACGTTGGCACGTTTCGACAATCAACCTCGATTCTTCTGAGTGAAGATCTACACGGATTTCACCTCGATACGAACGGGATACTTGCCGAGCAGGTGCAGGGCGCTGTACGTCGAGCGCAGTTCGGACAAACGCTATCTATTTCCCATCCTCTGGGGAAGTTCACAATTTCGGGAGAGGTATGGCATTTCTCACAGCCGTTCGAAAAGGGCAACACCGTCGGTAATCTCTGGGCAGTTTCCCGTGCGCTTCGCAAGAACTTGGTACTCGACGCAGGATTCAATCATGGACTGACAAAAACGTCCACTCAGTGGGAAGCGTTCGTAGGATTCACATACCTACTGCCGCATCGCCTTTGGATGGTTCGTCATGGATTCCAACCGTGAGCCTGCCTCAGTTGTCTCCTTCGTTTTTCTCTGCATTGCTTCTTTGGATCCGTGTCGCTCGTTTGTGATCTCCAGCGAATGCTGTGTCGAAACAAGAGCGGAATAAAGTGTGATCAATTTGGTCTATGTAGTTGAATGCGACGGCGCCCATAAGGGCCTTCGCAAAACTCAGACCGAGGAAGACTGATGGCTGAATATCTAATGACGCTGATGGATCGGCAGAGAATTGCCAGGGACACGCTGGCGTTCTGGTTTCACACAAATGGTGCCCGCTACGAATTCCGGGCTGGGCAGCATGCCGACTTTGTCTTCGGAAGCGACGGGGACAATTCCCGGACCTTTTCGTTTGCAAGCTCTCCCCTTAACAAAGAGCCAATCATGATCGCGATGCGCATGCGCAACACTGCCTTCAAGAGCGCGTTGAAAGCTGCCGCGCTTGGCACGAAGTTCATCGTGAGCCGTCCCCGGGGATCATTCACTCTGCATAAAGATTTCACCCGGCCTGCGGTATTTCTCGCAGGTGGTATCGGGATTACACCGATTCGCAGCATCCTTCAGTGTGCCACTCAGGAACGTCTGCCACATAAACTGTATTTGTTTTATTCAAACCGGGAAGCGGACGATGCCGCGTTCATCGAAGAACTTCAAAGCATGACCGTGCAGAATCCTAATTTCACCTTCGTGCCAACGGTCACTGGCCGTAAAACTGTGGCTTGGCCTTACGAAAAAGGTTACGTCAATCGCGAGATGCTCACGCGTTACCTACTCGGGCTGAATGGGCCTATCTACTACATCGCAGGCCCGTCGGGAATGGTCACAGCAATGACCGGCCTTCTAAATGCTTCGGGCGTGAGTGATGACGATATGAAGACTGAAGAATTTGGGGACTACAAGTTGTATCAAAATTCCGCGCAGATCGATCAAGGCACGGGCAACAATCGCTCAGATTCATCTCTATGACACTCGGCACGACGGAGACCACGTGAAAAGTAGGCCAGTCGCGACTCGCATTTTATCCATCACGTTCATGTTTCTGCTGCTCATTGCCCTCGTTGTCTTGATCTTCCCCGCGCTGGGCTTCCCACAATCCAGCGTCGCCAACGATGTGAAGCATGACACACCGGGCCAAGTCATTAAGCAGGGCCAAACCGTCCATATCGATGTGGACCTGGCGCTTGTCAACGTCACTGTCACCGACCCGTATAACCGCCTGGTTACAGGCCTTGAGCCCGATAACTTCCGTGTCTTCGAAAACAGCGTCGAGCAGGAGATCCAGTATTTCTCTTCCGAAGACGTCCCCATTTCCATAGGTGTCATCTTCGATCTCAGCGGCAGCATGGCCAACAAAGTAGGTAAGGCCAAGGAAGCCGCCTTACAGTTTTTCAAGACTGCCAATCCGCAAGACGAGTTCTTCTTAGTCAGTTTCAACGACCGCGCGGAGCTCATGAGCGCCTTCACCAGCAGTGTTGAAGATCTGCAAAGCCGCATACTCTCGGCATCTGCGAAAGGCCGCACTGCGCTCCTCGACGCGATATATCTGGGCCTCACCGAGATGAGGACCGCTCGAAATGCCAAACGGGCCTTACTCATCATCTCCGACGGGGGAGACAACAATAGTCGGTACAACGAGAAGGATATCAAGCGGCTGGTCCGAGAGGCAGATACCCAGCTTTACTCGGTCGGCATATTTGACCCATTTGAGTATCGCAGTCGAACACCAGAGGAACTCAGCGGCCCCTCGTTGCTCACTGAAGTGACGGAACTGACCGGTGGGCGCGCTTTTAGCGTAGAGAATGTAAATGAACTGCCGGACATCGTCACAAAAATTGGCTCGGAGTTGCGCAACCAATATATTCTGGGATACCGCCCGAGTAATAAATCGCACGATGCGCGATGGCGAAAGATCAAGGTCAAGATGCGCGCCCCCAAGGGACTTCCGCCTCTCAGCATCTACGCAAAAACAGGCTACTACGCTCCCAGCGTCTAGATGGCGCTAGTCGCACGTGCAGTTCTTGTTCCGCATTGTGTGCGGGGTTCACAACAGCCGCAGTGCTCGCCTGCAGAATGTCACAAAGCATTCGGCCGAGAGCCGAATGCTTTATACTTAAAAAGGGGTCAAAGGGTTAGTGAGGGGAAAACTGGGGGGACCTTACGCACTTTTCGTTCATCATTTTGGTCACAAGGACGCGGGGGCGGACCTCGAGGTCGAACTCGATTTCGGTCGCGGCGTCAGCGGAGCGGTCGAAACCGAAATATTGCACGCGCCGGCACTAGACAGTCGCGAAGCGCACATCACAACCTCAACAAAAACCGACTCGCTCAAGCAGGGCAAGTGTTCCGTCATTGCTTCCCGTGCAACAGGACTTCGCCTTACGCTGACTTGAGATGCTGGCACATCCCATTCATCTGTGGGCCTGCTTGAAGTCGAAGTAAGCGAGGTTCATGTTGCCGCGGGTCAATATGTGTACGGTGAGAACGTTTTTCCCTTTGTTGAGGTGGACCTTGAAAAGTTGCGACGCCACATTCCAGTGGTGCCACTGACGCCAGGCCAGCGGGTCTGCAGGATCATTTGTAGACGTGATCTGCAGAGGTCCTGTCGCGTCCTTTCCATTCACATCGACGGATATTGTTCCGCCACGATTCGATGTGTACAGGAAATCGGCCGCGTATGTTGCCGCGTGCGTCACATCTACAGTGATGTTGAACCACTCTCCGGGTTCAGTCCAGCCAACATAGACCAGGTCTGCAGGAGGAATAACCTTGTCGAAGGGGTTGTCGTCAACCGGATCTGGCTTGCGGTGAAACTTCGTGTAGGAAGTATCCACTCCCTCGTGGATACGAAATTCGTTGAGGTAGGTCCCGTCGGCCAGGTTCAACTCTCCGCTGCCGTGATTCTGTGGATCGTTGTCGTGATACGCGACCCCTTCGCCGCCCAGGTCATAGTAAGCACACAATACTTGTCCCGGTATTTTTTGTGCGCCGCCCTGATAGCGGCTGTCGTGATAAGGCAGGCCTTTATACTGGCTCAAGAATGATTGGGAAAACGCAATTGCCGGTAGCATCGATGCCGCCACGAAGCATAAGGAAAACGCTCTCCGGCTCATCCTGCCTCCCTGAGTACCGATAACCTATCTGCAGTTGCGCAACTCCGCCAATCAGCGGCAGCCACGGCTCAAGTATGTTCCGCACTTCAGACTTGGAAAAGTTCGATCCCGTGCGCTTTTCCGAGATTGCGCGAGTACTTCTTATCTGTCCCATTGTTCCAATGTTCGTGTACGCCAAGGCTGCGGCATCGGATGCCGTCGCGTTCAGGATCATAGAAAGTCTTCGAAGGTGGGTCATTCGCCAGGGCAGATTCGCGCAAGTAGTTATCGGCATTCGCGATATCCGGAAGATCGGGCCATTCCGAAGTGAGAAAATCGAAGCCCACCGAATCGATCGCTACGCCATCAAACGACATAAAAATGCTGTTCGGCCAAGCATCGTTGAATGGCGCCATCT
>WNFC01012373.1_pt1 | contig 13290 bp, 10 predicted proteins | sample 5400541 | NCBI WGS metagenome assembly WNFC01 (sample SAMN13153342, study PRJNA577476) | soil metagenome | isolation source: 120 cm saprolite under Douglas fir tree site 2 hole 2 replicate 1 | place: USA:California | collected 2015-04-18
TCAACTGGACCAAGGGCCTCGATCCCAAGACCGGCAAGCCGCTCGACTACGATCCCGGTAAGGATGTGCAGACCTATAACCACGATTGGAAATCCGTCACCGACACCATCAGGAACTCGTGTCCGGACGTCCACGGCGGCACTAATTTCTGGCCGCCGTCGTACTCAGATAAGACCAAGCTCCTCTATATCGGGGCGAGCGAAGGCTGCGCCGACATTACACCCGACCCCACCGCCCGCGTGCGCGGCCGTTTCGGCGGCGGCGGGTACGCCAACCCGGAGCGCATCGTCGGCAGCCTGACGGTTGTCGATCCGTTCACGGCGCAAGTGAAGTTACGCAAGGATTTGCCTTATCCGGACCTGTCCGGCGTGCTGACCACGGCGGGCGGTATCGTCGTCACCGCGATGCTCGACGGCACCATCCTGGCATACGATGATCAGACGCTCGACAAGCTGTGGGAGGTCAACGTCGGCACCGGTTTCGTGGCGCCGCCCATGACCTATGCGGTGAACGGCAAGCAATACATCGCCATCGCGTCCGGCATCGGCCCGGTCGGCAAGGCAAAGATCGCGCGCTCGCCGGAGCTCAAGTCCCAGGGCAACGCGACCATGTTGTTCGTGTTCGGACTGTGACTCCTCGTAGCCCGGATGGAGAGACCGCACGCTTCTTCGCGTGCGGTCTCTCCATCCGGGGCGGGGTTGCAAGCGGCGAGGGCGATCCCGCATTGCGCGCCGCAAGAGCGACGCTCCATGCGGGCTACGGGTCGACGCAAAACCAAAATAGCAGGGAGAATCGTCATGAAGAGCTTTGAAGAGAGGATGCGCGCATTCCGACTATTGCGGCTCATCGCATTGGCCGTTCCACTATGCATCGTTCTGGGTGCTTACGGTACGAGCCGTGCTCAGGACGCCGGCCAGCTCGACGATTGGAAGGTCGACCCGATGCGCGGGCCGGTGGACCTTGGCCTCACCGACCCGGCGCTGGTGGGCGCCATCGATGTCCATGTGCACCTCGATCCGGACGCGCCCGGCCCCAGCGGAGTGATCCGGGCGCTCGACATTTTCGACGCCGTGACGCTCGCCAAAGCCCGCGGCATGCGCGGCTTCGTATTCAAGACCCACCAGGACGCCGGATCGGCGGGCGCCGCCTATCTGGCGCGCAAGCATGCGCCGGGCCTCGAGGTGTTCGGCCGCACGGCGTCGAACTATTCCACCGGAGGCGTCAACGTCGCCGAGCTTGTACACTACTCCCGCATCAAGGGCGGCTGGGGACGCATTTTTGAGATGCCGACCCTCGATTCGATCACGGCGACCACGCGCCCGGGGAGCATGGACCCGGCGAACCTGGAGCGCACCCGGCCCTGGATGCTGATGATGCCGGAAGGCACCCCGCCTTACATCCCGGTCTCCAAGAATGGCGAACTGTTGCCCGAAGTGAAGCACCTGATCGACGTGCTCGCCAAGATCAGGACCGTGGACAGCAACGGCCGCATGGTGCTCGCCACCGGCCATGCCACGCCCGAGGAACATCTGCTGCTCGCGCGCGAGGGACGCCGGCAGGGCCTGAACGTCCTTCTCACCCATCCGGGAGATATTCCGCAGCTACCGGAGGTGGCGAAGCTCGGCGCCTTCATCGAGGTCACGGCCTCCAACATCTACAAGAACGAAGCCGGACGCACGGCGGCCGCGAACTTGATCCGCAAGATCGGGGCGCAATCCATCATCATCTCGACGGATTGCGGCCAGACCGGAAATGTCTACCCCACCGACTGCCTGGCGCTGGCGGCGCGCGGGCTGCGGGCCCACGGCGTCACGCAGGCCGAACTTGATCTGATGTATAAGACCAACCCGGCGAAATTGCTGGGGCTGCTGCCGCTCGAAACAGCGGCAAGCACGGCACGTCAATAGGCTTGTAGCCCGGATGGAGCGACCGTCTTCGGTCGCGTAATCCGGGGCGGCGCTGCGTCTCGTAGGATGGGTTGAACGTAAGCGAAACCCATCAGCCGCGGCGGCGCGCGGAAAAGGCCATGATGGGTTTCGCTGCGCTCAACCCATCCTACGCCTCTCACAACCCCACCCGAACCTCGTCCCCTTCGGGTGTCAACCTCGTGCCAAACGGCCTGCTCGCCTCGATGATCTCAGCGAGCGCGTCAGCCTCGTCCGCGAGCCGGCACAGATAGGTCTCGTTGCGATCGTTGTGGCGTACGAACTGGAACGACGCGGCTTCGATGCCCTGGCTGGCGGCGACACGCGCCATCATGCCGACCCAGCTATCGTGCCTGCGCCCGCCATGGCCGGTGTGGAACGAGAAGCTGCCGAGCCCGTAGAAGATCGGCCGTCCCCGGTAGACCTCGACGGCCAGCGCGTAATGGGGACCGTGACCGACCACGATGTCGGCGCCCGCGTCAATCGCCGTGTGGGCGATCTCCTTCATGTATTGCAGGACCTCCTTGCCGAGCCCCCAATGGCACGACGCCACCAGCACGTCGACGCCGGGTCGCAATGCTGCAATATCCTCGCGGAACCAGCGCAGGTAGTCTGCATCGGCCCAAGTGACGATCTCGGGCGCAACGCCGGGCCGGTTGGGCGGCGGCACTCCGATCCGGGTCTTGAACACCGGCACGTGATAGGCGGTGTGGCCGCGGATTACCGCGATGCCGGAGGCATCCGTCTGGGCTTCGTGATTGGTCGGCCAATAGACCGAGCTGCGCTGCAAGAAGCCATAGCGGACGCCGGCGCGCTCGACCACGACCGGCGCACGTGCGGCCGCCAGATTGGCGCCGGCGCCGGTATGCAGCACGCAGAGTTCATCCAGTCGCGCGATCGAGGACAGAATGGCGGCGTCCCCATAATGCACGTTGTTGGCAATGCCCACCACCTGGATGCCGCCCAGCATCAGCGCCTTGCCGGATTTGGGATCGGCGAAGAAGCCTTCATTGCGCACCGAATGCCCGGCCGGCGTCTCGTAGAGGCAGCATTCGAGATTGCTGAACACCATGTCGGTGTTGCGAAATTCGTCCGCCACTTGCGCTAAGGGCACGGCGGGGTCGGTAACGTTCATCAGGTTCACGTCGCCGGTCATGATCATGTTGACTGGATTCATGGCTCCCTCGTTGAGACCGTTTCGGCGCACACTATTGGATTTCCGGACGGATCGCATTGCCGCAAACGGCGCCTTGTTCGTCCCCCATCTGCAGGCCGACGATCCCTTGCGAACGGCACGAAAACCACTCATTCTGTGAGAGACACGTTGTCGAGGAAACCTGCAAATGAGATGCAATCTTTCCCTGAAGGTGGCGTTTTTCCTGGTGGCTGCCGCGAGCATGACGAGCCGCAGTGCTTTGGCGGCCGATCCACCCCAGTTCGACCTCACCGAGTGGACGCCGCCGCAATTGCGCTCGGTCGGGGACGACCCGTTCGGCAAGCTCGTCAAGTACGGCTATGCCCTGATGGTCGATACCGCGAACCAGATCGGCCCCACGGCCCCGGATCCGGCCAAGCGGTACGCCGGAAACAATCTCACCTGCCAGAACTGCCACCTCAAGGCCGGGACCCAGCCCTATGCCATGCCGCTCACGGGCGTGTGGGGTCAGTTCCCGCAATATCGCGGACGCGAGGGCGAGATCGGGACGCTGGAGGAACGCATCAATGGCTGCATGGAGCGCAGCATGAACGGCCGTGTGCTGCCGCTCGACGGGCTGGAGATGAAGGCGTTCCTCGCTTACACGAAGTGGCTCTCCACCGGCATTCCGGATGGCGCCAATCTCACCGGCGCCGGCACCATCCCTCGGCAACGGCGCAAGGGTCTATGCCGACACTTGCGCGGTGTGCCACGGCCAGGACGGCCGCGGCCAGCACGCCACGACCGGGAGCGGCTATCAGTTTCCGCCGATTGCTGGACCCGATAGCTACAACAATGGCGCGGGCATGACGCGCGTCTTGAATGCCGCCGCCTTCGTGCGCCACAACATGCCGCTCGGAACGACCTTCGACGCGCCGGTGCTGTCCGACCCGGATGCCTACGACGTCGCGGCTTACATCAACAGCCTCGAGCGGCCGGCCAAAGCCAATCTCGAGAAGGACTTTCCTATCAAGATGCAGAAACCGGTCGACGCACCCTACGGACCGTACGTCGACGACTTCCCGGCCGAGCAGCACAAGTATGGCCCGTTCGGTCCGATCCGCGCCAAGTTGAGGGAATTGGCGGCGACGAGGAAATAGCGTGCGGCCAGTAGGGTGGGCAAAGCGAAGCGTGCCCATCTCAGCAATTCAGGTGGGCACGGCGCTTTCGCGCCTTTGCCCACCCGACTTTTGCTACGGCTTGAGATACTTGAAGCCCTGCTCCTGCAGTTCCACCAGCCGCACCACGCCGGCGGGAACCACCACCGCTTCCTGGATGATCGGGATGGTCTTGCCTTCGGTCCTCTCCATGGCGCGCTTGGTGTTGTTGCAGGCCCCGAAGGCGAGTTGCGGCACTTTTGCCCGGGTCGCCCGGATTTCCTCCTTCACGGGGGAAGTGTCGTCGCGCAGCATGTGGAGACCCTGGCTGTAGCAGACGATCTCGATCGCGATGTCCTCGCCCATCGACGCGTACAGTTCATAGGCATTGCGCGTGTTGCCGAGTGCGAGCCGCATCACGGCGGGATCGTTCTGGTCGACATGAATGGCGAGTTTGTGCTGTTTCTTTTCGGTCGCCGCACCAGCTTTGCGACCGAACAGCGGGGCGACCGCCAGTGCGGCTAGGCTTGCGCGGAAAATCGATCTGCGATCCATGGCTCTCCTCCGAAATTGATTTTAGAGAGCGACGATACCAGAAGCGAACCGGCCATTGAAATGGGGAAGACTGCGGGATCCGGAAAAATCGCGAACGACGTTCGCTTCCGACCACCCCGCCGCTTGTGAGCAATATCGGCCCTGATGGACCAGCGAATTCCTCTATCCGGGCAGGGGATCCCTCCATCCACAAGCTTTCCGGCAGCAGCCGCTTGGGCGAGGGGCTCCTCGCTGCTAGGGCTTCATTTGGAAGACATGCTTTGATTCGGGCTCGCTCGCAAGCGAGGCGGGTGCAGGATGAAATTCGTTCACGCTGCGGATCTCCATCTGGACAGCCCGCTTTTGGCGTTGTCGCGCCAGGAATCTCGCCAGGTCGAGCGCATGCGGCGCGCCACCCGCGAGGCCTTCGAGCGCATGATCGATCTGTGCATCGAACAAGAGGTGGCGTTGCTTCTGCTCGCCGGAGACCTCTATGACCACGATTGTCCGAACATGCAAATCGCGGTGTTCCTTCGCAGCCAGCTGAAGCGGCTGGAGCAGAAGGGCATTCGCGCCGTCATCATCAAAGGCAATCATGACGCCGGCAACAAGATCACCAGCGCCCTTGCTCTGCCAGCAAATACCCGCATCCTCAGTGAACAAAAGCCGGAGACGATTACGTTCGACGATCTGCCGGTCCGCGTTGCGGTCCATGGCCAGAGCTTCAGGCCGGGGCCGATCACCGAAAATCTTGCTGCATCCTATCCCCCGGCGCTGCGCGGCCACTACAACATTGGCCTCCTGCACACCTCTCTCGCCGGCACCACGGATCACGATGCCTACGCGCCATGCACCTTGGAAGAACTGACCACCCGCGGGTATGACTACTGGGCGCTCGGCCACATCCACAAGGGCGCTGTTCATTCCCGCGATCCTTATGTGATCTTCCCGGGAAACCTGCAGGGCCGGCACGCCAAGGAGAGTGGTCCCAAGGGTTGCTTCCTGGTGGAGGCCGACGACGCCGGCCGTACGGTGGCGGCGGAGTTCGTTCCCCTTGACGTCGTGCGCTGGCACCGGGCGGAGGTCGACCTCAAGGGCCGGAATATCGAGGCCGAGCTGGTCGAGGGCATGCGGGGCGCTCTGGCTCAGGCATACCGAGACGGCGACGGGCGTCCCGGCGCGGTCCGCGTCGTGTTGACCGGGCGCACATCGCTCTACCAGCATATTGAGCGCACGCCGCATCGTCTGCGCCAAACGACGCTTGAACTCGCCGCCGAAATCGCCGGCGACGACATCTGGATCGAAAAGATTGTCAACAGCACGACCCCGCCCAGCGTACGCCTCGATGCGATGTCGAACGACGAGACGCATGATCTCGTCGGCATCATGCAGGAAATCGCCGGCAACACCGAGCTGATCGGACCACTGCTCGCAAAGGAGCTTGAACCCTTGCGAAGCAAGCTTCCGGGGGAATTGAAGGAGCTTCCCAGTCTCAAGCTGATGGAAACTCCAGGCCTGTGCAGAGAGGCGCTGGAGCGGCTGCGACCCCGGTTTGCGGCCCGTCTTGCCGCCGAAGAGGATGCGTGATGCGCATCCTCTCCCTCCACCTGCGCGCCTACGGCCATTTTACCGGCTACTCGCTCGATTTTGGCGCCGGACCAGGCCTTCACCTCATCTACGGGCATAACGAAGCGGGCAAGAGCACGACGCTGCGCGCCCTCTCGAGCGTTTTGTTCGGCTATCCGCATGGTGTCGTCGACGGCTTCAAGCACGACGCGAAGGATATCGCGATCGGCATCGATCTTCTTGGCAGCGACGGGCGGGCGCTGTCGTTCGTACGCCGACGCCGCGGCAAGCACACGCTCACGGCCGCCGACGAATCGGCGCTTGACGACGGCGCGGTCGCGAGCTTTCTCGGCGGCGTGTCGCGGGACGTGTTTGAGAAGGTGTTCGCGCTCGATCACCATCGGTTGCACGAACACGCCAAAGCGCTGCTCGCCGACGGCGGATCGCTTGGCTTCAGCCTTGCCGAGGCGGGGTCGGGCATAGCCGGCCTCAAGGCTGTGCTCGACAAGCTGAAAGCGGAGCGCGCCGCCCTGTTTCTCGCCGGGGGCTCCAAACCGAAGTTGAATCACGCCATCACCGAGGTCATCGAACTGCGCAAGGGCGTACGACGGCGCACAGTGTCGCCCACCGACTACCGCACCCGGGAGAAGCGCATCGAGGAGGCAGATGCGGAACTTCGCAAGATGCGCGAGCAGCGCAAGACGATTGAGTCAAATATCGTGCGGCTGCAGCGCATCGGAAAAAATCTGCCCTTGCGGGCGGAGCACCGCGCCCTGACGCAGCGCATCGAGGCACTCGATGATGTGCCGATACTGCCGGAAGAATTCGCCGAGCAGCGCGTCAAGGCGCAGACCGATCTGGAGGCCGCCCGCGAGGACATCGATGTGACCTCCGCCGCCGTCGCCGATTTGGAGCGCCGCATTGCGGCAATTTCCGTTGATGAAGACATATCGGCGCGGAGCGCGGAGATCGAGAAACTGGTGCAGAAGCGCCCCGTCATCGAGGACTACCAAGCTGATATTCCCAAGCGGGAAGCGGAGCGGGCCCAGCTTCATTTGGCGGTCGAAGACTTGATGACCAAGGCCGAACTCAACAGCGGCCTGGCCGGCATGTTGCCTTCCGCGCTCAAGCGCAAGGCGATCGTGACGCTTGGGGATGCGGGCAAGAAGCTCATCGCCCAATCGGCGACCGCTCGGGAACATGCCGAAACTGCTGCCCGCGCCTTGAACAAGGCACGCAATCGAGCAGCGCAAAGCCCCAAGCCCCGCCCGATCAACGATCTCGCGCGGACACTCACGGCGGCCGACAAGCTCGGCGACATCACGGTCGACATTGCCAAACGGACCCGCGCGCTCGAACGACAGACAAAGGAGCTGAACGAGACGATCCATGGCCTAGGTTTGGGCAGCGATCGCATATCTGTGGTGCGACAACTCGCGGTTCCGTCCGAAAAGGCCGTGACACGTTATGCCGGGTTGCTTGTCGCATTGGACAACGAGATGAAAGCCGCTCGCGACACCTTCGAGCGACTCAACGTCGATATTGCGGAAGTCGACCACAGGATCGCCGCATTGAAGACCGCGGGCGACGTTGCCACCGAAGAGGATTTGACGGCCGCTCGCCATGTTCGCGACCAAGGCTGGGCGCTCGTGCGCGGTCTATATATCGACCGTCAATCCGGTTTGGAGGAATTGGCGCGCCGCTTCGCGCCCCACGGTCGGATTGCCGATACCTATGAACGGCGGGTTCGCGAGGCCGACCGGTCCGTCGATGTCATGCGTGCCCGTGTCCAGGAATCCACCGAGCTGTCATTCTTGAAACGTCAGAAGGCCGACCTGGAAGCTGAAAGTGCCGAGGCGAAAGCAGCCGTGGACGCTCTTGGCATCCAACGCAATGCGATCCTGTCGGAATGGAGGTCGCTGTGGCCTGCGGGTTTCATCACGGTACAATTGCCCGGCGAGATGATGGAATGGCTCACTCGACGGGCCGTCGTCATCGCGGAGGCGGATGATCTTGAAGCAGAGCACGATGCGATCAGGGAACTCGCCGACAAGGAGCGCCATGTGCGGCAATCGCTGGTTGACGCGATGGCAGCGTTTGCCGCCGGACCGCATGACATCGGACTGGAAGCCCTGCGAGATCGCGCACGAAGCATTGTCGGAGATGTTGCCGAAGCGAAGAGTTTACACGACAAAGCCGATGCAGCCGTGCGCGAGCTATCGGAACGTAAGATCGAGGCTGACGAGGCCGCGGATAAGCTCAACTCTCGCATTGACGAGTGGACGGCCGCATGGCGAGCGGTGCTTGCGGAGGCCGGCCTGCCGCCCGATCGGACAATCGAGACTGCATCCGCCACCCTCGAGGTCATCAACGAAATTGATGGCATCAAATCCCGGATCGGCGAACTAACCCACCGGGTAGAGACGATGGGGCATGAGCGGAATGCTTTCCGCGACACCGTCGCCGCGATAACCGCGATCCTGCCGGGCGTGCCAGCGGCGGCGGCGACCGAAACCTGCCGATGGCTGGAGGAGCGTCTACGGGCGGCCCGGTCCGCCCAGACGGAACGCAAGAACCTTGCGGACCAATCGGAGATTCAGGCGACCAACCGCGAGCGCGCCAAAGATAAGCTCCGTCGCAGCCGAGCGGCGCTCGATACGCTGTGCATGCAGGCCGGCTGCGCGAAGGTCGACGAACTGCCGGAGATCGAACGCCAGTCGATAGAGAAACGCGACGCCGTGTCGGCGCGCGAGAAAATCGAGATGCGCGTTCGGGAAGACGGCGGCGGACGCGATTTTGCGGCCCTGTTTGCGGAATGCGAAGACGTGCCGGCAGATCAGATTCCTGCCGACCTTCTTAGCCTGAAAGCCGATCGCGAGGACACGGAGGCCCGTATCGAAAAGCTGATGGCCGACCGCGCGGCGCTGCAGGCCGACTTCGACATCCTGTTGGGACAAAGCCAGGCCGCGGATTTCATGCAGGAGGCCGCAACGGTCGAGGCGGAAATCGAAGAGGCGGTCGAAGCCTATGTCGACCTCACGGTCCAGGAAACGCTGCTGCGCGCCGCGATCGATGTTTATCGCGACCGCAACCAGGGGCCGATCCTTGTGCGTGCCAAGGACCTGTTCGCGGAATTGACCGATAGCGCCTATACGGGTCTGCGCGCCGACATCAACGAAAGGGGCGAGACGATCCTTATCGCCGAAGATCCGCTTCGCGGCAGTCTCGCAATCGACGCGCTGAGCGATGGGACGGTGGACTCGCTTTACTTGGCGCTGCGCCTCGCGGTCGTGCAGGAACATAATGCGAGGCACGAGCCCATTCCGTTCGTCGCCGACGATCTCTTGCTCAACCTCGACAACAAGCGCGCGCAGGCGGCGCTGCGGACGCTCGCAGCGATTGCCGCCTCAAGCCAGGTCCTGCTGTTTACCCACCACGCTCACATCGCGGATCTTGCCCGGATCGCGGTGCCGCCTCCGATCCTGATCGAGCACAACCTGTCCCCGGCGATCGGCGATGCAGGAGACCGCCGAATAGCGGTGTAGTGAGGCACCCAAATTCATGCACTCATTATGCGCTGGCGGGATCGGCCGGCTTCGAATAGGCTTTCAGCAAAACAGTCGGGGAGGAAACTGCCATGGCGGCAAATATGGTCGCAAAGCTGGTGATTGCCGGCGTCATCGGCGCAGTGGCCGGAGCCGCCGTGATGGCCACCGCGGCCCCAGAATTCAACACGCGCGGCAATCGGTTCAAAGCGCTGACCTACGATGAGCTTGCCCCAGCCCAGCGAGCTTTCGCCGACCGGGAGATCGCCCAAGGGCGCAAGCCGGAGACCGGCCCCTTCAACATCTATCTGCGCAGTCCCGAAATGGCGGAATTGTCGCGACCGTTGAGCGACTACTTGCGCTTCAAGGCGCCGACGCCGCGCAAGCTCAAAGAGATCGCCATCATGCTGACGGCGCGCTACTGGGGCGGGCAATACGTGTGGTATTCGCACCGCCAGCAGGCGCTGGACGCGGGCCTCAGTCCGGCTTTCATCGCGGCTCTCGCGGCCGGCGAACGGCCGGCCAATATGGCCACCGACGATGCCACGACCTATGACTTCGTCACCCAGCTTCTGACGACACGGCAAGTGAGCGATGCCAACTTCAAGGCGATGGCTGGGCTCATCGGCGAGCGCGGTATCGTCGAATTGGTCGCCCTGATGGGCCAATACACCGGTCTCACCATGCTGTTCGTGGTCGACCGATACCCCGTCCCGGCAGGCGCGCCGGACGAAGTCAACAAGCCGATGTGAAACGGAGCCTGGGACCCGTAGCCCGGATCGAGCAAAGCGTAATCCGGGAACAGATTCGCCAAACTTAATAGCCGGCCCCGGATTACGCTTCGCTCCATCCGGGCTACAAAAATCTGCGAGGAAAGTGACTGGAGGGAATATCATGAGGAGTTGGTTGAACCCCGCGACCGTGGTGGGGGTGTTGGGACTGCTGGCTATTTCGTTCGCTGTGCCGGCGCCGGCGGCCGAAATCACCGTCCTGGCGGGCATGGGCGTGATATCAGGCGTGAGCGACCTCGCGCCGGCTTACGAAAAGCTGACCGGTCACTCGGTCGTCGTCAGGTTCGAGCAGGCGGCCGCGATGAACGAGAAGATCAATTCCGGCGTGCCGGCCGACATCGCGGCGCTGCAGCCCGAGCAGGTCGATAACTTCATCAAGCAGGGCAAGATGGTGGCGGGCACCAAGACCAATTTCGCCCAGGCGGGAGTAGGCGTCGCGGTCAAGACCGGCGCGTCGAGACCCGACATCAGCACCGTCGATGCGTTCAAGAACGCGATGATCAATGCCAAGTCGATCGGCTATTCGCAGGGCGGCAGCGGCCTCGTCGCCGCGAAGGTGATGGAGAAACTCGGCATTGCGGATCAGCTCAAGGCCAAGACCAAGTTCATCAACGGGCTTCCTGTCGCTGAGGTCGTGGCGAAAGGCGACGTCGAAATCGGGCTCCAGCAGATCAACGTCATCATTCCGGTCGAAGGCGCCGATTACATCGGCCCGCTGCCGAAGGAGTTGCAGGACACCGTCCGGTTCGCTGCCGGCGTGCTGACGGTATCGAAGCAGAAGGAGCTCGCGAGGGCGTTCCTTAATTTCATCGCCTCCGCGGACGCCGGCCCCCTGCTGCGCCGCAGCGCAATGGAGCCGTGGCATTAATTACGAGCGGCCGCCCTAAGTGTCATTACCCTCCCCGGACTTGATCCGGGGATTGACCGGGCAATCCAGTATCCACGGTCGGTGTTTGCTAGAGGAACACGATGCTTTACCGAAACCTGATCTTCACCGGCGTTTTCGCGGCCCTGTTGGCCTCCTCGACGACCGCGCAGGCCTTCGACGACGCCAAATATCCCGATCTCAGCGGCCAATGGGTCGCGGTTCGCATGCCGGGCGTCACCTGCCAGCCGGCATTCGATCCGACCAAGCCTTGGGGCCGCGGACAACAAGCCCCGTTGACGCCCGAGTACCAGAAAGTCCTGGAAGCAAGCATTGCGGATCAGGCGATTGGCGGTCAGGGCAATTGGCACACCGGCGCCCAGTGCCTGCCGCCCGGCATGCCTGCGATGATGACGCTCTATCGGCCGATGGAGATCGTCGTGTTGCCGGAGACGACCTACATTCTGGTCGACCATATCATGGACTCCCATCGGCGGATTTACACCGACGGCCGCGATTGGCCGAAGATTGTCGAGCCGAGTTTCATGGGTTATTCGATCGGCAACTGGATCGATGAGAAGGGCGACGGCCGATTTACGGTGTTGGAGATCGAGACCCGCCACTTTAAAGGTCCGCGGCCGCTTGATCCCGCCGGCATGCCGACCCATGCCGACAACGAATCGATCGTGAAAGAGCGCTTCTTCTTCGACAACGACAATCCCGCGCTGCTGCACGACGAGATCACCCTGGAGGACCATGCTTTCACGCGCCCATGGACCGTGCTGAAGACATACCGGCGCGTGCCAAACCGATTCCCGGATTGGCCGGAGGACGCTTGCTCCAGCGACAACGAGCTGATCAAGATCGGCACGGAAATCTATTACCGCGGCGCCGAGGGCAATCTGATGCCCACGCGCAAGAACCAACCGCCGCCCGATCTGCGATATTTCACGCCACCGAGGAATTGACGCGCGTTCCGGTCAGGTTGAAGCGCCCGCGATTTTTCCCCCGAGTCGTGGCCTGGCTTGTCCCGGCCACCCCGACTGTTCCTGCTCGACGCTTCGACGTTCGGGGGTCGCCGGGACAAGCCCGGCGACGACGCTCGTCGCGTTGGGCAAGGCAGAGCGTATCCACCCTGTGCTGCTGCGGCAGATGTGACAAAAGCCGAAGTTCGGGAAACGCCCCCTCAGTCCCTCTCCCCGCAAGCGGGGAGAGGGAGCAGCCCGGTTTGATTAGGGCACGAGGCCGTTGCGGCCGACATTGATACGCGCGGCGCCGAACGTTCCGTCCGGCTTCTTGGTCGCGGCCGCGATGTTGATGGCGGCGCCCGGCTTGAGCTCGCTCTTGTCGCCGACTTCATAGCGGACGATCGGAACGGTCGGCCCGACGATGATCTTCTTCTCGCCGTCCTTGTATTTCACCGTCACCACCGGGCCGTCGACGCTGCTCACGGCCTGGCCCACGGCGCCATTGGTCATGGTGCCGCCGGGCGCGCCGTCCCAGTTCCCCCGATGGCCGTCGCCGGTGCCGCGCTGCGACTCGGCGAAGATGTGCACCTCGACGGCCTTCTGGGTGCCGTCCGGTTGCGGCAGTGCGCCGCTGCCGATGTAGGAGCCTTCCTTGATATCGGCGACCGTCGCTTTCAACACACCGACGATGATCGCATTGTCGGCGAGCGACACGGTGGCGGGGGCGCCGTCGGGTCCTTTGACCAGGAGCGTATTGCCGTCGACCTTCTCGATGGTGCCGCGCACGCGCTGCGTCTGGGGCTG
>WNFC01006066.1_pt1 | contig 13289 bp, 11 predicted proteins | sample 5400541 | NCBI WGS metagenome assembly WNFC01 (sample SAMN13153342, study PRJNA577476) | soil metagenome | isolation source: 120 cm saprolite under Douglas fir tree site 2 hole 2 replicate 1 | place: USA:California | collected 2015-04-18
TCGATGAACACGATGCAGCCGCCCCACACTTTCGCTTTCTTACGCGCGGCCCGCACCATCAGATAGACGCTGAGGGCGTCGATGCCGAGGAACATGCCGGCGAACGATCCGCCGGCGGCGATATAGATGGGAACGTGGAGGGTCGACGCGATTGCCTTCGCCAGCATCGTCTTGCCCGTGCCAGGGGGTCCGACCATCAGGACGCCGCGCTCGCGCTTGCCGCCGGCCTTGACGTAGAGGCGTCCGTGCTCGATGAGCCGGAGGATCCTGCGCATCTCGATAACCGCCCCTCTCTGGCCTCTGACGTCATCCATGTTCACACCGAAGTTCGCGTCGTCGGGGTTGATCATCGTCTTGCCGATGCGCGTGTAGATATAGAAGGGTCCGAGGAAGAGCGCGAAGTTGGCCGCCAGCAGGAAGAGGACGTAGAGCAGGTTCGTGAGCCCGGCCACGATGGCTTGCGGAAGCGCGTCGAGCGCGTCCTGTGGCGCAAGGCCCCCCAGGTAGTACGCGCCGGCGAAGTAGAGGATCGGTATCGCGGCCAGGAAAAGAGCGCGGCGCCAGAAGATGGCGCGATTGGTCTCCACGGTCCGGGTGAGCGAGTCGCTCTCCGGAGACATGCGTTCGCGCAGGATCAGTGAGCGCCGGACCATGCTCAGAATTCCGCGGCACAGGAGCATCACCAGGAGCGCGTAGCCCAGCGAGTACAACGTACCGAGCTGAAGGAAGATGTAGGCGAATGCGAACGCCGAAGCGCCGACGAAAAGGGTGAAGATCCAGAAGATGATCACGGCGGGTATCCCCCTATACCGGGTGTAGTTTCACTCCAGCTTAGTGTCTGGAGCGGGCGGGTGGACCACCGCCAACAGGGTGACTATCCCGATCCCCAGCGCGATCAGCAGGTCGCCCGGGCTGTAGGCACCTCTCACCGGCCAGGGAAAACCGATCCAGTCGGCGAGCCAGTTCAGGTTCGTGTTCGAGCTCATGAGCACGTACTGGCCGACGTGGCCGCGCTGGACCAGAACGCCCGCCAGGGCCGGTGCCACCGGCATGCGCGCGCCGTTGGCCAGGATCACGACCAGGTTCAATGCAGCGCCGGCCGTGACGACCCAGACCCCTGGCACGAGCCTGATGTGCCACGCCGTCCAGACGATCAGCGCGGCGAGCGCCGCGACGTACACGTACTGCACGCCTTCGATTCGGTTGAGCGGTGTCAAGAGCACGGCCTCTCTGATCACGAGCACGGCGAGCACGAACCACGGCCATCGAAACCGCATTTGCGCGAGGTTGCCGATGTGGCCGCCCGTGGCGAGGCCGATCAGCAGCGCGGCGACGAGCGGAACCAGAACGAGCAAGAGTGACGCTTGGTTATTCGGCCGCGAGTCGCGACGCCGTACCGGCCAGAACCTTGACGCCGGTTTCGAGTGCGCTCTCGTCGATGCGGAAGCCAGGCGAGTGGTGCGCGGGCGGCGTTTCTCCCGGCGGCATCGCCCCGAGCATGAAATAACAACCTGGGATCCGCGTCAGGAACTCGGCGAAATCGTCGCTGACGGTCAGGGGCCGGCCGAGCACGCTGGCTTTGTCGCCGATGAGCTCCTTCGCCACGTCGAGCACGGTGCGTGTCACGTTCGGTTCGTTCATGAGCGGCACAGTTCCATGCACCAGCTCGAGGTTCGAGCGCACCTCGAACTCCGCGTCCACTGCCGCCAGCAGATCACGCAGGCGCAGCAACGCCTCGTCGCGGAGCTCGGAGGTGAACGTGCGCAAGCTGCCCTTGACCGAGACGCCACGCGGCACGATGTTCCATGCGCCGTCGCTGTAGACGTTGCCCACAGTGGTGTGGCACTGAACGCCCTCGTGCTCGAGTCCTTCGACCACGGTGTGGAGCCTTTCGATGAGAAACGCCTGGGCGGACAGCACGTTGCCCCGCCGGCCCATCATGCCGCCGTGTCCGCCGGGCCCGGCGAACGTGATCTCGTAGGCGTCCGAGCCTGCCCACATGAGCCCCGGCCTCGTGATCACGGTCCCTGACTCGGTGAAGCTGGTCACGTGCAGGCCGATCACTGAATCAGGGTGATGGTCGTCGAGCAGGCCATGGGCGATCATCGCCTTGGCGCCGCTCACGATCTCTTCGGCGGGCTGAAATACGAAGAGGTATCGCCCACCGACATCCCAGATTCGGTCCACCAGCGTGCGCGCGACGCCGACCATGATCCCCATGTGCGCGTCGTGCCCGCAAGCGTGCATGCGGCCGTCCGCACCGGATTTGAAGTCGACGCCCGATTCCTCTTCGATCGGAAGGGCGTCGATGTCCGCCCGAAGCATGACGGTCTTGCCGGGCTTGCCCGTGTCGAGCATCGCCACTACCCCTGTCTCGGTCGGACACGGCTTGAGCTCGAGGCCCAGCTCCTTCAAGCGATCGCCCAGGTACGTGCTCGTCTCGTGCTCGCTGAAGCTCACCTCCGGGTGACGGTGGAAGTGGCGTCGCAGCTCGATCACCTCTTCGATCACCGAGCGGCTGGGGAGTGGGGCAGTGCGGGCTTCGTCGCTCACTGAACGGCGACCAGGTTGTATCCCCGTGCCGTCGCCCGGACGAAGTTCGGCCCTAGCCCTTGTTCGAGCTCGTCGAGGCGGCGCCGCAACGTGAGCAGCGCCGAATGCACGGTCGAATGCGCTGCGTCGGTTCGAAACAGCCCGGCCTGGATCAGGTCGCGCGCTGTCGCCGGTTTTGAGCCCTGGGCGAGGTGCAGCACCAGAGCGGTCTGCTGAGGCGTGAGGCGGATCTCACGCTCTCCGAGCTTTACGGTGCGCCGGGTCGGGTCGAACTCCAGGCGGCCGAACTTGTAGCTCCCTGGACGGCCCGTGCCCCGCTCGACGAGCCGGGCGGCCAGGTCGGAGTAGATGTGGGCCATCGGGACATTGCCCTTGACGAAGTACGAGCTCGCCCCGAGCTCATAAGCCTTGCGGATCGCGGCCGAGTTGACCTGGGCCGCGGAGAGCACGATCACCGGCAGGCCGGGGTGATGCTCTCGGATCCACGTGAGCAGCTCGAAGCCGGAATCCTCGCCCTCATCGAGGACCAGGTCGAGGAGGACGGCCGCGACGCGCTCTCGAGACAGGAGCTCCATCGCCTCGGGCGCCGACGACGAACCCGAGGGCCGGTAGCCAAGGTCGTGGAGGTCGATCCTCAGCTGCTGCTGCATGGCCGCTTCGTCTTCGACCACCAAAACCGCCGAGCCAAGGACCTCCGCCGGTCTGAAGACCTCAAGGCCCGGCGGAAGCGGGGGCAGACGAACCTCACGACTTTTGTTGCGTTCGCGTCTAAGGCTGTGGTTTTCCAAGGTCTGACCTACATTACTCTTAACGATTATTGGCGGGGTGTGAACAATCAATCTCGACGGGCCCAGTGCATACTTTGGCCCGAGCCTGGCAGTAGTTGGTAAAACCAAGGGGTAATATGGGGATGACCTGGAAACTCAAGTTAGTACGAATCGCCTTCGGGCTTGCGCTTGTAGGCACGCTGGGCCTGGCGCTGGCCGCAGATTGGTCCGACGAAGTCTTCGCTTACTTCTTCTAATCGGGTAAGCAACTAACCGTCCTCACCCCGGCGCTCGCGTGAGCGCCGGATCGCAGGCGGTAGCAGGGCGTACAGGTCGGCGCGGTCGACCGCCTTGCTCATGTATCCGACAACGTCGGGATCGTCAGTTCCCGACGGGAAAACCGGGTACGCGGTATAAAAAATCACCGGCAACTTCTGCCCGCGCGCCCGCAGCTCGCTGAGCAGCCCCCACCCGTCCATCGGCTCAGGCAGCATCAAATCGATGATCGCGACCTCAGGTTGGTCAGACTTGGCCTTCTCTAGTGCCTGGTCGGCGTCTTCTGCCATCGAAACGCGGTATCCGAGCATGCGCAGATCCGTCTCGAGGATCACCCGCCACGCTCGCTCGTCGTCGACCACCAGGATCGTCGAGCCGCGCAGATCTTCGGGAGTTGGGGCGATCGGCTTGGGCGGAGTAAACGGCAATTGGAATCTGGCGCAGTATATCGGTGGCAATGGCGAGTCCGGCTCGTAGCAAGTTCAGGGGTCGCCGGGCGCCCCGCCCAGTCGAAAGTGCGGATTTGAACGGGAGCCGGCACGCGAAGCCGGCCGCGGGCCGCCGGCCGCATCCAGAGGTGGCCGCGTTGAACCCCGCCGCGCTGGTTCACGAGCTCAGCACCTGCGTGACGGAAGCCGACCTGGTGCAGGTCCTGTACCGAGGCCTACACCCCCCCTACGGATACGACGTCATCAACCTCCACGTGCTCGAACGTGAGGGGTGGTACCACTCACTCTCGGTTGACTCAGGCGTGCTCCAGGACGTCAGGCGACGCCCTCTCAGCGGGTCTGTGTTCAACAAGCAGTACGCAAATCCTCGCAGCGTTGTGATTCCTCTCGACCCCAAGACGCAGGAGTCGGCCAAGGGACCCGGCGCCGGGCGCCACACCAAGTTCGCGATCTGGATCCCGATCGAACACCAGGGCGAGGTGATCGGCAGCGTCATCTATCAGTCCCTCCGCAGCCGTCGCGTGCCGCCAGAGGAGATCACCTTCCTGGACGATGTCCACCGCCACCTCGGGGTCATGCTGGCGAACGCTTACCTCAACGAGCTGACACGCAACCAGGCACGGCGCCTCGAAGCGCTCAACAGCATCGCCCGCGCCATGGCGTCGACCCTCGACGAGGCCAGCGTGCTGACCGCCCTGCACACGACGCTGAGCCAGCTGCTGCCGGTGGACGTGCTGCATATGGCGGCGATGGAACATGACGAGCCGGACCGGGTTCGCCTTTTGAACGTGCAGGCCGACTCCGCACCGACATCGCGCTGGCTGACGATCAAGTCTTCGCAGGCCGGTCCCGTGCGCGCGATGATTCGCGACCAGAAGCCGCTGCTCACCCACGAACCGACCTCGGCTTTGTGGGTGCCGATAAAGGAAGGCGGCGCCGTCCGGGGGGCGCTGGGAATCCAGACCACGAAGTCGTACGCATACGAGGCGTCGACGGCGGCATTCCTGGAGCTGGTTGCGGACGAGGTCACACTCGCGCTCCGCAACGCTCGCAGCTACGAGGCGATCGAAGGCCAGCGGCGCCGGTTGGAGGTCGTCAACGCCATCGGCCGCAGGCTTGCGTCCAGCCTCGACCGCTGGTCGATCGTGCGCACCCTCCGCGAGGAGCTCGCGAACTTCCTCGATTTCGACGGCTTCATCCTCGCCACCATCACGCAATCAATGGAAGGCCCGGTCGCAGAGGGCTATCAGTACGTGGCCGGTGTCGAAGAGGTGGCGCCGCCGGTCGCCCTTGCCGTGACCGGCCCTTCGCGAGAGGCATACGAAACCGGGCAGCCCGTGCTCGTACGCAAGAACCCATGGGCGCAGGCGTTCGCCCGCAAAGGCGTGGAGAGAGAGCGATGGAATGTCGCCAAAGGAGCGGCCATCTTTCCGTCGGGCCCGCCGGGCGACCCTCGACTCATCTCGCGCTCGTTCGTCTGGGTGCCCGTGGTGAGCGGCGATCGCATCACAGCCATGCTTTCGCTTCAGTCGTATCACGAGGCGGCATTTGACGACTGGCATGTGAAGCTGCTCCTGGACGTGGCCGCGCACGTCAGCCTGGCCCTCGCCAATGCGGATCACTTCGCGGAAGCGCAGGCCGAGCGCGCCCGGCTGGAGGCGCTTCACGTTCTCGAGATGGGCGTGGCTGGCGCGTCAGACGAAAGCCAGATCGCCGACGCTGTGTTCGGCGCCGTCAGTGACTACACCGACGCGACGGACGTCGTGCTGGTGTACCTCGACGCGGCGGGCAACGTCGTGGGATTCACCGGCGCACGAGGCGGCGGGACCGGAATGGTCGGTCCGGTGCCGATCTCCGAGGCGCCGCTGTTCCGGCGTTTGATGGCCGCAGGCGACAAGGCCCTCGATTCCGTGGAGCCGGTCGCTCACGACCTCGATGGACCGATCGGCAAATACATCTTTTCGCGCAAGCCAAGCGCAGTCGTGTGGGTGCCGATCATGCAAGGCGAGCGAGTCGTGGCAGGTATTTCCGCGCTGCGTGATGACGGTGGCAAGTTCGTGCCCGCGCACTTGAAGCTTCTGGAAGCAGCCGCGCCTGTGGTCGGGATCGCGCTTCGAACCATGCGACTCCACCACGCCAACGAGCTCGCCCTCGCGCAGTCAGTGCGCATCCAGGAGCTGGCCGCCCTTGCCGGTCATGAGCTTATGAGTGTGGTTTCAAACATCGCGGACCAGGCGCGCACCATGCTCGAATCGGCCGGCGTTGCGTGCTGGGCATTCGACACGGAGGGTCGCATCTCCGCGACTCGGGCCAGCGGCGAACCGGCCGCGGAATCGGTTCTCGCGTGGGCCGGCCTGAACTCCGAGGACAGCTGGCGCGACGCTCCCACCGGGGTTCTATCGGGCATCGCCGGCGGCCAGGCCTGGAGCCTGATCCCCCTCTGGTACGGCGATCGACTGGTGGGAGCGATCGGTTCCGTCCATGCGGCAACGCACATGGCCGAGCCAGCACCCGCGCTCGACTTCGCGCGCCATGCGGCTGTCGCCATCGAAAACTCGCGCCTCGTGGCGGAGACCCGCGGTCGCATCCATACGCTCGAAGCGGTCGCGGCGTTCACCGAGCTCACGCCCACGGAGCCTGATCGCGCGCGCTCCGAGATGGGCAGGCTCGTCGGCCGCGCGCTTGTAAGTACGCACGGAGAGCTGTGGCTGCTCGAAGACGGGCATCTCGTGCGCCGCGCGCCTGACGGCGAGGTCACGCCCAGGGTGCCGGTCGACGAACCGGTGCAGCTGCTCCGTGCGCTGACCTCGCCCACCGGCGCGAGACGCATGCGCGCTTTGTTGGATCTGCTGGGCGCGTCGGCCGACGCCTTCGGCCTTCCCATCCAGGTCGAAGGCCGGCTCGTCGGCTTGCTCGTGGCGAGGATGACGGCCGGCGCATCCGAGACGCGGCGTCTTGCGACCGTCCTGGCGGGCCAGGCCTCCGTGCTCATCGGGCAGCTCGAGCTCGTCGACGCGCTCGAGCGCGAGCGGCAGATGATGAACGCCATCCTCCGGCATTCGCCGGTGGGCGTGATGCTCGAGGACGCGACCGGCAGCGTCGTGTACGCCAACCCCGAGGTCGAGGCCATCTATCAGCTCCAGGCTGCAGAGATGCCGGGCAAGAAGCTCTCCGACATCTATTCTGCGGCGGGGGCGGTGCGCGGCGACGAAGACCAGGCCGACGGCACCCTCGAGCTGCGCATGGGCGAGCCTGTGCGCATTGTGCACGTGCGGCGCGTGGTCATCCCTGGGCTCGAGGGCGAGCCTGCCGGCATCCTCACGCTCCACGAGGACGTGACCGCCCAGAGGCTGGCTCTGGAAGCCAAGGACCTGATGCTGCGCGCTATCGGTCACGAGGTCCGCAGCCCGGCAGCGGCGATGAAGAACACACTCGCCGGCATCATGCAGTGGGACACCACGATCGACGCCAAGGGGCGGCGCGAGCTTTTGCAGGAGGCATATGAATCCTCGGACCGCCTGCTGAGCCTCGTCGAAAGCCAGCTGATCATCGCCAAGCTCGAAACGCGGCACTTCGAGCCGACGCCAGAGCCTGTGGACCTGCCGTCCGTGCTCGAGGGCGTGATGGGTGTCATCCGCCACCGCTACGCCGAACGCGCGCTGGCGGTCGAGATCGACCTGCGCGATGGTCTACCCCTTGCGTACTGCGAGCCCGCACACGTGGCTCAGGTCCTGACCAATCTCATCAGCAACGCGCTCGAATACACGTCGGGTGCGGTGTCGGTACAAGCGCGAGCGGCGTCGCGCGGCTGGCTCGAGGTAACGGTGGCCGACCGCGGTCCTGGTCTGCCTCCCGGCAGCCTGGAAGGTCTCTTCGAGAAGACCGGCCCCGCCGGGCGCAACCGATCCCAGGGCGGCCTGGGCCTCGGTCTCTATCTCTGCCGGCTCGTCGTCGAGCGCAGCTTCGGCGGCCGGATCTGGGTTGCCTCCAGCGACCGTGGAGGGACGACGTTCAGGTTCACAGTCCCCTCCGTCTCGGCGCCAATTGGCAAGACTCGTACAGGCGAATCCGTCAGCACTAGTAGGTAGTGGTTCGACGCAATGGGGCCGGCGGACGGCGCCCGTCATCAACCGCGCCCATGTGGGTAAGGGTCGGTGGGGGGATGGAATCGATCCCCGATCATGCGCGGCATGGACCGGCCGATCGGGAATTCCCGCCGCCCGGTGGCCCGTGGGAAGCCCTGACGCTGAACGGCCGCCTGGTGGGTTGGGCCGAGTCGGGAGGCCTGGCCCAGGCGCGTCGAAGCGCGGAGATCGGCGAGAAGCTCGCGGAAGACCAGCGCGGGTACCTGCTGGGACGCCTCGGTCACAAGCTCCGGTCAGCGGTCCTTGCTCTGCAGGAGTCCGCACGCCAGGCCGCGTTCGGACGTCCCGAGCTGCTCGAGGCGGTTTTCGAGCAGGCCCAGGAGGTGGGCCGGCGAGCGGCCGCGGTCGAGGCGGCCGCCATCCAGCCCAAAGACGCTCCACGCGGGGTTGTCCTTGGCGCGGTCCTCAACCTCGCGTTGCCCATTGCCGCCCGCGAGCTTCCCTCCGGGGCGGTCGTGCTCGGGTCGGAACCAGCGCTTGTGGAGGCGTTCACGCGCATCCAGGAGTGGATGGGCGGACCAGGCATGACCATCGCCGCCGAGCAGGTGGGCTCGTGGTGGAAGATCAGCGTGGCGCCCGGCGCCGAGCGACGCCCGTTGCCGGTACCTGAGATGGGCGAGCCATTGATACGGCTTATCGTCGACACGCGACTCGACGGCTGGCTGGACGCGAGCCGGCCGGATGGCGCGGACGTGTATCTACCCGCCCAGCCTTCCCGTTGACGGAAGTCAGTCGCGTCGTCGCACCTAATCCCGGTCCGTACACGGGGCCGGGCACGAACACGTGGATCGTCGACGCCGGTCCGGTGGCGATCGTCATCGACCCAGGTCCTGATGACGATGCGCATCTCGATGCGATCGAGAAGAGGCTGGGGTCGACCGCGGTAGGCGTCGTGCTGGTGACGCACTCCCATCCCGACCATCTGCCGCTGGCGGAGCGCCTGGCGGCACGTAACCGCGCTGCGGTCAAGCGCTACCCGGAGCTCGGGGATGGAGACGTCGTACGGGTGGGAAACCTCAACGTGACCGCTCTCCATACGCCCGGCCACAGCGCGGACCACTTGAGCTTCTGGATCGAGGGTGACCGCGTCCTGTTCACTGGCGACCTTGTTCTTGGACGTGGCAGCTCGATGGTCACCTTTCCCGAAGGCGACGTCGCCGCCTACCTGCGTTCCCTGGAGCGCCTCGAGGCGCTGAATCCCAGGCTGCTTTTTCCCGGCCATTGGGAGCCGGTGACTGATGCGATGGCGAAGCTCGAGGAGTACCGGACCCACAGGCTCGCTCGCGAGGCCCAGGTGCTCGCGGAGCTGAAGAAACGCGGCCGAGGCACCGCCCCGGACCTGACACGCCGCGTCTACGGCACCGAACTTGGAGGCGAGCTGTTCCGTGCGGCCGAGATGACGCTGCGCGCTCATCTCAAGAAGCTCATCGACGACCGCAACGTAAAAGTGCGCAACGTCAAGGGCGAAGAGGTGTACGAGAGATCCGTATGAATACGGCGGAAATCTGCGATTTCCGCCGTGTACTCCCGGCCACGACTGGCAGGCGTCTGGAAGTTGCACGCTAGGTGACGGCCGGGATAAACCCGGCCTACAGGCCACGCTTTATCTGACGTAGTCTCCACTGCGTGTCCCAGCAACCAGTGAACGGGCCCGTGACCGAGCGTCCCGCGATTCTGTCGTTGTCCGCAAAGGCGCTCGAAGAGTGGCTGGCGGAACATGGCGCGCCCGCCTACCGTCGCAAGCAGGTGTGGGGCTGGATGGCGCGCGGCGCGGCGTCGTTCGACGAGATGCGGGACATCCCGAAGCCGCTGCGGACGGACCTGGACCGAGAGTTCCGCATCACCTCGCTGCGACAGGTGGCCGTGTCGCAGGCGGATAGCGGCCTGACGACCAAAACGCTGTACGAGCTGGACGGCGGGCACTCGGTGGAGTCGGTGGTCATGCGTTATGCCGACCGGTCGACTCTGTGCATCTCATCCCAGGCGGGGTGCCCGATCGGATGCCCCTTCTGCGCCACCGGCAAGTTTCCTTTCGGCCGCAACTTGAAAGCGCACGAGATCGTCGAGCAGGCGCTGGATGCCGCGCGCATGCTGCCCGCCGAAGGCCGGCGTTTGTCGCACGTCGTGTTTATGGGCATGGGGGAGCCGATGGCCAACTATCAGGCGGTGGTCGAGTCGGTGCGACGGATCTCCGACGTGGATCTGCTCGGTATCAGCCCGCGGCGCATCGTCGTTTCCACGAGCGGCTTGATTCCAAGAATCGCTCAGCTCGGCGATGAAAAGCTGGCGGTGACTCTGGCCATCTCATTGCACGCCGCTCGCGACGATCTTCGCGACGTGCTGGTGCCGATCAACCGCAAGTACCCGGTCGCGGAGCTTGTCGCTTCAGCGCAGGCGTATGGAGTAAAGACGGGCCGGCGCGTGAGCTATGAGTGGGTGCTGCTCGCCGGGGTGAACGACACCGAGCGCGACGCTAGAGAGCTTGGCGTCCTGCTGCGCGGTAAGCTCGCGCACGTCAACCTCATTCCGTTCAACCCGGTGGAGGACACGCCTTATGAGGCGCCCGACCGCGCGAGCGTGCGCAGGTTCAAGGAGCTGGTGCAAGCGGAAGGCTTGAACGTCACTGTGCGAGACACGCGCGGTCGCGATGCCGACGCGGCGTGCGGGCAGCTCCACGAACGCGTGATGCGTGAACGTCAGACGGTCACCGCGTCATAAGCCGTCTCTACACCGGCACGTCCGGTTTCAGCTACGCGACGTGGAAAGGAAAGTTCTATCCCGTCGGATTGCCCGGGGCTCGGATGCTGTCGTACTACGCCGAGAAGCTGCACGGCGTGGAGTTGAACGGCAGCTTCTATCGCACCCCGCCCGAGACCACGATGGTCAAGTGGCGTGACGCAACACCAGGCGATTTTCGATTCTGCATGAAGGCCCATCGCGGCCTCACGTATTCAGGCGACCAGTTCGACCGGATCGGTCTGGCTCGCATCATCACAGAGCGCCTGGCGCCGCTGGGCGACAGGATGGGCCCGATGCTCCTGCAGTTTCCGCCCATCCGCAAACGCGACGTTGCGCTGCTCGACGGACTGCTGAGCGCTCTCGGTCGCGGAGTGGCGGCCGAGTTCCGCGACGAATCCTGGTTCCACGAAGAAACGTACGGCGTGCTGAGGACGCATCAGGCAGCGCTGGTCGTCACGGACGAGGAAAAGTGGCCACGAGCGCCGCTTGTCGACGTTGGTCCGGTCGCCTACTTCCGGCTGCGGCGCGGCTACACGTCGCGGACGCTGGCGCCGTGGCTCGAGACGCTGCGTACCGCGCTCGAGTCACATGATGAGGTGCACGTGTACTTCAAGCACGACCCTGGGGCTCCTCGGCTGGCTCTTCGCGTGCAGCGCGCACTCGGCCGATGAGGATCGGAATGGCGATGACGGCGATAACGGCCATGGCGAGCGAGGCCAGCTGTGCCTGTCGCAGGCCGAAGATGATGGCCGGGTCGGTGCGGAAGTAGCTGAGCCAGAAACGCCCGATGCCATATAGGCCGAGGTAGATCAGACCCAAAACCCCGGCCGGGAGCCTGGCCTTCAAGCGCTGGTGGAACGGGAGTATCAGCGCCAGCAAACCAAGCGTGAGGATCATCTCGTAGGCGACCTCGGGGTGTACCACCTTGCCGGGCTCGCCGAGCGTGTCGGGGTTCACGTACTGGACACCCCACGGGAGGGAGGTCGGCGTGCCGTGATGCTCGCCGTTGATGACGTCGCCGATGCGGCCGATGGCGAGCCCAATCATGGTCGCCGGCCCCCCCGCGTCGATGACCTTCCAGAAAGAGAAATGTGCGCGCCGCGCCCAGACGTAGGCGCCGAGGATGGCGCCGAACAGGCCGCCCCACTGGCTGATTCCGCCCTCGGTGATATAGAAGACGTGGATCAGCTGGCCGGAGAAGAACCTGAAGTTCTCCCACACATAAAGGACGCGGGCTCCGATCAACCCGAGGACCACCATCCAGGTCACGCCATCCGCGCCATGGGTGATGTCGACCTGGTCTTTGCCGAGCAACCACAAACCGAGGCGTGCCGCGGCGAGGATGCCGAGCACAGAAAACACCCCGTGCCACGTGATGAGGAATGGCCCGAGCCGGAACAGGTTTGGCTCGAGGTCGATCACGATGGTCAGGAACATCACGACTCCGCCGCTTGGCGAAGGCGTGCCAACGCAATCTCCTTCGGGAGCAGCGCCAGCGTGTAGTGGATCGGCAGCGAGACCTTCTTGCCTGTGAGTGCGTCACGCAGCGGCGTGTAGAACTTGCCTTTGCCCACCCCGGACTCAGCGACAGCCTTTTCCAGGCCTGCTTCGATCGGCTCGGGTTCCCAGCCCGTACCACTCAAGGCATCGATTGCCTTTTGGACACGTTGCTTGGTCTCGCTGTCGAGGACCGGGGGCTGCGGATGGGTCCACAGATAATCCAGGTAGTCAACCGCCTGTGAAAGCTTGGTCATGCGTGTCTTCAGCGCGGGCACTGCCCGCATGATCGTCGCGAGCGTGAGGTTGGGAAGGAATGGCTCGAGCCGGTGCGCCAGCTCGGTGTCAGCCATGGCGCGGATCCACTCGCCGTTGACCCAGTTGAGCTTCTCCCAGTCGAATCGCGCGCCGGCGTGCTGGACCCGTTCGAACGAGAAGACGTCGATGAGCTCGTCGAGGGTGAAAATCTCCTGGGACGTCCCCGGGTTCCAACCGAGCAGAGCGAGGTAGTTGATGAGCGCCTCGGGCAGATAGCCCTGCTCGCGGTAAAGCATGAGGTTCGCCTCAGGATGCTTGCGCTTCGAAAGCTTGGCTCCGTCCTTGGCGAGGATGAGCGGCATGTGGGCGTAAGCGGCGGGGCGGTCATAGCCCAGCGCGTCCGCGACCATGAGGTGGTAGGGCGTGTTGGAAAGGTGTTCCTCGCCGCGGATCACATGGCTGATCTTCATCAGCGCGTCATCGATCGGGCTCGCGAATTGGTACGTCGGGTAGCCGTCTGACTTCATCACGATGAAGTCGCCGATCAGGTCGGCGTCGAAAGACATCTCCCCGCGGACCAAGTCGGCGAACTTGATCTGGCCTCC
>WNFC01007395.1_pt1 | contig 13289 bp, 10 predicted proteins | sample 5400541 | NCBI WGS metagenome assembly WNFC01 (sample SAMN13153342, study PRJNA577476) | soil metagenome | isolation source: 120 cm saprolite under Douglas fir tree site 2 hole 2 replicate 1 | place: USA:California | collected 2015-04-18
CGTTTCGCCGACCAGACGCGGGTAGGTGCGGTAGTGGTCCACGTTCTGGCCGACGGTCCGCCACATGCCCTGGAACACCTCGGTGGATCCGGTGAAGTGGATGCCGGCGAGCTCCTTGTGATTGAGGACTTGCTCGGAGACTTCCTGCGCGCTGCCGCTGACCATGTTGATGACGCCGGGCGGGAGGCCCGCCTCGTTGAGCACCTCCATCAAGAAGTGGTTGACAAGCAGCGTCTGCGTTGCCGGCTTGAAGACGACCGTGTTGCCCATCAGCGCCGCCGCGGTGGGCAGGTTGGCGGCGATCGATGTGAAGTTGAAGGGGCTCACCGCGAAGACGAAGCCCTCCAGCGGCCGGTATTCGAGGCGGTTCCAGGCGGTGCCGTCATTGAACGGCTGCTGCCCGAGCAGCTGGTCGGCGAAGTAAGCGTTGTAGCGCCAGAAGTCGACGGACTCGCAGGCAGCGTCGATCTCCGCCTGGTGCACCGTCTTCGACTGGCCCAGCATCGTGGCCGCGTTGATCGTGTCGCGCCACGGGCCGGCGAGCAGCGAAGCCGCCCTCAAAAGCACAGCGGCACGCTCGTTGAACGAGGTGGCGGCCCATGCGCGGCGCGCCTTGAGCGCCGCCGACACGGCGTCGTCGAAGTCCTTGGTGCCACCGACCGCGTATTCGGCGATGGCCAGCTCGTGACGGTGTGGCGAACGGATGTCAGCCCTTGATGACCCCCATCGGCGCTCCCCCCCGATCTGCATGGGAACTTCGGTGCGGGCGTCGGTCAGCTCGGCTAGCCTGGCTTTGAGGCTCTTGCGGTGTGGATCGCCGGGCGCGTACGCGCGAACCGGCTCGTTGACGGGCGTTGGGACCTTGAAATGTCCATCAGCGGTCATATGAGCTCCTGGCATGAGGCGGGCGGTTCAGACAAGATGATGGTAGGGGGTAACCCGTAACCCGGGCTCGTATCGGCCTAGGAGCCGTCGGACTCTTGGAGGCGCTGCGGTGATCGGACATTCTCCTGCCCAAACCTCATCCACGTCGGAGCGGGTCCGCCGTACGGTCGCGCTCCTGTCGCGTCGAGGTTTCGCCCTCGGCCCCGAGCGCGTGGGCAGCTTTTGCATGGGCGGCGCCGTCTCGGAATCCGAGGTGCGGTGGGCCGTCGCCGCCTCGCCTGAGCTCGTGCTCGCCCACGACCTGGTGCTGCACCGATCGGACGGTCGACGCGCCGGCGACATCCGGTCGCGCGCTGCAGACCACGCCACCGACGCTCCGCGCTACGTCGCGATGACGCTTCGCTTCGTCAGCACGCTCGTGGCCTTCGCCCCCTTCATTCGCAGCGTCTCCATCGCCGGGTCGCTCGCGAGTGGTGGGTTCCGCGCCTCCGACGACGTGGACCTGAACCTGATCGTCGACGACGGCCATCGCCATCTCGCCTATGTGGCGGTCAACGTCCTCGGACTGCTCCACGCATTCCGCCACCGCGGGAAGCCGGTCGACGACCTCACTCGAAGACCCATCGCGCCGCGCCTGATGACGGCCAACTTGATCCTGGAGAGATCGCAGTGCCATCCGCTGGTACGCCAGGACGAAGACATGGCGTTCGAGCTGCTGATGTGCCAGCCGGTCTTCGGCCTCGACGTTTTCAAAGAAGTGGTGGATGCCAACCCAGCGCTGCTCGATCACTTTCCGCAACTTGTGTATGGCTCCTCGGCGCGAATCGTCGATTCGGCCGCGCGCTCGCGCGTGCCGGCCTGGCTGTTTCCACCATCGCTCGACGGGGCCGCACGCCGCCTCGGGAATGCGGCCTGGCGATACATGCAGTGGACTCGACGCAACAAGCCCGATGCGCTCGCTCGAGTTGCCTACGTGCGCGCGACCATGCGTCCCTACACGCTCTTTGACGGGCCGGACGCATCGTGATCGCCGCGATCACCGCCATCACTTTCGGCGTCCTCGCCACCTCGAGCTTCGCCCTCTTGTGCTTCGGAGTGAATCTTCTCTATCTGACGTGGAGCTCCACCCGCATCCGCAAGTCGCGGCGCGCCTCGATGCCATTCGGCGATGAACCAGACGTCTGCGTGCAAATCCCGATCTACAACGAGCGCTACGTGGCCGAGCGCGTGATCGACGCAGTCTGCGAGATGGAATGGCCACGCGACCGCGTCCATGTGCAGGTTCTCGACGACTCTGACGACGAGACTTCGTTGATCGTAAGCAGGCGCGCGGCGCACTGGCGCGCACGAGGGCTGGACGTCATTCATGTCAGGCGCGGCACACGCGATGGTTTCAAAGCCGGCGCGCTCGCCCATGGGCTGAACCTCACCGGCGCGCCGTTCATCGCGATCTTCGACGCCGACTTCGTACCGCCGCGCGACTTCCTGCGCCGCACCGTGGGTGTTTTCGAGGACACACACGTGGGCTTTGCGCAGGCTCGTTGGGGTCATCTCGACGAGGGTTACTCATGGTTCACCCGACTGCAAGCCCTGGCGATCGACTTCCACTTCCTGATCGAGCAGGCTGTTCGTTCCGAACGAGGCTACTTCACCAACTTCACCGGCACGGCGGGGGTGTGGCGGCGTGAAGCGATCGAAGACGCCGGTGGCTGGAGCGCAGCCACGCTCACGGAAGACCTCGACTTGAGCTATCGCGCACAGCTGCGTGGATGGCGCGCCGCGTATGTCGAGGACCTGGTCGTGCCCGAAGAGCTCCCGGTGTCGATCGACGCCTATCGCCGCCAGCAGTCGCGATGGGCCACCGGCAGCTTTCAGTCCGCCTTCCTTTTAATGGGCGCGGTCCTGCGCAGCTCGAACCGCGCCGCGGTCAAGTTCCAGGCAGCGGTCCACCTCGTCGCCTATGGAGTCGGTCCCGTGATGCTGCTGCAGCTCGCTTGCTACCCACTCCTGCTGGTCATCTACTCGCGCGCTCGCATCGACGTGCCATGGCAGCTCGAGGATGCTTCCCTGCTTGCAATCGCTGTCGGAGCCTCGCCGTGGGTCGGGTTCATGGTCGCGCAGACGCGCCAAGGGCGGAGCCTGTGGGCGGGCGTGCCGGCCGTGCTGTGCCAGCTGGTGGGTGCCGGGATGTCGTTCAACACGCTGCTGGCGCTCACGCGCGCGACTCATCGCGGCGGCGAGTTCGTGCGCACGCCCAAGTACCGCATCGTCGAGCGCGGGCAGGAGTGGCGCGACCAGGCCTACGTTCGCGTCGGCGACCCGAAGACGGCGGTCGAGGCCGCACTCGGACTGTCGTCGCTGGCGATCGTGCCGGTGGCCCTGGTCGCGAGCCAATACCTGGTCGCCATTTACTCGGGCTTGTTCGCGGTCGGCTTTCTCACCGTGGCCGGCCTCAGCCTGGCCGACCTGCTTCAGGTCGTAACGCTGCGTCGCATGGGCCGGCGCGCCCTCGGGCGGCTTCGGGCCGCGGCCCCTGCCGCCGGCCTGATCGGTTTGTGCGCCGTGCTCCTGGTCGTCGCCGCGCAGATGGCCGAACCCTTCGAGGACGGCTACGCGCACTGGCTGATCGCCGCCAACCTCGCTTCGACCGGCCACCTCCACGATCCGCTGTTCGGCATGGAGGACACCTGGCTGCCCGGTTATCACATGCTCGCGGCCGCCGTGCTTCGGGTCTTCGGGTTGTGGCAGCTCGGCGCGCTGAAAGTCCTCGGCGCGTTGCTCGGGCTGGCGACGCTCATGTGCGTCTATTGGATCGCGCCCAACGTTCGCCAGGGACGCCTCGCGGTGATTCTTCTCGCGCTCAATCCCGTCTTCCTGTTCACGTCGGGCTCTGCAGTCGTTGAGCCGCTGATGACTGCCCTGCTCGCCGGCGCTTCACTGGCCGCGATCAAGCGCAACATGCGACTGGCCGCCCTGCTGGCTGCACTTGCCGCCGTCACGGCGACCAAGGCGTGGATCTGGATCGGCGCCGCGGTCGGAGTGCTTGTCCTCGAACAGGTTGTCGCGCGGCTCGGGAAGCGGAGTGCGCATTCCATCCCGGCGGCCGCATGGGCGGTGCCGGCACTCGCATTGCTCGTGGTGTTGCAATTCGGCTACCTGCCGGCCACGCACTCGCTGGCGCGCGGCTCCACCGAGGTGCTGTCAGCCGCCGCCCGCGGCAGCGTCGCGGCCACGAGCCTCGCGCGGCTGGTGGAGCTCACGACGACTTACGGGCTCGCGGCCCTGCCTTTGTTTGCCCTGGGCATCGTCGGCCTGGTCGGTGCCATCCGCCGTCCCGAGACCGCCGGCGGTCCAGCCGCAATCCGTTTTCTGCACATACCATCCCTCGTCTATCTCGCCACGGTTTTCGCGCTGGTCGGCGCGGGCGGATACACGGGGAGCCATCGCTACCTCTACCCGGCGCTGCCGTCGTTAGCCCTGCTGGCGGCGGCCGCGCTCGACCGGCAGCCGGCAGTGGCCCGTCTCGGTGCCGCCGCGGCGGGCGCACTTCTGGCCGTCGCTTTCCTCCCGGTCTTCTTCAATTTCGCTGCCGGCAACAACGGGCTGGTCGCTGCGGGTCACGCCGCCGCCGCCGCCAAGAACGGAATGTTGATCACCGACTCGCCGGTTGTCGCCTACTACAGCCGCAGGCCGCCGGCCGAAATCGCCGGCTCAGAGATTCTGCCGCCCGACCCCCGGATGGCGATCCGCTGGATGACCGCCAATGGAGTCAACGCGCTCGTGATCGAGGACATCAGCTACTACAGAGCGACGTCATTGTTCCCCGACCTGGCCAGGGGCCACCCGAGCCTACCGTTCGCGCCTCTCGGCGAGGAGGCGCACTACCAGGTTGCTGGCGGCAAGCCGGTTTTCGCATACCGCTTTGGATCGGAGCTGCAGACGCAGTCGATCTATTCAGATGTCGCCGCCTGCATCGAGGGCGACTTCGGAACCGGCAAGACGGCGCTGCTCGCCAAGGGAGTCGTCCTGGAGGTTGCCGGCATCGAAGCCGCCGGCGAGGGCATGGGCTTCGGAGTCCCGATCGTCGACTACCCGGACGGCTGGGTCTATTCGCGGGTGGCACCGACCGACGACGTCTCTACGAATACCGCCACGATGTGGAAGCGCACCTACTCGATGGACGAGATCGGAGGCGATGCCGCGCACGGCTACACGTTCGTTCCAATCGAGTCGCGCGGCCAGATCGAGGTGACGTACACCGTCGACGCCATCGGCATTCGGGTTGCCGTCAAAGTGCTGTCACTAGCACCCGGCTTCACCGAGGTCGGCGTCCTCAACGAGCAGTCGGCGGCCTTCGACGACTTCGCCGCCGACAACAGCCCAACCCTCGTCGATCGCGACTTTGGCAGCTGGGTGCCCGTCACCGGCTCCTGGGCCCGCCTGCAGGCGAAGAGCCTGGGTGTTCAGTTCTGGGTACCTTCGATCGCGGGCGCACAGCTGCACGGAGGCCACGAGCTGGCGCCGCCCGACTTCAACTGGGCCGGTCTGGACTACAACTTCGGGCCAACCTTCACCGGCACGTCCTACGAAATCCTGGTTCAGGCAGCGAGGTGAGAGATTTGGAACGAGCCGACGTCGTCCTCGTTTATCCGCAGCGGGCCCCGAAGCAAGGCCGCCACTGGATCATGCCGTCGCTCGGGCTCATGTACTTGAGCGCGGCCCTGCGTCGTGCCGGCTTTTCGGTGCGCCACATCGACCACACGTTCCTCGAGCGCGAGGAGGTGCTCGCCGAGATCGACAGGCTGAAGCCGTCGGTGATCGGCATCTACTGCATGATCACGATGCAGGACGAGGCCCTCTCGCTCGCCCACCAGGTCCGAGACAAGGCGCTGACCGTTGTCGGCGGCCCCTATCCATCGGGTGAGCCCGAGACTTTCGTCGATCAGTTCGACCTCGTCGCGGTTGGCGAGGGCGAAGAGACGATCGTCTCGATCATGGAACACCTCGACGACCGCCGGTTTGAGGAGATCCCAGGCCTTGTGTTCAAGCGCGCCGGCGAGGTCGTCCGGTCCACCGCTCGAACGCGGACAAAGGAGATGTCTCATCTGCCTCTGCCCTATCGAGGTGACATTCCCAACGCCGAGTACATCGCTTACTGGCGTAAGCATTGGAAGGACGCGACCACACCGCTGATGTCGACGCGCGGCTGCCCCTTCCGATGTGATTTCTGCCATAAGTCGGTTTTCGGCGACCTGTTCAGTGCAAGGCCGGTCGAATCTGTGGTGGCCGAGATGCGTGAGATCGCCGAGCTCGGTTACGACCACATCTGGATGTCGGACGACCTCTTCACACTCAATTACAAGCGCACGTTCGAGCTGGCCGAAGCGATCGAGAAAGAGCATCTGCCGCTGACATGGGAATGCCTGAGCCGGGTCACGCATGTCGACCAGGCGCTGTTCGAGCAGATGCAGCGTGCCGGCTGTAAGCGAATCTTCTTCGGCATCGAGTCTGGCGACGAGAACGTATTGAAGGAGATGAAGAAGGGCATCACGCCCGACCAGGCTCGGGCCGCCGTCGAGGCATGCGTCGCCGCCGGGATCAAAGCGGCGGGATTCTTCATGGTCGGATACCTGGGCGAGACCACCGACTCGCTGATCCGCAGCATCAATTTCTCCAGCAGCCTGCCGCTCGACTACGTGAGCTACACCATCGCCTACCCGCTGCCCGGGACCGGCTTCTACGAACGCGTCCGCGAGCGCCGGAAGCGGGGCGAATGGCACAAGGTACGGCACAACCGCCTGCTGTTCAACACCGACTTCTCCGAGAACAAGCTGCGCGCGGCGATCATGAAGGGCGCCATCCAGCACCGGCTGAACAAGATGCATCTACGACCGGCGGCCAGAGCCTTCCAGCTCGCCACGGATCCGGTGCTACGCGCCCTCAGGTAGCGGCCGCCCTCGCGGCACTGGCGATTGCGTGCGGCGGCTCGCCGCAGGCCGCGCATTCGTATCCGAAGGCTGGCCTTGTACTGCTGTCGCTAAAAGACGGAGCCGTGCTCGGCTCGGCGTCGGTCGGCAGCGACCCGGTGGCTGTGATCGTTGCCGATGACGGCAAGACCGCCTATGTTGCCGACAGCGCGCCAGGCGACGTCTATGCGGTGCGCCTCCCTGGTCTCCGCGTGGGCTGGAAGCAGCGTGTCGGCGGCGCGCCATTTGGTCTGCTCCTGCATCAGGGACGGCTTTTCGTGAGCCTCTTTGACGGCACCTCGGTGCTGGAGCTCGAGCCCGCGACGGGGGTGGTGGTCGCATCGCATCCGGTCCCGCCAGGTCCCGCCTCGATGACCGTCGATGGCGCGGGAAACGTCGTCGTTGCCGGCACCCGAGGACAGCTGAGCATCATCGGTGGCGGGCAGCTCGCGGCAGGGACCGGATTCGGGGTCGCGTATGCGGGCGGGCGCCTCTGGTCCGCCGATTACGAGCGAGCCGAGCTCGTTCCCGCTGGTGACGACCATCGGGTGGGGATGCCTGCGCCCGTGTTTCCGTTCTGGCTGGCCGCGGGCCCGGGCGGCACGCTCCTCATCGCCGCCGAAGGCACCCCCGAGGACACCGCAGCCGGCGGCGTGTTCTCCTTTGACACGGTGACCGGCGTTTTCAAGATGCTGGCAACCCCAAAGGATCCAGACCAGGTGCTGCAGTCCGGTTCAACTGTCTTCGCGGCCGCCCATGGCGAACATGCCGTCCTTGCGATACGCGATGGAAGGCCGAGTGTTTGGGCGCAAGGTATCGAGGCCGTCGGCCTCGCGGCGGATTCGCAACTCTCCATGCTGGTGGTGGTCGTGAACGCACATGAATGAAAGGTGGACAAGCGCTTTTCGCGTCGTGGTCGGGGTTTACTGGCTGTACTTCGCGAGCACCAAGTGGCAGGGAGTCGGCTGGACTCGGGACCTGATCCAATCAGCCGGAGCCGCGAACCCCATCCCCGGCTTGCGCGAGATCCTGATCAATGTCGTCGCCCCGAACTGGTTTGTTTTTTCCGTTGTTCAGACCATAGGCGAGACGGTCGTGGCGCTACTGCTGATCGTCGGTCTCGCCACGCGATGGGCCGCGGTCCTGGGTCTCATGCTCGCGATCGGGCTGGCGCTCGTCGTCGCATTCGAGGTCAAGGACGACGGGTTCCGCTGGCTCTACTACCTCGCCGTGCTCGTCAACGCGCAGGTGATCGTGTCGGGAGCGGGCTCGTTCGCGCTGTCAAGGTTGAGTTGGGTGCCCGCCTATCTCCGCTGACCGCGGAAGCGCCGACCGCTTCGCCGCTCAATACGCCGCCCTGCGCCGGCGCGAGGGATGGATCGGCCCAACCGGCCGTGAGGATCCGGAAGGCGGTGAGCCGCGCCTGTGGGAGCGCAGGTTGAAGGCGGTTTCGGAAGCTGCCGCAGCGCTAATGAGCGAATGGGCAGGACTCGGCCGGCCGGTCTTGCTCGACATCGGTGCCGGGGGCGGTTGGGCTGCCCGGTACCTGCGTGACGCCGACGTGATCGCGATCGACCTGCTCGCCGCGGAGGGCCGGCCTGGCGAGTTGCGCGTGCGAGGCGACATGCGCCGCCTGCCGATTCGCGACGCGACAGTTGACGCGGCCTTTTATGCGGCTTCGCTCCACTACGCGCCAATCGAAGACTCGATCCGCGAGGCCGCGCGCGTGCTCCGGCGCGGCGGGGTGCTCATTGCGGTCGACAGCCCGATGTATCGCGACCGCACCGCGCAAGCGCGGGCCAAGGCGCGATCAGCGACGTACTACGCCGATGCAGGATTCCCAGAGCTGGCCGAGCACTATCACCCGATCGACGTCACAGCGCTGCGCGCGGCGCTGGCCGATTTCGGATTCGCGACCGTGCGCCTGGACGTCGGGAAGAGGCTCTTGCGGCGAGGTCCCTCTTTCGTAATGGCGCGGCGGGCATGACGGATCCGCTCCGTACCCTGGCGATCCTCACGGTCGCGATCGTCCTCGGCGCGTGCTCAGGCGGAACCAGGGGACCGAGCCCATCTCCACCTGCGTCGACCACCGGCTGCTCCCCAGGACCGCCCGAAGCGGGCGTTCACAACCCGGATCGGCTCCAAGTCCTGGCCCGGTGCAAGCACGCCGAGGGAACGGTGACCGACGTCGCTCTTGAAGACGACGGCGACTATCACGTCTGGTTCCGGGCCGACCCGGCATACGAGTACCTGCTCAACGCGCAGGACCACTTCCAGGCGAAACCAGCGATGCTGGCCGAGATAACGCCCCGCTGCCCGCTCGCCACGAATCCTCCTGACGCGCGGTCGGCGGCGCGGTGTCCAAAATCGAACCTCACAATTCCCAAGCTTGGCGACCGCATCGCGATCGACGGCCCTTGGGTCCTCGACACCAATCACGGATGGCGCGAAATCCACCCTGTTGACGCCATCCGGATAATCGGCCACGCCTGAAGCAGTTACCCTTGACGGCCATGGGCATCGACCAGGAGGGCTACGGCTTCCCCGAGCACCAACGCACCATCGCGCGGCTGATGGAAGATGTTCGCATCCTCTCGCCGTCTGGGGTCGAGCGCGTGGCGCAGGGTTGGGACGAGCACGTCGGCGAGCATGGGTTGAGCGAGTTCCACAAAGCTGAGAAGGCCGCGCTGCAAGCCATCGAGAAGGCCGACCGTGGTCCGGCCTGGGACGAGGTTCGCCGCACCCTGTTTGGAATGACCGAGTCCGGCGCGGCGCTCATCTCCTGGCGGGCGGAGCATGGCGACATGGGTCACAAGGCTGAGAACGCGGCGTTTGCCGCGGCCCTCGGCCTCCTCGCCGACGGAATGATCGGCAAGGAGCAACAGCACACGCTGCAGCGCCCCATGGCCGAGGCCTTGCCCTGGCTGCTGCAGGAGTAGGTTCCCTCAGGCGGCGGCAGTAGGCAGCAGCTCCGAGAGATCCACGGCCGGGTTGGCCAGCGCCTGCTCATCGACGCTCTTGCGCGCTTCGATCAGTTTGCCCCCGACCTCGTTGGTCTTCGTGTCATTCATAGAGAGCACCGCCCGAATCAGCCCGCCGCGGATGTAGAAGACGGAGAACTTTAGGCCTTCCTTGTCGCCGCGCCAGACTGCGCGATCCTCGCCAGACGCGTGGCCGCGATACTCGAGGCTGACCTCGTACTGGTCGGACCAGAAGTAGGGCAGCCTCGTCACCGGTGCATAGCCTGAAGCGATCGACAAAGCGATGCCGCGGCCGTGGTGCTTGGCCACCTCCCAGTGCTCGACGCGAATCGCCTCGCCCAGCACCGGGTGCTTGTGCAGCGCGATGTCGCCTGCGCAATAGACGTCATGCGCGGCGCGCAAGCCTTCATCCACGCGCACGCCGGTGCCTTCGATCGGCAGACCAAGAGCTCTCGGCACGTCGAGGTTGGGATCGATGCCGATGGCGATCAGCACCAGATCCACCTCCTCACGCCTTCCATCGCTCAGGGTCACGCCGTTGACCCGACCGCCATACGTGTGCCACTCCCGGACGGTGGTGCTGGTGCGAACGTCGACGCCATGGGAGCGATGGATCGAGGCATAGACCTCTCCCACCTCGGTACCGAGAGCGCGTGCGAGCGGCACGGGAGCCGACTCGACCATCAGCACGTCGTGTCCGAGCTGCCTTGCGGAAGCACCGACCTCGGCGCCGATGAAGCCCGCACCGACGAGCAGCAGTCGCCGGGCCTTCTTCAGAGCGTCGCGCAGCGCCTGGCTGTCGTGCAGCGATCGCAATGTCACGACGTTGTAGGAATCAGGCGCATCGGGCAGGCGCCGCGGCGTGCCGCCAGTCGCCACCACGAGCGTGTCGAATTTGACCTCGTCTCCGCTCTGCAGCGACAGGGTCCGCTCGGCCAGAGAAGCCGCCACCACGCGCTGCTGAAGCCGGATCTCGATCCTCTCTTTGGCGTACTCGGCCTCTTCGTGGAGGAACACCTTCTGTAGATCAACCTCGCCTCGAAGGAACTCCTTGGAGAGGTAGGGCCGGTCGTACGGCCGGTCGCGGTCGGCGCTGATGATCGCCACCTCGCCGTCGAAGCCCCGCTTGCGCAGCGCGAACGCCGCCGCGTCCCCAGCGCCTCCACCACCCACGATCACGACTCGTTTCGCGGTCATCGCCAGGCCTCCTGAATACTTTGATTTTGACTTAACGCCCGCCCGCCAGACTTACCAGCCCGCGCGATGAAAAAATCATCTCTTAATCTGTGGGGGAGGCCAAAGTTGGTAATAGAATTTCCGCCACGGTCGAGCCCGGTCACCGGGCTCGTACGGAAAGGAGAGGGGATCTGATGTCGTTTGCGGGGGTGCGCACCCTCTGGGCGCGCGCGGCTGTTTTGGTGCTTTCGGCACCTCTTCTCATGGCTGGGCCCATCCCCGCCTCAGGCGCAACGATCGGCCACGCAATGGCGCCGGCGGTCGACGCCGAGTCGCAGGTCGACTTTTCGGCAGACTCTGAGGCCGACGCGACAAAGCCGCCGCCGCCTCCTCCTTGTTGGGAGATGATCCCACTGGTCTGCTTCAAGCCCGACACGATTCGAGCCGCCTACGGCATCCAGCCGATGCTGGATCAAGGCATCACCGGCAGGGGCACCACGATCGTCGTCATCGGCGCGTATTCGGACCCAAACATTCAGGACGACTTGAAGATGTTTGACACGATTTGGAAAATCCCACACCAGTCAGACATCGACCTCAAGGTGATAGACCTGGGCGTCCCAACTTTCGACCCCGACCCCAAGCACGTTCAGTTTGCCTTTTCTTTAGAGATCGCGATCGATGTCGAGTGGGCTCATGCGGTTGCTCCCGATGCCAAAATCGTGCTGGTCGAGGCGAAGAGCAAAGAAGACGTTGATCTCGTAGCCGCCCTCCAGTATGCGGTCGACAACAACCTGGGTGACGTCATCACGCAGAGCTTCGGCGAGGCCGAGATGTGCACGCCGCAGGCAGTGCTCGATCAGCAGCATGCGGCGTTCCAGAAGGCCGCGGAGCTGGGCATTACCGTCTTCGCATCATCGGGGGACCACGGCGCTGCCAGACAGTCTTGCGACGGGACCGGTTGGGTCCTCAGCGCTTCGACCCCAGCATCAGATCCTCAGGTGACTGCCGTCGGTGGGACGCACCTGGTTGCGGGCGCGGGCGGTACATACCAGTCCGAGTCGGCCTGGATACGCGGCGGAAAGCTACGTTGCTCGGTGGATGACACATAACGCCCTTGTCGCCGGCACGAGCGCCGGCGCACCACAGTGGGCTGGGATCGTCGCCCTGGCCGACCAGGATGCCGGGCATCGGCTGGGTTCGATCAACAAGACCCTGTATCACATCGCCAAGAGCGACGCCTACAGCAGCGCCTTCAACGACATCTCCTCCGGCGGCAACAGTCTGATGGGCATCAATGGATACAAAGCCAAACCCGGCTGGGACGCGGTCACCGGCCTGGGCACGCCGATCGTCAACAACCTGATTCCACTCCTGATCGACGGCGAAGAGTAGCGGCAAAACACAACCCGAAGAACAACCGGTTGAGGGCGCTCTAGAAGTTCCTCACCGGAACCGGGTGCATCCACTGATGCCGATCCGGCGCCGCGCCGCGCTGGATGTCGACGAGCGCCTGGCGTAAGCGCATCGTGATGGCGCCGGGCTGGCCATCGCCGACTAGCCACGATCCGTGCGCGGACTTCACCGCGCCGACCGGCGTGATGACCGCGGCGGTGCCGCACGCGAAAACTTCGGTCAGGGACCCGTCCGCGCAGCCTGCCCGCCACTCCTCAACACTGATGCGTCCTTCCTCGACCTCATAGCCAAGGTCCTTCCCCACCGCCAGCAGTGCGTCTCGGGTGATACCCGGCAGCAGGGTGCCGGTGAGCTTGGGGGTGAGGAGCCTCGCGCCGGCTCCGCTGCCGAAGACGAAGAAGAGGTTCATGCCTCCCATCTCTTCGACCCAGCGGTGTTCGATCGCATCGAGCCAGACCACCTGGTCGCAGCCCTGCTCCGCGGCCTGCGACTGGGCCAGGAGACTGCCGGCATAGTTGCCGCCGGTCTTGGCTTCGCCGGTGCCACCGGGTGCGGCACGGATGAAGTCTTCCGAGAGCCACACCGTGACCGGCTTGACCCCGGAAGGAAAGTAAGAACCTGATGGCGAGGCGATGAGGACGAAGGTGACCTCGTCAGAAGGGTGCACGGAGAGGTTGACCTCGCTTGCGTACATGAAAGGCCGGAGGTAGAGGCTGTGCTCGGGCTCTACTGGCACCCAGTCGGCGTCCAGACCGACGACCAGATCGATCGCCTCGACGAATGCGGCTTCGGGCAGCTCAGGCAGGGCCAGCCTGCGAGCCGATCGTTGGAATCGCCTCGCATTGGCGTCCGGGCGGAAGACGGC